>Ga0265331_10000410_pt1 | contig 43826 bp, 31 predicted proteins | sample 41923metaG_FD_202088 | JGI IMG/M metagenome (GOLD analysis project Ga0265331, IMG submission 202088) | Rhizosphere microbial communities from Carex aquatilis grown in University of Washington, Seatle, WA, United States - 4-19-23 metaG | ecosystem: Host-associated > Plants > Roots > Rhizosphere... | reverse complement strand
CGCAACCACCGTCGCCACGAAACAGCGTTCTTTGCAAATCGCGAAAAACGACCCGATCTGGTACGGATATCGGGGACCGTCAATTGCTCAAATACCACCCCTTGACCAGCCAAGAAAAGGAGGGAAAGCGGGCCTCCTGCTGGTTACGGCGAGGTCGGGCGCGGCAAGGAGCTTGGTGAGGGGCTTGCCCACGCTGTCAGCATGCCGCGCCGGCGGGAGGGCAAGGGCACGACTCCTGCTGGTTCCGGCGAAGCTGCCGATGGATTTGCCGCGGGGTAAGCTGTCGTTGCTGCCGGGCAGACGCTGCTCACGGCAGTAGGTCGGATCGCCGACGTGTCACGGCCCATAGATCGAACAATTCGGCAACGCCTGCCGGAGTTGTGCCAGGCCAGCGTCCGTGACCTGAGTGTTGGTGAGACAAAGCTGTTTCAGCCCCGCGAGCCGTTGCAGATGCGGAAGCCCGGCGTCCGTGATTTGAGTGCCATCGAGATAAAGCTCCCCCAGCCCCGTCAGCCCATGCAGGTGGCCCAGGCCAGCGTCGGTGACTTGAGTGCCATTCAGCCAAAGCGTTTCCAGCCGTGTCAGCCCTTGGATGTGCGCCACGCCGGCATTGGTGACATATGGGCAGTGATCGAGGAACAGCCCTTTTAACTTGCTTAGCCGTTTGAGGTGCGCCAATCCCGTGTCGGTAACCCCATCGTTATGAGAAAGCCAGAGCTGCTCTAGGGATTCGATTTCCGCGACATGCACAAGACCAGCATCGGATACATTGGTGTCATCCAAAGCCAGACCGCGCAGGTGCATACCAACCAGGTGCGCGAGTCCGGCGTCGCCAACTTCAGTCCAGCCAATTTGAAGTGATTCCAGGTGCGAGAACTGGGCGACAACTCGAAGACCATCGTCATCGACTGCCTCATCAGTCCAGCCCCATTTTTCGAGCAATCTGCCAGGGCTCTTGCGCTCCCAACTATCGCCGTCCGGAGGTAGACAAATATGGACAACCTCGGCGAAGAAATCGTCCCCAAAAAGCCAGCGGAACCATATGGGGCCGGGCGGAGGCGGCAATTTTTGAAGGTTCCCCTTCAATTGTTCATCCCGTACCCAGTCTCGCTCAACATAGACGCCGAACCGATCAAGCTCCGCGATTAATGCCCGTTCCTTCCGCTTGTGCTCCATCTTCCACGCGAGCCAGGCACAGGGCAGCGCAACGATGGCCACCAACACAAACAGCGTCCGCAGCCGGAATTGGAGCCAGGTTCGCTTCGGCGGGATCAGTGCAACGAGCTTGGCAAGGGGCTTGGCCATGCCATCAGCATGCCGCGCCGGCGGCAGGAGGGCAAGACCTGCCGGTAGCAAGCCCCTCGCCCGCGGACCGGCTCGGCAAACGGCTGGGTCGTTTGGCCTTGGCTGGGCCCGAATCAACAACGCCCGCATCCTGCGCGCCGATGACCTGATTGGTTCGCTTGAGCCGGGAAAGCTGGCCGATTTCGTGGTGCTCGACCGCGACCCGCCCGCCTGCCACGTCGAACGTACGCCGGTGGAGGGCGGTTTGCAGAACCACGTGTGACTACTCGGTCGGTTTGCTCGGACCGTGCGAATGAAGAATGTTGGCAATCCGATTGCCAACGCGGTACAATTCGTACAGTCCTTTCTATGTCCGGCGTTCAAGCCGGGTCGATGACGGAGAAGCGGTTCCATTGGAGTGCCGCCGGTGAAGACTCGCTTGGTTGTTTTGCTTGGGGCCGCCGGGTGTTGGCTTTCCACTGCGACGATGGCTTGGGCCGGCATGGGCCAGGTCACGCTCTCGGACGTGGCCCGCGTGCTGACACTCTCGAACCTGGCCAAATTCCGGCTCGACGCCATTTCCTTCTTCGTCGTGATGATCCTGGGGTCCACCTGGATCATCCAGCAAATCTGGAACTCTCTCAGCAGGGATATCCCCAAGTTACCGCGGCTCTCGTACCTACGGGCGTTGTGCCTTGTTGCTCTTTGGGGGCTGTTGTTCGTGCTGGTCCTGTCCATGATCTCCGGTGCGCGCGAGCTCATGACGCCGGGTGCCTGGGAGAAAAAGGGGTTTGCCTACCAGTTGGTCCGTGACCCGCCGGCCGCAGAGAAACCGGCGCCTTCCGTCGCTGAAACGGAACCGGCTTCTTCAATTAAGGCGGAGGCCCCGCAATGAGGGAGCGAATTATTCAAAGGGCGGGGGCGATGCTTCTCGTCGTGGCGGGGTTGGCATTGTTCGTACGTTTTTGGGGTGACCTTTCGGCCGGTGCGGCTACGCGATTGACATTCGGCTGGTTGTTCTTTCTGGGGGACGTCTCGTCGCGAATCCAGATCAATTGGGACGGCGTGGCCACGGTCGCCGTCAGCCTGCTTTTGATCTATCTCGGCCTGCACTCGTTTTTGCGATGGCTATCGAGCGCATCGACCGCGAGCCAGGCGGCGCCAGCCAGAATCTGGAAAAAGCGTTGGACCGCCTCGCTGGTGGCGGTTGTGGTGCTGATGTTCGCGACGGGCACGGCGTTTATTGGCGTGGTCCACCAGGTCGGTTGGTTGGCCACGTCACGTAGTAAGTTGACGACCTATCGCCTCAACCTGGGTCCGTATCATTCGAGGCTTAACAATCTGAATCAAATCGCAGGTGCATACCTGGGCTACCGTGAAAACTTCAGGGCGTTGCCGACCAGCCACATGGAGAAAGTCAACCACAGTTGGCAGACGCGATTGCTTGCTTGGGGCCTGTATTACGATACGTATACCAGCGGCATCCATTACGATCTCGATTGGGACCACGAAGAGAATCGCGAGGCTTTCCGAAGGTTCGTTCCGGAATTTCTGAATCCCGAGATTGGCGAGCTGCGCAACGCGCAGGGGCGAGCACTGAGCCACTACGCCGGCAATGTACATGTTTTGAATCGTCCGACGCCACTGATGCCGGCCGACGTCAGTGACGGTGAGTCGAACACGATTCTGGCGGGCCAGTGCGCGACCGACTTCAAGCCTTGGGGCGATCCAGCGAACTTGCGCGACCCTGCTGACGGCATCAACAAATTGCAAGGTGGTTTCGGTAGCCCGTCAGCAAACGGGGCACAATTCGCGATGCTCGATGGCAGCGTGCGATTCATTTCTGCACATATCGACCCCTCCGTGCTGACGGCGTTGGCCACGCCCGCCACCAGCGATCCGTTGCCCGACGACTGGAAGAGCGACGCGCAGCAGGTCTGGCCGAACAAGTGACGGGTGCTCCCTGTTGCGGCTTGGCGATCAACGAACAGGCATTCGCCGACGAGGCGAATGTGCTTTTCGATGTCCGGGCCTGACCAACAAGAGCGGTCGGGGCGCGAGCATCGGGCTCGACGATTGTAGCGCTCGACAATCGTGCCAAATCAAGGCGGCGGGAGCAGGATTCCGCAATCGCTTTTGGTACAATCGAAACGCGCGGAAGTCACGAGGAATCAAGGCCATGCCGTTGAGCGATCGAATCTGGTTGGCGTTACGAGCAGCGCCAGCGATTTCGCTGGGTGACGCGTTCTGGTACGGCCTGATGGCCGGCGTCGCATGGTTAGCACTTTACGTCGTGTTGCGCCGGGCGATGGCCGGGCGCAAAATCGTCCCGAGATTTCCGACCTTGAAGCAGCTCGGCTGGGAGATTCTCTATTCGTTGCGCAGCCTGTTAGTGTTCGGGGCCGTTGGCAGCTTCGTCGCTTTCGCCGGCTACTCGGGCTGGACCCGGTTCTATATGCGGATCGACGACTTCGGTTGGACCTGGTTCGTGGCGAGCATCGTGCTCATCATCTTCATCCACGACACCTACTTCTACTGGACGCACCGCCTGATGCACCATCGGCGGCTATTCCGAATCTTCCACCGCGTCCACCACTTGTCGATCAACCCGACTCCGTGGGCGGCCTATTCGTTCAGCACTTTCGAAGCCGTGGTTCAGGCAGGTATCAGCCCGCTGGTGGTTTTCACCATGCCCGTTCACCCGCTGGCTTTCCTGACGTTTATGATCTGGCAAATCTCCTTCAACGTGCTGGGGCACTGTGGCTACGAGTTGCTCCCGCGCTGGTTTATGCAATGTTGGTTGGCCAAGTTCTTGAATACCTCCACGCACCACGCCATGCACCACGAGGCCTTCCGCGCAAACTATGGGCTCTACTTCAATTTCTGGGACCGCCTGCTGGGGACGAACCATCCGCAGTACGAACAGCGGTTCGCGGCGGTGACGGGACCATCCGTCGAGGTGGAAAAGAGCGGCATGCAAATCAGGTAGTCGATCATCGTGGCGGCTGGGGCTCCGCGCGCCGCCTATTGCTCGTGCCGACGGACTAGGTGGGCGCAGATAGGCTCGCGGTGGCGTTTGGCGAAAGAAGTCGGAGACGATCAAGGCCCGAATTCATTCACCGATGGATGAATCCGCATCACCGATTCGCCAGGCAGCCATTCGACATGGGTAACGGCTGGAAACATTTGGCGAAGGTCCACCTGGATGAAGTCCCCGGTGTTCGAGAAAGGATAAAAATTAAGCAACTTGAGGTTTTTCAGATCCTTGAGTTCTCTCAACGAATCGACCGTGACTCTCCAGACCCAGAGGTCAAGCTCCGTGAGCTCGTGCAACTCGTTGATGTCCTTCACACTGGAGCTGGTGATTTGCGTCCCGTAAAGGCTGAGCTTTCGCAAGCCCTTGAGGCGCTTGAGCTGCTTCACGCCGGCGTCGGTGATGTCGGTACGATGCAAGTCGAGAGCCATCAAGTCCTGCATCTCAGTGAGTTCCTCCAGGCCGGCATCGGTGATTTTGGTCGCTCCGAGGTCGAGTTCGATCAGGTTTTCGTGGCCCTTGAGCGTCTTAACCGCGGCATCAGTCACGTCGGTCGAAGCCAACAGAAGTTGCCGCAAGTTCGTGAGTTGGGTCAGTTCGCCGAGTCCTACGTCAGTGACTTCGGTCGCTGAAAGGTCAAGGTACGTGAGGTTCTCGAATTCCTTGAGATCCTTCAAGCCGGCATCGGTGATTAAAGTCCGCGCAAGACTAAGGTGGGTCAAACTCTTCAGTTCCAGGAGCTTCTTCAGGCCCACGTCGGTAATGAACGTATTCGACAGGTCGAGTTCGGTCAGGTTCTTGAGCTGACCGTTTTCCTCCAAGTCTGCGTCAAAGAATCCAGAATTATCGAGGACGAGCTGCCGGAGGTTCCGCATCTGGCTAAGCTCGGTCCTCCCGATTTCGCCGATGGTAATGCCGGAAAGCCCGAGGTGCGTCAGGTTTGGCAGCTTCTTGATGCTTCGCAGGCACGATTCCGTGGCCAGAATCGACTTGTCTTCCGGTTCTTTGGATACGATTGCCCCCGGCGCACCGAGGTCCGGCATCGGCGCATACTCCATCGCGTTCGCAAGCACGAGTTTTCGTTCTATAAATTGATCCAGGTCGGCCACGACACGGTGCGTCAAACTCTTCAAGTTCTTGAGTTTCTCGAGGCCTTCGTCCGTGATTTTGGTGTTGTACAAGCGCAGGTGCGTGAGGTTGTGGAGGCTTGTGACCTGCGCGAAAATCTCGTCGGTGAATTCGGGGCCGTAAAGGTCAAGCTCGGACAGGTGTTTGATCTCCGAGAGTGGTTTCAGCCCAGTGGCGGCAAGCGCGACCCGGTAGAGTCCGACGCGAGTGAGGTGCCGGAAGGCCTTCAGTCCTGACAGCTCGGCGGCGGTAAGTTCGGGGGCGCGGGCATAGCGCGTTCCGAAATTCACGGCGACGACGGGCCGCGCCGGTAACGTGTCATCCCTGACGGCATGGCCACCCTGCTTCGCGACTTCCGCAACGAGTTGCGATTCGTCGTTGTTTTCGTCCGCTCGCGCGGACACAAGGGCAAAACTCACGAGCGCAAGCGACAGACCTGCGCAGCGAAAAGGGACCAGGGACCGAAGCTTACGGACGGTAGTCATGCGACGCTTCTCCGGGGCATCCTCGCATAGCGGCATGATGACCGCGTCGGGGGCAATTGCTCTATCGGATTTTCAGCGCGCTGGGGAGGTCTGTGGCACACGCGGCCAGCCCGCCATGCTGCGCGCGCCCAATTTGCAGAAGGGCGTCATAACCACAAGCCCGAGTGGCCGATGGGAGCGTCAATACGCTTCCATCGCCTGAACTCCCTGCTTGTTGCGCTTGTAAAGCTTCTGCAGGTTCTCGCCCTGCGTCTGCTGGATCGCGCTGTTGCAATCTTCCAGGCATTTCAGCAACGGCACGGTCTGGCTTCCCGCCGCTGGGTGGGCTTCGGGCTTTGGCTCCTGCGGTGTCGCGACGGTGGCGGCCGGCGCGGGACCGAGCTCCAGTGCGCCTCGGTAGAAGGCGTAACGCCCCGCGCCCGCCTCGGCAATGACCGTCGTGGCACCCTGGATCGCCTCAGCGACGAACACTCCCCGCAGGTCGGTCTCGCCGGAGACGAAGTCGGGGTTGCGCGTACCGATTACCTTCACGTGAACGTCGGATACATAACCATCGCTGGTGGCGTCCTTCACCGTCGCCCGCACCTGGCCGCTGGCCGCCTCTTCCTGCACTTCCACCACCAACGGCGTGACCAGCACCAGTCCGCTGGCGTGCAGGTCGTCGCCGCGGCAGACGACGAGGTACGCCCCTTCGTCCTTGAGGGGCAAGGCGAGCTTGCGCGTCCGGTCGCGATAATCCTTGCCGTCGCCCAGCTCGATGGCCGCCTCGTGATAGGGGCGGATGCCCGCCAGGTTGATACCGGTGATTCCGGCCAGGTTCCGCTTCAAGAGGCTGAATTTCATCAGGTCGATCTTGTAGACCCTCGCGTCGCAGCGGGCAACGTTGCGGAACTTCAGTTCCAGCTCGGCCGCGTCACCTGGTTTGACGGTGGTCACCTCGGGCAGGCCGATTTCTTTGCGCATGAAATACTGAATCGCCTGCTTGGCGTCGGCAAAGTGCTCTTCGACCCGCGTGTACTCGCGGATCGCGTCAGCGGCCTCACCCAGGCTGTGATAGACCTGGCCCAGGATATAGATCGCCTGCCACTTGTTGTGGCTCTCCACCTCGCGGCCGGTCTGGCGGTCGGTCCGCTTCGCTTCGGCCACCTTGCGGCACATGGCCAGCGCCTGTTCGTGTTCGCCCAGCGCGAAGTGGCTGTAGCCCACGACGTACCAGAAGCTGTCGAGGTATTCGCTGGCCGGGTAACGCCCGGCGTAGAGATTGCATGCCACGATCGCGTCGCGGTAGGCCTTCAGCTCCAAGAGCGCGTTGGCCAGCGAAAAGCTCGCCTGGTCGGCCGCCGGGTCTTCGGGGTAGGAGGTGAGGAAGTTGTCGAGCATCGCCAGCGCCTGCCGCACCAGGTCGATTCGGTTGAGCTTTTTCTCGTGCAGCTTCGCGTCGGCCGCCGCGTGCGGAGCGTAGCTGTAAACCCGCTGGGCCAGCGCGTACTGCCCCGCCGCGGCGTAGGGCTCCGGCGGGTATTCGGCCAATAACCGCCCCATCACCTCGACCGAGCGCAAGAACTCGCCCTGCGCTTCGAGGAAGCCGGCCACGCCCGTCTCGCGCAGAAAGCTGCTCTCGACCGTGGCCCGGAAAACCAGGTAGCTGCGTTCGTACTCGCCGATCTTGTCGTAGGCCGCCCCGACCCGCATGATCTTTTCGAACGACAGCTCGACGTCGGGCCACTTCTCTTTGATCACTTCAAAATAACGGACGATGGCCGCATCGGGACCCTGATCCAAATGAATATCGAGGAGCATCGTGACCGCTTCCCGATAGATGGCGGGCTGCAACTGCCATTTTTCGACGAGCTCAGTAAGGAATGTGCCCGCCGCGGCCAGCTCGCGCCTTTCAAACTGCCGCTTGCCGAACTCGTACAGCTCTTGCGGCGTGAGCTTGTACTCGTCGCCGCCGACGGCGCCCAGGGGGAGCACGTCGAGCGATTTGCTGTCGGCCACGGCCAGTTGCTCGGGCCGGTAGGGGTTGCGGATCACGGTCGGCGCGGCGCGGTACTTGCCGGGCAGGTAGCCGTGAATGTCGAAATGGATCGGCTCGATAAAGTGCCGGCTGCCGACATAGAACGTGATCGCGCCGGCGGAGATTTCGAAGCGCTCGAAACCACCGGCGATCGACTGCTCGATCACCGTCGTACCGGCCGGCAGCGGCTCGGTGAGCACCAGGTATTCCAGTTGCTCTTCCGTGGTATTGGCCGGCACGTTCTGCCGCTGGATCACCAGCTCGACGTGCCCCCGCTGCCCGACGGGCAACTGTGTCAGCGGGTTGCGGAAGGCCGTGAAGCTCCCCTGCAAGACGCCAAAACCGCGAGGCACCGGCTGACCGTCGAGCTCGCGCTCGGCCGGCTCGTAGTGCCGCTTCACGTACCAGTCGCGCGTGGTGCTCTTGAGCTTGTCGGCGGGGACAAAGCCGCCCAGGACGCACTGGTACGTGAACCGCCCGCGGCCGGCGATGCGGAAGTTGATCTTCTGCTTGCCTTTCTTCAAGAGCCGGCCGGGCACTTGCACCGTCTGCGTGCCGGAGTCCTGGGTCACGTCGAGCGTGGCCGCATCGACGTCGTTGACGACGATTGTGAGCTGGTAATGCTCTCCTTCGAAGCGCGTTTTAGCGAACCATTCACCCAGGGCCAAGGTGGCCGGGCCGGTGGCCTTATCGGGCGACCAGCGGAAGCCGGCACGGTGCGACATCAGCCATTCGACGAGGTCTTTGGTCTTGGCCGCCTCGGGAGCGACCTTCTCTTGCGCCAAAAGGTACAAAGCACGCAGCTCCGCCGCCGCTTCGCTCCAGGGGAGCGAGGCAATCGCCGCGATGCGTTTGGACGCGGCATCGTCGAGGTTGCGCTTGGCCAGCACATCGAGAATCTCGCCCGCCATCGGCTGGCGGTCCATCTGAACCAAGGCCAGGGCCAGGTGCGCCAAGGCGGCGTTCGACATGCTCGGCCGATTACGGTAGAGCCGGTTCGCAAGCGTGAAGTCGCCGCGGCCGGCGGCGGCCAGCCCTTGCAGCAGAATTGCCTTGCTGTCGTAATCGCCGTCAGCCGTGGCCGCGACCTGGCCGTTGAGGTAGGCCAGGGCCTTGTCGAAGGAGTCGTCGGGCAGCTTGTAGCCGGCCGCGCGGGCCAGGCTCAAGGCCCAGACGACTCGCGAAGAGGTAAAGCGGTTGCTGGCATTCTTGTTTCCCGGCCCGCCGCGCCCCGTCCAACTCCAGCCGCCGTCGTCGGCCTGCGACGAGACCAGCAAGCTGATCGAGGCGCGAATCCGCAGGTCGATCGCTTCGGCCTGCGGCGAAGCGGCCTGCCGCGTCGTGCCCAGCAGCTTCTGGATTGCGACCGCGGCCATCAGGTCGCTGGTCGCGCTGTCGAGCCCCGAGGCGACCCGCAGCGAATCGAGCTGGCAACGCGGCGACGGGCCCAACAGCACGTCGAGCAGGCTGCGCTCGACGTTGGGCCCGACGATCACTTCCAGCGAGGGATGGACCAGCGGCACATCGGCGGGCGCGTTTCCGGCGGCGGGCTGCGCGGCGTTTCCGGCGGCGGGCTGCGCGGCGTCTTCAGCGGCGGGCTGCGCGACCCAGGCGGTCGTGTCGCTGGAGGCGGAGCCACCGGCGGTCGCATAGACGGGCATCCCGTAGGGCTCGATCGGTACTGCTCGGCGCACCACGTCAGTCAGCTCGCCCGCCGTAACGGTCAACTCAAACGATGCCAGCGAGCGACCAGCTTCCCCGCCTTCGGCCTCTTGGTCATCATGTAGCTTGAGCGCTGTCTTGAACGTCAGCTCATGGATACCCTTGCCGGCATCAAGCGTCTTCGTTTCTTCGACCGACTTGCCACCGATCATGGTCTTGAGCGTGACCTCGATCGGCCCCTTTTCGACGGCGTCGTTGTGGACGCTGGCCAGGATCTCGGCCTCGTCACCGTCGGTGAAGGCCAGCGGCAGCTTCAGCTCGCCGAAGAGGTCTTTCTTGACGACCAATTCTGCCTCGGCCTCGCCGGCCAAGGTTTCCGTCGTCACGCCTTTGGCCAGGAGCTTCCAGGCGGTGGTCCGTTCGGGAAGCGTGATCGTGACCGTGGCTTTGCCTTTTTCGTCGGTGACGATGGCCGGGTTCCAGTAGGCAGTTTCCTGCGCGGCTGCTGCCGGCAGCAATATGGCGCCCTGCTCGGCCAGCTTGCCGGCCAGCGCGACGGCCGATTTCTCGTCGAGCTCGTTACCGAGCTTGAGGTTGTTCTGCGTGCCATTGGCGGCAAGGACACAGAAGAATACCCCGTAGTCTCGCCAATCCTGCCGCTCTAGCAGTTGCTGAGGCGAAATCGCTGTCGATTCCGGTGCGGCAAATTCCGAAAGCATTTCAAAGGAAGCATCCAGTTCGCCATCGGCAGCATCGTCGCCCAGAGCGCCTGATTTGGAGAAACCGTATCGCGCGTTTGCAGGTTTGCCTTTGCCCTCCGTCTCGCTCAGTTGCCTCGCAAGTTTTTTGCGCTTTTCGCCTCGCGATCGTCCGAGGTTATCGACAACTCCAAGGAGTTCGTCTTGCTCTTCTTCGATGACGATCCGCGGCGTGGTCATCATCATTAGAGAACGCGTACGCTCAGTTGGTTTCTCCTCGCCGACGGTCCCTCGCCCGTCGGCAGCGACGTCGGCAGATAATGAACCCAGATCACTCAACTCGATCAGGCCTTCGCTTTCACCGGAGATCTCTCTGCCGCTTTGACGCATCCTCATGCCACCCATTCCCTGCCCCATGCCACCCATTCCACCCCCCATGCCCGCCCCGGCGGTGACGTTGCCCGCTCCCAGTTTCAACCGCTCGGCCTCGTCCGCCGCGACCTCCAGCCGGTCTTTTTCGGCCAGGAGCTTGGGGTCGATCGGCTGCGTGGCGGGATGATAGGCGAACGTCACGCTCGAAATGGTTCGCACGGCCGGCGCTCGCGTTTGCCCGCGGAAGAAGTCCTGGATCGGAGTCACGTTCGAGCCGAACATCTCGACTAGCGCCTGTTCGATGAGCGCCAGGCTCACCTCGGCGGCGACCGGCTTGCCCTGCGGGTCGGTGGCGGTGATCGTGACGTCCATTTCGTCGCCCGGACGTACAACGCCTGCGCCCGCCGTGCGCTTCGTCTGGAGGGTCAAGCGCAAGTCTCGCTCGACCGTGAAGGGGCTCGATGCCTCGTGGAAACGGCTGAATGAGGCCGCCGCCTCAGGATCTTTGGGCGGATGGGCGTCGGTCATCACGGCCACCGCCAGCTCGAAGTTTGGCGCCAGCTTCGCGTCGAACGGGATTTCGAGCTCGTTGGCGCCTTCCTTCAAAGCCACGAGCTTATAGTCGAGCACCTTGGCCCCCTGGAACGTGACCAGGGCCAACGCCGGCGCTTCGCGCCAGTGCAACTGCACCGTGGTCGTGTCGCCGACTCTGAACGTGTGCCGATCGGCCAGAATGCGCAGCCGTACCCGGTCGCTCTCGTCGGAAACCTGCACGGCATGCGTGGCCGAGATCGGGCTTTCGAAGCGGTCGGTCCCCTGCACGCGCAGCGCATATTGTCCCCCCTTTTCCAATCGCAACGTTACGCGGGCCCGGCCGAGCTTTTCGTCAGTCGCCAGTTCGTGCTCTTCGATCTCGCGCTCCCCCACCTTGCCATCGACCGTGGTCTGCTCCAGCACGTGCAGCGTGAGCTTCTGGGCCGTCGGCTTCCCTTCGGCGTCGGTTGCCGTGACGGCCACTTCGAAAGTTTCGCCCGCCACGTAAACCGGCCTCACCGTGCCGACGTTGAGCGAATAACCCTGTGTGGCCAGGAAGAAATTCACCGAGGTCTGCAAACCCCGCTCGGCCAGCGAGACGACAAACGGCAATGCTTGCGCCTCGCGGTACTCGCGCGTGGGGAGCTTGAACGCCAGCTCGCCGCGCTCGTCGGTCTTGCCCGTATAGGTGCGGCCGCCGGCCAGCGAGTAGCGCACCTCACGGCCAGCCAATGGCGCGCCGTAGTAGAACTTCGCCGTGATCTTGCCCTCGATTTCCTCGCCCCGGTAGAACACCTTTCGCTCGGTATCGACCGCCAGCTTGACCGGCTCCAGTTGGTATTCGTGGACGGCGAACTCGCCCTGGTAGGCGTGGCCGTCGTCGTCGCGCACCTGGATGCGGTAGCCGCCAGGAGCGCTCGTGGCCGGCAGCATGAAATGAGAGTGCAAACTGCCGAATTCGCCCAGCGCCACCTCATCCTGGCGGATCAGCCGGTTGCGGCCGTCGAAGACTTCCAAGTGATACTTCTTGCCGGTTTCGATCTCGAATTGGTCGGCCTTGACGGTTCGCACGACGCCGCGGACGTGGACCATTTGTCCGGCGCGGTAGGCTGGCCGGTCGGTAAAGATATAGCCCCGCTCGGTCAGTCCGACCGACACACCCACGCCCTCCAGCCCGACCACGTTCGAGGCCACGCTCCCCTCGGCAACGGCAAACACGCGCACGTCGGCGGCGCTCTTCAGCTCGTCGTAGGACTTCTGGAACACGCCGTCGTCGCCGGTGGTCGCCTCGGCAAAGACCTGCTGGCCGTTGGAAATCAAAAGCCGCACGTTGGACCAGGGCTTTTTGGTGCGCAGGTTTTCAGCGAAGACGAAGACTTCATCGCGCGAGCTCTTGACGATCATATCGAGATCGCTCTGGACCACGAGCGTCGTGGCTTCCAGCGTCTTACTGCTGACGGTGACCGCCATCACGCCCGAGCGGCCCTCGTCGGGGAGCGGGACCTCGATTTCGTTTTCAAGCTGCTGGTACTCGGCATACTCGGGCACTTCGAACTCGAACGATTTGTCAGGGTCGATCAGCGCGATATCGAGCCCTTCGACGCCGCCGGACAGGTGCATTTTGCGGAAATAGGTCTCCAGATCGACCGTGTAAGCACGCACGGTCACCTGCTCGATGTTCCGCGAGACCAGCTTGATCTTGGGCGTTTCGTTGGTGCGGTAAGCCCGCTCGGTGGTGATGGTCAGGGCCTTCTCCGTAAGCCGAGCGATCCGCTGCTGGGCCGCGGCGGCATGGTTACCCCAGGTCACCTTGCGGTATTCCTTGAGCGCCTCGTCGAGCTTGCCGAGTTTTTCTTCGAGCGTGACGCCGATCATGAACTGGGCCTGCGACGACTCGTTTGTGCCGGGGTATTTCGACACCAGCCGCCGCCACTCGACCAGGGCGTCGTCGTACTTTTCTTCTTTGAACGCCATCCGGCCGAATTCGTAAAGGATCGACGCGTTGCGGCCGTCGAGCGGGTATTTCTGCTGGAACTCGGTCCAAAGCTTGCGAGCCTCGCCGTATCGTTTCGCCTCGCGGGCTTCGTAGCCCAGCAGGAACTCGGTATTGACGATTTCGCGCTGCACGTCGCTCCAAGCGTGGTGCGCCGGGTGCTTCGCCAGATAATCACGCCAGGCTTCCAAGGCCTCGGAAAACTTCTTTTGCAATTGATACGAGCGGCCCAGGAGCACGCGGGCTTCGGGCACCTCGTCGGTCTCAGCGTAGCGCTCGTCCGCCAGAAAACGGCCGATGGTCTTGACCGCGTCGTCGAACCGGGCGCGGTGGACCTGGCTGGCGGCAATTCGCAAGTGGGCCGCGCTGGCGAGCTTGTGGTCTGGGTAACGCTTGAGAAACGCTTCGAGCGAAGCCACGCCCAGCCCCAGTTCGTCGTCGGTCTGCGGCGCCGGCAGGTTGTACGTTTGCGAGAGGTTGAAGGTGGTCTCGGCGATCCGCGGCGATTGGTTGTCGGGGTAAGCGGCCAGCAAGTCCTGCCAGGTGCGGCGCGCGTCCTCGCGCTGGCCGAGGCCCAGTTGGCACTCACCCAGGAGATAGCGGGCTTCGACGTCGAACGCGTGGGTGGGGTGCTGTTTGCTGAATTGGGCGAATCGGTTGGCGGCTTCTTGCAAGTTGCCCAGCGACTGGAAGCAGCGGGCGACCAGCAACTCGACTTCAGCCCGTTTCTCGGGCTTGGGTCCAACCTCCAGGGCCTTGTTAAAGAACTCCAGCGCCTTGGTAAAATCGGGCGACTGGCGTTCATCGCCCGGCTTGAAATACGCGTCGGCGAATTCCAGGTAAATGTCGGCGATCTCCTGTTTGCGGTCGAGCGACAAGAGCTCGGCGGCCACTTGTCGGTAGATTTGTTCGGCCGCTTCGAAGTCGCCTTTGCGCGCCAGCGACACGGCTCGGCCGAAGCGCGCGCGCCGGAGCCAGGGGCTCTTGGGGAACTCCTTCTCCAGCGACTCAAAGGCTGCGACCGCGTCGTCGTATTGACCGGCCAGGTGCAGCGCGCGGCCCTTGAGGTAGGCGAGCCAGTCGCGAGCCGCATCTTTCTCGCCGGCCGCGTCGTCGATCGCCTTGGCCGCTTCGCCGTATTTGCGGTCCTGCATCAGCTTCTTGACTTCGGCCGGCACGTTCGGCTCGGCGGGCAGCGATTTCGAGCCGGCGTCGTTCTTCCGATCGGCATCCTTCGCAGGTCTGGCGGGCTTATCCTGGGCGTGGACCGTCGAAAGCATCCAGCAGGTAAGCCCCAATGCCAATGCCGCGATTCGCCGATTGGATTTCATGCCGGAGCTCCTGAATTGGGTTCGAAGGGTGGTTGCCAGCACGCGGCCGGTAAATACGACTGCGCGCGGAACTGCTTGTTAGATAAGACGCACGAGAAGGCCAAAAGGTTTCAGGGAAATAAGGGATTCAGGCAAGTGCATCTTCACACATTATTGGGAAATCGCCAGCCAGCGTCAAAATTCGGCGGTGTTCAACGGAGTACAGGCTCCTCATCTTTGAACCATTTTTGCGGCGGCCCAGCGGTTGCCGGCGGTGAATCCAGAGAATGGTGAATTCACGGAACCGGGCCAGCTAATTTAGTAGAGTGAGACGGTGAAGTTAATATTCGGTCAGCCATCTGGTGCCGCGGCCCATCATTCGCCGTTCCGCCAGAAAGCGGCGTACCACCCAAGGGGACGATTTGTCGATACATGGTCAGTGCTGCTTCCCCTTCGCGACCTTGTTGGGCCTGGGTGTTAGCACCAACAAAACCTTGGTACCCAGCGGCGGAATGCGCTCGGTGAACGCCTCGAACTGCAGGTCGCCGGCCTTGTCGGAGCTTTCGACAGGTACGTCGAGCATGGCGCTGGGAAAGTTCGAAACGCAGATGAACTCGCCGAAGTCGGCCAGATAAGTCCCTTGCACCACACTTCCGCCAAAGACCCATGACTGGTCCATCGCGTTTCCGGTCTTGATCTGTCGGATCCATTCCTGAGCCCGCGCATGTTGCTGATTTCCCTCCTCATCCGTCCAGAAAATCGTCACCTCGATCAGCGCGCCGCGGGCGGGCTCGAACTTGGGATTCCAGCGAGCCGGGTTGCCGGGTAGCGCCCCCACCGCCAGCAGGCCCGCATGTACGGTCAGCGGCCGGACAGGGACGCTCAACACCGACTCGTGCTCTTTGGTCCGCCTCGGGCAAGCGAACATCTCCAGCATGCCTTCGCGAAGACAAACCTCGCCTTCCATGACGACTTGCTTTCGCTTCGCGTCAATCCAGACTGGCGCTTCAGGATCAAGCCGCAACAGGTCCTCGGTAGGCGGCAAGTCGGCCACTTCGGACTGGTCCGCATCAAACTCACCGGCGACCTGGTTGGCTTCCCGTGTGGTCGCAGGCTCCTCAGCCCGGGAGTGGGCCGCCATGGGCAGCGCCACCACCAGCAATCCCAAAGCCCAGGGCCATCCCCAACGAACGCACTCGAAAATGCTTCGAATCCCAGCTCTGTTGTGCGGGGCACGTTCACTGCTCGCCATGGTTTTGTTCCTCCAATTGCCAGGTCATCGGTTGGACACGATCGGGCAACGTGCAGATTTCGCGCCAAAGCCGGATTCGTTTGCCGGGCTGACTATGCCGGCAGAGAATTGGGCATTTCGTCCGAACCCAGCTTCACGATCTGACGATTCGCTTACCACGCGTGGCGAAATAACCGCCATCGTATTACCCCGTCCGCATTGAAAGCCCGTTACCATGTGATAGGATCTAACCTGACCGTGCAACCCGACACGAATGCGGCAGGGAGGTTGGGCCGTGGCGAAGTTCATACTCCTCCCCGTGCTTCTCGGCGCTGGATGCCTGATCTCTGGCCTGTACGGCGCACTTCACAATCAGATCTCTTACACAGTCTCGCCCGATTATTTCCACGCATTTAAGTTTCCCCAGTTCGACGTCGCCATGAACCTGCGCGACCGCGTTGGCGCCTCGATCGTCGGCTGGCAAGCATCATGGTGGATGGGTGTGTTCGTCGGGATACCGGTGCTGCTCATTGGGTTGGTCATGCCCGACGCGAGAACCTATTTCACGCGGATCTTGGCTGCATTCGCTGTCGTCGCAGTCACAGCGCTCGTCGTGGGTCTCGGTGCGCTCGCGTATGCGAGTTGTTGCATCACGGCCTCGAATCTACCGCAGCACTCATTTCCCGCTGGAGTCACTGACAAAGTAGCTTTCGCTCGGGCTGGGACGATGCACAACTTCAGTTATCTAGGCGGCTTCGTCGGCATTTTCACGGCTTCGGCGTATCTCGTGGCTGAGCGAATTCGCATCAAACGGCGTCAGAGCCGATTGCAGGAATCCCAGCAGAAGCCCGATGTCGTCAGCGACGGACCAACGATTCAATTCCACCCGTGATTACCTCTCCCAGAGGTGCACGCCGCCGGAAAGCCTGCCAGGCTGCTCCTGCCTCGCAAGTGCGGCGTAGACTTACACGGCGGAGAATGTGGCGGTTCTTTGCCCCCCGCTTGTTGGCATCGACCAATCATAGCCACGAGGAAGACCTGACCGTCGAAGAACACCTGTCATTCTACGCGAGCGACTACCAGGTGAACGACGCTCACGCAAAGGCCCTCGGGTTGCTCGGTGAGTTTGAGCTGACCTCGAAACTCCACACGCCCGCCAACAACCTCTCGCGCGGCATGCGGCAAAAGCTTGCCATCTGCTGCGCCTACCTGCACGATCCCCAATCCATTCTCTTCGACGAACCGCTCACCAGCCTCGATCCACAGGGTATCCGCCTGCCACAAGAGGGACTGGAGATCCTCGTGCGCACAATGCTCGTGTTCACGGGCAAGGGCCTGCTGTTTACGGTCGGATTAGGCGCCATTTCTGGCTGGGGCTTCGCTGCCACTGCCTTGACGGGTGAAATCTCGGCGTTGACCGGAAGTGCGATCAATTCAATTGCGTGTTCGCCGGGGGCATGATCGCCGGACCGTCCGTGTTGGCGGCGATCGTGCTCTGCGGCGTGTACCGAGCCTCTCGCGACTTGGACCCGATTGAAGACATTCCGCGGTGAGATTTCACCTTCTACTTTTTCTGGCCGCCTTCAGCGGCCGACTGGGCCTTGACCGCGGTATCGAGCGCGTCAATCGCCTTTTGCAGTTGCTTCAGTTGTTCCCGCAGGTCGGCCACGCACTTGGCGAGGTCGATTGGCTGCCCCTCCAGTACGATTGCCGCACCGTCGAGTTTGACGTCGATCGCTATGGGCTCCGCGGTGAATGTCAGCCCGGAAATCAACTCCGCGTTTTCGAGGTGAACCACGAATCCTTGAGCGGCACGTTTCTCGGGCGAGACCGTGAGCGTCGCCGGCTTGCCCCGGCGCAGCAATTCGAGCGGCACCGGCTTTTCACCGATTTCCTGGATTTGCGCCGCCAGCTCTTCGACCGATGCGACGGGCTTTCCATCGAGCTTTAGCAAGAGGTCGTTGAGCATCACACCCGCCTTTGCGGCTGGACTGTCGTCTTCGACGCCGGTCACGATCAACCCTGTGCCCGACGCTATGCCGAGGTGCAGACGCAACGTGTCATCGAGGCGGTCCAACGCGAGGCCCAACCAAAACCGTGGCGCGGCTTCCGCCGAATTGTCCAAAGTGAATGTCAATCCGGGGGCTTCATTCTGCGGCCTGGCCTCGTCTCCATCCAGATTCACGAGCACATCGCCGAGTCGAAGGGTCGCTGTCGTCGCCTTCTGTTCCGAAGGTTGTTTCGGCTCGACAGATTGGGGTTCGTCCGCTGGCAGCCGCGCAACGGCCGAGAACAGCAGGGCCTGTACGGTCGTGAGACACGCAAAGAGCATCCGAAGTGCCGAGAGATTCATGGGAGCCTTCTTTCGGAAAAGCGACTGTGGTGAAATGAACCGAGCTGGCTTGACGCGACTGCCGGCGTTAACAGATTGGTTCCCACGGCCGATCAAATCCTGCACAAAGAAGCCGGCATTTCAGGGAAGAAATCGCGGATGGTCACGCTGATCGTGTTTAAGTATCGATTGAGCGGAGGTCATCATACGTAATCTCGTTGGTCGATGCCACGCGAATATCCGCCTCGAATCGATGCGAAGGACAATTGTCCGCCCAGTTTGCGGTGAGGACGGCGCAGATTTGACCAGTGGCCCCCACGGGCCCCATGCGGAGCCGGTTTGTTCGGACCGGTCGGGAACCGAGCGCGGCCAGTGCAGGATTCGATCGGCTGCGGGAACTAATTTGCGTTCCCACCGAAACTCCGCCTGCCCCCGCCATGCCGATCTACCGCTGCAAACGCTGTGGTTATCTCGCCGGAGACCTGTCTCCGCCCCGGTGCCCAGTCTGCCACGGCAGACGGTTCGACGACTTCAGCAGTTTGAATAAAGCCGATCGACTGGCATGGCCGCCAACGAAGCTCCCCTTACGCACGGCCGTCGCGGTAATGGGGCTCATCGCGCTACTGATTGTTGTCTTCAATTTGCTCGCCTAGGCTAGGCTTGCCGCTCGCGCTTCGCGCCGACGTTGTGGGCAAGACGCTATTTTTCCCCCTTCGCAGACACCGGCGGTTTGTTTGCAGCCCACTTGATTCCCTCGCGGATGTGCTGCCGGGCAAATTGCGTACTGAGCGAACGGACGTCGTGGCCGAATTCGGTGTAGAAGAAACGCCCGCCAGAATTCGGCTCGTTGGTCCAGGCGATGGGGTGGTCCTTGCCCATCGGCTTGCCGTCGCGGGTCTTGAAATAGTCGCGCACCGGCTCGTAAGTCGTTTCGTCCACCCGCATGAGTACCCGGAAACCGGGCATACCGGTGACGGAGCGGTCGTGGTTGGTCCAGTCGGCCTCGTACCAGAACTCGGCAGGCTGTCCTTTCACTGTGGGATGATTTTTCGCCGCCTCGTCAACCGTGATCTTCGCCTTGCTGAAGTCGGAGTCGCTGTTGAAATCGCAACCGCCGAGCTGGTTCAACCATTCCCACTTCGTTTGGCGCACCAGCGCGGCATGGAGACCCACGATCCCCTTCTTGCTCTTGGTAAACCACTGCTCAACCGCTTTTCGCTGTTCTTCGGGCAGAACCAGGTCGAGCTCGTTCGCGTTGTTTAACACAAGCACGTCATAACCAGCGAGCACCTCCGGCTGCAGGTCCTTCCAGTGCTCGGTGACGTCCACGTCGAAGCCGCTCTCATGCCCCAAGAGCACGAGCCAGCGGTTGATCTTGGGAATGTCGGGGTGCCGGTAATAGCCCGTATTGGAGTAGACGAGAACTTTGAGGCCGGGGCTTTTTGCTGAGTCCGGTTTCTGGTCATGTGCGGTTGCGATGGGGCACGCCAGAAAAAGCGCCGAAATGAAGGCGAGAGCGGTTTTCATGGTGTTGGGCTCGGTGTAGAAATCGTGGAATGAGTTCACGGTTCGTGATGGCACTGAATTCCCTGAATGGAATGCGTTGAGAATACGCAGGAAATGGCGGAAGTCAACTTCGTCGCATCGGCGTCGTCGCGCTGATTTCCATGGAACCGAAACGCCCACCCCCGCACCTCGTCCCGCGGCCTTTTTCGGCTCGGGCAACGCTTTCCGCTTGCTCTTCGTGCCGTTGACCGGTCGGCCTACCTTGCCATGCCGTCAGGCTCGGTTGGAGAGGAAGGCTCAACGGGCGGTAGCAGGCGTCGGCGCGCCTTTCACATTGTTTGGCCACCTCTCGAACCTTTTACGCCGCTTCTGCCTCTCGTATTCTGGGGATCGTGAGGCCGCGGACCGCACCCTGCAGTTTGGCAATGAGACAAGCGATGGCCGATTGCCGTTTGTTATTGCTTGCCCGGCCCCTGGCTTCGCCGACTCGCACGCGGCGTGCGTCATGGGTCATTGGTCAGACGTTTTTGGCGGCTCCGCGGCGTCTTGGTTGTCTGACGATTGTCCTACGACGGAACCTTGGAGCGAAGATTGCATGCCTTTCACTCCCAGGATGCCGGCGTGGAGTTGACATGGCGCACCTGGAAGCTGCGGAGGTACTTGGATATCCGGAACGGGAGCTCCATGCGGCACTACGGCGGCGGGTCGGCGAAGCCAGGGGCCGGGGCAAGTGCCAAGTGGCACTCGTGCCACGAGAAGCGGCCTGGGCCGGGTCAGCCGACCGCAGGCCGGGTGGTGCAGGGACTGTTCGCTAGGTAAGGCCTCTACGACGGACCATGGTAATGGTAAAATCGAGATCATCCAGCAATGCCTGTACTTCGTAATTTACGTCGCAGTGTTTTTCGCCTAGCCGACGTCCGCTCGCGGCTTAACGCCGATTGGCGGACACCCAGCGCCTTTCCTGATTGAGGAGCCGACGATGCTCGTAGCCAGCATCCACTATCCCCCCGTGGCGCTTCCCTTTTTTCTCGCGCTGTTGTTTGTATTCGCGGTCGTCGTCACGCTGCTGGAATTGCACGTGCTGCGGTACGCCTACGAGCGGATCGGGATCAAGTCGCGGCACTTTGTCGGCTTACTGCTACTCTCGCTTATCGGCAGCCATATCAATATCCCGATCGCACAATTGCCTCCGGAAGAGGTGCTATCCAAACGCGAGATTTCGTATTTTGGCGTTCGCTACGTCGTGCCGACGGTCGAAGAGTCGCCCGGTACGATCGTGGCCGTAAATGTGGGAGGGGCCGTGATTCCCGCGCTGCTTTCGCTTTACCTGGTGATCAAGCGCCGGCTCTATCTCCCAGGCATTCTGGGGATCGCCTTGGTCGCGGCGGTGATCCACATGGTAGCCAGGCCCGTGCCGGGAGTGGGGATTGCGATTCCCACATTGTTCCCTCCCCTGGTCGCCGCCGTCACCGCGGTGGTGCTTTCTCGACTTTTTGCGGCGGTACAGACGGACGGGCATGGGGAAACTGTCGGCATCCGAAACGCCCGCTCTCGGTTGAACGCCGCACCGTTGGCCTACGTCGTTGGCAGCATGGGGACGCTGGTCGGGGCCGATCTGCTCAACCTCGACAAGATCCAGGGTTTAGGTGCCCCGATCGCTTCGATTGGTGGGGCAGGCACGTTCGACGGTGTCTTCTTGACCGGCATCCTCGCCGCGTTGCTGGCGTAATTGCTTTAAGTCTGGCGCCGCCGCCTGGTTCTCGCGCCGACGGCCTGGCCGAGCGCAGCTCTGCTCGCGGTGCCGCTCGGCTAGAAAAGGGCGGAAGTTTGGCCGACCGCCGTTACCGAGCTCGGTCGAGAAGCATACGCCCCCATCAACGCGTGGAACGATAAGACAATTGGTTATCCCGGCGGCCATTCCATGGGTTGCCCTAACGCCTTGCTGCAGGAGTGGCGTGCAGTTTACCGTCGGTTCTGCCCTCGACTACCGGTTCTGCTGCGCCCAGTTTGCGTCCGGATCATCGCTGCCTTCATCGACCACGACCACAGCGCCATTGGAGGCGTTAAAATCGAGCCGCTCAATGAATGCGCCATGCAGCACCTCGACGGAAACCAGCAGTTCGTTCTGTTGGAGGTTGAAATAGGCCGCGCAAGGAATCGCACCTTGCGACAAGAGCGATGCGGCTTCTATGGCGTCGCACAGCTCGAAGGCCGAGGTGGCGGCTGCCCTGATTCTGAGCTCGCCGAGGATCTTGTCGTCGTCCTCCGGATCGCCGATAACCACGCCCACGTCCCCATTGAGCACCGTAAACGCGCCGGTCTGCGCGTCGATCTTGACCGTGCTAAACCCCGAGTTGGAGACCGTTCTAACAAGGTAACGAAGTTGTCCACCTTCCATTCCTAGCGAAGCCTCGACGACCGTAGCAGAACTGCACGAAAACGCCACTCTTTCTACGGCGGACGCCAGGGTAATCCAGGCCTTCGGCACGTTGGTTTCGGCGGCGACGCGGGCTGCTTCCGAATCGCCATCGGCCCTGGCCAACGGGGCCAAACACAATGTGCCCAATGCAACGGCGATCAGCATTCTGGTTCTCATGGGTTCGGTCCTTCGCGGCTTCAGGTCATTTGGTGGAAATAAAGAAAGGTGTGAAATGGCCCAATCCACACGTTGGGAGCAATCGCCATGCCATGTTGCGCAATCCTCGGGGAGGCGCGTCAATTCTGACACGCAGCCTTGCTCAGGCAGCCAGTGACTGGTTGCGCTCGCTTCAACCCTTGGTGTCAACGGTGTCACGCTGAGTACCGGCGGGCGACCTGGCTGGCTCGGCGAAGACGGTGGGTGGTAGAATACTGCGATGGTGCGGACCCCTTATCAGTTCAGTTTGATTGACTTGTTGTACTCCGTGGCGGCATTCTCCGTGGCCGCATTCCTGCTGCGATGTTGCGCAACGATCATGTCCGCATCGACGGAGGTTGCGTTCGTTGGAATTCTATCTTTCGGCACTGCCTTCTGCGGGGGCTGCGCTTGCGTTGGATTGGGGATCGGCATCTTGTGCGGCCACGAGAGCCCGGGCCAATGTGCCCTCGATGCAATGACGATTCCGATGATCGTAACTTGCTGCCTATTCCTGACGCTGATATGTTAGCCCCACCAGATCGACCGATGTCACGCCCGAAATTCCACCTGAAAGTTGGCGATCGCGTAATCAAGAACCCTGCGACGTGGGTACCGAACGACTTCGACCACTGGGGACGCGGGGTCGGAGTCGGAGTTGTCGTCGAGCCACCTTTCCCGTTGGAAGCGGAGTCGGCGGATGTACGTTGGCCGGGTGGGCGTTGCTTCGAAGAAGTGAGTGGGCTGCTTCCTGCCCCACCAGAACAGTAAACGTCGGGCTCTTCCAATGCGGGAGATTCACGTACTGACTGGTGGAGGAGGGCCGGCTCGCTTGGCTGGGCGGGAGGAGGGGCTACGCCATCACGTCCCTAATGGGTTCGCCACCGTGGGCGATGGCGATCGGCCGGCCGGCACGATCGGGCACGGTCGCGTGCGGGTCGATTCCCAACAGCGAATAAAAGGTGGCGACCAGATTCGCGGGCGACACCGGGTCGCGGGTTGGGTAGGCGGCGTGTTTGTCGGTCGCGCCGTGGACGTGGCCCTGTTTGACACCGCCGCCAAATAGCAGGCTGAAACCGCACTGCGGCCAATGGTCGCGGCCCGCCTTGGCGTTGATCCGCGGACTACGCCCCATCTCGCCCATGACCACGACCAAGGTGCAATCCAGCAGACCTCGCTCGTCGAGGTCCTCGAGCAACGATGGAAGCACCATGTCCAACAGCGGCAGGTTCTCGTCTTTCAACATGCCAAAGTTGTTTTCGTGCATATCGTAGGCATGACCGTAGTGTCGGAAGATCTCCTGGTGCACGCTGACGAAAGTGACACCGCGCTCGACCAGCCGCCGCGCGGTCAAAAGGCACGAGCCCGTCAAGTGCCGGCCGTAGCGCTCGCGCACGGCGACGGGCTCTTGCGAAAGATCGAACGCATCACGCGTGCTGCTCGACGTGAGCATGGCGAACGCCCGCTCTTGGAATTTGTCGAGGCCGGTCAGGGCGGTCGAGGCGGTTGCCATCCTGAATTGCTCGTTGAGCTGCGCCAACAACGACCGGCGGTGGTCGAGCCGGTCAAGAGTCATTTCCGGCACGCCGTCGAAGCTCGGTAGCACCGGCTCGCCCAAGGGCCGCACGGGGGCGTAGTGTTTCACCTTCGGTTCGTGCGGGAACTTCGGATCGCAGAGCGTGAACAGGGGATCGTATTGGCTGCCCAAAAAGCCGCCGTAGGGTCCACGGCGGCGCCAGCCATTTTCGCCCGAGCCCGGATAGCAGGGCATGCAAACCGCACCGGGCAAGTCACGCGGCCCCAGGCCCAGGTACTGGCAAACGGCGCCGATGTCGGGCGGATCGGTTGGTTTGAATTGCTCCGTGAAGCCCAGATCGGTGAAGCCCGTCATGAACGGCAAGGGGTCGTGCGAGTTGAAGCCGTGCGAGAATGTGCGAATCAGCGTGGCGCGGTGCATCCACCGTGCCGTCTTCGGCAGATGCTCGCAAATCGTTAACCCCGGTAGGCTGGTCGAAATCGGCCGGAACTCACCGCGGATCTCTGCGGGGGCGTCGGGCTTCAAGTCGAACATGTCCATCTGGCTCGGGCCGCCGAGCAAATTGAACATGATCACGTGCTTGGCCTTACCCGGCTGCCTTCCTTTTCCCTGCGCGGCCTCGGCCTTAAGCAACCGCGGCCAGGTGAAACCAGTCACAAGCGATAGCCCACCCACACGCATCAGCTCTCGCCGCGTGACGCCATCGCACAATCGATTGGGGTGACCGAGGATCGAGAGCATGATAACCACGTCGGGTAGGCGGCGACGTCGCGAAGACGCTTGACGTCGTGTTCAGTTTAGGGTGCTTGCGCAGTGGAGGTCAAGGTTATACTCCACGCGGCCGAAAATGAGACATTTGGCTTGATGGCAACGTTGGGCCGCCTCGCGGCGACGAATCGGCCATGGCCCTACTTGCGGTGCAGCAACCGCAAGGCCGATAGCAGGAAGCGTCTGAAGGTTACGCCTGCGGTCGCGCGGTTTCACGGCCGCCGCCGGAGAGGATTTGCCAAAGGCATGCGGCAAACGTCGGCGGGGCGCGCCGGCACCTAGGAAAGTCCCGCACCTTCCCGCCCGCGAAGAGTTGGGCGGCGCCCTGACGGCGCGGGCCCGCCAACCGCCAGCCAAAGCCTGCGATAACCTTAAATGGCCGTCGCGCCGCGTACCGTCGCGCCTCTCCGCCATTGCGGTGCCCGGTGCCCGCGTCGTTAATCGCTATTCCTGGCAGAGGGCGGACGGTCTCTTTTCGTTTAGTGTCGTTTTGCGTCGCAACCGCATCCTTCGAATTGACCGAGCGTATTCCATCCACGGCAAACCAAGGGGTTGCGACACATTTCTTGACGCCGTTACCCTTGCAAGCGCGATCGTTCGGCTTCGTGATTCCAATAGCGTGGTTCCAAGGCGTCCGAGCGCGCCAGTGGAATCGTGTTTTTCAGTTAGCCGCAACGCATCGACATGTCGCGATTTGCGGACAGCCCAACCGCTCAATCGATCGGCATGGATCGGCGTCAACTCTCGCGGTAAACCTCGCATAGGGTTAAACTGCTTGCGGGCACACGCCAGCGAGGAAAATAGCCGTCGCGGCTAACCAATGAGAATGCGCATCAAGCCTGTCATTCGCACACCAACAAGCGGCTGGATTGCCGCCATCCTCTGTGTGGCGAACGCGCTTGCTTGACACCACCTGAAGCATCCAGGATTCCTCCCAGTGCTTCTCGTTCACCGGCGACTCGTATGTTGAGGATGGCGTCAATTCCTGCTCGCACTCTTCGAGAGCCGTTGGCAAGCGTGATCCTCGGATTGTTGAGAGTTACTTCGAAAATGCGCAGATATCGTCGACTCAGCGGCAGTTTGGCATTCAACTTTTCCTGGAGCTCAGCTTCAGAAAAGCGGAACACGTATTCATTGCCGGAGATATAGTAAAATGCGCCGCCAGCGGCAACCAGTAGCACGAGGGCTGTGATTGCAACGTACCGCATCATGAGTTGGTTCCGACGTTCACACTCCGCCGGGTGAATTCTGGCTAGAATTCGCGTTCGATGAAGCCGCAGAGTGTGTTGCGGCAATGGCCCTCGCCGCAGCAACCGCATGTAGCGCGAATTTACCACGACGGTGGGGTAGTGGGTCCACTCTGTGGACCCACTACCCACCGTGGAAGTGTATCGCCATCCAGGCGGGTGCTGCTTGTTGAATCGGTCACCGCGCGCGAGAATGTAACCCAGCCCCTCGACCCTGCGTTCGCGCGGTGGCGCCAGTTGATGCCGCATTACGGGGGCGCATTAGGAACATTCTATGATCACTCATCGTTATGTGCAGGCATTGGTTGTTTTGCTCGGTGCCGCGTCGCACGGCCTGGGTGCCATGTCGCAGGAGGCGACTGCCGAGCTTCCAGCAAGGCCCAACGTTGTGATCATCTTCGCCGATGACCTGGGGTACGGCGACCTGGGTTGTTACGGCGCCCAGGGCTACCAGACGCCGAATCTCGATCGACTGGCGGCCGAAGGGGTCCGCTTCACCGATTTCTATGTGGCCCAAGCGGTCTGCTCGGCGTCGCGGGCGGCGCTGCTGACGGGCTGCTATCCGAACCGGATTGGCATCCTCGGGGCGCTCGGACCGCGCGACCGGCACGGCATTCACGACGCCGAGTCGACGATCGCCGAGCTGCTCAAAAGCCGAGGCTACGCCACGGCCGTTTTCGGCAAATGGCACCTGGGGCACCACCCGCAGTTCCTGCCGACCAGGCACGGCTTCGACGAGTATTTTGGCCTGCCCTACTCGAACGACATGTGGCCGCGGCACCCGCAGGTTCCCAAGAACTATCCCGATCTGCCGTTGATCGAACAAGTGCGAACCGTCGCCACCAACCCCGACCAGAGCCAACTGACGACCTGGTACACCGAGCACGCCGTGGAGTTCATTGAACGGCATCGTGAGGAGCCGTTTTTCGTTTACATGCCGCACAGCATGCCTCATGTACCGCTGTTCGTATCGGACAAGTTCAAAGGCCGTAGCCGGCGCGGTCTGTTCGGCGACGTGATCGAGGAGATCGACTGGTCGGTCGGCCAGGTTCTCGACACGCTCAAGCGCCTCCAGCTCGACGAGAGGACCCTGGTGATCTTCTCGGCCGACAATGGGCCTTGGCTCAGTTATGGCGACCACGCGGGCTCAGCCGGGCCGCTGCGCGAGGGAAAGGCAACCACGTTCGAAGGGGGAGTGCGCGAGCCATGCCTGATGCGCTGGCCCGGCCAGATTCGACCAGGCGCCGTCTGCCGCGAGCCCGCGATGACAATCGACCTGCTGCCGACAATCGCCCGGCTGGCCGGAGCCACGCTATCCGAGGGACGGACAATTGACGGCCGCGACATTTGGCCGCTCGCGTCGAGCGAACCTGAATCGAAAAGCCCGCACGAGGCGCTCTTCTTTTACTGGAGCCGCGAGCTGCAAGCGGTACGCAGTGGACGCTGGAAGCTCCACTTTCCACACGCGTTTAGCAGCCTCGAAGGCGTCGGCGGAAGCAGCGGTATGCCCACCGCGTACATTCAGCGGATGCTTCCCTTGTCGCTGTTCGACTTGGAGGCTGACCCGGGTGAAACGACGAACGTCGCCGAGAGGCACCCAGAGACGGTCGCGCGGTTAGAGGCGTTCGCGGAGCAGGCACGCGATGACCTGGGCGATTCGGCCCGCGGCCGCAAGGGGAAAAACGTACGGGAGCCGGGAATGCTTGAGCCGCAGGCTAAGTAAAGCGTTTAGCGCCCAACGGTTAGGACGATTTCGCCCGCCGAGTTCGGCCGCGGAAATCGGTCAAACGTCGGCCCGGAAAACAGGGCAAAAAGGCGCTTCCGCGGCCCGATAATACCACGCAGCGAGACTGGTTCCCACCGGGCATCGAGGGTATCCTGGGGGAATGCCCCGAACCACAAAAGTGAAGCCGCAGCGGAAGAAACCATCGCGGCGACCGCTCTACAGCGTTCATCCCGGCGTGGAGATGGTTCGGAAGCGTATCGACGAACTGCCCGCCAAAACCGGCAACTCCCTGGAACAATGGATCAAGCTGATTCGGCGATTGGGAGGTACGTCGGTCGAAGAGCGGCTCGAATGGCTCAAACGCGAACATGGCATGGGAACGAACAGCGCTTGGTGGATCGCCGAGCGTGCAAGCAGCGGCGAAACGCGCACCGTCGATGACGATCCGGAAACCTACCTGGAAGCCGCCAAGCAATACGTCGAAAAGATGTACTCCGGAGGCAAAGCCGGTCTGAGGCCGATCTACGAAAAACTTCTAGACCTGGGTCTATCCCTGGGCGACGACGTTAAGGCCTGCCCTTGCCAGACGATCGTACCGCTTTACCGCAATCATGTTTTCGCGCAGCTCAAGCCGACGACCCGCACGAGGCTCGACCTGGGCCTGGCCCTGCGGAACGCGCCGTTCAGCGACCGGCTGATTGATACGGGTGGGCTGGCCAAGAACGACCGTATCACCCACTACATCCGCATTGGATCGCTCAAGGAAATCGATGCGGAGGTCAAGCGCTGGCTGATGGCGGCGTACGAGCTGGACAAGTAGCCATCCGTGATGCCCTCGCCGGGCACCAAGGGGAGCTAGCTCGCGCAGGACGGGAGTGAGACGTTCGAGTGTCTGCTACCTGCTTGGAAAGATGCCATCGGCTTGCCCGATGGAGTCTCGCGTTGGCAGCTACGGACGAACGGCCCTCATTTCGCCTCTTTCCCCCTGGCCGCCTGGCTCCCCGCTGCCGAAGGCAGCGGGGAGCCAGGCGGCAGGATCCAAGGAAAAGGTAGAGGGGGCCGCCCTCGTTGTAGCAGCCAGCGTCACGGACCACCGGGCAAGCCGGCGGCATGACAGCGAGCAGTCGCGGAACAAAACGCTTTTCGAGCCGCGCGCAGTATTTCGACCCGGGGCATCGCTCAGGCTCTGCCACCAGCCATCACTTTTTCGAGACAAAACGTCTCATTGTTGGCCGCGTGAAGTATAGCTCGCGCAGGGAGGGCCGATCGACGCGCAATTTTTTTCGCCGGCCGTCCCCATCATGTTTTAAGTCCCAGCAACCGGCGGGCGTTGTCGCGGAAGATCGCGGCCTGCACCTCCTCCGGCAGGTCGAGCTCGTCGAACAACTCGAACTGCGGCACCTCCTGGTCAGGCGCGAGAAAATCGGTGCCGAACATCAGCCGGTCGGCGCGGCGGAGCAGAAACTCGCGGCCGGATTTCTCGTCGCGCTGAATGGCGTTGGCCCCGCTCCCCGCCGAGAGGTCGCCGTACAGGTTCGGGTACATATCGAACAGCGCATCGATCGCCCCACCCGGCGCGACCTCGCCGCGAGGGTAGCCCCCCAGGTCGGCTTGGGTCACGTTGCCAGATATCGAAGCCCACCAGCCTGGACCGTGAGCGATGAAGTTCGCGCCTGGCACCGCTTCCAGGACCTTGGCCAGGCCGGGCAGGCCAGGGGCATCGAGGTTTCGCTGGTTGTCGAGGTGGAACAAAATCGGCAGCTTCACCTCGGCGCAGGCCGCGAACAGGGCGAGGTTCAGCGGCGAGTCGATTTCGACGCCCGGCTTGTGCTCGCCAAAACCCTTGGCGCCGGCGTCGATATAACGGCTGAGCATTTCGACCAGGGCCTTGTGGCCGCCTTCGACGCTTGTCCTGGGGTCAATCGAGCAGAACGGGACCAGCCGGTCGCGATGGGGCCGAGTTTCGGCCAGCACGAATTCAGTTGTGAGCGGGTAGCTCGACGCTTCGGGCGACACGAGCGGGAGCACGACGGCCTGGGCGACCTCGTGCGCATCCATCCATCGCAAGAGGGCCTCGGCCGTGAGCGGGTCCTTGGTGTTCCAGGTCTGGCCGAGGTGCGTGTGGACGTCGACATAGCGGCCCGCCGGAAGTTTTCGGCCGGTTCGCCCGGCGCATGCCCGGCTGCCGAGCGCTGGAATACATGTAAGAGCCGCGGCCGTTAGTTGGCGGTGGAATGCGCGACGTGATAACATTGGGGTTACTTCGTTGGAAACAAGCCGTGAGCCGAGAAAAAGCACGACTATTAGACCCAACGAACGCGATGCAATCAATTCACCGCGAGAAACGTGCAGGGCTTGAGAAACATGGCCAGACTTACATGACAATGCACAAATCCGTTCACGCTTGTCGCGGCGAGCTGCTCAAACGCATTAAGGTCGCGATCTTCACGACCTTCGCGACGTTCATGGCATGCGGCGTTCAGCTCTGCGCCCAGGGTCCCGCCGGCCTCGGCGATTGGCCCCAATGGCGCGGAGCCCAACGCGATGGTCTGAGCCAGGAAACGGGCTTAGCACGCACTTGGCCGGAGGGAGGCCCGCCCATCATCTGGCAAGTAGACCACGTCGGCTTGGGATACTCGTCGCTGGCCATCAAGGACGGGCGGATCTTCACGTTGGGAAACCTCGATGGCGTCGAGCACATAATTTGTTTGAAGGCGGACGACGGTTCGCTCGTTTGGGCCGTTCAGCCCACGACGGCGGCGAGCAAACTGAAGCAGCGGGTGGCCGATGCTCTGGCGCGATTCGATGCCAACCGGGACGGCGGCATCGACAAAGCGGAAGCGCAAGACGAAGCCGCACTTCGCGATTTCGAGCTGCTCGACATGACGGCCGATGGCGTTCTTTCGCCGGCGGAGCTTCGCGGCGCGTATGGCGGCTTCCACGACGACATGGGCGCCGGCCCACGGGGAACACCCTGTGTTGACGGCAATCGGGTATTTACGCTCGGTTGCATGGGGGATCTGGCCTGCTTGGAGGCGGAAACGGGACAGACGGTGTGGTCGCTGAACCTGGTCGACGACTTCGGCGGCCGGCACACGGGACGCGGCTTTAGTGAATCGCCGCTGGTGGACGGCGAGCGGCTCGTCGTCTCGCCGGGCGGAGCTGAGGGGGCTGTGATCGCGCTGGAAAAGAGCACTGGCAAACTCGTTTGGCTCAGCCGCGAGGTCGAGGAGCGAATCCAGTACGCCTCGGCGATCGCCGCCAACATCGCGGGCGAACGCATGATCGTCCAGTTCGGCAGCCTGGGGCTGTTCGGCCTCAGCGCGCACGACGGCCGGCTGCTCTGGCGTTACGGCCATGTGAGCAGCGGCGTTGCCAACGTCTGCACGCCGATCGTCTGGAACGACCACTTGTTCGCCTCCAGCGCCTACAACACGGGTAGCGGATTAGTGAAGGTCTCCCGCGACAACGTTTCTGGGGACAAGGCTTCTGGGGCGGATGAAGAATGGCAGGCGACCGAAGTCTATTTCAACACGCGGCTGGCCAACCACCACGGCGGAGTGGTGCGCGTCGGCGATTACCTGTACGGCACCGGTAACAACAGTCTGGTCGCGATGGAATTCTTCACCGGCAAGGTGGCGTGGGTTAACCGCAGTGTGGGCAAGGGCTCGCTGATCGGCGCCGACGGTATGCTCTACGTCGTAGGTGAAAACCACAACATGTGCCTGGTGGAGGCCACGCCTGAATCGTACCGCGAGCAGGGCCGCGTGGAACTGCCCGACCTGGGCCACCCCACTTGGAGCCATCCCGTGATCGCCGGTGGCCGGCTCTACATTCGGATTCAGCAGCGTTTGATCGCGTTTGACGTGCAGGGTGGGTTAGCTGACGCGAAGGCGCCGGCCGGCGGAAACGAACCCAGGTGAAACGAATGCAGGTGAAACAAGACCCAGATGAAACAATGGGTGGCCTTCGCCAGCTTCACGTCCGCTCACCTGATCCAAAGTTCGCTCCTGACGCCCCGCAGATCCATCTCGTACTCAACCTGATCGATCGGTGGGCGGCTATAGAACCAGCGGATTCCATGCATGGCTGCCGCTCCGGCTCGCGCCAGGATAAACTCCGGAAGCAGTCTTTCGACCGGATGGACAGTGTAGATGTCGATCGCGCTCACCTGGGACCAGTCGGCGCCAAGGCCCCAAAGCCGGTTCACCATCAGATCGACGACGAACGTCGCTTTTGCCGCGATTCCTTCCGGCGACTCGTTGCCGAGGCAAACGATCGACTCGGCGGCGAGAACGCCCTCGGGCAATTCTCCGGCGCCGGCGACGACGAACGTGGGCCATTCGATCGAGGCGCAGCGCCTGGTGTAGGAGAAGCCGTACAGCGATGGCTCGGCCGGCGGAAAAACCGCGGGAGCAACGTTGGTTCGGGCGACAGGGTTGACGCCGTCGACGAACAGCCCCCAGCCTTGCAAGATCTCGGCATATTCGGCATTGAAGTCGGCAAACCCCTGGAACGTGAAGGGGCGCGGGGATCGCAGTTCGATCGCGCAGAGGGCGGCTCTCGGTCGCTTTTCGGCTTCGAGGTGCTGTTCGATCAGGTCGAACCCACGACCCAGCGGTAAGGGATTTTGCAATGTGACGTGGGCGATCTCGAAGCCCGGCATCGAGACGACGCCGCAGGAGTATGGTGCAATTCCGGGCAGGAAGCGGTAGTCGCCCGCCGGATGGTCTGTCAGCGGCATAAAGTATCCTGTAAATCCAAGCAGGTAAGCCCATCAACAATCGAGACAATTCACTCGCACCGGTTGATCTCGCACCAGATCTGCGCGGCCCACATCCAGCCGGCCCTTTGTTGACCGATCGCCGAGAAATGTCGCCGCGTCCCCATGCCGCCGCGATTCTCGCCGCCCAGGATGTCGGTATCGGGCCCTGGCCGGAAGCCCGGTAGACCCCAGAGTTGGTCGATGGCCGCGCGGATGCGGCCTTCTTCCTCCGGCCGGTCGTAAACCGTGGGGTGCAGCGTCGACTTGGCCAACAGCCAGGGTGGATCGAAGCCCCATTCGCCGGCCAGAGCGGCCCTGATTTTGACCAGCCGCTGGATGTAGGTGTCGGTATCGATTCGCTCGATGACGTCCGATTCGCCTTGCTGCCACAGTACAGCGCGAAAGCGACCCGTGGCATTTCCGGCGGCCGCCAGGTTTTCGTACAACGATTCGCCGGGCAACCATTGGCGGGAGGCCGTCCCGCCGACGGCGACGTTCACCAGCCCGATCGGCACGCGCAGCAACGGCAACAACTGGTCGGCCATCGGCGGCCAGATCGTGCCGCCGTCGCCGACGTTTGGCTGGGGATCATTTGCCACGCGCCAGGTCTTCTTGATCGAGTCGTAGGCGGCGATACGGCCAGTGGGATCGGTCACCTTGGTAAGTTCGTCGTTCGCGCCGGCCGCATACGACTGCCCAGCGATCAAGAATATCTCACCAACGCCCACCGGCTCGACCGCGGTCGTCGCGGCAATCTGATCACCGCGACGGGCACGGACCTCGAGCTTGTACCATCCACCGGCCGGCACTTCCGCCGCAGCCCGCCACGTTTCGCCAATCGCTTTGACGTCGAGCGGAGTCCAGTCGGTGTCGCGCCCCGTCGCACCGGCCAGCCTGGCCACGCGGAGCTCGAGCACCGCTTTTCCGCCGCTCGGCCAATTTCCGGCCAGCGGCAACAGGCCATGCCCCAGCGCCGGCCCGCCCGGCTGGTGCTCGTGGGCCTGCGCTGGGATAAATCCCTGCCGCTGCACAACCTGGTAGGGCACCGGACTGGTTAACTGCCATTCATCGGCGAGCAAGGCCGACGGTACGAACGGCAGGACTCCAAAGACGAACGCAAGTGACAAGCGAGAAACATGTTCCATGGATCGGTTAGCCTGAGTGGGATGACAGCCACGACCGCGGTGGCCGAAGTCAGCATAGCCAGCTTCCGCGGCTCGAACCACCGGTACTCGTGAGTTACGGCCAACAGTTGTTGCCCGGCGCCCAACGGATCGCCAATGGCCTCACAATGGGCGTGACCTGGGCCGTCGACCACCCCATCGCGGCGGGCGCGGTCGAGTGGTTCGAGCGCATCGAAATTCCCACCGGGCATTCTACGCATTCGCCGGCATCATCGGGGCGTCGAGTGGATTCACGCTCGTTTCCAGAGGCAGAATTCATCACGGAGCTTGCTCGGCTGTCGCCGCGCTCTCTGCCGCGCCTTGCGCCGGATTTCGTTCCTGGCCATTCACGGTCACGCGGCCACCTTCGAGCCGTACCTGATCGCCCTGCTGCAGGGTGCCGTAATCGACGTCGTTAATCTTCAGTCGCGAATTCTCCAGGACGATCGTTTGGTGATCGAGTTTCGCTTCCACCCGCGACTCAGTCGAACTGACCTGGCTGTTGCTCCACTGACCGTTGTCGGCAACCGCCGTGATCGTCACGCCATTGCTGGTCACCGTGGCGGTGGCGCCATTGACGCTGACGTTGGCATTTGCGCCGGGGGCGGCGCTGCGTTTATTCGCGTGATTGGTAGTTGTTGCAATCTCCGTTGAAACGGCCGGTGCGATTTCGACTCGGGTTTGGGTGGAGAACCCAACGAATCCCAGTACCAAGAGCACGGGGACGACCAACACCGCCAACAAGACGACGACCAGCACGATGACCCAAATACCCGAATTCGTACCTGCGCCGCCTTGGTGGGAATCGTGGAAATTGCTCATGGGATTGATCTCCGAATAGCGTTCAAAGGGGCACCGAACGAACTTGCCCTCACCGCCGGTTATTCGTTCGCGGGCTTACGATCTTGGCGAGCAGCATGTGCATGCACGCCAGCTTGACGCGCCGGCTGGCCAGAGGCAATAGCCGGCGCGTTTGGCGTGGCCAGGTACCACCGGGTGCCTGCGCTAAACGGCAGGCCTGGTTGGCATTGAATCAGGGTGGCGTTTTTGCGCCACGCTTCGGCGCCTCGCACGATTGATACGCGTAAACAGCGCACAAAACATAAGTCACCTGTGCAAAAGGCTTTGCGCCGTTGCGCGCTGTTTGTGGCACAAGATGTGCGTTCTACTGCAATCATCTGTTGGGGTGGCGTGTGCACCAGGGAAAGTTGCACGAACGAGTGCGATCGACTGGTGTAACGAACTCACAAAGGGGGCTGAAACTCAAAGTCGAAGGGAGCATTGTCATGAAACGCATCGCACTTGTGGCGACATTGTTGTGTACCATGTTCGTCGGGTCCGCCTCGACGGCTTCGGCCCGCTACTACGGTCGCCCCGTGGCACGGGCGACAGCTCGTGTTGCTGTGACTCCGTACCGCCGCGGTTATTACGGATCGCGTTACTACAGGGGCGGTTATTACGGCCGCGGCTATTATCGGCCGGGCTACTCCGGTTACGGCGCCCGAGCCTCCGTCGGAGTCGGAGTCTATTGAACGGAGGTTCATCCGTCGGAAGCGCGCGCCGAGCGCCCAAGGAGGTAAACCGCCTGGGGCGGCGTCCGCCCACACGAACTTGAATGGCCCGCTGGCGCTGAACCACGCTGCAACGTGGTTGCGTCATGGGCCATTGGAGGCTTGGATGATGGGCTGCGAAAGCACGCCAGCCGTCTTCGCCAAGTCACTTCTGCTTTGGTTCCGGCGGCAGCATCAGTATTTCATCGCTGACGTTGACCCGAGCGCCATCATCAGGAACCTCGACGTGGGCCGTCCAGAGAATGGCATTGACGATCGTGCGGCGGAATGGTTCCCGCTGGAAATTCTCGTAGAAATGTCCAAGCGTCGTGCCGTAAGCCCGCCCTCCATCGGGGCGCTCGGTAGCCCAGCCAACGGTGACGTCTTGTCCCTTGGTGGTCACTTGCAACAACGGCTTCGCGCGCTCCGTGACCGTTGGGTTCAGGTAGTATTCGTCGTGCAACTCGTAGTTCGACCAACCTCGGCAAATGGCGTGTTTCGGATCGAGCTGCGTGAGCTCGGAAGTATCGGTGCTGAGCCCCACGTTGCTCACCCAGGTGCCGCCGAGATAGCTCATCCAGCGGTCGCCTAACCGAGCGAGGTTTTCCATCTGGACCGACGACGCCCAGTGAATCGTGACCAGGCCGACCCCCTGTTTCATCAACTGATCGACTTCGTCGCGGTGCGGCCCGTCGAGAAGCAGCTCGGCGGCCGGGCTCGTGTAAATCACGATCGTCTTCACGTCTTTGAGCTTCGCGCGGTCTTCAGGCCAGCCTTCAGAGACCACCGCCTCCAGGGCGTTCAACCTCAGGCATTCCGCCAGCATCCGGCAGGTGTGCAGGTACATGTGGCTGCCGTAGGGATGATCGGGCTGCTTGCCGATCAGCAGGACTTTGGCCTTGGCAGGAGGCGACTCGACCGCGGAGGCGAACGAGGCCAATGCGGTGCAAACCGATGACGCCAGCAGCAGATTCAGTGTCGTTTTCATTCGTGTCGCGATCTTCGTCGGATGGTCTTGTCTCCATTCGGGCATTCGACGACACCCGGTGTGTGATTGTGTTGAGCGTGCAAAGGGAAGCAACGGTGTGGGATCGGGTCGTAAGCGGCAGATGAATCATTCCTCTACCGCCCCGAACGATACGACTTTTCCCTGCCGATCAAAGCGGAATACAAGAAACTCGTCATCCAGCGCAAAGAATCCGCTACCTTTCCCTAAACGATACGCCATCTGCCAACTCCCGCGCATGGCGGGTGGAATCCAGTCGGACTTTCCCAACTCGTCGATGATTTCCGTGCGACTCCATCCGTTGAAGTTGTTTCGCTTTTGCACAGCACGACGAAGGAGACGAAGTGGTGTGAAACCTGGATTGCAGCGGCCAGGAGCCCGGAAAGCCAGAGTATTAGGAGCGTCATGTGCCGCAGGGCAAATTGCCCACGTCGCGCAGGCGCTTCGGACGGCTGGAAATCGTCGGCGTGAACCATTGGCGGCTCGTCGCTCTCGTCGTAGATTGGACTGGCATTCATCCGAGTCGAGCCTGGATCACAAAGTGAATCTGATGTCCTGGTCTCGGTGCGCTGGGTGCCGCCCCAATGACTCCATTCTCGCCCTTCCAGCCGGCCATGCCAAGTACGCGGCCCAGGCTGGCGGCCAACACTCTTCGTCGCGCTCACGTCATCGTGTTCAGTTTGTTGCGACCGTTCCTGCTGGCCCTCGCCGCTGGTCTTGGAACTCTACCAACCACCGCTGGCGCCACCACCCGACGAATGGCCTCCCGAGAAACCGGAATCAAATGAGCCCGACGCTCCGGACGACCCTGACGACGACCAGATCGACGTAGACGCGGCCGTCGTGTCGGTCAGCACCGGCGTGGAGTGCGTGCGGCTGTGCCGGTGCGAGCAATTGCGACAGGACTCTTCGACCTCGACCAATCCGCCCTGCGCATAGGTGGCCACGCGAATCGTGTGCTTGGTTTTGCTCTTGGTCTTGGCCTGACACTGCGGGCAACGCGAAAAACGGGTGAACAGCGCGCCGTAGCGGAACTTGAGGGTCTCACGACATGTGCCGCAGGCCCAAACGTCGTAATCAACGCTGCCGAGTTGCTCCTCGGTCCGCTCACCCTGGGTGAGATGTTCGTCGTCGGCCGCCTCACCCAGCCGGGTCATGTCGCCGCGGCAGCCTGGGCAGCGGCGGCCGTGGTATCGAAGGTATTTCCTCGCTCCAAAGGTCGTCATGCCCGTGACACCCAGCCCGCCGAAAAGCCAACCGAAGATGTCGGAGTGCGGACGCTGCGGGGGCGGTGCAAAGGCAGGCTGTCTGGCGGCCGGCGGAGCTATCGGCTGGGCAGGCTGCACGTTTGCCGGAGTCGCATTCGCGGGCTTCGGGTCAAGGGTACCCGCCGCCTCGGCCTGCAACGGTTCAAGCTTGGCACCCAGGATCTTCTCGGCGCAAGCCCGCGCGCCGTGGAACATGGCCCCGCCGGGGTCGCCGGCCTTGAACTTCGCAACGACGATGCCTTGCATGATCTCGCGGCTGGCCTGGACCCGGGCCTCGTCGTCGAGCCCATCGCCCAGAATGATCTCGGCCTTTCGGTCATCGAGAGCGGCAAACACGAGCACGCCGTTGTTCTTATTGGCTTCTCCGATATGCCAACGGTTGAACAAGTCTGTTGCGAACTGGTGTGGATCGGCGCCATCCGTGGAACCGATGACGACCACGGCCAGTTCCGCGCCGGTCTGCTTCTTGACTTCATTGCCGAGGTTATCGAGTGCCTTGACGGTATTCGGCGAAATGCGGCCGGTGAGATCCACGGTCCAGCCGGCGGGACGCGGGCTGGGAATCTGGTCGAGTGGAACGGCAAGGGCCGACGCTGTGCAGGCCATCACCGCCACGAGCGCGATGTTCGCCGCACATTGATTGAGCGTTGACTGCCGCATTCTCTGCCGCGCATCGTCGATCATGGGTATTCGTCTCGCCGTTGACGAAGGACTCGTGGTTTTCAAGCGACCTTGAAGCTAGCACGGCGGGGGTGGCCGAACAAGCATCAGAAGCCCCCACCTGTCGGACCATTGACTGTCGGTGGGACCGGCGGCGCACCGAGTGGTTTCTGGTCGACCCAAATCATGATGCCGTCGGTATGGGCACCGGGAGGAGCGGAGACACCGCCACCTCCCGGTGTTTTTTGCATGCAGTTGAGTCGCAAGAAAACGAACGGTTCGTCGCTGATGGCCGCTACCGAAGCGCCGCTGCCCGCTTGTTCCGTCGAATAGCCCGGACTGTCGGTGAGCCACATGCATTGCTCCTCAGGAAAGCCCATGCCGATGGTGCTGTTTTGTTTGGCGACCGTCAGTTTCCATTCACCGACACGGTCGCGGCGCACGGCGGCTGTGACGATATATTCGCCTGGGGATAGCTCGCTTGAACCATGGTTGGACGGAACCCCGGAGGAGGGGATTTCCTGCGTCGAAACGAGCAGACGGTACTTCGTCGCCGATGGCACATAAACTCGCCAACGCCAGGTCATATCTTCGTAGGTCGGCAACGCGAGGACGTTCAGAGTGTTCGGGTTCGAGATCGTCAGACGACCAAGCTCGGTCGCCATCCGACCGACCTCTTCACGCGACTGTTTCAACTTCCAGGAGGTAAAGACGTGCGATCCCAACACGCTGATGAAAGCGATCGCGACCAGCATCCAGCGAATCGAGAATTGAAAACGAGGGTGAGGCATTGCGGTATTGTAGCTGGATACGTGGATCGGCCCAATACACGGCGGTCATGGCTACCACGATGGCCGACGAGCTCACCGGTTCCGAATGCGGTTCACTATCTTTGGATTCACTTTGGCGATCGGATGGTTCCTGGCCGCCATTGTACTGGCAATCGCGGTCACTGCCAGGAACAGCGACGAACGACTCGGGCACCGCACGATCGCAATGGCGGACAGGCGCGACGGTACGCGGCGCGACGGCCATTTCCTGTGAACGCAGTTGTTGGTTGGCCGGCGCGCGCGATCATGGCGCCGCACACCTCAACGCGGGCGGGAAGTTACGGGACGTTCCTTAAGGCCGCCGCGCCGCCGACGGTTGCCTCACCTGGGAAGTCCTCTCCGGGGATGGGCCTTGGTGTTATACTTGCCGAATGCTGCCAGAGTTGCCGGCCTAATGCGCCACGCAGAGAAAACCGACTCCGTTCCCCACTGGATCTACCATGAAACTGCTTGCCGCCGGAACTGTCCAATGGATGATGTTCGTTGCCGCCACGATTGCCTGGGGAACCGAAGAGCAGCCCTCAGGAATTGCGCTGCCTTCGATCGAGACCGCCGGAAGCGATGAGTGGGGCCGGATCACGGTGAACGGCAAACCGTTTTTCCCTATCTTGATGTACGACGTCCCCATCGACGCTGACTCGCTAAAGATGTTTCGCGAACAGGGGTTCAACGTGTTGTCCGCGCGTGCCGAGGACGGTGAAACTCTGCGGAATCACGGGTTTTATACCGCCGCGCACGCGATCAGTACCGACGGCCTGAAGCTGGATGGTGTGCTCTTCGGCGTCGGGATGGATAGCCCGGCCTTATATTGGAAGGACGATCTCCTCGAAAAATCCCGGGCCGACCTGGTGAACGCGCGGAAAATATTTCCGAACCGTCCGATTTTTCACGCGATCGGATATTGGGAAGACGAGCCGGCGGGCGTTTTTTCGAACAAGGTGCCGAGGAAAGAGTGCTATGAAGAGTTGGTGAAGGTCCTCGACGTTTCGGCTCCTTATCTCTATCCGCTCCCCTATCAACCGGTGCGGAGCGTGGGCGAGGCCATGGCACGTGCCGATGCGGCGAGCGGCGGCCGGAAGCCGCTACTGCCTGTGTTGCAACTCTTCGTCTGGAAGCCAGAAGATCATTATCCGACACCTGCCGAATTGAAATGCATGGTCTACCTGTCGCTGATTCATGGAGCGGACGGTATCGGCTATTACTCGTTTAGCTATGTCACGGGCAAGGAGAAGACCAACCTGGCGCGGGAACAGCCCGAATTATGGCGTTCGGTCAAAGAGATCAACGCCGAGGTGAAACAGATCGGCGAGATCCTGCTCGACAGCACGCCCGACCCCGGAGTGCGCGTGACGGCGCGTGAATCGGCCGTCGAGTGGCGTGCCGTGGCGAGGGGCGACTCGGTACTGCTGCTTTTGGCCAACACATCGTCGGAATCGCAGAAAGTGAGCTTACAGTGGACGTCGAAATTGTCGGCGCTCCGTCGGATTGATCATCGTATCGAACAGCCGGTCGAAAATGGTGCCGCCGAATATACACTTGGCCCAAACGAAGCGGTGGGTCTGCTCGGGGAGAAGTAGCCGCGGCACTCCGTGACGAGGGCCGTTGGTCAATTTGAGTCCAGAATGCCGCTCTGTCGGGCATGTCGCGGTGCAAGTGATTCATTTTTGGGCACGCCAGTCGGGCCGCCTTTCGACCCCATCCCCGAACGTGCCCGCTTCGCCCATTTCACCCTGCAAACACGCACTTGGCGTATGCGGCGGCGCACGGCAAAGAGTGCCAGGCCGGGGCTTCAGCGATCGTGCCAGGCCGCCGCGGCACACGAATTGCACAGGTGAAATCGACCACCTCATCCTTGGAGGCTCAAAATGAACCGTCAGCGGCGATTTCAAGCTCTTGCGCAAGGCCCAGCTCGGCGCGGCCTCAAACCAAACAACCGCTTGTCCGAAGCGGACGTTTTCATTCCCAGTAACAGCGAAATCGAAGAAGCCTGCGAGCGAATTCGAACGGGCTGGAACCAGAGGCAGCACCGCGTGCGAGCCGGCCTCTCGCCCGATGAAGGGATTGTCCTGGAACCTGTTTCCTTGGCCGCCGCACGTTGGAATGGCATTGGGCCAAACGAAGATTGAGCCAGCGGGCCTCGGACTCTCCGCGGCGTGGCCCAGTGTGTGTCGCGATAGCCTGCCGGACATGTTCGATGCTGCGGCTCTGCGTACCGACCTGCACGATTCGCTGGTTTCGCCGCGCCGCCTCAATCATCAGCCGGCCCTCGCGTAGATTGTGCTAGCACGGTTTTTGGCTCTTCCGTTTCTAGGTGTAATACCCGCAAAATCGTGCCTGGATCCCGCGCGCCAGCATGTGCATGTCGGCCACGCTTCGACGCACCACGTGGTAGGTGCGATTGACATCGAGCACCAGTCGTCGCCAGAGGCTGTCCGCGCTCTTGATGCCGTAGCTGCGCCGCGTGATGACTCGTGCCTTTGTGTTTAGTCCCTCCACCACCGCGCTCGTCTCGCGGCGATCAAAGTATGCCAGGATGCCGTCCCGCCAGCGATCGTAAAGGTCAAAGAAGTCTCGCAGATCCGGTTCGTTGGCTACGACTTCCCGCAATTCGTCTAGCCGTGTCGATGCCGCCAGCAACATGCTGGTATCCCAGTGCCTCAAGACCGGGCGGATGAAATCCGACCGCCGGTCTCCTAAAAGTCAGCAACGCAGCCGATGTCCCACTACCCCTGATGCGGTAGTGGGTAATCAGAGTGTTGCTGGCTTTTTTGGCCGGTTGGGCGTGCCTAGTTCTTGGGCAGTCGCGTTTTTCTTCGCAAACGCACAACTACTACGGCCATGACGAAAGACGCGACAGCGATCATGATGCCGTCTATGATCAAAATCATTGGCAGGTACTCTGGCTCGACGGGATCAAAGCCGGCCAGGACTGTGTAAATGGCCGACAGTTCCCCACCGATGAATAGGATCGAAAGAATGATGGCGACCCTGAGGCAGCCGTTTCCATCCGGCTCGCTGCTTCTTCGTAACTTACTGTATTGTCGGTAGTCAGCGTCCATCGCCCTATTTTACCGAGGACAGCACCGCGTCAAACAATTCATCGAATGTCCAAGTATGGTCCGCCAGGCCATTCATCACGGCGGCGGTCGGACGGCACTTGCCCGACTTGCCGGGTTTCCGTGTCCGCCAACAGTAGTTGTACCACGCCGCGAACATGGCGAAAGCCGCTTCGAGGTTGGCCAACTTCTTCGAGAAGCAGTAAGTCAGGCGGTTGAGCCGCTTGAGAAAAAGCCGTTGCGTGCCGTTCAGGCGTTCAACGTGCGACGTGCATATCGTGAAGCGTTCCTTGGGCAACATGCCGCGCCGGGCCGTGCGTTCCGTGCCGACCATTTCGCTCGGCGTGTAGATGACCGACGCATTACGATACTGCTTGATGATCGTGCCGTATTTGCAGTAAGGCCCAAACGCCAGGTCCACCGCTTCGGGATAGGCCGCGAAACCGTCCGTGCTGATTTGGACGATCCGGCGGAATTCACCCGTCGCAAAGGCGTGGTCGTCGCTTGCGTGAGGCTTGGGCCAAACGAGACGGCGAGACACGTCTTGCAAGAACCGCCGTGCGTTATCGCCAGTGCGCTTTCCGATGCGAAAGCTGGGCATGAGTTTGGTACGCTGGTCAACGCACGTCCAAAGGTAAATGTCGCCCTGGTCGCCGATGTCGCGCCGATCGTCAACAGGCAGTCGCGATTGTTTCTTGAAAACGTAGGTCCACTGCTCGTCAAACTGGAGATGATCGAGCGTCAGGTTTTGCATCCGTGCGTCCAGGAACTCGCGGCAGGCGTTGCCGAAGTGGACGATGAGCTTGAGGATCGTTTTCTTGCTCAAGCCTGTCGTGCGGGCAGTGCCACGCACGGACATACCTTCGGTCAGCAGATGCAAGGCCCTCTTGGCGTCAGCTACAGGAACGCGCATCACGCCAAGTGGCTTGGGCTGCCGTTCTACCCAGGTCTTGCCGCAGAGCAGGCAGCGATAACGCTGGTTGCCCTTGCGGTCGCGGCCGTGTTTCTTGACGTTGGCGTGGGCACAGGCGACCATCATAGCGAGGTTTCCCTTTTTCTGGGGCCGTCGCTAGAATGGCTTTTGTCAGAGCAGCCTAGCGAAAGCCGGGTTGTCTTTCCCCCGGTTCCGACGCCAATCGGTTCCGGGGTTTTTCGTTGGGTTTCATTACTCCCAACGTGATTTATTATACCCATAATAAAAAAGTCGTCAAGTACCAATCAGGGCTTGACGAAAGATTTTTTATGGGTATCTTTAACGGCATGAGAGGTAGACCAAAGAAAGCTCCCGAAGACCGCAAGACGGCCAGCATGAAGATCCCTCTCGCCGATGGCGAGAAGGAGCTAATCGAAACCGCAGCACGGGCAACGAGCGAAAAGCCTGTCACCTGGGCGCGCGAGGTCTTGCTACGGGCTGCCAAGCGGAAGGCTTAGCGGAGAGAGGGGGAATCGAACCCGGCGCGCGAGCGCCACCTACGGCAGATTATAAGGCTGCTGCGCCGCCAAGGCGCGGGCCGCTCTCCGGGGAGCGATCGGAGAGCTGGCGGAGCAATTTATTCGTTTCCTGAACATCATGTCACCCATCGTGGATGAATTGACCACTAGCCGGCGAAAAAGTTCGCACGAAACATCAATATTCTCCTACTCGACGCCTTGTCGACAGCGTGTCGAGTAATCCATAAGTATTGTTGCCGAATAGCTTTATGTCCGAACAGCGGAGTTTCGAGTGGGAAGAATTGTCGCGCCGGACGGTCCCCGCACTTTGGACGCCTGACGAAATATTCGATCAGATTGACTCCCATTCGTTCTTTAAATTCTGCGAGGATCACCGCTTCGAGCGAAAGCCCGCAGGAATCCATGCCGAGCCTCTTGCTACATATGTCTGTATGTGGGCCAACACGCCTCCGGCCGGCGGAATCATTGCGGTGGGAATTGACGATAAAGACGGGTCAGTTCGGGTGCATTCCCACAATGCGGTCAGGCTGCGGTGGGCATAGGTGTTTGTGAGCATTGCAGTTGGAGCGGCGGCGGTGTGACGCGAAGCGGCGCCTTC
>Ga0265331_10000409_pt1 | contig 43982 bp, 42 predicted proteins | sample 41923metaG_FD_202088 | JGI IMG/M metagenome (GOLD analysis project Ga0265331, IMG submission 202088) | Rhizosphere microbial communities from Carex aquatilis grown in University of Washington, Seatle, WA, United States - 4-19-23 metaG | ecosystem: Host-associated > Plants > Roots > Rhizosphere... | reverse complement strand
TCTCCTTGCCTCCAAAACGCTGCTTCAGCATTGCCGCTTCGGCCTGCGCCCCCGGGAGGGTGCCGTCGGGGTCGAGCGCAGCGAGAAAACGAAGCGGCAGATTCTTCCGTTGCCTCGCTCGATCCTGGCACGTCGCGAGCGTGCGCGCGCTCGGCGCGTAGCTCACCGTCCAATGATCGCCAAAGCTCAATCCGTCCGGCCCCGGGCCTGCGGCGTGCAATGGCAATAGCCCCAATAGACCAGGCGGCAGCAACACCACCTCCGCATTGCGCTCCAGCTTCGCGACGTCGCGCAAATGGACGTGGATCGGCTCGAGCAGCCGCTCCCAAAGCCACAACATCGTCGCCCCCACCTGATCGCGCCAGCGCTCAGTAGCCAAGGCGTCCTTGGTTTGATGATCTCGGAAATAGCTGTTGTAGGCGCCAAGCCAACCGCCATCACCCGAAAGGTGAGTAACGACCTCTTTCCTATTGAGCCGCAACAGCTCGATGACTGCGGGCTCCGCAGCGCCGTCAGCAAGGAAAAAGGCAAACGCATGATCGTCGGCGAGGACCGGTAGAACCATCGCCCCCAGCGCTGGCGCCACCAAGATGATCTCTGCAAAGCCCATGGGTGGCTCCGCGCTGATCAAGCCGTGTCGATGACACAGCGATAGGTAACTTTCCGTCGCAACATGCAGTTCGGACAGGAGAGATTCACGGATATCACCGAGTGAAGCGGCCACCCCTTCCCCGGTTAGCGAATTGTCCGCTCGATTTGTCAAGTAACGGAGGCGCAATCGAAGTGCGCGGCGAATTTCGGCCGCTTCGACAATTGCCTGTCGGGCCCTCGGGTCAGCTATTTCGGAAGGGTCGATCGCGTCGACCGCCAGAGCGTTGGCTAACAGTCTGGCGCGCCCGCTCTCGGCGGCCACCATCGCCTGGCAAGTGTCGGGCTGTTCCTGACGCAGGCGGCACACCGCCAGTATGTCGTGAAGCCCGCTTACCTGCTCTACTGACCGTGTACGCCCCTCGTCGCTTCGCTGCACATTTGCGATAACAGAGCTGCTCAGAGCAAGCGCCTTCTCTAGGATCGTCATCGCATCTTCAAGCCGCCCCAACCGCAAAAGGAGCCGGGCAAGGACCCCGGAGAGCCCTTGACTGTCATCGTCGGCGCCGACCGCTGACCAGCTGTCGAACGCCAGTTGATAGGCCGTTACAGCTCGTTCGAGAGCGGAAACGTCCGCTGTCGCGCGCCACAGACTTTGCAAGACGTTACCCAAATTCGACTGAGCGACGGCCCACTTCATCAGTGCTCGCTCTTGGGTCAATTCGAGCAAAGCCGCGTCACAGGCCGTCTCGGCTCGCCGCAGCGTTTCAACGGATCCGTTGATGTCGCCTATTGTTCGCAACACGTTACCAAGGTTCGTTTGGTCTGCCGCCCAATCGAACCGATCTCGCTTCCGGTCGCGCGCCTGCAATGCCGACAGATAGGCTTGCTCGGCCTCTTCAAGGATTTCGACATCTTTCTCCAGCGTCCCAAGTCGCTGAAGAACGTTTCCCAGATTTGCCTGCGTGGCCGCGCATTCGCTTGGCGCACCGTTCTTTGTCCGAACCTCGAGTGCGTTGCGCAGCGCAATTTGCGCGGATTCGAAGCACTCTTTCTCCTCGGTGATTACGGCAAGGCGATACAGAGTATTCCCGAGATTGTTCTGCGCCGTCGCCCATTCATAGGGGGAAGATTCTGGCGAAAGCTCAAGCAGCGCATCTTGGTAATAAGCCTTCGCCTGCCTGAAAACTGCAGCATCTCCGGTTAGGTCGCCCAATGTCTGAGATAGGTTTCCTAGCATTACAGTTGCGATTTGAGATGGGCGCGCTTTGCCTGCGCTTGATGGGCTCGTCGCCAGAGCGACCATGCGATGACGAACTCTGGTCGAATGCGTTTGCGTGCGAGGCGCGTGGCGATGCGACGGATTTCCTGCAAGGACCAACGGATCAGCGACGGATCCGTCAGATCGGCGGAGCGCGCGTTGTCGCCGGCTTGCGCCGCATCGTTTTTGGGGGCGGCGCCACTATATTGGCGTGAGCGCGGATCGCCGCCATCATGGCGAAGGCGAGCATGACCAGCGACACATGACGCCGCCAGCCATGCCATGAACGCGTCTCGTTGTGATCGAGACCGAGTTCGTTCTTCGTCGTTTCGAAACTGTCTTCGATCGCCCAGCGATGTCCTTCGATTTTCGCCAGTCTCTCGATGGTCGTCCCGTGCGGCGCCCAAGTGGTGAAAAAGGCGAGATCGCCGTCGACGATCTTGCGGCGGATCAGAAGGCCGCGCGTCCAGGCTTGACCGGCGAGCGCCTTGTTGTAATCGCCGGCGTCGAGATCGGCGAGTTCGAGATAGGCCCAGTCGTGCAATCGCTCGCCCTTCGTTCCGGAACCTGCCGAGAGACGCCGCCATGCGGCGGCAGGCAAGCCATCGGCGATCTCCTTCGCCGTTCCGGCGACGGCCTGCGGCTTGCCCCAGGAGCGAAACGCATCATTGGACTTCACGCCGAGCACATAGCCCTTGCCGGCGCGCCGCAACGCCATTTCGATGTCGCCGACGCCATAGACCGTGTCGGCGGCGACGAAGGAGAACGGAACCCCGGCCGCGACGGCGCGCTCGATCATGATGCGCGCCAACGCCGGCTTGGTCGCAAACCCGCCGGAGGCGCCGTCGATGATATCCTGCGGCACATGCGCCCTGGCCATGCGCGCCGGATCGTCGGTCCAGCTCTTGGGCAGATACAGTTCACGATCGATGAAGGCGTGACCGCGCGGCGCGACATAGCAGGCGAACACGCCGATCTGACAGTTGGTGATCTTGCCCGCCGACCCCGTGTATTGCCGCGCGACGCCGCAGGACGCCTTGCCCTGTTTCAGAAACCCCGTCTCGTCCACGACAAGAACCGCGTCTTCGTCGGCCAGCGTTTCCAGCGCATAGTCCCGCACGATGTCGCGCAACGCGTCTGCGTCCCAACGACCGCGGCCCAATATGGCTTGCTGCCGCCAAGGCCCCGGATCGCCCGCCGCCTCGGCCCGCATCCAGCCTGTCTTCCGACGTTCCTCGCCGAGCAAACCCTCAAGAAAATTCTCGGCCGACAGCGCCACCCGCGCCTGCGTGAAAAGCGGTCGCATCCGAGCTTTCACGTCCCGCAGCGACGACGCCCACAACTCCAGAGTCGCCTCGATCGATGCTCCCGACATCCCGTGACCCCCATGACGAATCATGGTGACCCAGTGAGTCAGAAAGCTGATAAATACGCAACTGTAATGCTAGGACGTAAACTCATAAAGGGACTGGGCCGGATTCCCGAATCGGGTTTGGCGTGATTCAAGCTCCGTAAAGGGAGCTTCGGCATGGCCCGCTATGAACTGACGGATTTCGAGTGGAGAGCGATTGAACCGCATTTGCCCAACAAGCCGCGGGGTGTCCCGCGCGTTGACGATCGGCGGGTTCTGAACGGCATTTTCTGGGTGTTGCGCTCAGGCGCGCGCTGGGCCGATCTCCCCGAACGCTACGGACCGCCGACGACGATCTACAACCGGTTCAACCGCTGGCGAAAGGCCGGCGTCTGGGACCGGCTGATGGACGCCATCGTCAAGGCGCACGATGGCGACGTTCAGATGATCGACACTTCCGTCGTGCGCGTCCATCAGCAGGGCGCCACGGCAAAAAGGGGGCGAATGATCGAGGAGATGATCGATGTCTTGGTCGCTCCAGAGGCGGTCTCACGACCAAAATCCACGCGGTCGTCGACAAGAAAGGCCGCCCGTTGAAACTCAAACTCACGGCGGGGCAAAAGAGCGACATCGCCAGTGCGCAGGAGATGATCGCAGACTTGCCGGAAGGCGCGATGCTGCTCGCCGACAAGGGCTATGACGCCAATGCGCTGCGCGACGCCGTGAACGCGCGCGGCGCCTGGGCCAACATCCCGCCGAAATCCAACCGAAAAGACCCGATCTGCTTTTCAAAGCATCTTTATAAGGCGCGGAATCTCGTTGAGCGCTTCTTCAACAAGATCAAACACTACCGCCGCATCGCCACAAGATACGACAAGACGGCGGAGAATTTTCTCGCCGCCCTCAAACTCGTCGCAATCCGCATCTGGCTGCGCGATAATGAGTCTACGAGCTAGGTTAGTGAGGGTCTTGGCCCATTGAAGAGGGGCTGACTTCCTGGTAGCAACTTCGAGAGCCTCCTTGTAAGCCGTTTGGGCTCGGCGGAGGGAGGCCACGTCCCCAACAGATGTTCCAACACTCTCCAGGGTGTTGCCCATATTTGTCTTTGTGCCCGCCCATTCGATTGGAAAATCGTCTTTCACAAAAACCTCGAGAGCAGCCCCAAAAGCATCGAGAGCCTGATCAAAACAGTTTGGATTACCGATCATTTCACCGAGACGGCTGAGCATGACCCCAAGATTATTCTGTGTTTGGGCCCAGGGGTAGGCTGCATCCTCTTCTGCAAATGCGAACAAAGCTGCCCTGTATGCGTTAGCGGATCTCACGAGTGTTTCCGATTGCCGCGTTAGCACGCCGAGTTCGTGCAAGAAATTTCCTAGCGTCGTCTGCAGGGATGCCCATGTGAGTTTATAGGCAGACCTCGAAAGCGCCCCTAGAATCGAAATGCACAAATCGGCCATTCGACCGAGCGCTTCCTCACTGGGTGAGGCGTTACAATCTGTCATCATTTTCTTCAGCTTATTTATTTTCGAAGTAATTTCAGAAGGCAACGGTTTCATTGGACCTCCCTTTTAGGCCAACCGCGCCGCCTTCCCGCGCGCGATTTCGCCCTCGTTGTAATACCGCGCGGCCTGCTGGACGGAGCGATGCCGCGACTGCTGCATGGCCTCGGGCAGAGGCACGCCGGCGCGCGCGGCTTCGGTGAGATAGCCGGAACGCAGCCCATGCGCCGAGAATTCCCCTGGATCAAGTCCGGCGACGGCGCAGCGGCTCTTGATCATCGCGTTGACGCTTTGCGGATCGAGCGCGGCGGCGCCGATGTTTCCCCATTTGTCGACGCGCCGAAACACCGGGCCGGCGTCGATTTTCGAAAAGGCGAGCCACGCGCGCAGAGCTTCGACGGGCCGGCCGACGACGAGCACGCTTTCGCCGGCGTCGGCCGACGACGTTTTCGTGCGCCGCAGCCGGATCGCCATGACCGGAAGCTGTTCGTCCTTCGGCGCTTTAGGGTCGGCGGCGACCGGCTCGCGCTCTTCGAGATCGTCGACTTTGAGCCGCGCGATTTCCGAGCGGCGACGCCCGCCGGAGCCGAAGGCAAGTAGCAGAAGCGCGCGGTCGCGCAGATCGACCGCCCTGCCCCGCGAGCAAGTCGCGAGCAGCTGATCGAGAACATCGCGGGTGATCGCCGATGCGCTTTTGCGTGCTCGCGGCCGATCGGCGGCGCGAATGGCGAGACGCAACGCGTTCCGAATGGACGGATTACTAAACGGCCCGTCGAGTCCGCGCCAGCGATGCAGGCTGGACCAGAGCGCGAGGCGGCGCCGCACGGTCGCCGGCGCATGCGGGCCGGTCGACTTCAGGCGACCTTCGGTGCGCAAAGCCTCGGCGACCTCTCGCGGCATGCCATGTTCGGGATTTTTCTCGCGCTCTTCCTCGTCCCACAGATGATGAGCGATAAAACGCAGCACGGTCGTTTCCGACGCCGGCCAGACGAGCGGCGCATTCGTTGAAGCACGCGCCCAAGCCTCGAGATAGGCGAGGTCGCTTGCCAGCGCCCGCAGCGAGTTCGGCCCCGTGCCGGTCTTGGCGAGATGCGTGAGCGTGTCGATTTCCGCTTCGCTCAGCGACTCGGCGAGCCGGTCTCGCGTCGCCAACGGCAGAAATCCGGCGAGCGCATCGATCGCAAAGTCGTCGCCCGGCTTCATGACGCGCCCAGCGGTCCGAGAACCGGGACATTTTCCGCATGGGCGGCGGCCGCGAGCCTTCTGTCGAGCGTCGCGAGCGGCAAGCGCTCACGCAAAGCCAAGCCCAGATAGGCGGCGTCATAAGCCGTCAAATCATGCTTCATCGCGAGGTCGACAATTTCGTCGTCGGCGCCGGGGCCGCAACCGCGAACGGGCGCGGCGCCGAGTTCGGCGATCACTTCGCGGAATTTTGCGCGCGACAGGCGACCCCGCCGATGCGCAAGCAACATCAAATTGCGCATCTCATGGCGAAAGAGGCTTGGGACGGCGGCTTCCGACTCCACAAGCCGATCGAGCAGCGCGTTCGTCGCGGGGCTGGCTTCGTCCGGTAAAAACCAGCTCGCTGCGAAGGAGGCGTCGAGGACGAAGGGCATCAGTATTTATGGCCTTCGTGCCGCCAGGCGAGGATTTCGTCGACGGTCACGGGCTTGATGTCGCCGCCATCGCGCAAGGCGCGGATTCGCGCGATCGCCTCCTGCGCCCGTCGCCGTTTGTCGCTTTCGAGCGGCACGAGCCGGGCGACGGGTTCGTTGCCGCGCTGGATGACGATGTCTTCGCCGGCTTCGACCTTGGCGATGAGTTCCGAGAGGCGGGCTTTCGCCTCGCCGATTTTGACGGTGATGGACATGGACGCCTCGCGGAATTCCGCCGGGAAAGGGGTCGATGGACGATTTTGGCGAGTTTCCGATAGTCTTTCCGCTAAGTCAAGCACTTGGTCTCATAACCATCGATAATAGGTACTTATCAATGGTTATGCCCCTCGTTTTTGACCATGCGCGATGACGGAAGTAAACTGCCGTTTCACTTCCGCTACGACGGTGTTTCAATGGTTTACACCACAGAAGATTCGGCCAAAACACCCTCCCAACGGCCCAAATTCGCCCTCGCCGAGATCGACGCGCCCCGCCTCGACCTCGCCCTCGTGACGGCCGTCGTCGCCGCCGAAGACGCCCTCGCCCGCCTCGACGAACGGCTGCGCGCCAGCCCCCTGCGCGACGGTTTTTGCGCCCGCACACACTTTTCCGACGCCTGTGCTTCCCTCTGGCTCGCCGGCGAACTCGTCCACCTCGAAGACCTCGTCCTCCACGACGCCGAAATGGATCTTCGCACACCCACCCACGAACTGACGCGCGCCCATGCGGTGCTGCGGGCGCGTCGCCGCATCGCCGGCGCCCCGCCTGGCCGCTTTCTCGGCGGCGGTCTCGACGAGCTGCGCGGAAAAGGCGAAACGGCGGCTCCAGAACAGCCCGCCGCGTTCCCGGTCGCCGACGTCGACCCGCTCGGCGAAGAATTCGCGGCGATCGACGCCGCCATCGAACGCTCGTCGCGGCTGTTGCGAGAAGCTCCCGGCGCCGCGTCGCCGTTGATTCAGGCCGCGACGGACCCCGCCCGCACGCTGATCTACGACGAGGATTTCGACGAGGCCGGCCGGCTCGCCGATTGGCGACGCGAGGTCGAAGCGACGCGCGAGCTGCCGCCGACCCTTGCGGCGGCCCTCGCTCTCGAGGCGTGGCGGGACACTGAGCCGCTCGAACACCAAAACTGGCTGGGACCGCTGCTGGTCGCTGACCTGCTGCGCCAACGCGGCAAAGCGCTCTCCCACCTCCCCTGCCTGAACGTCGGTCTGCGCGCCACGCCACGCGAACGCCGGCAAAGCCAGGATCGCACGACGCGGATCGGCGCGGCGCTGGACGCCATCCAGGCGGCGGCTCAAGCCGGGCTCGAAGAACTCGATCGGCTGGCGTTGGCCGAGGCCCGATTTCGGCGTCGCTGCCAAAAACTGAAGTCCAACGCCCGTCTCCCGGACCTCGCGGAATTCGTGCTCTCCAGGCCGCTCGTCACCGCGCCGATGATCGCCCGGCGCCTGAACGTGAGCGCCCGCGCCGCGCAAGACATGGCGCCGGCGCTCGGGCTGCGTGAACTGACCGGCCGCACGAGGTTTAGGGCATGGGGCGCGTAGCGACACGCCCGATCACCCTGCCCGCTTGCGTTCGCGCGCCGCCTTGGCAGCCTTGCCGCGCAAAAGCGCCATCAGCACGGGCCCGAGCGAAAACTCACCTGCCCTCGCCTTGGCGGTCAAAACGCGCAGATAGCCGCCGGCGCTTTTGATTTCCTCCCCGCGCTGCAGGATCGCGGCGACGACGATCGACGTGTCGTGCTCGCCCAAAACCTCCAGCGCCTGCGCCCAGGCGTCGGGCGAAACGCCGATCGCCTTTCGAACCACCGAGGCGGTCGTCGCAAGATCGCGCCACGACGAGATTCCGCCCGAAGCAAAATCCAGGATATCGGGACAGGCCTCCAGCACCATCCCCAGCGGATAGGTCCGCGGCGTTGTGGGCTTTTGTTGGGGGTTTGGCGCCCCTGCCCCCAAGATTTCGAGCTCTGGCGCCGATGGAGCCCCGGGTTGCTGGTCGTCGAGATCGGACGGTTCGCCCCTGCCTTCTCGAAGGTTAGGTTCAAGTTCAAATATATTTGTAGTTTGATTCTGTATGTGGCGCTCACTTTGGGACTCATTGCCGCTCATATTTTGAGGTTTTACGTGGTTCTCCAGCAGCTTACGGATTTCGGTGGCAAGAGCGGTCAATTCGCCCGCCAAAGCCTCCAAATCGGAACGCAAAAGGTTGCGCGCGTAGCGTCCGGAGAGGGTTGCATAGCGCAGGTGAAAGCCTTCCCAGTCGGCCGGAACGCCCTCCTCTATGCCGGTCGCGATCATCTTGGCGATGTCGCGCCGCGTCAGCGTGACCTTTTCGCGCAACAGCGCCATCGCCCGGTTCTCGGCCCGCACCTCTTCGGCGAGGTTTTCGATTTCGGCGGCGCGCGCGACGAGCGGCATGAGGTCGAAACCGAAGGCGTCCTCGATCGCGCCGCCCTGCCCTCTCCGGGCGAAGCGCTTGCCGTTCGGGGAGTCGCGCCGGATGATCAACCCGGCGTCGACGAGGCAGGCCAAATGCCTTCGCAACGTCGCCGGCGCCATGCCATGGGCGCGGATCGAAAGTTCTCGGTTCGAGGGAAACACGACGATGCCGGGGGCGGACGAATCAGCTTCGGCCGACTTCCAGTCGCTTGCCGGCAAAGTCAGCGCCGTCTCCTGATGGAACGAGAGCAGCGCGTGCAGTACCGACAGTGCGCGATCTGTGACCCCAAGCGGCTCCTTGGCCTCGGTCAACGCCCGATACAGCCGCCACTTGTGCACGACGGTTTCGGATGCGCCTGGTCTCGCGGCGAAATTCTCGGTCGCCGCCTGGCTCGCCACCATGGCGAGCGACAGCGGTCGCCGCCCAAAGGGCGTCGTTGGTTGTGTTTGCATGATCCCTTGCCTCGTTCAGGCAAAAGAAATCTGCTCGCCGAAACGGCGCCGACTCTTGACACAGATTCGCGGAAGTGATTCTCTTAAGGTGCGAACTTTGGAGAGGCTTCCGGGCGGAAACGTTTCGGGGGCCTTTTCTTTTGCGTGGCTGCTCCTGTTCAGACTGAGTGGATACGCGTTACGAATTGCGGTCCCGAACGCGAGGTTGGCCTCGCCTTCCGAGATTTAACAGTCCTCCCCTCCGGCTGACTCCCTCGGAGCTTCCAAAGAACGCTCATAGGCTGCGAGGAGCGCGTCGAGTTCACGAAGAACAAAGTCGCCAAACGCTGGCGCGACTTTCTCATCGAACGCCACGACGAGTCGTTCGGAGCCGCGCTGAACGCGCGCGACCTTACGACCGTCCTTGGCGATCCAAATCTCGGGGGCTTTCCCCCTCTCGGCCGGCGATCGCAAAGCCTCTAAAACTTTGGAGAAACGCTGATCGGTAGCCAGCATCAGAAAATCCGCTTGCCGCATCAGCGTTTCCAAAGCGCGAGTCGCATTCGCATCGCGAAGCCTCTCCGCCAATTCCGCCCAACGCGCCCTGCCCGCTTTCGGAGCGGGACCGATCGCTAGCGTAATCCTCTCAGGGATCGCGCGCGCCATGGCGATATACCGGCTCACGTCGGCCTTGTCGCATGAGAGCGCGGAGATGATGATAGCGCGCTCGAAACCGTGATCTTCAAGTCGCTGAGCGAAAAGCGCCCGCTCGATGAAGGAAAGATCGCGACGTTCTAAATTTTCTTTGCCTTGAGCGACGACGAGATCAGCGTCGCTGAGAGCCCTTACGACGGCCTTGACCTTTATCTTCAGCCGGGACGCAGCGCGCAAACGACGATGCCCATAGGCAGCCTGATAGCGATCCGCTTCGGTTGGATGGGGGCGGACCAGGATCGGCACTTGCTGTCCGCTCTCTGCGATGCTCGCAACGAGGGCGTCAAACGTCGGATCGACATCAATCGTCAAGCGGTCGGAAACAAGAGATTCGTCGATGGCGGCGGGATCCAGGTCCAGCACCAAGTCGCCCGCTGCGATCTGGTCCTGAAGGCGTGCAACAGTCTTGGCGTTTTCGGTCAATTGAGCGAGCGAGGCGCCCATTGCCGAAATAGCGCCCGTTCGCACACGATCGGTTCGTTCCAGGGGAGGCGTTGAGTTGGGAGCTCCCAACCGGCCTGTGAACAGCGCGTCTACGGTGTCCTTTCTGCTCATGTTCAGCTCCGGCCCCAGGCTGCTCGCATCAGTTGCTCGATTTCGCCATTGACCGCATCAAGCGCCTCCAATGCGCGGTCGTAAGTGGAGCGCGTCAGGCTTTCGCGGCCTATTTCGTATAGAGTTTGCTTAGTCAGCCCCGCGTCCGAAATCGCTGCTGATTTCACCATCGGGCTGGTCATAACGTGATCGCCAAACAAATTGCGCAAAAGCGCCACAACCTTTGTTTGAGGCGCATCTTGTGGCTCGTATCGCGTGACGAGATAGCGAAAAAAGTCGTAGTCGAGTCGGCCACCCGCCTCCCGAACCACTGAAAGCAGATCGTGGGTCATCAGAAGAAACTGGCTCATCGAAGCAACGTCAAGCATTTGGGGATGAATCGTCACGAGGACGCTCGTAGCGGCACACAACGCGCTCAAAGTGAGATACCCAAGCTGCGGGGGGCAATCCATAACCACCACATCGTAACGATCAGAGACATCGTCGAGCGCCCGGGCAATCCTTGAAAAGAACATTTGATCAGGCTGCTGCGCCCTTGAGAGAAGGGCTTTCGGCGTATCATGCTCGAATTCCATGAGCTCAAGATTGCCTGGAACGAGATCAAGTCCGTCAAAGTAAGTTGGTTTTACGACCTCGCGGAGCGAACGGGCTTCACTGTCATAACGAATAGCCGCGTAGAGCGTTTCGTTAGCGCGAACGTCCACTTCAGGCATGATACCGAAGAGAGCCGAGAGACTCGCTTGGGGATCCAAATCCACAGCAAGAACCCGGTAGCCGTGCAGCGCCAAATATTGAGCGAGATGGGCGGACGTCGTTGTCTTCCCCGAGCCCCCTTTGAAGTTTGTGACGGCAATGACTTGCAGGCCTTCGCCGGCCGTCCGTACGGGGAGGTAGGCTCGACCTTCGTTTCGTACCCTGCTCCCCTCGGCCAACAACTTTCGAAGGACGTTGAGCTGCGCCAACGTGTAGTGCCGCCGCCCCCCAGGCGTGACGGCCGGCTGCGGGCCTTCACCAGCCAAGGAAAGCTGTCGCAACCGAGAATCAGACACACCAATTAATCGGGCCGCCTCCCCAGAGGTAAACCTCCTCAATTCCTTTTTGGACGATGGCGGGAATAGGGCCTCACTCATCGCCTGCAGTTGTTCACTGAGCAGCCGAGCATGCGCGCCGATCGTGTCGTCGATCGACGGAACGTGAGGTTCCGAACGGGCGGAAGCTGAATTCACGAAAAGGCCCTTCGCTAACGGAAGATTCGCCTTGAGCGGCAAGGTTCCGTGAAAGTGCCAGAAAACTTGATTCGCGCAAGCAATTTTTGGTTAATGGGAATTAACGAATTTGGCGATAGAGGCGTTGGGAGCTCCCAACAACCCCACGCCGGAGAGAACCCTCGCGCGAGATGCCCCAAATCTGTGTTCACAGTACCAGTCATTCCTGGTCGTCTTTGGACTTCACTCAAACCTCCCGTCGTGAGAAAGCCGCCTAACGCAACTGAGCGCACGCAAGAAAGGACGGGGTCGAACAAGCGCTTCCGTCGCTCAGAATCAGTCAGTGGTCAGCCACTCCCGGAGCTTCGTCCACCTCTTGCGTTCCCCGGCGCTGCGCACGGCGATCGCCATCGCCCGGCGTTGACCGACGATGACCACCAGACGCTTGCCCCGCGTCACGGCTGTGTAAACGAGATTGCGCGCCAGCATGGTGTAGTGTTGGGTCGCGAGCGTGATGACGACGGCGGGATATTCCGAACCTTGCGACTTATGGATCGTCGTCGCATAGGCGGGAACCAAAGTGTCGAGTTCGCCGAAGGGATATTCGACCTCACGCCCGTCGAAGCCGGCGACGAGGAGCCCCTCAACCTCGTCGATGCGCAACACGGTTCCAAGGTCGCCGTTGAAGACATCGCGATCGTAATCGTTCTCGATCTGCATGATCTTGTCGCCGGGCGCGAAAATCGACCCGAATTTCTCGATCTTCGATGGCGGATTGGGATTGAGGGCTTTTTGCAGATCGGCGTTGAGCGACCGCGCACCGAGCGCGCCGCGCTGCATCGGGCAGAGAACTTGAATGTCGCGGATAGGATCGAGGCCAAAGCGGCGCGGAATCCGATCGCGGACAATTTCCACGACCTTCGCCGCTCCCTTCTCGGGATCGTCGGCTTCGACAAACCAGAAATCCGAATCCTCGCCGCGCTTTGGCCATTCCGGCATTTCGCCGCGATTGATCCGGTGCGCGTTGACGACGATCCGACTCTCGGCGGCCTGCCGAAACACCTCGGTCAACCGAGCGACCGGGATCGCGCCGGAATTGATGATGTCGTCGAGAACCTGTCCTGGCCCGACCGAGGGAAGCTGATCCACGTCGCCGACGAGCAAAAGCGCCGCGCGGGCTGGGATCGCCTTGGCGAGCGAAAACATCAGCGAGACGTCGACCATGCTGGTCTCGTCGATGACGAGCAGATCGCAATCGAGAGGATTGTCGGCGCCGCGGCGAAAGCCGCCGGTCTTGGGATCGATTTCCAGCAAGCGGTGGATGGTCTTCGCCTCGATGCCGGTCTGTTCGGTCATGCGTTTAGCGGCACGTCCGGTCGGCGCGGCGAGCAGAATCTTCGTTCCCTTGGCGGCGAGAATGCGCAGAATCGCGTCGAGCAGGGTCGTCTTGCCAACGCCCGGGCCGCCGGTGATCACCATCGCTTTGGAGCGCAGCGCCAGTTCAATCGCCGCGCGTTGCGACGCCGCCAGCAACTTGCCGGTCTTTTTCTCGACCCAGGGCAGGGCCTTCTCCACGTCGATCGCCGGCCAGGGCAGGGCGCCTCGGACCAGGGAGCGCAGCCGCTCGGCCACGCCACGCTCGGCGATGTGAAGCCCGCGCAGAAACACGCACGCCTGCCCGCCGATCGTGTCGCCGACGACTTCGGTCCCGGCGAGCTCGTGATCGAGCGCCGCCCTCACGAGCGTTTTGTCGACGTCGAGCAGCTTGGCGGCGAGGGTGAGGAGATTGTCGACCGGAAGCCCGCAATGGCCGTCGTCGGTCGCCTCTTGCAGGGCGAAGGACACACCGGCGCGCAGCCGCTGCGGCGCTTCGCGGGTCATGCCCATTTTCAGTGCCATTGCGTCGGCCGTCCGAAAGCCGATGCCTCTGATGTCGCGGGCGAGCCGATACGGATCCTCGGTCATCACCTGAATGGCGTCGTAGCCATAAGTCTTGAAGATGCGAACCGCGCGCGACGTTCCAACACCATGGGAATGTAGAAACACCATGATGTCGCGAACGGCCTTCTGCTCGGCCCAGCCGGCGGCGATTCTTCCCCCGCGGTGTTCTCCGATCCCCGACACATCCCTCAGCTTCTCGGGGGTCGCTTCGATGATTTCGAAGGTGCCCACCCCGAACGCGTCTACGATTCTCTTCGCCAGCTTGGGACCGATGCCGCGAACCATTCCCGAGCCGAGATATTTCTCGATGCCCTCGGCGGTGGTCGGCGGGGTGGTTTTGAGAAGATCGGCTTTGAATTGCAGCCCATGGGTGCGATCGGTCGTCCAAACGCCGACGGCGTGTATGAACTCTCCCGCCGATATCGAGGCGGCGTGCCCAACGACCGTGACGAGATCACGTTTGCCGCGCGCCTTCACCTTCAGGACGGCGAAGCCATTTTCCTCATTGTGAAATGTCACCCGCTCGACCGCGCCGACGAGCGTTTCACGCGAAGTGGTCGTGTCGGCTGCCGCCCGCAAGATGCTTCCTGGCTCCCATTGGAAACTCTGGGACGACTATAGCAAGCCACGCCGAGGAAGCTCGGACGATCACGCAGCGGGTGACTTATCGCCAGCTGCTCGGCGAGAAAGCGCCGCTGCGCGAGGCGATGGAAGCGCGCGCCGATGCGCGCTTTTGGCGAAGCGCGCGGCCTTGGCGCCGCTCAATCTTCGTCGGCGCCGGCCTGGGAAGGCGCCAGTCGATCGAAGACGCTGGCGACGATGTCCGTGGTGTAGATCGTTTTGCCGTCCTTCTCATAACTGCGCTCCGCGACTCGGCACTCGGCGTAGACGGGATCGCCTTTCTTGACGTTTTCTGCGGCCCATTTTGCGATTTTCTCGTTCAATATGGTGACGGTCACCCAATCGGTCGCCTCTTTCTTTTCGCCTGACTTTCGGTCGGTCCAAACGCGGTTGGTCGCGACGCTGACTTTCGCGACCTTGCCGCCGTCGAAGGCTTTGGCGTCGGCGCCGGTGTAGCCACGAACGATAAACAGGTTGGTGCTGCGCATGTGCTGGCTCCTCATGAGTGACGCGAAGTTCGTCGCCGCCAACGCCTCGGAAAAGCCGGCCGCTTTGACGAATTTGCAGTTTAATATATTTTGGCGCGAAATGCTCCGGAGGGGAAGGATTTTCATTGGAAGGGGTAGCGGACGCGCGCGCGGCAGTTTCTTGGACGCGGCGAAACGGCGCGATCGACGAGCTGCGGGGGCTTGCGGTTCTGGCGGTCGTTTGTTCGCATGTCGGGCTGGTCTATGGCCTCGATAGCCCGCTGGCTTTCGGCCTGGCGATGCCAGCGTTCGGCGGCGGCGTCGATCTGTTTTTCGTGTTGTCGGGCTTTGTGATTTGGCAAAACCTCGCGGCGATGCGGGCGAAGGCCGGCGGCGACGCTGTGGCGGGCGCGCTGGCGTTCTGGCTGCGGCGCTATTCGAGGGTCGCGTTGCCGGCCTGGGCGACCTTGGCGGCGATCGGGGTTTTTCGGCTTTGGAGCGGGCGCGACACGGGTGTGTGGAGCGATCTCGTCGCCGGCGCGGGTTTTTACGCGAATTTTTATTGGGCGGGCTGTTGGGCTGGAAAGGCCACCTGTCCCGACGCGCTGATGGCGTTGCATTTTTGGAGTCTCGCTTTGGAGGCCCAATTCTATGCGCTGGCCCCGTTGCTGGCGGGGCTCGGGAGACGTGAAGCTCTATACCTTTGCGCATTGTGTCTCGCGCTCGGCGCGGTCACGCCGCGCCCTGTCGGAAGTTTTTTGTGGTCGGTGCGGCCCGACGGCTTTTTGATTGGAATGGCGCTGGCGCGGCATGGAGCGCCGCGGCGGCTGCCTGGGCTCGGGTTGGGCCAGGCGGTTTATTGGTTGGTCGTCGTCGCGATCCTCGTTCGCTTCGCCGAGCTTGGCTTTTCCGGTTTCGGCTCCGCGTCGGCGGCGATCGTTTTCGGGGTGATCCTGGCGGCGCGTTTGAAGCACGGCGCCGCGCCGGGATGGGCGGCGGCGCGGCTGCGTAAGGTGGGGGAGGCGTCTTTCTCCTGCTACCTCGTACATCTGCCGGTCGTGACCGTGGTCCATGCTGCGTTGGCGGGAAGGTTGCCGGCGGAAGCGTCTTTGGCTTTGTCGCTCTTTGCGGTCGCCGCGGTGACGCTCGCCTGGGAACGCGCGATCGTGGAGCCGGCCGCGGCCTTGAGCCGACGCTGGTCGGAGGGCTTTATATTGCATTGCAAATACGGAGTGAAAGGGCGTAATTTTAAAGGGTAACGCTATTCGAAGGGGCTGGACATGCGAAGATTTTTGTTGCTGGCCGGAAGCCTTACGGCCTTGGGCTGCATGGGACACTCCGCGCGGGCGGGGGCAGGCGACTACGCCTGTACGGTTTATCTGTGCACGGCGCCCGGCGGTCCGGGATGGCAGACGGTCCCGGCTTGCGTCGGGCCGGTGACGACGGCGCTCAATCAAGCGTCCATCGGGATTCCCTGGCCGGTATGTCCCGAGGCGGCGGCGGCGAGTTCGAGTTCGTCGAACGGAAACTGACACGTCGCGAAACGCTTGCCGCCAGAAATCGAGGCGTTGAAAGCGGGCGCCGGAATGCGCGCGCCGGCCGATCTCGTCAGATGGCGTCGCGCTGTGATTGGCTGGAAAGGCACTTCCGAGACCCTTGGCGCGTCTCACAGCCGGGCTGACTTGCGCCGGTTGGCGCGGGCAGGGGGCCTCGCGGTCAAAGCCGTACGCGGAGCGTGAGCCAAACTGATGACACAAATGGCCTATTTTGAACGAACGAGCGGGCGATCGGCTGACAGAAAGCACAGGACTCTCAATATTATCAATAGGTAGAAGCCATAAAAAAAACCTCATGGCACGCTATATTAATCTGTTAATTCGACGCATTTGGGGGGTTTGTTGCACGATCGTGAAGGGGCGCGGAGCGCGCAAGCTCCGCCGAGATAGTGTGGGGCGCTTTGGTGGGATTGCGGCGATGTGTAATAGAAAGATCATTGAATTTCCGATGAGAATCGACCCTCCGCGCCGTATATGGTGCGGGATTTTGCAGGTGCTCTTCCCGGTGATTTACGGCCATAGGGTCGCCCAGCCACGGCGAGATTCCGTTGGTTCGGAACCTCACGAAAGTCCGCCCGAAGTCGCGACGGAATTTTCCTTTTCTCAGGAGTGGAGAGGGGCGGGCCGAAGTATCTTCTGCCAGCCGATCTCGAAGCTCGCCGATGGCGACGATCGCGTCTTGATCGTTCGGCACCACTGGACGCGGGCGCTCATGGAGGAGCATCAAGCGGGGCGTTCGACGATAGACTCCATTGAAGCGCAAAAAGTTCCTTGGAGTCCCGGTTTGGAAGTGGTTTTCGTCGATGCGATCGAGCAAGCCGAGTTCGCGGAGTTCGCGGAGCTGGACGCGGAAGAGCTTTCGGATGAATATTTTACGCTCGAAAAATACCAGCTTGACCCTGGCCCGCGTGAGAATAGAATTTTCTTCATGGGCGTAGATTACGATGAAGACGATCATTGCTCCATTCTTCCAGTCGAGGCTTCAGTTGGGAGAGACAAGGTTTTGAAGAGGACGAATTTTTTCGACCTTGGGCCTTTAGACGCCGGTATGTTCAAGATAAGAAGAATCAAGTGACGTTGTGCATCGTCACTGCGCCTCCCGCGCCTTGATGTCTATTATCCAACCGGCAGGATATTTCTGTCGTCGCGGCGCACATATTGTTCTTCAGCGTTGCGACGGGCAGTGAGGCGAGCGTCGATGAGTGACGAAACGGCGCCAAAATGGACGATCCAAACCGGGGACGGCGCGCTTCTGCCGGAAGAGCTGCGCCCCTTCGTCGACGCCTGGCTCGAGGAAGCGGGCGGCGATCCGCTGCGCGCTCTGGTTTTCGCGGCACAGGACGCGGCGACGTTGGAGCGGGCGGCCAGCCACGGCTTATGCCGCGGGGCGAGCTGGCGAGGCCGGAAGCCCCAAGGATAGGGCCTTTCGTCGCGCGCGCTTCCTCTCCGCCGCGCCTGAGCGCGTCGTCGCGTCACTCCTCCGCCGAGCCAATGCGCGGCGATAGCCGCGCCTATGGGGCTTGAATTTCGCGTCATGCGAAATCCGAGCGCTGAAGAGGGACCGCGCTTCACGCGCGGTCGCCGCTTTTCCCGTTCAAGAGGTCGAAACACCGTCGTAGGGAGGCTTCGAGGCTCGTTGATGGAGCAATTTGGGGTGTCGTGGCGCGTTTCATATCAAGAGTAGAATCTTGGTTTCGGGTTCGCGTCTGAATTTTGGACTTGGATGAAAATTGTGGGATTGCGGTCTCCCCTGGATCGAAAAATCGGTAGCTGTTCGACGTGCGCAGCGCGCGTTTTTGCACGCCGTCGCGCCCGAAGAGATCGACGCAGCGCTCTTTGACCCATTTCAGCCGGTTGACCCAGGTGAGAAGGCCAGCGGCCTCCAGGCGCTTGATGGCGACGGCGACGTGGGAGCGCGAGCAACCCGCGACTTCGGCGATGGTTTCGTAGGACGGAAAGCAAAAGCCGGTGGTCCAATTGGCGAATTGGAACAAGAGGGCGCCGAGGACGGCGTAGTCCTTGGCGGTGATGGCGCCGTAGTGCTTGCCTTTTTTGGTCTTGCGCATGAGCGCGCGGCCGCGCGTCATGAGCCTGGCTCGGAGATTTCTGTCGAGCTGTCTTGGCTTCTCGAAGCCGGCGAATATTTTTGGTCGGCGCGCGCGCAGATGCGGCGCCAGCGCTTGCGCTGTCGTCATGGGATCTCCGTTGGGGTTTGGTCACCCGGCCGGAGCGCTCGAATGCAGGCAAAGACCGATCGTCAACAGAAACGAGGTTTCCGCTTGACTTGAGGTCTCTTTTGCGGGAATCTCTCAGTTGCGAGCTAGAGAAATTCCTGCCGGCGCTAAGCGCTCCGGTCAAGTGAGACCCGCCTTCTGGCGGGTTTTTGCTTTCTGGGTGTTCGCTTCTCCGAAATTCGAAGGATTCGCTTACGCAACCGCGTGAAGAGCGCGCCGGGCCAGCGGTGCGGCCTCCCGGGGGCGCGACTCGGCTAGGATACGCGAATTATATTAGAGTGCCAAATGGCGCTAAACGCCTTAACTCCCTCGGACGCGCGGTCCCCTTGGCGGGTTGCCCTTGCGCGTTATATTGCTTTGTCAATACAACTTTTAGGATTGCAAAAATGAGGCTTCGTCGCTTCGATTCGCTCTGGGAATTCTGAGAGGCGCCCGCGACGGATGGTCATGCTCGAAAATTCTGTATATTGAATTGCGAATAGCGGATTTAAGACTGTTGTTCGGGTCGCGAATCTTCGAAGCTGGCAGGGATGCGGCGGTTGCGACGGTGTAGGTGGATATGACGCCAAAACAACAGGGGCCGGGGTCTCGGCGGCCCAAACGACGCAAGAGCAGGGGAGAGCGAAAGCGCTTGATCGTGATTTCGATTGCGGAGCGGAAGGAGTCTCCTCTCATCGCGGAGTTGGCGCGCAGGCTCGATGAAGAGCAAAAAAAGAGCGGGATGCTGAAACCGGAATTTGCCGCTTTCATCGGCATATCCGGGTCTCAGTACCGCTACGTTCGCACGCATGAAGCCAATCCGACGATCGAAGCGCTGTGCAGAATGGCGAGCGCTCTCGACATTTCGGTTTACGAGCTGCTCGAAGGTAAGGAGCTAGGCGATCGGCGAAACCTCGACCGCTGGGGAATGTCGAAAGCTTTCGGGGAGGTCTTCAAGGCGAAAATGGACGCGAGCGGGCTGGAGCGCGAGGAGTTCATCAAAGTCGCGAATATTTCGATGCCGCAATATTACCTCGTCGTGCGCGGCCTGGTGAATCCGACGATTTTGACGGCGGTGGAAATCGCGAAGCGCCTGGAGTTGACCGTTTGGCAATTGCTGGGGGTCGAGCCCTGGGATGGCCTGCCAAAAGCGGAGGTAGGGACGACGGCTATGACGGCGGCTGGTTAGTCGGGAGCGTTGGGACTCTTGCGATCTGCATCGAAACGGCCTGAACGGAATCGAGAGTGGGGAATGCGATGAAAAGAGCGCTGATGTTGGCCGTTCTCCCTGTGATTCTTCTAGGACCGGCGGGCCAGTCCAGAGCTGAAAGAACCGCGCAGGTTCAAATGTATAATTCACCGGAGATGAACCTCGAGGAGATCGACCGCTCCATATTGGATCAAGTCGGGGCAGGGGGACGCATCAATTTCGCGTTCTATGTGCTGAGCGATTACACGATCATGGATTCGCTGCGCGGGGCGGCCGAACGCGGCGCTGTCGTGAGAATTTATCTCGATCCGCGCGAACTGGAAAAATTGACGCTCTCGAACGATCACCCCTTGGTCAAACTCTCTCGCACTCGCAACGTGGAAATCAAAGTGAAAGACCTAAAGGACGGGCCGATGCACTTGAAATCCTACTCGGTGAACGGAGTGCTGCTGCGAACGGGTTCGGCGAACGAGTCGCATTCGGGATTGGAACGGCAAGACAACGATCTGTTGGTCATCAGCGACAAGCCGACGGTGTCGAGCTTTGATCACAAATTCGAAGTGATGTGGGCTCGTCCGTCGAACACGAAATTCAACTATCAGTGAGGGTGTTCGAAGCGTGCCTATCCGGAAAAACTGACACCGACTAAATATAGAGCGGCCGGTGAGCCGCACTGAAGCCGCCTTATTAGCTGTGCGTGACCGTCTGCCGGCATTGGGAATGTCTGCATCTCGGCCCCCAGCTGTAGCGCCGTGAAAGCGCGAGTTCACGGCCGACATGGCTCTGCAAATCCTCCCGCGCTGCTGATGGCGGCAGCAAGCGGGCGTCGTCGCGGCATACGAAGATATCTTCGGCGAGCGCCGGAAGCCCTTCGAGTCTCCGATGAACCACATCGGCGTCGCTCGATCGCGAGGCTGCCGCAGTGCACATAGCGGCCTTCGGCTACAGCTTCCAAAACGCGGCTCCGGCCCCGGTTCTCAGTGCTCCGAAATCACAGCGTCTTCTTACGCCGCGTCAAAGAGGCGATGATATTGTCGAGGCGGCGCAGCAGGTCGTCGTGATGCTACAAGTTCACACATAGAACTTGAATGGCTGGCGTTCTTCGCCTTTCGCCGATCCCATCGTGAGGACATCTCCAACCATCCGCGCAAACCGGACAGTAACGGGCAGGCCGTCATTAAAGTTACAAGAGTTGTAGTTGATCTTGGTGAGCCCCATAATGTCTGCGAGCACCGTGCGAATGTCGGGCTTTGCGTTCTTGCTACGCATCACGGTGATGTGCAGCGGATTGGGCGTCTCCGGCCCGATATAGGTATCGAGCTGCGGCACATAGCCAGTCGTCCAAAGATAGGCCGTCTGCTCATCGAGCAGGAGCGCCGTCCCTCGCAGTACGGGATAATCGCCATCGCGAAAAAGCTTCGTCTCGCCGCCGGTCGAGCGGATCCGCACACCGATGATATTCGTCTCCTTCGGAGCCGCCTCGACAAAGGCGGTCCATTCATCGTCGTTGAAATAGGTTTGCCCATGGATGAACAGCTCCTTGGGCGGGCCGCCATGCGTGTCGGCGTAGGTCTTCAGCACTAGGGCGAGCAGGTTCTTCGCCGCAGGCGCTTTGAGATGAAACTCGTAGTCTCCAGTCTTCCACGGTCCATTGGCGCCGCGGAAGACGACACCGTCTCCCTCATTGAGAAACATCTGCGCAGCGCAGCAGGCATGCCCATCGGGATCGTTTGGCAGGCTCTTGTAGACCAAGCCGATGTAACACACCCCCGGTCGAACGTCCGCCAGTCGCCAAGGAGGCTTGGGCTGCGTCTTATAGTAGAGCCCGGTCGCAAGATTCCAGGCGACCGTTGCGGCGTCCTGCGTCTTGCGCAGCGGATAGCCGGCCTTGTTGCGATACGCCTCGGGCGCGAGCGTCGTCTCGCGAACGAGCTGCGTCGGCGAGATCGCCAGGAACTCTGCTTTGATCCTGCGATGAAAATCGGGAACGTCCTCGAAAATCGCCTCCTCCGTCTGATCAACGGCACCCATGGCGGCGAGCAGCGGGATGCTCTCCTTCGCCTTCTGCCGCTTGGTGAACTCCCCCTTTTCCATCGGCAGGCCCGTTCGCTTGGATTGAGGCCTGCATCGCTCATAGACGATCTCGGGCAGCACTATGATCCAGACTTCGACCGACCGCTCGTCGTTGCGCAGATGCTGCTTGACGCGATCGATGTACAGCCGCGCGACCTTGTCGACGGCCTCGTTGAGGTTGACGATGCGCGTTGCGCGATCAATGTCCTTGAGCTGAATCGACAGCGCGCTGCATTCATCCGGCTCGAAGGAAATCCCGAACGCCTCTTCGAGACCGGGGAAATGCGCCAGATGCAACCGGTCGGCCTTCTCGCCTTTTCCCGGCGGTGGGACCCGGACAACCGACTTGAGCTTGCGGCCCCATGCGCGAAAATGTGCGATTCCATCGGTGGTGCCGACCACGCCGACCCGGACCTCGCGGCTCTTCTTCGCCTTGGCGTGAGGTCCATACAGGAACAGTCCGTCCTTGGGGTGCGGACTGCGCTGCGAAAAAGCAAACTCCAGCTGCGGTTCGCCGAAGTGTTCGACCCGAAGTGATTTCTCCGGAAATCTCATGCTTCATCCTCGTCATCGTTGTCCGGTCGACCCAGGGTGCTGATGTCGGCCTCTTCCTCGTCGGCGTCGAGAATATCGGGAAGCGCGGTGCTCACCGGCGAGGTGAATAGCATCGGCCCGGATTCGACCGCGAGCACTGCGTTCGCCGCCAGCGACAGCCGGATATAGGCGGACTCGCCGGACAAAAGCTCCAAGAATGCGAGCATGCGCCCATGCCACTGCTTGTTGCGCCACCCCTTGCAAATGCTCCGGCGCAGGCGATGCAGCTTCCTGGCATCATCGATGCCGAGCCCCTCGGGCGTGTCATTGTCGACCGAGAAGAGGACCCTTGACTTGAGCTTCAAGTGCCAGAAAGGCCAGAAGTAGGGCATCGCGGTGACGCCGAACTGCCAAATATGTCCCTTCGCGACATTGCGAAGCATTGAGGACCGCCGATCGCCTTGCTTGCCCCACGGGATGCGTTGTCCCGTCGCCGCCTGTGCGGCCGAAGCATGGAAGCCGACGGCGTTGGAATAGTGATATTCGACGAAGCCCTTCTGCCTGCAGAAGGATAGCCAGGCTTTCTTGATCATCGCAATGATCAGGTTGGACGCAACCTGCCGCTCGATCCCGAGCGCAGAAAAGCCGCAATCGACGAACTCCAGCAACGGGATCTCGTGCTTCAGCTTGAAGCGCCCGCAAGACGCGAACGCGGTGTCGACTTCAGGCTGCTCCGCGAAGGTGATAATCCCGGAGCCCTGTTTCGCGCATGGATACTGGAAAGCCTCAAGTGCGCGGTCAAAGAATTTTTCCTCGATCGCGCCGGTGCTCTCGAAAAATCGGATCACGTCGGGCGCTTCGGCAACGCGCAACCAGTTCGAGGTCAATCGCTCGGCTTCCTCGACGAGCGGGATCGCGCCGCGCCGCCGGAAGATCTCCCAGTTCGGATCGATCACCGGTTCGCCGGCGCGGCGCGGCACCTTCTGCCGCTGCAGCGCGTCAAGCAGTAGGCCGACACCTTCTCCCCAGCCGCGCACGAAGTCGACCGTCACCGCATCCCCGACGCCCTTGACCTTCTTTCCATGTCCGAGCCGCAGCGGAATGATGAACCGGGAATCGCTTAACTCCTTGGCCATCTCTAGCGCGATGTCGAGGTCATCCTGAACATGCGCGTCGGAGAGCGTGGCATCGCGGCAGATGAGCAGAACTTTCGCCGCCCGGTATTGCAACGCCTGATTGATCTGCCGGCGCCATCGGTCACCAGGCTGAAGTGTCAGGATGTCTGCGAAGACGCGGTATCCTTGGGCCTCGAGCTTGGGCGCGAGCCACAGCGCGAATTCGTCGTCGATCGGCGACGCCTTGATTAGAAATATGGTGTCTCGCGTCACCTTCTCGACTGCGGTGTCCCCGTCAGCAACTGTCGGAGGCAAGAGATTGGCGAGAACAGCAGGGATCTGGCCCGGCTTTGCGAGCGCCTTCCCGACGGCTTCGGTGACAACCGTTTCCAGAACCGCAGTACTCTGGCTCCAAAGCTTCTGATGGGCTTTCTCGATGTCCGGATGCTTACGCAGTAGGGCGTTGAGGTCACCTGGCCCAAATATGTCGCCCGGCGTTCGCAATGCTGAGCCGATGATCTCGCTCAGAGCGCTCTTATTCCTGGGTGTGAGTGGTGCCGAAGTCACCAGGATGTAACGCTTGGACTGCAGCCGGTCGATCGCCTGGCGTTCCTTCGCCATCGTCGACTTCAGACCCGAGAATCCGGAACGATGATAGTGCTTTGCCTGTAGGATGATGGCGCCATCGGCCAAAGCATGCCGCCCGTCCATCCCGGCGTCCGGCCCCTCGGGGAACACCTCGAAACGCTTGCCGATCTCGCGACCTATGAGGTCGCGAGCCAAATCCTCAAACTCGCTGTGAGACAAACTAGAGAAGTCGTAGGCCATGGGCCCAGAATGAGCGCCCAGTTCATGCGCAGTCAAGCAATCGAAGGCGCTAATGCGTTGCGCTTAAACCTTGCCAACAACAAAACAAGCTGGTGTTTGCCCGCCTCTGAGGCTACCGCAAGCAGGGGGGCCATGTTATGGCGCCGTATCAACGACGGCTGAAGGCGTGACGGGTGAAGGCGCAGATACAAGCAAACTATGAGCAGCGGCTGACACGTTACGCCGCGCTGATTCACGGGAACGAGCCGCCGGGCCTAGCCGCGAAGCTCGCAACATATTCGTCCCTGCTGACGCAACAGGCACGGCACGGCGAAAGGCTCTGGCGGATTGAACCGTTGCTCGCCCTGATCATTCGCTCCGTCGAAGTCGATCTCCACCTCGCGACGGCCAAGCTGCTTGAGAACCCAAAACGAAGCGATCGAAGCCTATTCAATTTCCTCGAATTCTGCCTTGAGAATTGGGGCAATATTTCTTCGAAATCGGGTCCACCGTCGGGACGCGCAATTCAGGACCAGCTCGACGAGCTCGAAGCGCACCGCACGACGATCACGATGATCATGGGGCGGCGCGACAAGTTCTTCGCCCATCTCGACAAGCGCTATTTCGCTGATCCCGCCGCGATTTGTACCGATTATCCGCTGAACGAGCGGGCGGTGATTGACCTCGTAAACTGCGTCATCAGCATCGTCGGAAGCCATCAACGCAGCTTGCACGGTTCCCTCAACTTCCATCTCGGAGAATTCTACGTCATCGCCGTCGACAACATGGTGCGCAATCTCGAGGCAGGGCGTCGGGCGAATTTTCCGGGCCAGTTGGATTGAACTACGCGAGCCGTCTCGTGGCGTCAGGGGCATCGGCGCAATACCGCCGCAGGAATAATGGCTCCGGCATCCCCATATGTAGTGGGTATCTGTTTTAACCGGATAGACACGCTTCGACGTTCGGTCGCCATTGGCTCGAAGAGCCGCGCCAGGATTTTTCGCGGCGACGTTCATTTGAGAAGCGCGGCGCATTTTGAAGCGGCGGATTGCAATTCGAGAATTTGCGCGAAGTCGGCGCCGATGATGGCCGGCCGCGCTATCCAAACGTCGAGTTCGGGATGACGCGCGAAGAAGGTGAGCGCGTTGGAGAGGCTCGGGGCGTCGTAGTCGGCGTAGATAGTGACGCGGCGCACGGTCGGCGGGAGCGTCACGACGCCAAAGCGATCGGCGCCAAGCGTCGCCCATACGGGAGCGCCGCTTTCGAGAAGCGATGCGGCCCATGCGGTTTCGAATCCTTCGGCGAGGCCGAGATGTTCGGCCGCCGGGGCGAGGCGGAGCAGAGCGTCGCCGAGCGGGCCAATGGCTCGGCGCGGGTGTTCGACCTCGGCTTTGCCGCGGCCGAAAGGATCGAGGAATGTGAGTTGGACGGCGACGATGTCGCGCGACGGCGCTTGAACGGCGGCAACCAGGCAGGGAAAGCGGCGGGTTTCGTCGTAGCGGTAGGATCTGAGGAAGCGGATGGTTTTGGGCGGGCTCGCCGGCAGAGAGCGCGAGCGCAAATAGGCTTCGGCGGGTGTGCCGGCGACGTCGATCGCCGCGCGCCAGAGGCGCACCGCCAGGTCAGTCGTGGTCTTGACGGCGCGGCGCGGCGGAACGCCGTGGGCCAGAGTGGAGGGAATGCGTAGGGGCGAAGCGTCTGGCGTGAGCTTCCGCAAGGCGGCGAGCACGTCGCGGGGATCGCAGCCGGCGAAGCAATGAACGATCAGGCCGCGGTCGCCATCGGACACTCCAAGGGATGGTCGAACATCGCCGCGTCCTTTGCCGTGGCTGCGCACGGGGCAGCGACAGAGGTAGCCTGCTCCTTCCGGCTTCCCACAAAGGATTTTGGCGATGTCGGCGGCGCGCTGCTGCATCGGCCCTCGGCTGCTATTGCGCGAGCTTGGCGTCGCGCAACGCCTTGTCCAATATTGCGGTGGGGTGGGGCAGGTCGCGCGCGATCCAAAGGCCGCGTTTGGCTTTCTGAGCTTCGCCTTCGGCGACGGCGTATTGGAGGTTCACGGGCGTGCCATTGGCGTCGGTAGCGGCGAAGGCGAAACCCTCGGTCACCATGACTGTTCCAAGGTCCAACGTGTTCGCGCCGACGTGAGCGGCGCATACGCTGTAGAGCAGGGGCGGCGATGCGGTTTGCGCGACGGCGGTGCACCGGGGCTTGGTGTCGCGAATGAGCGCGGCGAGATAGGCGATCGACACTTCGCCGCAATCGAGCTTGGCGCCGGCGGGATTGGTGAAAGTGGTTCCGCGAATGCAGGATTGCACGCCATAGAGGCGAAAGGTCTGGCCGTTTTGCTTCCAGGTGTCGCCGGTTTGAAACTCGACGCCGCTTGGCGGAATTTCGAAAACGGGGAGGGGCTTCGTGGCGCCCTGCGCGGGAGGGGGCGGCGAGGCTGCGCCAGATTGCTGCGCCAGGGCGAGCGGAGCGAGTAGCAGCGACGCGAGAAAAAAAGCGAGAGCGCGCGCAAGGCGACTGGGGAGGGGCGGAGACATTGGCGTCACCCTCGAGTTCAAGCGACGCTGGCGGGAAGGTTGACGGGCGCGTTACCGGGGCTGGGCGATATGACGCCGCCGGGGTTGGCGCCGCTGCCGGGACAATTGGTCCCGCCATTGTTGGTGGGGGTCGTTGTCCCGCCGCCGTTTTCACACGTGGAGGCAGCCTGATTGATTTTGTTTTGTATGGCTTTGCCCCAGGAACAAATGCTTTGTCCATTGCCATCGAGATTCGCCGTGCCATTGCGCAGCGTGGCGCCGGTGGCGACGACGCCGCCATTTCCGGAGGTTGGACAGGCGCCGCCGCCTTGCAGCGCTGCGACATCGTTTTTGCAGATGAGCGGACCGAATTGAAAGCACGCCGCGAGCGTGCCGGGGGTCACGTTATACCCGCCGACTTGACCGTTGTTGGCCAGGGTTTGATACGCACCCGACGTGTTGGAATTGCCGACCTGTTTGGCCCATGCGTCGACTTGAGTTTGAAGTGATGAGTTCAGGTACTGGCTGGCGCTCGTACCAGGGGGAAGATTGGAACTGGTGAGCTGAAGGACGCCGAAATTATTGCCGTTGCTTTCGCATGTGTTTCCTCCAGATTCAGCGATGCCGGCGCCGCCAAAGGTGCATGAACTGCTTTTGAGCGTTTGGCTTGCATAGGGAGAATTTTGAATCGCTTGGGATATTTGCGCAGCGGAGTACTGCTGATTCGCGCAGCCTGCCTGGAGATAGGCAGAGGCCGAGTTCGCCATAACAAAATATGCCGCCACGGCGGTTGCGAGCGTTCCGAGGCGCATCGTCGTCTCCGATCGAGATTTCAATTTAGAGGCACGGTGAGGTTCATGTCGGAGCGCACGCCGTCATAGACATCGAAGAAGGAGAGCGTGCGAGTCGTTGGATTGAGCGAAACGATGGTTTGATATTGCTTTTGCGCGTTTGAGGCAGCGTCGTAGCCTTTGACGCCGCGAAGGGAGGAAACGAGAAAATTGGGGAGTTCGCTGATGAGCCGTGTGCCGCCATTGCGAAGTTCGACCAGGCGAGCAGGGCAAAATCTCGATTTGGGCAGGCCGGTGTTCGAGCAGTTGTTGTTGATTGCCGAAACTATGTAGGTATGACCCTGACTCTCAACGGTTACAGTGAAAACCTCCGCAACCAGAGGGACGTTGTGCATGCCCGGCTGGGTTTGGAGGCGCCTTTGAAATTTGAGCAAATCGGGAATCTGATCGCGCCAAATTTGCAGTTGAGGGTTCGTCGCGGGGTTCGCTGTCAGCGAGATCGTTTCCGCGAGCAAGCGATGTTCGATCGTCGGCTGCTGCTCGGCGAGAGCCGGGCAGACGACGAGGAGCGTAGAAACGACAATGAAGAGTGTTTTTGATAGCCTCATAATTTTCTCCTTCGCGCGCGCGCAAACTTTCATTGCCGTTTTGGCGCGCGCGGACAGGCGCCGAAGACAGCGGGCGCAAGGTGGCGCCAGGGGTTGTGCGGAACGCTCGAGCGGAGCGAACCCTCGACGCGGCCGGCCGTCGCCTGCCGTTGAGTCAGGCCCAACTTTCGTCCCGGAAAAGAAGCGAAGAGCCGACATGGGGGAAATCCTCGATCCTCGAGCTCGGATGGATGGGCTATTTCGCGACTCCGACATCGGCAGGATGCAAGAGAACGGTTTGAGCGCACTGCGCGATCTCGGTATGTGAGACCGTGTAGCGAATTTTGAACGCGCGCGATTTCACGTCGTAGGAAACGAGCGTCGTGGTCGCGGTTGAGTCCTCGATCGGGCCTTCCCCAGTTTTCAGAAGGAAGCAGGCCGCGCCGTCGAGGATCGAGTAGTGATCGCCCTCGAAGGTGACGAGCCGCATGGGGCAGACTTTGATTTTAGCGGCGAGCGAAGGCGACGGATACTCGTCGGTGCAGACGTGCGGAGTATGGAGCACGGTGAGCACGACGAGCTTGCTTTGGAAGTTGATCGAGAAGTTCCATTCGGACGCGCCGCGATTGCCGACGGCGTAGCTCATCGCGGGGTTCGGGTTTTGGCCGGGGAGCGGGGCAGGTGGCGGCTTACGATTGCTCTCGTCGAGGCGGTCTTGCCAAATCGAGGCGTAGGCTTCCGCTTCACCGTTTGGCAAGGCGAGATCGTAATGCGCCACCGGGCGCCACGCCTCTGGGTCCGATGTGAACTGCGGATTTTGCGAGGGTGCCGGCGTCATCGTCGCGAGCTGCGCGAAAGGCTGGGCTGACGGAATCGCCGCGACGGCGAGAGCGGCTGCAAGAGCGAAGATCATCGAGCGCATCAGCGCGTCCGGCGAAGGAATTGGAGCGCTCGGCGGCCGCCGTCAGCGAGACGACGAACGGCGGTAACGCCAACAAACATCATCGCGAGCGTCGGGATGAGAATCAGAAGCGCGGTTGCGTTGCCGTGAAGCTGGGTCACGGCATGCGGGAAGAGGAGGGCGTTGACGACGTATTCCACTGGATAAAGGACGTAGCCGACGATCTGTAGGGACGCGGTGTCGAGCCAATCCACGACGACGACGAAGGCCACGATCCCCCAGACCGATAGGACCAGCGGATAGAGCCCCGATGAGCCGCCGAGGCGCGCAAAATTTTCCGCCTCGATGATTTCGAACTCGCGGCGCCCCCCAGATCGCATTTTCTCCTCCAAAGCCGAGCCGAGGCAATAAGTTGCCTCCCGGGAGAGCCCGCATTCCCGGCATAGGCCATTCATTTTCATATATTACATCGCTATTGCCATTGCAATATAATTTGGTTAGGGAGGGATCGACAAAGGATTTCCACCCATGCGCTACGCATTCGTTTTTGCCTTGGCGGCCTCTTGGACAGCCAGCGCTCACGGAGAAGAAGCCGAGCCGGGCGTCCTCAGGGAGTCCGGGCGAATGGTGGTCGTCAGGCGGCAAGCTCCCGAGAAAGCTCCTGCGGCCCAACCGGAATGTTCGGCATGGATGGACGCAGGCAGTTTGCGCGATCTCGTCAGGCAGGAAGCGCGAAAGCAGGGCGTCGATGAAAAGGCGGCGCTCGCAATCCTCAATCAAGAATCGACGGATGGCGAGCAGGTCAACTCGCCGAAGGGCGCCCGTGGTCCGATGCAGCTGATGCCGGCCACCGCGGCTCAATACGGGGTCAGGGACATCTGCAACCCGGTGGAGAACGTACGGGGTGGCGTGGCCTTCCTCAAAGATCTGATGGCGCAGTTTCGGGGAAACTTGATGCTGGTCGCGGCGGCTTACAACGCGGGCAGCGAGCGCGTCTACCAATCGAACGGCGTACCGCCGAACGCGGAAACGGTGCGCTACGTGGCCTCCGTCACCAACAAATATTACGGGCTCGGCGAGCTGGCGGCTCGCCGTGGGAAGAGCTCGCCGAAAGGCGAAACGAATGGTTCGGCGCTGTGGGAAGCCTCACGCGCGCCGGCTTCCAACCCTGGGTCGTCCAAAGGCCAGGAATGGATTGGCGGTTCGGTTCTCTACGTGATTTCCGACGAGGAAGGAGACGATCGATGAAACGGGTGAGTCTGTCGAAGGACGCTTGGGTGATCGCTACGCTTGTGATCGTGGCGGTATTGACGAGTTCGGACGCAGCTTGGGCGACTGGCGCGACGTTCCAGCCTCTGAACACGGCTCTGACCAGCGTCTTGACGTTCATGACGGGGACGTTCGCGACGACCGCGGCGACCGTCGCGGTGGCGGCGGTAGGATTCTTGGCTTTGACCTCGCGCATTCCTTGGTCCTGGTGCTTTTCCGTCGTGATCGGCGTCGCCCTGATTTTCGGCGCCGCGCAGATCGTCCAGTCGCTCACCTCCGGAATGGGCGGCGGCTGAATGCGTGCGCAGGCGCAACCTCGCCTCGATCCTCTCGTGGGCGGCCTAACTCGGCCGCCCATGATGTTGGGGATTCCATACACGCTCTTCGTATTGGAGTTTTGCATCGTCGTGCTGATCTTCATCAACACGAAAAATCTGCTGATGTTCCTGCTGGTGATCCCGATCCATGGCATCGCATACGCCTTGACCGTGCGGGACAATCGCTTCGTGGACATCATCCTGGTGCGCTTCGGCAAATGCCCCGTGACGCGCAATCACCGCTTTTGGGGTGGCGACTCTTACAAACCGTGATTTGGAGGAAAGATTGGCCAGGCTGGCGAAGCACATTCTGAACTCAATGACGTTCGGGCGCTCGGATGCGCGCGAAGCATCCGTCGCACAGCACGTTCCCTACATGCGTCACGTCGAAGAGGACATGCTCAAGACCAAGGAGGGCCACTTCATGATGGTGGTCAAGGTCGGGGGCTTTTGCTTTCAAACGGCTGATCAGGTGGAAATCGACATGCGGTTGTCCAGCCGCAACACGATCGTTCGTTCGATGAACGATAGCCGCTTTGCGGTGTGGTCGCATATCGTTCGCCGTCAAGTGACGCCGGAAATTGGCGGCGACTTCGACAATTTCTTCTGCGCCGAGTTGAACCGCCGCTACATGGAGACCCAGGTCCACAAGCGCATGTTCGTGAACGATCTCTACGTCACGATCATCCGCCGTGGCTTTCAAGGCAAGGTCGGCATGGCCGACAAAGCCACGAATTTCTTTCGCAAGGGAATGGGTGTCGATCCGGCTGAATTGCAATTGGAGGCCAAGCGGGAATTGCGCGACACGGTCGGCAATTACTGCAAGGAAATGGCGAGCTATGGCGCGCGCGTGCTCGGCTGCGTGATGCGCGAGGGCGTCGTCTGTACTGAAATCGGCGAGTTTCTGGCGCTGTTGCTCAACGGCGGGACGCCGCTGTCGATGGCGCTGCCGCGCATGGGCCTCGACGAATATCTGCCGACGAAGCGGATCACCTTCGGCAAAAAAGCACTCGAATTCCGCGGCGCCACGCAAAACGAAACGCGCTTTGGCGGCATGCTGTCGATTCGCGAATATCCCGCCTATACGGGCGCTGGGATGTTGGACGGTCTGCTGCGCGTTCCGCACGAAATGATCGTATCGCAGTCTTTCGCACTCGAAGATCGCGCGCCGGTGATGTCGCATGTGGCTAAAGTCGAACGCCAGATTGCCGCCTCGGACGAGAAGGGAACCGCGGTCGAGACGGCCATAAATATCGCGCGCAACGAACTGGTCACGGGCCAAACGGTGCTCGGCTATCATCATCTGACCGTGTGCGCGCTCGGCCGGCGTCTGCGCGATCTCGAAAAATGCGTGCAAGAGGTCACGCAAGAGCTGCAAAATTTCGGGACGATCGTGGTGCGCGAGGACATGAACGCGGAGCCGTGCTTTTGGGCGCAGCTTCCCGGGAATTTCAGTTACATCGCGCGCCGCTCGCTGATTTCCTCGCGAAACTTCGTGGCCTTCGCGTCGCTGCACAATTTCGCGGTCGGAAAGAAGAACGGCAATCGCTGGGGACCGGCGATCTCCATTTTGGAGACGACGAGCCAAACCCCATACTTTTTCAATTTTCATCGTCGCCAAGTCGGCAACTTCACTGTCACGGGGCCTACGGGCTCCGGCAAGACCGTGGGCCTCGGCTTCCTGCTCTGTCAGGCGATGCGCGTCCATCCGAGGCCGCGCGTGGCGTTCTTCGACAAGGACCGCGGCGCCGATCCGCTCATTCGGGCCATGGGGGGAAGTTACGAGGTTCTCTCGCCGGGAACCCCCACGGGCTTCAATCCCTTGCAACTGCAGGGAAGCGCGGAGGACCGGAAGTTTCTCGAAGACCTGATAAAATTCATGGTGCGGCCTCGCAACGGTTCCGATCTCGGCGCGCAGCAAATCAAGATCGTCGAGGGCGCCGTCGAGCAGATTTTCGGCGTTCCGATGCGGGAGCGGCGTTTCGCCGACGTGACGCAACTGCTGCGAGGCTCCGAGCGTTTGGGGCAGGAGGATTTGGGGTCTCGCTTCGAAGTGTGGACAAAAGCACGCGGCTGGCTGTTCAACAATCCGGTGGACGCCTGGACGGCGACGAACGGCATTTTCGGTTTCGACATGACGAAGGTGCTCGACGACGACGATATTCGCACGGCGGCGCTTGGCTATATTTTCCATCGCATTGAAAGCATGATGGACGGCACGCCGATGATGCTCTTCATCGACGAAGGCTGGAAAATCCTCTCCGACGACAAGTTCTCGGGCTTCTTGAACGATAAGCTGAAAACGATCCGCAAGCTCAACGGAATCGTCGGCTTCGGCACGCAATCGGCAAAAGACATCATCTCTTCGCCGATGGGCCATACGCTGCTCGAACAAACGCCAACGAACATTTTCTTCCCCAATCCCAAAGCGGACGAATTGAGCTACGTCGACGGCTTCAAGCTTTCGGAGCGCGAGTTCGAATGGGTCGTGAACACGCATCCCGACTCGCGCCAATTTCTCATCAAGCACGACCAGGATTCCGTGATCGCACGGCTCGATCTCTCGAACTTGGCTGACATGGTGAAAGTGCTGTCCGGCAATGTGGACAGCGTTCAGGAATGCGAAGAGCTTCGCGCCAAGGTCGGTGACGATCCGCGCGTGTGGCTGCCGATCTTCTGCAATTGGAAGCAATCGTCACGGGAGGCGGCGCATGCGGCGTAAAGCGATCCTTTTTGCACTCGCTGGCGTTTGTGTTGGGCAGAGCGCCAGGGCGGACATTCCCGTAACAGACGCGCCACGGGAGACGACGGAAAAGAGCATTTCCGACTGCATGACGAAGGCGCGCGTCTACAAGCAGAAAACCCAGCAGCCTTCGCAAGGCATTCAGCAGAGCGTCAACACTCCCGGCCCGTCGGGTGTGCCGAGCGCGGGATCGGCTGTCGTTTCGGGAACGGGTGTCGCCGCGCCATCCGGCGGACAGGTCTCAGGTATCGATTTCAGTCAGGTGCCGATGGTTGCGCCGGGCGGCGGCCAAAGCGCCGGCGCCATCAATCTCAATACCGTGGCTCAGACCGTCGCGTCCTTGGGAGCAGTGCCGAACGCCTTGAGTTCGAACAATTTGAACACTCAGGCCGCGAGCGCGATGATAGGCGTTTTGGCGCTCACGCAATCGGCCTGGAATCAGAACAGCACGGCGCGGACCAACAACGGCGCATTGTGGAACCAGGTCATCCAGCTGGCGACGGTGACGGCGCAACTCATAAACCAGCGGGGCGTCAACATGACCAGCGGCGCGAGCCTGCTGTCGATGGGGCTCACTTACAGCGCAACCGCAGCGACGTTGACCGGCGCGCAAACGAGCGCCGACACGAACGCAGTCGTCGTGGCGCCGCCGACGAAATAACGCAAGAGAGCAAGGAAAAGGGCAATGGCGAGAAAGGCGATAGTTTCTACGATCGCAGTGGCGGCGCTGCTCCATGCTGGAGGCGCGGGCGCGCAAGTGCCGGTGATCGACACCGCGACGTTGACGCAGGCGACGCAGACCGCTGCGAACACCGCGCAAATCATGCAGACCAATCAACAGATCATGAATTATACGCAGCAAACGCTTGCGGCGGTGACCGGCAACCGCTCGACGGGGAGTCTTTCGTCGATCGGCTTGAGCGGCGGCTTCACCATGTCCAGCCTACCGGGACTTTCGCAGCTTCTCGGCGGCGGCGGAATTTCGATGGCGGGCCTCGGGTCGTTCGGCTCCATCGCCTCGTCGATCATCAACGGGCTCAATCTCGTCAAGACGCTGACGGGCGCCAGTTCGGCGTCGACCCCGACCGATCTCGCCTATACGGGCGCGGTGAATACCGCCGCCGCCGTGACGGCCGCCGTCGCCGGCGCGCAAACGGCCGGCTCGTCGCGTTCCACGGCGTTCCAAAGCGGGGCCGGTCAGATTGGCTCGGCGCCCGACGTCAAAGGCTCGATCGACCAAAACTCGCAATTGGTCACGCAAAACGGACAAACGATCAATGAATTGATCGGAACCGTCAATCTGACCAACGCCGCGCTCAATGCGCAGCAACAGCAAGACCTCGCGGCGCAGTCGAAGCTCTCGACGATGTGGACCTATAACCCGGCGCAAGCGACGCTCACGGGGAATTGATCGAAGGGGGCCGGAATGAAAGATGTTTTGAGGAGGGCGGCGATCGTCGCCCTGGCATTGGGATTCGTGGCTTTGTCGGGTTGCGCGCACAAGGATTTGATGGCGCCCTGCTATCGCGACACGTCGTTCTGGTGGTCCGGATCGGCGTTGGCTGCACCGAGTGATTGCGGGCCGCTCCTTCCGATCAATCGTTGAGAGCGAAGGAATGTCCTGATGGACATCATCACGCAGCTTTTCCAGAAGGTGGATAGTGTGGCGGCTTCGGCCATCCAGCAAATCTACCAGTCCCTGTCGCAAGGGCTGCTGCCGGTCTTCACGGTCGCTCTGACCATTTACGTCGCCTATTGGGGCTATGAAATGATCTACGGACGCGCGCCTTTGACGGCGGGCGCATTCATTTGGCGGATCGTTCGTATCGCCCTGATTTACAGCCTGGCTTTCGGCTGGTCGGACTTTTCCACGATCGTCGTCAGCACATTCACGCAAGGCGCGGACGGCGTGGCGTCGGCGGTTTGTACGGGCGTCGGCGGGACGAACTGCGGGACGCCGGAAACTTCCGTCTCTTCGACGCTTTCGACGCTTTTAACCAACGCGTTGAACGCCGGCAAAACCATCGCCTCCTCGGGCGGGTGGGGCGCGGCCATAGGCTTGTCGCTCCTCGCGATCGTCTTGCTGATCGCGACGATCATTTTCGTTGCGATCGCCATTTTGTACGTGCTGGTGGGAAAGATTGCGCTGTTTTTGTTGCTGGGTCTCGCGCCGCTGTTCATCGCAATGGCGCTGTTCAATTTCTCCTCGGCGCTGTTCACGGGATGGCTGCGAACTTGCGCGCAATACGCGCTGGTGCCCGTCATCGTTTATGGGATTCTCGGCTTCCTGCTCACGCTGATGAATCAAACGATCGCCAATCTTGCGGGCGTAACGGACATTTCGTCGGCGATGACCTACGTCGCGCCTTTCCTGGTTCTGTGCGTCGTGGGCAGCGCCATGCTGCCGATGTCCTTGACGATCGCGGCCTCGATCGCCGGCGGTCATTCCCTGGCGGGCGTCGATTACAGCGCCGCAACCTTAGGGAGGCGCATGGGATTTGGAATGGCCTGGCAGGGCCTTTCAATAGGCGGCGCGTTCCTCGGCGGCGCGGCGCTTCGACAGCTGGGTTTGCGGTCCGCCGGCGGGAATGCGGGGGCCGGGCAAAACACGGTGCAAAGCGGCGCCGGAGGCGGGGCGCGAAGTGATCCGGCGGCCGAACAGGTCATGGGCGCGCTGATTGGCGCCCGCGCGGCGGACCTGCGTGAAATCAACCGAAGAAACAACGAAGAGAAATAGGGGCTGACGCATGACGACGGATGCGGACGACGGGCGGACCAGCCCTTTGGTGAAGGGCCATTATTACGAGGATGGCGCGCGCTGGGAGCGCGACATCTACCGCCGCTTGGAATTGTCGCGCAATAGCTGGCGCGTCGTCTCCGTGGTGCTGTGTCTGGCGCTCTTTGGCGCGCTCTGGTCGCTGCTGGCGCTGATCCCCCTGAAATCGACGGAAGTGGTGACGCTGCTCGTCGATAGAGCAACGGGCTTCGTCGAGGTGGCGCGGCCTTTGGAAGAGGGTGGGCCGATCTCGCAACGCGAGGCGGTAACGCAAGCGGCCATCGTCCGCTACATCCGGGCGCGCGAGACCTACGAGCCTCCGGCGCTACGCGACAATTTCGAACTCGCGTCTCTGCTTTCGGCGGCAACGGCCAGCAAGGAGCTGACCGAACTCTACTCTCCCGGCAATCCAGACAATCCGGCGAAGCTTTGGGGAGCGACGGGACGCATCAAGGTTTACGTCAAGAGCGTGAACTTTCTGACGAACGGCTGGATGCAAAACCCAAAGACGCCGGCGACGGCCGCTGTGCGCTTCATGACGACGCGCACCACGGAGCGCGAGCAAATCGTTCAGCATTGGGCGGCGAACGTGCGCTTTCGCTACACGAACGAACCGATGAAAAACGAATGGCGTTTCGACAATCCGCTCGGCTTTCAGGTGATCGAATATCGTAAGGATCAAGAATCGGTCATTCCCGCGACGACGGGGGCCCCACAACAATGAAGCGCATTCTTTGCCTGGGCGTCGTCTTGACGACGGCGCTCGCGCCTTCTGCGAGAGCGGAACGCTCGCCAACGCCAGTTGTCGCGGATTCACGCATTCGCACGGTTCCTTTCGAGCGCGACAACGTCGTCACGGTTTGGGGAACGCGCGGGGTTTCCACGATCGTCGTGCTTGGCGAGGACGAGAAGATCGAGACCGTTGCTCTCGGCGACTCGCTTGCCTGGCAGGCCGTGCCGGACCAATCGAAGCGCTATCTCTTCATAAAGCCGCTCGATAAGGGCGCGGTCACGAACATGACCGTCGTGACGCGCAAGCGCATTTACAGCTTCATTCTGCGCGCGGACTCTCAATCCGCGCATCGGGTCGTCTTCAAAGTGCGCTTCACCTATCCAGAGGATGAAGCCGACGCGCGCCTCATGGAAAAGGCGCGCGAGCTGGCGTCGTTTCCCAACATGCGAAGCGCGAAGCGCTCGGGCGTTCGCAATTTCGACTACAGTTACAAGGGTAGCGTCACCGTCAAACCGGAAAATGTCTTCGACGATGGGACGAAGACGTATTTTCGCTTCTCTGGAGAGGTTCCGGGAATCTTCGTCGTCAACACCGATCGCAGCGAGACGCTGATGAACTATCGGCGTGAAGGCGAAATGATCGTGGTCGATAAGACGGCCGGTCAGTGGACGATGCGCAATGGCGACGAGACGGCCTGCGTGTTCAATTTGCGCGCAGAAAAGCGCCCCGAGCCGAAAACTCAAGAGAACGACGTGCAAGCCAATCTGCAGGGCGTTCACGCACCGGAAGAAAAGAGCCTGCTGACGCAAGTGCTGGGAAGCGACCCATTATCGGCTCTGACGAGCAACGGCTTGCCGACCCTGGGGCAATGAGAGGCTTGGAGCATTAAAATGGCCGCCGATTTCGACGAAGAAAGCCGACTCGCGAACGAAACGGTGACGCGCCAAGCGTCCAATCCGAACGTCACGATCACGCTGGTGATGGCCACGGTCGTCGCGCTGGTGCTAGGTCTCGTTTGGTCCGCCTCTTCCCGAAAAGGGGGGAAGCCCCAAAATGCCGGCGAGGAGTCCTTCGCGACGGCGAGACTGCAACCCGGCGTTTCCTTCGACAAGCCGCCGGCAAGGCCAGAAGAAAATAGATTCTTCATTCCTCCGCCTCCGCTGGCGGCGCCAGGAGCGGCGGCGGCGGTCGTCGTGCCGCCGACCGCAGTTGCGGTGCAGCAAGCGCCCGTGGACGACAGCGAAGCGCGCCGACTGGCGGAATTGGAAAGGCTGCGTAAGGAAGAGGAGGCCAGGCGCGAAGCGCGACTGCGCTCCCCCATGCTGGTCGTGAACGACCAGGAAGGAACGGCTTCGGTCGACGCTTCCGCGCATGTAACGGCGGAAGAAAAAGAGGAAGACGCCAACCGCAAGTTTCTCAAGAACGCCGAAAACGACGTTGTTCGCGCGCGCGCCACGAAAAATCATCGGACCGATGCGCTGGTGCCGCAGGGTTTCATGATCCGCGGCATATTGGAAACGGCGATCAGCTCGGATTTGCCGGGCAATGTGCGGGCGACGACGACCGAAGACGTTTACTCCTTCGACGGTCGGCGGGTGCTTATTCCCAAGGGGACGATGCTGACGGGCGAATATCGCTCGGGCCTCAATCGGGGTCAGTCGCGCATCTTCATCGTGTGGACGCGCATGCTGCGCGCCGATGGCGTCTCGCTGATGCTGGGCTCGTACGGAACCGACAGTTTGGGGCGCTCCGGCCTGACCGGCGAAGTGGACAAGCACTTTCTCGACAGATTCGGCAATGCGGCGCTGCTGACGATCACGGGGGGCGTGGCGCAATTCGTCGCACAGCTTGGACAAAACAATCAAAACCAAGCCAGCAACCAGAGCTATGCTTTCGATCCGACGACCGGGACGCTGATACCGATCGCGGGTGGAACCTCGCAAAATCAGATCGCGCTCAACGCGCGCAGCATCGGCGCGCAAACGATGTCGCAGAGCGTCCAAAAAATGGCCGAGGAAGCTCTGAGGGACGAGATCCACATTCCGCCGACGATCTACGTCGATCAGGGGACCAGGATCATCGTTTTCGTGAAGCGCGATCTCGATTTCGAAGATCTCTACCCGGACCCTGTGAAAGAGGCGCTGTATGAACTCAAGCACCCCAATAAGCGAGCGCGGGGCGATCAGGATACCTCTTTGGGAATCCCTGCCGGTGTTTTTCCGCCAAGCGGCGGAACCAATTCGTCAATGGTTACAAAACCCTGACGTCATCGAAATCTGCGTCAACGGGCCGGGAGAAGTTTGGGTCGAAACCCTCGGCAAGGCGGCGATGGAGCGGTTCGAGGTCGAAGAGCTGACCGAAACGGCCGTGCGGCGGCTTGCGGAGCATGTCGCCGCGGCCACCTCGCAATCGGTCAACTCCTCGACGCCGCTCTTGTCGGCCGCCATGCCGCACGGGGAGCGATTTCAGGGCGTGCTGGCGCCGGCCGCCCCGAGCGGCGGCGCATTTTCGATCCGCAAGCAAGTGATCGCCAATCTCGATTTGAGCGACTACGCGCGCATGGGCGCTTTCGAAGGCGTGAAAATACGCGGTCCCGCCAAGCCCGATCTCGACCATTATCCGGAAGTCGAAACGGAGCTGGCGTCTCTGTTGCAAGACGCCTCCCCCGAAGGCGTGCAAAGAGCCCTGACGTTTGCCGTGAAGAATCACGTCACGATGATTATTTCGGGCGGAACGTCCTCGGGAAAGACGACGTTCCTCAACGCGCTTCTCAAAGAGGTTCCCGATGGCGAGCGCGTCATTTCGATCGAGGACACGCGCGAGCTGCAACCGCCGCAACCCAACTGGCTCTCCTTGCTGGCGTCGAAAGGCGGGCAGGGGCTCGCACAAGTTTCCATTCAGGACTTGCTCGAATCCAGTCTGCGTCTGCGTCCCGATCGCCTGTTTTTGGGAGAAATTCGCGGCGCGGAAGCCGCGACGTTTTTGCAAGCGGTCAACACGGGCGTAATTACCCACGGGTCGGATAGGCGCATTGATCGCGATGCGCGGCGTCAGGCGCCGACGGTGGCGAGGATGGTCTGGAATGCGCCGGCGCCGTCGATCGCAGCGGTGTCGACCGTGGTGCGGACGGCGGTTTCGTAGTCGGCGGACCACTTGGCGCGGTAACCGTTGGTCACCTTGCGCTGGATCACGGCGGGCCGCAGCGCCCGTTCGCAGGCGTTGTTCGTTGGCTCGACCTTGCCGGGGAAGGCGCAGAAGGTCAGCAATTGATCGCGCGCCCGGGCGATTTTCGCGATCAGGTCTGTCGCGACAGCGCAGGTCGTCTGCGTGTTCAGGATATCGTCGATCTGTCGCTCGAGGTCGCGCCGCTTCGCATTCAGTGTCGAAGGCGCGATGTCGGTGATCGTTCTGGCCAGAGCGAACGCCCGGTCGAACCAGAGTTTCAGCCGGAACGGCGTGTCGTCCTCGCCCGCCTCGACGCCGAAGGCCACCTCGCGAACAAGATGCGCGAGGCAGGCCTGCTGGCTGTCGGCGTGGCGCTGCTGGGCGCTGTAGCGATCGGAGAGCCACACCTTCGGCCGCGCGCCGTTCATGGTCCGGCGCACGACTTCGGCGGAGCGGGTGAAGTCGGCTTCGTGCACGACAGCCCGATCGCAGCGGAAAACCCAGTGATACGCGTTGACGCCTTCGATGCGCACGCCGGTCTCGTCGCTGGCGACGACGTCTGCCGCGCGCAGCACGGCGAGCGCGGTCTTGCGCTTTTCCTCGAAAGCCGTCGCCGTGCGCGCAAACATGTTCATCAGCGCGCCCTGGCTCAGCGTCAGCCCGAAGAGATCGACAAACAGCCGTTGCAGCCGTTCGTAGGAGACGGCCTGCCGGGTCTTCATGTAGATCGCCAGCGCATGGATGCGCGGCCCGAACGGCGTGCCGACGGCGGCCGGCGGCAGCATCGCCTTCGTCTCCTTGCCGCAGCAGGCGCAGCGGATGGCATAGCGCCGATGGCGGCGCACGAAGGGGCGCACGGGCGGCAATTCGACCTCGTCGTATTCGCCGATCAGCAGCCTCTCGGCCTCCGGCCCGAAGGCCGCGCCGCAGCGGGCGCATTGGGCCGGCGCGTGATCTTCGAAGGCGTCGGGCGCATCGCAGAGTTTTCGCGAATGCCCGTCATGTCCGGGCTTTGCCCCGCCGGGCGTCGCATTCTCGCGCGTTTCCTTGCGGTCGGTCGACGGTGGCTTCGAGGACGTGCGCGAGGTCTTGTCCGGCCGCTGCATCCGCAGCACCAGATCGATCAGCTCTTCCTTGGAAAGGCGTTCCAAATCAGTGCGATTCATCCCCGCATCGAATCACCGAACCAGCTATGGCGCAAGGGGGTGGGTAGATACACACGGGCCATCCCGGCTCTTTGACGACGCTGCACGCGGATAGTTGTCATGGCGCTTTCGAGCGCCTGGCGCTGATGACGCTGCAATCCGATTTGAAGCTGACGAAATCCGAAATCATTGAATACGTGCGCTCGGTGGTTCCGATGGTCGTTCAATTGCGCCGCCGGCCGACGCGCGGTGTTTCCGAAATCTATTTTCGTGGCTTTGCAAAAAGAGCATGAGGGGTGCGAATGCGAGTCTTGGGCTATTTCGCTGCTGGCGTCGCGGCTTTGCTGGCGGCCTTCGTTCTTTGGGAAGCCGCCTTTGCGCTCGGCGTGGCCATGCACTCGCATAGTTGGGCGCTCTGGCAACGCTTCGCGCATGGACACGAACTACTGCTGCCGCTGCAATCTGCGGCGAGAGAGTGGGACAACCCGGTGGTCAAGAAGATCGTCGGGCGCGCGAGCCTCGGCGCGACATTGGCTTTCGTCATTGTCTCGGTCGGCGCGTCTCAGATTTTCAATAATTTTCGCAGCATTCAAGCGCCAAAGGGCGGCGCGCGTTTGGCGACTGCCAAAGACTTGAAGGCGGCGGGTTTGCTGAATGGCCGGCCCGGTTATTCGATCTTTCTCGGGCGCTTCAACGGCGTCGACGTGCGCTACAGCGGGCCGAGCCACATCTATGTGAACGGCCCGACGCGCTCGGGCAAGGGCGTAGGCTTCGTTCTCGCGAACGCACTCGAATGGCTCGGCTCTTTGATCGGCTTGGACATAAAGCGAGAAATGTGGGCCGAGATCGGCGCGGCGCGCGCGGCGTTGGGCCAAAGGATTTTCATGTTCTCGCCGGGTTCGCCCGAGTCGCATTGTTGGAATCCGTTGGACCTCGTGTCGCCCTGGCCGGAGCGCGCAACAGACGTCACGAACATCGCGCGCAGTTTGATCGCGACACCGGCGACGGGTGACGCCTATTGGGCGGAAACGGCGCGGGGGCTGTTCGCCGGGCTTCTCGCCTATGTGCTCGACACCGAAACGATGCGCGGGCGCCGCACGATCAAATCCGCCTTGAAAATGATGAGTCGCGGGCAAAGCCTCGCGAAGGTCATGGGAGATATCCTCGTCGCGGAGCCCAATCTGAATGAGTTCGTCGTCGACAAGTTTCGTCAGCACATAGGGCGGGAAGACAAGCAGCGCATGTCGTTCGAAGCACACATAACGACCGCGCTCGACGCTTGGAACAATGAGCTGGTGGACAAGGCGACCAGCCGAAGCGACTTCAACATCGCCGATTTGCGCCGCTCGCCTTTCACGATTCTGATTGGAACGCCGGTCGGAAATTTTGGAACGGTCGAAGCGGTAGTGCGTCTCCTGGTGCAACAGGTGCATGACGTGTTGCTCAAAGAGCTGCCTGGGCTGGACGAACCGCACAAGCTGCTCCTCATGCTCGACGAGTTTTATCAATTCGGGCGTATGCCCGAAATCGTCGATCGCGCGCCGCTCGTCGCAGGCTACGGCTTTCAAATTGCGGTGATCGCGCAGGGCCTGACTCAGATGGACGTGCGTTACGGACGCGCCACCAGGGACATGCTGATCGGCAATATGGACGTGAAGCTCTTGATCGGCGTCGGCGACGACACGACGGCGAAATATTGCGCCGAAGAGGTGGGAAAACATTGGGTGCGGCGCGAAGGTTGGGGAACCTCCGTCGGCGGCGCCGGCTTCATCGGCGGGATGCCGCGCGCCAGTCGGTCGACGCAGGGGCGTTGGGAATTGGAGCCGCTGATGACGGGGGAAGAGTTGCGGCGGCTCGACTCGAAAAAGTCGTTGTTGCTCGTGCGCGGCCATTACGCCGCGGTGATCGGCAAGATCAACTTCTTCAAGGACGCTGGATATAAACGAAAGGTCGCGGCGGCGGCGGCCTTTAAGAGCCGTCTGAGCATTCCAGCCGTCGGGGAGAGTCAATGGTCTGCGCCAGTGGAGCCTCTGGCGGCGCGCTTGGGGTCCGGCTCGAAACATGACGCGGCGCTGGCGCGCGTCATGGCGGCGGCGGAAGCCGTTTTCGAAGATTGCGAGGTTTTTCGTGCGGCCTTCGTTACGGCCATGAACGAGACGCGAAACGAGCCGATCGCCGATCTTTGCAGGCGCCTTCGAACCGAAGTCGAGAGTTTTGGCCCGCTGAAGCGTCGGCGCGGACTTCTTACGCGGGCGCAAGCGAGCGCGGACGCGACGCGCGAGGTGCGGGCGGAAATCGTGTCCGCGCGAAATGCCTTGAATGCAGATCGCGCGGAACGAATCGGCAGCGGCGACTGGGGGAGCGTGAGAGGAGCTGAACCACGCCGGGAAGCAACGAACCCGATTGGGGAGTGCGCGGTCAGTGGGGCTGTGGCCATGGTGACCTCCACCGGAAGCGAGCCAGCGGCGGGGGCGGCGCCGGCGACAGCCGCAAGCTGCGGCGTTTCCGGGGTGACGGGTCAAGCCGCGCGCCCGGCGCGAGCCGACGGGGACGTGCTCAAAATGACGTTGGAAGTGAAAAGCGAGACTGAGGCTTTGAGAAAGGTGATTGCCGAAAGGCTTGAGAACGAACCGGAGCTGAGAGAAAAATTCGAAGGTGAAATGGGAACGGCAGGTTTCAAAGCCGAAATGTTCGTCGACACACCCGACGATCTACGAGAACTGATATAGGAGGCTTTGCGTGGGCGGGGCGATGCGCGGGAGTTATGGGGGAGTTTGGGTGACGGCGTG
>Ga0265331_10000407_pt1 | contig 44156 bp, 35 predicted proteins | sample 41923metaG_FD_202088 | JGI IMG/M metagenome (GOLD analysis project Ga0265331, IMG submission 202088) | Rhizosphere microbial communities from Carex aquatilis grown in University of Washington, Seatle, WA, United States - 4-19-23 metaG | ecosystem: Host-associated > Plants > Roots > Rhizosphere... | reverse complement strand
CCGCTCGGCGGCAATTTCGTCGCCTTCAAGCGCACCGACTGTTCGTGGCACGGCCATGAACCGTTCGAGGGGCAACGGCGTTATATCATGTTCAACTGGTTACGGTCGGATGTCGCCCTGATTAAAAATATCGGGCGGCATAAACTGTCGGCAACTTTCAAGCGGATAGGGCTTTTCGATGGCTACTAGTCAACCCCTTATGAAAAGTGCGCGGGACTTTTCGCCTGCGGGGGCGGAGCATTTTCTGGAATGCCTTGATCAGGCGACGCATGTCCGTTCGCCTTATGATTACTGGCTCTTGGATAACGTCTTGCCAAAACCGATGATCGACGCGATGGCGCATTTGCCGTTTCCGCCGCCGGAAAATCCGGTCTTCAGCGGGCGGCGCGAGAGCAATAATTCGACGCGGGTCTATTTCACGCCGGAAAATCAGGAAAAATTTTCGGTTTGCCGCGATGCCGTGACTATTTTCAGTAATCCACATGTGAAAAAGGCTCTGACGACTATAACCGGCGCGGATTTGTCCAAGGGGCAATTGCGTATCGAATATTGCCAAGATGTGGATGGTTTTTGGCTGGAGCCGCATCGCGATATTTCGGTTAAGCTATTCACGATGTTGGTTTATTTGTCGGATGATCCGCATTTGTTTGATGCGGGGACCGATGTTTACGACTCGTCACCTGAGCATAAATTGGTCGCTTCAGCGCCTTATGAACAGAACAAAGGCATGATCTTCATACCCGGAAGCAACACTTGGCATGGATTTTCAAAACGCCCGATTATGGGCTTGCGCAAATCCATCATCATTAACTATGTTGCGCCCGAATGGATCAGCAAAGACGAACTGGCCTATCAGTAAAGAGGATTTTCCCATGGCTGCAACCCTTCTTCATATTTGCCATCATATCGCCGGGCATCGTGCTGCCTATATGGCGGCGGGTGGAGCGGTTGGTTGTTTTCTGCATTGCGCGGGGACATGTGCCTTGTGTCTTTCCGGTGGTGCCGCCCTTGGTGCCGCTTTTGTGAAATCGTGCCGGATGGTGGCGAGCAGGCTTGCGCCCGCGCTCTTCGCTTTCGGTGCATCGACGTTTTTTTCGGCAGGAGTTTAATCCATGACCAATACCGCAGCCACGCTTCCGGCACCCCGTTATAATGATGAGGTGGTCAAAATGTTCTCCATCGCCGCCCTGTTCTGGGGCGTCGTTGGTATGGTCGTCGGCCTCTGGCTGGCGTTGGAACTGACTTGGCCGATCTTGAACTTTGACGAACATTTCAATTTTGGGCGGTTGCGGCCTGTCCATACATCGGGCGTGATTTTCGCCTTCGGCGGTAATGTTCTGTTCGCAACGAGCTATTACGTCGTGCAGCGCACCTGTCGTGCGGTTCTGTGGGGTGGCAAGGCACTGCCATTGTTCACCTTCTGGGGCTATCAGGCTTTGATCGTTATGGCGGCTGTCGGGTACATTTTTGGCATCACCTCCGGCAAAGAATATGCCGAGCCGGAATGGTACGCCAAGCTGTGGCTGACTGTTGTTTGGGTCGCCTATCTGCTGGTCTTTGCCGGTACGCTGATCAAACGTAAAGAGCCGCATATCTATGTGGCGAACTGGTTTTACCTGTCGTTTATCGTCACGGTCGCCGTGTTGCATATCGTCAACGGTCTTTGCCTGCCGGTCTCGTTTCTGGAAGCGAAAAGCTATTCCGCTTTCAGCGGTGTGCAGAGCGCGATGATCCAGTGGTGGTATGGGCATAACGCGGTCGGCTTCTTCCTGACCGCCGGTTTCCTTGGCATCATGTACTACTTCATCCCAAAGCAGGCGGAGCGGCCGGTTTATTCGTATCGTCTGTCGATCCTGCATTTCTGGTCGTTGATCTTCATCTATATCTGGGCGGGGCCGCATCATTTGCACAACACCGCATTGCCGGATTGGGCGCAGACGTTGGGCATGACTTTCTCGATCATGCTGTGGATGCCAAGCTGGGGCGGTATGATCAACGGTGTCATGACGCTGTCGGGTGCGTGGCACAAGTTGCGTGATGATCCGATTTTGCAATTCATGATCATCGCGCTGGCTTTCTACGGCATGAGCACCTTCGAAGGGCCGTTGATGTCGATCAAGGAAGTGAACGCGCTGTCGCACTACACCAACTGGACGATTGGCCATGTGCATTCCGGTGCGCTCGGCTGGGTGGCTTTCATCAGCTTTGGTGCGCTGTATCATATGATACCGAAGCTGTGGAACCGTCAGGGGATGTATTCCATCAAGCTGATCCGTGCCCATCTGTGGATCGCGACGACGGGTATTGTCTTCTACATCGCCTCCCTCTGGGTGGCGGGGATTACGCAGGGTCTGATGTGGCGTTCGTATGACAGCCAAGGCTTCTTGCAATACTCGTTCAGCGAAACCGTGCAGGCGATGCATCCGTATTACATCATCCGTGTCTTTGGCGGCTTGCTGTATGTCACGGGCATCCTGATCATGGTCTACAACGTCTGGAAAACCATCAAACCAAGTTGCGAAGGCACGTGCGCGAAAGCGGATTGCTGCAAAAAGCAGGGAGTATAAATCATGTTGCAACATCACGGTAAGCTGGAAAGAAATTCGATCGTTCTTCTGATCGCGATTGTCATCGCGGTGTCGATTGGCGGGTTGGTCGAAATTGTTCCTTTGTTTCGCATCGAAACGACGATTGAGAAAGTGCAGGGCATGCGTCCCTACACGCCGCTCGAACTCGCGGGGCAGAATATCTATATCCGTGAAGGCTGCTATGTTTGCCATAGCCAGCAGATCCGGCCATTGCGCGATGAAGTTGAACGCTACGGCCATTATTCGTTGGCAGCGGAAAGCATGTACGACCATCCGTTCCAATGGGGTTCGGAACGCCAAGGGCCCGATCTCGCCCGTATTGGCGGCAAATATTCGAACGAATGGCACACGGCGCATTTGACCGATCCGCGCAGCATTGTGCCGGAATCGATTATGCCTCCTTACGCATTCCTGAAAACGCGTTCGGTCGATCTGCACAATATCGGCGACCATTTGCGCACGCTGCATACGCTTGGCGTTCCTTACACCGACGATATGATCGCGCATGCGTATGAAGATGCCATTGCCCAAGGCTCGGACGGCAGCGAAACATCCGGTTTAACCCAGCGTTACGGCGCGAAGGTGACATCGGCGGCGTTCGATGGTCAGACCAACATGGTGTCGGAGATGACCGCGCTGATCTCTTATCTGCAGCGTCTGGGCAATCTCGTCGATTTCACAGCCTACAACCCTGACCTTGATCCCCGTAACTTGCCGAATGCGAAGCAGGGAGCGGTTGCGCCATGATGGATTGGCTCGTCGCGCATGGTGGGGTTCTGGTGCTGGTGATGTTCTTTGTGATGTTCCTGTCTTTTGCTTATTGGGCCTTTCAGCCCAAAAACAAGGACCGGATGAATGAATACGGACAGATTCCGTTGAGGGAGAAAAATGATGGCCAATAACGATCCGCATGCACCGAAAGAAATCGATAAACTTTCCGGCGTTGAAACCACAGGGCATGAATGGGACGGTTTGAAAGAACTGAATCATCCCGCGCCGCGTTGGTGGCTCTGGGTATTCTTTGTCTGCGTTCTTTTTGCCATCGGCTATTGGTTCGCTTATCCGGCATGGCCTACCTTGGCCGGACATTCCGGTGGATCGAAGAATTGGAGCGAATACGCTCAGCTGAAGCAACAGCAAGGTGAAATTCAGGCGATGCGCGCCAAGATGGAAGCGCGTTTTGCTCCCGCCGATCTGCAAACGATCAAGAACGATGCCGAACTGTATGCCTATGCCGTTGCCGGTGGCGCGGTGGCGTTCAAAAATAACTGCGCTGCTTGCCATGGCGCAGGTGGGCAGGGTGGCAAAGGCTTTCCCAACCTGAATGACGATGATTGGCTATGGGGCGGCACGCTGGATCAAATCCATACGACGATCCGTTACGGCGCGCATAACGACAACCCCAACACGCATAGCGGCGGCATGCCCGCGTGGAAGGATAGTCTGAAGGCGGATGATATTGATGCCGTTGCTACCTATGTCGAACATCTGCATGAAGGCGATCAAGCATCGAAAACACCATCCTATACGAAAGGCCAAGCGGTTTTCGCTGCGAACTGCGCTGTTTGCCATGGTGACAAAGGTCAGGGTAAGATCGAAGTTGGTTCGAAGCAGTTGAACAACAATATCTGGCTCTATGGCGGCGACCACGCGACTTTGGTTCAGACCATCAGCAATGGCCGCGCTGGCGTGATGCCTGCGTGGGAAGAGCGCCTCAGCCCAAGCACAATCAAGCAGTTGGCTGTATATGTGCATTCGCTGAGCGGCGGGAAGTGACGCGCGAAAATCGCGCGTCATCCCGACGAAAGTCGGGATCCAGCGCTGCGCGTCTGCGCAGTATAAATGGTAACGGTATTGATGTTAGCACCGTTGTGAGTCATATGCTCGCTATCGCTCGCGCTGGATTCCGGCTTTCGCCGGAATGACGGCCGTGTTTTTTTTGTTATTTGTTCTTCATAGGTCCATACGCTAAACTCCCGATTGGTAACGTCATGACCCAACCCATCACACTCTTCGAAGCGCAGAAACGTATTCATCCGCGTGACATATGGGGGCGGTATCGCAAGCTGAAATGGCTGGCGATGACTATTTTGTTGGCGATTTATTATTTCGCCCCGTGGCTACGTTGGGATCGTGGGCCGCATGCGCCGGATCAGGCGATTTTGATCGATATGCCCGCGCGGCGCGCCTACTTCTTTTTCATCGAAATCTGGCCGCAGGAAGTTTTCTATATTACCGGCCTGCTTATTATGGCAGCGGTAGGTCTGTTTTGCGTCACCAGCCTTTTGGGCCGCGTCTGGTGCGGTTATGCCTGTCCGCAAACCGTCTGGACGGATTTGTTTATCAAGGTCGAACATTTTTTTCAGGGTGACCGCAATGCGCGGATCAAACTGGATCAAAGCCCGTGGGGTTTTGACAAAATCTGGCGGAAAGCGGCGACGCATATTACGTGGATATTTATCGGTCTTTGCACCGGCGGTGCGTGGGTGTTTTATTTTACCGATGCTCCGACGCTGGCTGACCAGATTGCGCATTTCCAGATTCCATGGAGTACGGGGGCGTGGATTCTTGGTCTCACCGCCTCGACCTACATCATGGCTGGCTATGCGCGGGAACAGGTTTGCACCTATATGTGCCCCTATGCGCGGTTCCAATCGGCGATGTTCGATCAGGATACGCTGATTATCGGTTACGATTCCGAACGCGGCGAACCGCGTCAGTCGCATAAGCAAGGCGATAGCTGGGAAGGGCGCGGCCATTGCATCGATTGCAACCAATGCGTCGCGGTGTGCCCCATGGGCATCGACATCCGCGAAGGGTTGCAGATGGAATGCATCGCCTGCGGTCTTTGCGTCGATGCCTGCAACGGCGTGATGGATAAAGTCGGCTTGCCGCAAGGCTTGATCCGCTACGACACCGAACGCAACCAGAATGCGCGATCGGAGGCCAAGGCAACCGGCACAACATTCAAGGATCGTTTGCGCATTTTGCGTCCCCGCACAATCTATTACAGCGTGTTTCTGGTGGTGGTCGCGGGGGCTATGCTGGCCTCGCTTATAACCCGTTCACCGTTTGATCTGCATGTGTTGCATGACCGCAACCCGTTGTTTGTGCATCTGTCGGCGGGCGGAATCCGTAACACCTATAACGTCAAGATTTTGAACAAGGGGCATGAGGATCATATCTTCAAACTTGAAATGACCGATTTCCCCGAAGCCGAATTGAAGATCGAGGGTGCCGGAATGCCTGATCCTAACCAACTGTATGTGCTCGCCGATAGCGTCGGCCAGTTCCGCGTTTTGATCACTTTGCCGCATGCCTCGTCTTCGTTTGATCGTCGTGATATACATTTCCGACTGACCGATAACGGCACGGGCGTTAGCGATACCGTGCAATCCATGTTTGTGACGAGGGAATAAAATGTCGGAACCTGTTTCAGGACCACGCCCATCGGACCGTTGGATCCCGTGGTATTTCTTTGGTTTTTTCGTTCTGCTCGTTCTCGTGCTGGTGCCGATGTGCGTGATTGCGGTGCGGACGAATACCGGCACCGTGACGGATAATCCTTATGAAAAAGGGTTGGCCTATAACAAAAGCATTGCTGCCGATGCACAGCAAAAATCGCTGAATTGGCATGGAAATCTGACGCTTATTGCCGATGAAGGTAAATTGCATATCGATTTTCTGTTGAATGATGCGGCGGGTAAGCCTTTGGATAAAGCCGATGTCGCCGTATGGCTCGTGCGGCCAACGCAAGGCGGCATGGATCAAAAACTTGTGATGAAGCCCGAAGGCGACGGCGATTATCATGTTGAAATTCCCGTCCCGCAAAGCGGCCAGTGGGAGGCGCGGGTTTCGGCAACTCTGGATGGGCAGAATTATCAGGCTAGCAAGCGGGTTGTTCTGCCATGACCGCCGTAACCGAGGATGTCAGTCGTTTCGTTTTGCATGAGAAAGACGGCGGCAACGCGCTGCACCTCATGGTTGAAGGCATGCATTGCGCCAATTGCGCCTTCCGGATCGAAGGCGCGCTTAATCAGGAAACAGGTGTGGCGGCGCGGGTGAACCTCACCACGCGGCGGTTGACGTTACGTTGGCGCGATGCGTCGATCAATCCGTCGCGGCTTATCAAGCTGGTGGATGATCTTGGTTATAAACTGACTCCCTTCGATGCGGCGCAATTGGAGAATAGCGACGCGCGGGAAGAAAAGTTTCTGCTGCACTGCCTTGCGGTATCCGGTTTTTCGTCGGGGAATATTATGTTGTTTTCGGTGCCTCTCTGGGCATCGACGGCGGCGAGCATGGGGATGGCGACGCGCGATTTCATGCATTGGGTTTCGGCGTTGATTGCCATTCCCACCATCATTTTCGCCGGACGGCCTTTTTTCCGTTCGGCGTGGCAGATGCTGAAACATGGCCGCACCAATATGGATGTGCCGATCAGCGTCGCCTTGATCCTGACCACGGGAATGAGTCTGTTTGAAACCGTGCAGCATGGCGAATATGCCTATTTCGATTCCGTGGTGATGTTGTTGTTCCTGTTGTTGATCGGGCGGTATCTGGATCGCCGGACGCGGGGAAGGGCACGGGCGGCGGCCGCGGATTTGCTGATGATGATGGCGGGCAGCGCGACGATTGTGGAAGACGGCCAACCGCGCCTGTTGCCGATCCGCGAATTGCAATCCGGCATGCTGCTGCGCGTCGCGGCGGGCGAGAAAATCGCCGCCGACGGCGTTGTCGAGAGCGGAACCTCCGAAGTCGATCCGAGTTTTATTACCGGTGAAACCATCGCGCAAAGCATCGCGCCGAAAGCGCGCGTGTTCGGCGGTATGGTGAATTTGCTGGCCCCGATCACCGTGCGCATCACGGCGGCGAGTGGCGAAAGTCTGCTCGGCGAAACCGTCAAATTGATGGAGAAGGCGGAGCAGGGGCATGCGCGTTACGTGCGCCTCGCCGACCGTATCGCGCGGTTCTATACGCCGGTGGTGCATGCGTTGGCCTTGGGCACTTTTCTGGTTTGGTGTTTTGTCATTGGCAAGCCGTGGCAGGTGTCGCTGTTGGTGGCGACCACGGTTTTGATTATCACCTGCCCTTGCGCCTTGGGCTTGGCCGTTCCCGCCGTACAAGTCATCACCAGCAGCCGTTTGTTCCGGCGCGGCATGTTGCTGAAATCTGCCGATGCCGTCGAACGTATGGCGGAGGTTGATACCATCGTTTTCGACAAAACCGGTACGCTGACGGCGGGACATCCACGTCTGACTAACCCCGCTGACATTGGTGGGCGTAATATGCAGATCGCCGTATCACTGGCGGCGCATAGCCGGCATCCACTCGCCCGCGCGTTGCATGACATGTATGGCGGGAAGATTGTCGAATTGAGTGATGTGCAGGAGTTTCCAGGGCAGGGGTTGGAAAGTAAATTCGAAGGCAAGGTGTTGCGCCTTGGTCGCCGTGACTGGTGCGGTGACATGCAGGCTCCCGCCGATGAAAGTCCGGAATTGTGGTTGAGCATAGAAGGCAACGCGCCGGTGCGGTTTGCTTTTGCTGACGAGGTGCGCAGCGATGCGCAGGCGACGATCAGCGAATTGAAACGCCAAGGCTATGCTTTATCGCTGTTGTCCGGCGACCGCAGGCAGGCGGTTGAGGCAGTGGCGGCGACACTTGGCCTCACCGATTTCCGCGCCCATGTGACGCCGCTGGAAAAACATGAAACGATTGAAAATTTGCGGCAGCATGGCAGGCATGTGTTGATGGTTGGTGATGGGCTGAACGATGCGGCGGCGTTGGCGGTGGCGGATGTGTCGATGTCGCCATCCTCCGCGCTCGACATCACGCAAAATGCCGCCGATATCGTGTTTCAGGGTGAGAAGCTGGGGCCGGTGCTGGAGGCCTTGGTTTTCTGCAAACGCGCCAATCGGTTGGTGAAGGAAAATTTTGCGCTGTCGCTCGGCTATAACGTGATTGCCGTGCCGATGGCGATGATGGGGATGGTAACGCCACTGGTGGCCGCGATTGCTATGGCGGGGTCGTCGATTCTGGTCGTTCTCAACGCGCAACGGTTGAATAGGGGGTGATGCATGGATGTGATGATTTACCTTGTTCCGATCGCCCTTGCGCTCGGCCTCCTCAGCCTTGGCGGTTTTTTCTGGGCGTTGAAATCCGGCCAATATGATGATCCGGAAGGCGCAGCCAACCGGATTTTGCAGGATGAAAGCTTGCCGCCGGATCAGCCGTCCTGAAGGGATAGAAGCGCGGCGACATCTATGCCGTTTGAACTGTGTGTAATCGTGTTGGCGGTGACGATTTTTTGCGCTCCGGCTTGTTGCAGTTTTTCATACGCGCCTTCGGCAAACACGGCATGTGTCGCGACGCAGAAAGTATTTTGAAAACCTTGTTCGCGCAGAAGGCCGATGGTTTTAATCATGGTTCCAGCGGTGGAGATGATGTCATCGACCAAAACCGGCGTGCGGCCCCGATGCTCAGCCAGATCCGGCATGGAAATCGTGACATCCTTATCGCCATGACGGGTTTTGCTGAGAATGACATAGGGCGCATGGGCGGTGGCGGCCACTGATTTAACCCATTGTTCGCTTTCCATATCAGGGCCGACGATCAGCGGGTTGGGCACGTTGGCGGCGATCCATTGCGCCATCAGCGGCGCGGCACTGAGGACCGTGCAGGCGCAGCTGTAAATTTCCTCCAGCCGCGCATGGCGGTGAAGATGCGGGTCAATGGTGATGATCGCGTCAATCATCGGTGAAAGAAGGCTGGCGAAGATAGTCGATGTGATCGCCTCGCCATCATGAAAACGTTTGTCTTGCCGCATATAGCCAAGATAGGGCGCGATCAGCGTCACCTTCGTTGCGCCCAGTTCCTTCAAGGTATGGGCAAGGAACATCTGGGGCAGGGCTTTATCGTCGGGCTGATTCAGGCTGCAGAGGATAAAGGCGGGCTTTCCTTGGACATCGGACAGGACGCGTAAGTAGGTTTCACCGTCAGGAAACTGCCGCCATTCGAAGGAACCGCTTTCGATGGAGGCGGTGCACAATGATTTTCCCAACGCCGCCTGTTCGGGGAAGGTGAAAAGGATGCTCATTCCAGTTCCTCCATGGAAAAGATTGCGCCGGATTCGTCGAGATAGGACAGGGCGTAGGTCAATTCGCCGGGTGATTGCGCATGCAGGGTGAACAAGGGTTGGCCTTTGCTAACAAGGCTATGCAATTTGGCGTGCAAATCAACACCCGCCGCCGGTGATTGCGGCGCACCGGCCAGCTTGGCAAGGATGGCGATGCGCTTGGTATCGATCTGAGTAATGCGCCCCGATTTCGTGGCGGTAACGACATGCTGGCAGGCAGATTGCGGAATCTCACGCATGCCGCCTTGCGCGGCGCAGATCGCTTGAAACTTCGCCCATGCCTTGCCGTTAGCGAGGATTTCTTCGGCAAGGGCGCGGCCATGATGGGCGGGGACGTTCGGTGAAAATTCAAGAATGGAACTGGCCAACAGCAAAGCATGCTCACGCAGATCCGGCGGCGCGTCGGCGTGGTTTTGCAGGACGCGCACGACATCGCGGGCTTCCAGCGCGGGGCCGATGCCGTAGCCGATAGGCTCGTACCCTTCGGTCGTGATGACCGACACGGTCAGGCCCATTTTCTTGCCGACATTCTCCAGCTGGTGTTGCAGATGCGCGGCCATGGCGGCGTTGTGGACCTTGGCCGTGGGGCCGACGGGTATATCGATCACCACATGCGTCGATCCCGCCGCGATTTTTTTGGAGAGGATCGAGGCGGTGAGCTGGCCTTCGCTATCGAGATTGAGGGCGCGTTCGACGCGGATCAGCACATCATCGGCGGGGCTGAGCGACACCGCGCCGCCCCAGACGATACAACCATTTTCTTGTTCCACCACTTTGCGGATCTGTTCGACGGAGAGTTCGACCGGAGCCAGAACCTCCATCGTATCCGCCGTACCAGCGGGGGAGGTGATGGCGCGGGAGGATGTTTTTGGAATCGTCAGGCCATAAGCGGCGACGATGGCGACGATGATGGGTGTGGTGCGGTTGCCGGGCAGGCCGCCGATGCAATGTTTATCGACGACCAATTCCCTGTTCCATGAAATCCGCTGGCCGGTATTCACCATGGCTTTGGTCAGGTACAAAACTTCATCTTCATTCATATGACCATTGGCGGAGGCGGCGACGAAGGCCGACAGATGGATATCCGACAGGCGGCCTTCGACCGCGTCTTCGATGATGGCGTTGACTTCGGCTTCTTTCAGCGTGTTGCCGTAAATTTTACTGCGGATGTAGCTGAGGGAGGAAAGCGGCTTGGGGTGGGACAGGGTAATGGCTTCGCCTTCCTTCGCATCCAGCAACCGCCATGCGTATTCCGAAAGTCCGGCTTCGTCGTGATGCAGCAGGGGCGTCGTGATGGTGTTCAGCGTCGCGATGATATAGCGGTCGCCTTTCTGCACGCGGATACGCGCCTGCGCGGTAAAACCTTCGGAGGTACAAATCTGGCTGTCTTCCCGCGCATAAACCACGGCTTCGTTCTGCGTGTTGATGCCGAGGTGACGGAGTTTGAGAGTTGGCTTATCGCTCATAGCATTACCTTTTGTCCTTGTTCGGGGATCTGGCATGACCAAGTGGGGTGTCTTTCCGCGATGTGTTTTTTCAATGCTTCACTGGCGGCCTGTTCGCCGTGGGTGATGAAGGTGGTGATGGGGGCTTTGCGTATATGGCCCATCCAGCCCATAATTTCTTCGTAATCGGCATGGGCAGAAACGCTGTGCAGTTCGGCGATTTCGGCATTGATACGCACCATATTGCCGTGGATTTTGACTTCCTTATCGCCGCGCAGCATGCGGTCGCCGCGCGTCCCGCCTGCCTGAAATCCGGCAAACAGAATGGTGTTCTTGTGGTCGGGCGCAAGATGTTCGATGTGATGCAGAACCCGCCCGCCCGTCGCCATGCCGCTGGCGGCAATGATGATGCGCGGGAAATGGTTGGTGTCCAGCTTCTTCGATTCCTCCGCCGTATGCACATAGGTAACGGCGTTGGTGATGGCGGAACATTGTTCGCGGCTGAGGCGATGCTCGGTCAGGTATTTTTCCAGAATATCCGTGGCGTTAATCGCCATGGGGCTGTCGAGGAAGACCGGAATATCCGGCATGCGTTTCTGTTGTTTCAGTTCATGAATGTAATACATCAGGCTTTGCGCCCGCCCGACAGCGAAGGCGGGGATAATGAGGGAGCCGCCGCGCGACAAAGTGCGTTGAATGACTTTTTCCAATTGATCCAGAACCGATGCCGGATCATGGCGGCGGTTGCCATAGGTGGATTCCACCACCAGATAATCGCATTCGGTTGCCGCGACGGGGGCTTTCATCACCGGATCATGTGGGCGGCCCAGATCACCGGAGAAAAGAATGGTGCGTTTTTCGGACGTCAAAGCGATAGAGGCGGCGCCCAGAATATGGCCAACCCGTTCGAAGCGGAAACGTAGATCGTCGGCAAGGTTTATGTCCTGCCCGAACGGCGCGGTGTGAAAATATTTCAATGACTCTTCGGCATCCACCAGCGTGTAGAGCGGCGAGGCAGGGGCGTGTTTGGTGTAGCCGTATTTGTTAGCGCGACGGGCGTCTTCTTCTTGCAAATAGCCGCTATCGGGCAACAGGAGTTTGCACAAATCATAGGTCGGCGGTGTGCAATAGATTTTGCCACGGAAACCTTGCTTGACCAGCAGGGGAAGATAGCCCGAATGGTCAAGATGCGCGTGGGTCAGGATAACGGCGTGGAGGTCGGATGGCGGCACCGGAAAAGCCGCCCAGTTGCGCAAGCGTAATTCCTTGTAGCCCTGAAACAGGCCGCAATCGACGAGAATCTTTTTTCCCGCTGCCTCGACAAGATATCGCGACCCCGTCACCGTGCGTGTCGCGCCTAAGAATGTCAGCTGCATATCCGGTGCCTCCCATGAATGACTTAGGTCTGTTCATGGTATAGCACGGATTGAGGGGGATTGCTGCGGCGTTAAGCGCACTTCCTCGCTTCATCCTCATCACGCACGACACCGAGTTCTTCCTGAAGATTGGCGTCGAGGACGGCGAGGAATTCCTTGGTGGTGAGCCAAGGCTGGTTCGGGCCGATGAGGGTGGCGAGGTCTTTGGTCATCTGGCCGGATTCCACGGTTTCAATACAAACGCGTTCCAGCGTTTCGGCGAAATGGACGACATCCGGCGTGGCATCGAAACGCCCGCGATAGATGAGGCCGCGCGTCCATGCGAAGATGGAAGCGATCGGGTTGGTCGATGTTTCCTTGCCTTTTTGATGCTCGCGGTAATGGCGGGTGACGGTGCCATGCGCGGCTTCCGCTTCGATGGTTTTGCCGTCGGGGCTCATCAACACCGAGGTCATGAGGCCGAGTGAACCAAAGCCCTGCGCCACGGTGTCGGACTGAACATCGCCATCATAGTTTTTGCAGGCCCAAACGAAATTGCCGTTCCATTTTAGCGCAGCGGCCACCATGTCGTCGATCAGGCGATGTTCGTAGGTCAGTTTTTTAGCATCGAATTGCGCCTTGAATTCCTTGTCGAACACTTCTTGGAACAGATCCTTGAAACGGCCATCATAGGCTTTCAGGATCGTGTTCTTGGTCGATAGATAGACTGGGTAATTGCGCAGCAAGCCGTAATTGAAGCTGGCACGGGCGAAACCGCGAATGGATTCATCGAGGTTATACATCCCCATCGCCACGCCTTCCGACGGGAATTTGAAGATATCATAGGTGATGGGCGCGCCGCCGGAATCCGGCGTGAAGGTCATGGTGAGTTTGCCCGCTTCCGGAACTTTGAAATCCGTGGCGCGGTATTGGTCGCCAAAAGCATGGCGGCCAATAACGATGGGGTGGGTCCAGCCGGGGACAAGGCGTGGCACGTTTTTGCAGATCACCGGTTCACGGAACACGGTGCCGTCGAGGATGTTGCGGATCGTGCCGTTCGGCGATTTCCACATTTTCTTGAGGTTAAATTCCTTCACGCGGTCTTCGTCCGGCGTGATGGTGGCGCATTTGACGCCGACGCCGTATTTCTTGATTGCTTCCGCGCTTTCGATGGTGACTTTGTCATCCGTGCGGTCGCGATTTTCGATGCCGAGATCGTAATATTTCAGATCGATATCCAGATAGGGCAGGATCAATTTATCCTTGATATTCTGCCAGATGATGCGGGTCATTTCGTCGCCGTCGATTTCGACAACCGGATTCTTCACATTGATTTTCTTGACCATGGCCCTTGTCCTTTCTTTAGGAGATATAGGTGCATTTGGATGCCGCTGTGCGCGTATCCATATTGCGACCCCGGTTGATATGATCGTCAATCTCGCCCGCGCAACCCGCCATGCGCCCGAACAGGAAGGCGGTGAAAGCGGCTTCACGCAAGGTATTTTCCGGCAACGTGCCTTGACGGTAACGCGGCCAGAGGAGTTTCAGCAGCAAAGTGGCAATGACCGCATCGATATTGACGCAGAACACATTTTTGGTAACGCCGTTATCGAACAGCACCTGCACCAAGGTGCGGTAGAAATCATGGAAAATGTTGTACGCGCCGCGCTTTTTGAACAGGTCGGCGAGATAGACTTCGCGCGGGTCATGGTTGACCGCGTGCCCTTTGAAAATTGGGTGGTTGATGCCGGGGATGCTGGCGGATTCCTCGCCCACGGCTTTGCGTGATGTTTTCTCGGCTTTGAAAGCTTTGGCGAAAGCGATGGCAATGGCTTTCAGGTCGATGCCGTGCTGGGGATCGCCCGCGTCTTGCAGCTTGGTATCCTTGAAACGTTCGATCAAAAATTCGATGCCTTCGAAGCCATTGCCGCCATGGGCGAAGCCAGTGCTGGTCAGGAAGGCGGCCATGGCCTTGTTGATCTGCACACGCTCCGGCGTTTCGGGGCCGTCGGCGGAGACGGCGGCTTTCGCGCCCTGCGCCGAGATCGTGCCCGGACCGTTGGAGATGATAAGGCCGAGGATGGCTTGGAACGGGAACAATTCTTCGGCGGTTGGTTTGGTGCCGAAGAGGGCGAGGTAGGCCATTTCCGTGACCGACCATGATGCCATGATATCATCGACAGCGACGCCGCAGAAACGGTTGTCGCCATGCTGATCGCCGCCTGCCGAGGCACCGATGATGGTGGCGAAAAGCTTGGCGTACCAAGGCAGGTTCCGCGCGGTTTCACGGGCGATGCGTTTGCCCATCAAGCCTTGCCACGCGATGGTGGTGGTGATGGCGGCCAGAACGGCATCGGCTTTCGGGTTTTCAAGGGTGGCAAGATAATCGATCAAGGTTGAGGTCACGCCTCGCGCCTTCAACGCTTTCAGAATTGCCGCTGCTTTAGCGTCGGGTTTAGCGGCGATGAGTGTGGCGCGTTGTTCGGTGGTTGGCTTGATCGTGGCGAAATCAACGGCTTTGTTCTTGGCCAAAGGCGTTGGCGCGAATAAATCAATCAGCGTATCAGCGGCAGCCAAGGCTTCGCCCACCCGCGCCGGTCCCATGACGCAACAGGCGGCGGCGAGGACGGCGTTCGGCGCGTTGCCGCCACGGCGCACAGCATCGGCCACGGCAAGCGCATCATCTTTGTGAAGAGCGAGATTGGCGGCGATGGCGACATTAAACAAAGCGTTGTCGTTGGCATCGTTGATATCGCGGATCAATGGCAGGCAGAGGTTGGCTTCCAACGGCAAGCCGGCGGCATCCAGAACCGACACGCCACTGACCCGTGTGACCTGCGTTTGCGGGTCCATGATGGAGCTGCTGGAGGCGTCTTTCATATTCTGGCGCGGGAAAATCGCGCCGACATGGCGGGTGAGTTCGGCGATTTGCGCGTCATAAGGCGCGATGGCGTGGACGATGGGAAGATCAAGCTCCGGCGGGATGGCTACGCCTGCGTTGTTACCGAACCAAGGTTTTAACGCCAGATCGCCTTCCGGCGGGAAATCGGATTCGGTTTTGTTCAGTTTCATCACGGCGGTCAGCGCGTGCGGGATATGCGCGATGTCGGTGACGACTGCGCCCTGCTTGGAGCAAACCGGATTTTCGGGCGTGAACAGAGCATTGACGCCGAAATTCTTCATGAACCATTTTTCTTTGGATTCCGCGTCATCGCCGCCTTGCGCCAAGGCTCCGGCATGGCCGACGGCGCGGGTCAGGCGGGATTTCCAGCGTCCGACGACACAGGCGACCACGGGTTTGTCAAAGGCGAGCTTTTCTTCGTAATAGCCACCCGGTTCGACATACAGAACCGCCGCCTTGCTTCGTTCGTCGTTGGCGAAGGCGTGAGCAAATTCGACGGGGGAGAAAAAGATGTACAAATCCTTGCCGCTGGAAACACAGGTGGTGGTTCCCCAGCCTGCGGTTTTCAGATAGCTGGCGATCGTCGTGGTGAAATTGCCGGAATTCGAATAAATCGCAATGGAACCCTTGCGTAAAGTTTCTTCCGGCGTATCGCCGCCTAAGGCTCCACCAAGGCGAATATGATTCCAACTGTCGGCGACGCCAAGGCTGTTCGCGCCAAAAACCTGTATGCCCCGCGCCAAAGCAAAGGCGCGGATTTCGCGCGCATCATGCACTGACACTTTTTCGGTGAGGATAATGATCTTTTCCAACGCTTCGTTGACGCGGATACATTCGAACACGCCATCGCGCACGGCGGCGGGCGGCAAATAGATCACGCCGACATTGAAGCTGTGCCCGTCAGCCAAACCTTCGCGCACATTATTATAGACGGGAATGCCGCCGATGGGGGTGCCGAGGCTGTCACCGCGTTTGCCGGGGGATGTGCCAAATACGACATTGCCGCCGGAATAAGCGTGGCTGGTCGGCGTCACGCTGCGCGATTCCTTGCCGAGGATGTTGAGGACGCAAACCCGATCCTTCGCCGTGGCGATTTGCGCCAGCGATTCAATGGCGAAGCTGTTTTCAAAGGAGGGTTTGACGGCGGTTTGTTTCGGCATGGTGTTTCCCTGTTTGACTTAGTCTCTGCAAAGTCACTCCGCCGCCTCACGTAACGCGGTTTCGGATTTTCCATGCAGTAGGCCGAGATTTTCGGCGATTTCGTCGCGGCCTCCGGCTTTCATCCAGCGGTCGATGTTGTGGACGTAATCGACGACACTGCTCATCGCGGAATCATGGGCGAAGATGCGGTAGGGAACGCGCAAGGATTCCAGAACGTCGCGGAAAGCGACGAGGCCGCGCACCAGATTGGGACCGCCGCGCCCGATCACCACATGGATCGGTTGGGGGCCGTGCTGGCTAATGTAGTCGCGTAAAGCGTCAGCCATGGCGCGGAAGGTGACGAAAATATCGGTGTTGTTGGCCTTGCCGCCGATGATGAACAGGACATTGGTTTGCGGCAGCCAATGTTTGAAACAAATCCGCGCCACGTCACGCATTTTTTCATAAGGCGGATTGCCGCCGAAGTCAGAGGAGATGATCGCGTGATCGCCCAAAGCCTCCGTCACCAGCGAATTCGCGCCGCCACCGAAGGTGAGGGCGAGGATGGTGCCGTGGGGGTTGATGACATAAACGTCGCTCTGCCCCTGATAGGTGCGGAGCTGGTTGATCTCCTGCTCAAAATCCGAAATATCCTCGCCGAACAATGTTTCGGGCAGATTGAGTTTGGCGACGCGTGGATCGTCGCGGTCAAAGGCGCATTTGAAATCGCAAGCGACGGGGGACAAGGTGCCGGACTTGGTCAGGCTCATGCGGATCGGGTTCAGTTCCAGAACGGTCATGCCGTAATGGTGATAGAGGTCCCAGAGTTTGGGCAGGTTCTGCACCAACGGCGAGATGATTTCTTTCGGCGCGCCGAGATCGGACAGAGCGTTGGCGACGACAAAGGATTTCAGGCCGGTCAGCGGATCAAACGGAACTTCGACAATTTTGTCGCGTGAAAGCTCCTCTATATCAACGCCGCCGCAATGGGAGATGGTCATGGTCGGGGCGCGATAGCGCGTGGAGTCGGTGATGGAAAAATAGACTTCATGCTGCGCCGGAACCGCACCTTCGAACGTCACGCCGTTGGCTTTGACCGTGTGATTGTCGAAAGTGTGGGTGGCAAAATACAGGCGTTCTTTTTCACGCAACGCGGTTTTGACATCTTTGGCGCGGCCAATCAGACCGGATTTGCCTTTCTTGCCGACGCCGCCTTTGAAAATCGGCTTGATGAAAACTTCGCCGTGGCGGTCGATCAGATTCTTGATGTCGTTTTCGCTGGCCTCTGGCCCCAAAATTTCGGAAGTGGGAAAGCCCGCGAGATTAAGCAGCTTCGCGCCTTGCATCATACCTGTTAATTGCATCCGTATGCTTCCTTTAACGTTCGGCGTTTTCGGGCTCAACGATTAAGGCATCGGCGTGTGCGTCACATTCGTAATCAGCTGGTCACTAGATGCACTATGCGCCGCTCTTTTCACAACCCCCTTGTCGTGCAGCGCAGCATTTCATTTTGCCTTGTTGTTGATCGCAAAGATACTTTAGGCTGAGCAGCGTCAATGGATAGGAAGGGAGATCGGCTGATGAAAAAATGTACGACCGTTTATGCGCGGATGGCTTTGTTGGTTGTGGTCCTTTTATTTTTCGGTGTGCCCAATGCGCAGGCTGTGACGCAGGGCGTCGTTACGGAAAATATTTTGGGGCGGAATTTGTTGGTCTATGTGCCGTCCGTATTACCTGTGGAAGGCCATCGATCCTTGGTTATCGTTTTGCACGGCGGCATGGGCAACGCGCAGCGCATCGAGTCGGAACGGTCGGAGAGCGCGTTGAAGCTGGATGCCTATGCCGAAAAACATGGTTTTGTCGTCGCCTATTTAAACGGCACACCGGTTACGCATTTTCTGGGACACGATAAATTAGGCTGGAACGCAGGCGGGGGCTGTTGCGGTCAATCGGCGGAAAATGATGTTGATGATGTCGGTTATATCACCGGCGTGATCGATCATTTTGTTACTGCCTATGGCGTTGATCGCAACCGTGTGTACGGGATCGGCCATTCGAATGGCGCGATGATGACTCAGCGCATGGTGTGTGAGGCTGGCGTTTATGCGGCGGCGGTTTCTGTTTCGGGGCCGCTTAATCTCGATATTGATCAATGCCCAGCGGCTCAAGGCAAGCGTGTTCTGGCTATACATGGCGTCGATGATGCCAATGTTCCGATGGTGGGCGGGCAGGGCACAAAAGGCCTGTCAAAAGCCGTGTTCAAGTCGGAGGAACATAGCCGCCAAGTTTATGCGCGTTCCGGCGCAAGCTATAGCCTTGATGCCGTCAAGCGAGCGGACCACAGGCTGGATCATATTGATGACATGTTGCGGCAAAGCGAGGGTGTATCGCTGGGGGAAAAGGCGGTTCAGTTTTTTGGGTTGGATAAACCATAGGGCTGCTCACCGTCCTTTGAGCGCATGAAAGATATTTGACAGACTCGCTGTTCATGCGAGAATGCGGCCAATGCGTAACACATGGGTATGTCATGGAAATTCTTTCGTCAAAAGATCGGCAGGAGTTGCTGAATTATCTGCCGCAGATCAAGCAGTCTTTAAAAGAATGGGCATTGGTCGAAATTCGTCTGACCGATGAATCCGATAAAAGTTTTTCCATCGTCGATGCCGCGAAGCTGGTGCATACGCAATTCAGCGACCGATCAGGCAAACTTTATATCTGCAACAATCACGAAATCCTGATGCTGGTGCATTGGGGAACCAACCCGAACCATGCCGAGATCGGCAAGCGCGTGGAAAGCGGCATGCCGGACGGCGTTTGCGAAGTGCGTGTTCACGAACCGACGCCGGAGGGGATCGCCAAAATTGAATTGCTGGTGACCTACCGCAAACATCTGGGCATCGCCGATATACGTCGCGCTCGGAAAGAAAAGATTATCCTTGTTGCCGACGACGACATGTATATGCGGTTGCTGGTTAAAAAGGGCATTGGCGCCGATTATACGGTTCATGAAGTTGCCAGCGGCAAAGACGTGGTGAAATCCTATAAAATCCATGCGCCGGATATGCTGTTACTGGACATCCACATGCCGGAGATGGATGGGACGGAAGTTTTACGCAGCATTCTCGATTCCGATCCCAACGCCTATGTGGTGATGTTGAGCGCGGATAGTTCGGCGGAAAATGTAGCCGCGACGACACAGAGCGGCGCGAAAGGGTTTCTGACGAAACCTTTTTCCAAAGACAAGCTACAGGAATATATCCGCAAATGCCCGACCATCGCGGAGTCGAAAGTTTAAGCGATCAGGCCGATGGTCTTGAGGTGCTCTTTGACGCGCATATATTCATCTTCAATCTGTTGGTACAGTGTCGCACGTTCTGAACCCTTGACGTTCGACATATTCTGGGCGTGAGCGCATAGGCGGCTGAGGGGCAATGCTCCGACGCTGGCGGAACCGCCCTTGAACATATGCGCGGCTTCGACCCATGGGCGGCATTCGCCGTCGATGCGATTGTCATTCAGTTCGCGCAGGTTCTTGTCGGATTGCTGGATGAAAACGCCGACCAGTTCCTTTTCGATTTCTACATCGCCTTCCGAAAAAGTTTTGAGCTTGGTCAGGTCGACAACCTCGTTGCCGCCGATCATCTCGTCCCTTTTCTTTTCGGATTCATCGGCGTCATCAAAGCGCAGCCATTGGCCGAGGGCTTCTTTCAGTTCGTCAATATTGATGGGTTTGCGGATAAATTCATCCATGCCGTGGCGCATGCATTTTTCTTTGCTGCCCACCATCGCATCCGCTGTCGTCGCGATCACCGGCACGTGCTTGCCCGTGGTTTTTTCCTTTTCGCGGATGGCGGCGGTTGCGTCATAGCCGTTCATTTGCGGCATGTGGCAATCCATCAGGATAACGTCCCATGCGCTGCCGTCGCCATAGGCGGCGAGGGCATCAAGGCCGTTTTCAACAATCTGGAACTGCGTAATGCCGAATTTCTGCATCAGTTTACGCACCAGAATCTGGTTCACCGGATGATCTTCAGCGATCAGGATACGCGCTTTATCCAGCGGAATGGTTCCCATAAAAGCTTTGCGGCGGCGGATGCCTTTTTCTTCATGCAGCTTGTCGGTGATTTCAAACGGTATCGTGAACCAGAAGCGTGAGCCGACGCCTTCCTTGCTTTCCACGCCGATGGTCCCGCGCATCAGTTCAACCAGTTGTTTCGTGATCGCCAGCCCTAGGCCGGTGCCGCCGTATTTGCGCGTGGTGGATACGTCCGCCTGAACGAATTTGTCAAAGATGCTGGACAGCCGGTCAGCGGGAATGCCGACTCCGGTATCGATGATTTCACAGTGAAACGAGGCATGCGTGTCATCGGTTTTTTTACAATGCGCGCGCATTTCGACATGCCCTTGATCGGTGTATTTAATCGCGTTGCCGACAAGGTTGGTCAGAATGCGCGTAAAGCGCGTGGGGTCGCCGAGGACGAAGGGAAAGTTTTCCTGCCCATAGAAGCGGTCGATGCGGATATGTTTTTCATCGGCGGTCCGATCCAGTGCGTGCGCGACGCTGTTCAGGGCGTATTTGGGGTCAAAGCCGATATGCTCCAGCTTGGTTTCGCCAGCTTCGATCTTTGACAGATCGAGAATGTCGTTGACGATCTCCAGAAGATTGAGCGAGGAACGGAAGGCGATATCCACCAATCCGGTTTGATCCTCGCTCAGCCCCGTATCGCGCAGCAGCCGGTTCATGCCGATGATGCTGTTCAGCGGTGTGCGCAATTCATGCGACATGTTGGCGAGGAATTCGGATTTCGCTTGGTTCGCGGCGTCGGCGTTTTCCTTGGCGACGCGGAATTCTTCTTCCCTTTCTTTCTGCTGGGTAATATCGCGCACGACTTTGACGAAAAAAGTGGTGCGCCCGACGACAACCTGACTGATGCCAATCGCCATGGGGAATATTTCGCCGTTTTTACGCAGGCCGCGTATTTCCCGCTCATCGCCGACCATTTTGGCTTCGCCCGTTTCGCGGAAAGTTGCCAGATGGGCTTCATATTCTTCGCGATACGGCGATGGCATCAATTGGTTGACGGGTTGGTCGATCATTTCATCGGCGGCGTAGCCAAAGGCTTTCTCCGCGCCCTTGTTAAAGGTCTGGATGATGCCGTTGGCATCAATGGTCACGATGCCTTCCAGAATATTGTCAAGAATGGCTTTGGTTTTCGCGCCTTCTTCTTCCAGTGTTTTCTTGGCGGCGATCAGATTGGCACGCGATAACTCCAGCCGGTCGGTGTAATCCTGCATCATGCGTTCAAGGCGTTCCATTTCCTTGAGGCGGGCGGCGAGATCGACTTGCGCCTTGGCCGATGACTTTTCCGCATTGTCGCTTTTTTGTAGCAGCCGGTACAGGAAAGTGAACAACGCCAAATAACCAAAGCAGGCGATGGCGCTTAACGAGAGCATAACGGTCTTATCATTCAGGGCGTTAATAGCCTGATAGACGATGACCACGAGGGGGAACGCGAAAATGATCCCTCCACCGACGACCATAAAAAAACGCTTGGAAACCGTGAAGGTCACCAGCGTCATCAGCACCATCGTGCTGGCGATAACCGCAAGTTCGAGAAAATCAAAATTCTGGTGATCGTTATACACACAATTGGCATCGGGTATGATAACCGCCGCGGCCATACCGGTGTAATGCATGCCGGAAATGGCCGCGCCCATGACCATGGAGGCGGCGATCATCCAGTAAAGATGTTGTGTATTATCTTTGCGGCCAAGGGTGAAAATGATCCATAGCGCCGCACCGGATGCGATGATTGCAATCGCGACAGACAGGATAAAAAAGGCTGGAATGTAATAAAGCTGTGCATGCATCTGCATGGCGGCCATGCCAGTGTAATGCATGCCTGCTATGCCGAGGCCAAGAAACATGGCGCCAATCGTCGTGCGGGTCATCGACAGCTTGACAGCCTGCGTTATGTACAGAACGAAATACGCGACCCCAACCGCAAAGAGCATGGAGACGATTGTCAGCAGGGGATCGTAATGCATCTCCATCTGCATTTTGTAGGCGAGCATGCCGATGAAATGCATGGACCATATGCCGCTGCCGATCGCCAGCGAGCCAAGTATATGCAGAACGCGTTTGCGTTTTTGGCTCGGGGCCACAAAAATTTTCATGGCGATGGTCAAGCCTGCGTAAGAAGCAAAGCAGGCGACGACATAAGATGCCAAGACCAGAAACCAGTCATATGTGCCATGTTCGGCATTGGCGGGAAGGGAGTCGAAGAGGAACAGATTATCGAGCATCGGGCGGGCTTTCGAGGCTGCGAAGGCGGGTTGGTATGTGGGGTATCTTACCCCTCAAATCTAAAGAATTCGTCTTTATTGGGGGCGTATTCCGCCCTTTTGGGGTTACAAAAGTATGTTGGCGACGCTCAATTTAAGAAAAAATCATTTAAAACACCGTGGAACCTTACGGGCTTCTTTACGCCGAAGGGTTATGATGTAGCTGTTGAATAGGGTTGAGTCGTTTGACAGGAGAGCATTATGACCCACCGCCAGAGCCGTGAATTCAGGGAACCGTTACGCATCCTGATTGTCGAAGATAATACGTTTCTCAGCAACCTGTTCGGCAAAGCGTTTGAAAAAGCGCATATCGTTTATAACGCGCATACGGCGGCTGAAGGCTGGGAGATGTTTCACAATTACAATCCAAACATTATTTTTATGGATATCAATCTGCCGGATACCAGCGGCCATATCATGGCCAAGCAGATCAAGGAGCTGTATCCCAAAAGTTATGTGGTGATGGTCACCTCCAGCACCGACCGCGAAGATGTGGTGACGGCGCGGAATAACAACACCGATGGCTATATCGTGAAGCCGTTCAACAAAAAGAAGATCACCGATTTTATCGATCGCTATCGGCAAGCGCAGGTCGATGGGTACGCGTAAGATTTAAATCCGTCCGGCCAAGGCGCGCAAACGGGCCGCGGTTTCATGCGCGTTTTTCTTTCCCAGATTCTCCGGATCAAAACGCCGTTGGAAGGCTAGCAGCGCGTCATCGGGTGCTGTGGCGCAATCATAGCCGATATGGCGGAGTAGCTGCGTTTTTTCCATAGCGTCGGCGGGCGTATGGTCATCCGGCTTGACGTCCGGCCATAGGCCAAAGCCATCCGCCGCCAAATCACGCCATGGGAATAACTCACCCGGATCTTGTTTCCGCGTCGGCGCGATATCGGAATGCGCGAGCAGGGCGGCGGCGTTGAAAGAATAACGCGCAAAAATAGCTTTCAATAATTTTTTGAGCGCGGCGATTTGCGCGGGCGGAAATGGCCGATAACCGTATTCATGCCCCGGATTGACCAGCTCGATGCCGATGGAGGCGCTGTTCAAATCGGTGATGCCGCGCCAGAAGCTTTTGCCTGCATGCCATGCGCGTTTGGATTCATCGACCAAGGCGTAAGTTTCACCGACCTCGTCGATTAGATAATGCGCGCTGACTTTTGCGGCGAGATCGCAGAGGCGTTGCAACGCGTCGTCACGTGTCAGCATGCCGGTGTAATGCAGGACGACAAATTGCAGTGGCACGGCGGCGGCGCGTTCGTCAAAATTTGGCGAGGGGCGGTTGATGATAGGCTGCACTATTTAATGCCTCGCGATTTGCACACGCTGTCATAGGCAGCGTTGATGCGCTTCATTTTCTCGGTGGCGGTGGCGATGAATTCCGGCGGCAACCCTTCGGACACCAGTTTGTCGGGATGATGTTGGCGGATCAAGGTGCGGTAGGCAGCCTTAATTTCATCGTTCGTTGCTTTGTCGCTGATGCCCAAAATGGCGAAGGGTTCGCTGGCGTTGTCGCGTGCGGTTTCGCGGTACGCGTCGCGTGTTTCCTTTTCGCTGGGCAACCGCACGCCGGTGCGGGCGGCAATGCGCTGAAAATCATCGGGGCCGAAATTGAAGGTGAAGGCGACGCTTTTCAGAAAATGGGCCGAGGCAGGAGTGATGACAATTTTTTCAGCCGCCGCGATCAGAAACAGACCGGACAGGATTTCTTCCAAAATCGCCGGATTGTTGCAGAATGTTTGGGACAGGCTGAAGGCATAAGGTTCGAAACCTTCAGGGCTGCGGCGGGCATTGTCGAACAGACGGCCAATCCGCGCCTCGTCTTGTGGTTTGACAGAAAAGGCGCGTTTGAAGGCGTCGATTTTGGCGCGGGTCACGGGGCCGTCGGCCTTCGCGATTTTGGCACCCAGAACGATGACGCCATTCATAAAGGTGGTTTGGCGGGCGTTGGCTTGGCCTTGTTTTGGCGTATTGATCCATGTGGGCATGGGTTGGTCGGCATTACGCCCCGTGCGGACATCATAGGCATGGCCAGCCGTGACGCCCAAAATGGCACCAAGTGGCCCGCCGCCCAGCGCGAAGCCCAAAACACCGCCTATGACTTTGCCCCAGAATTTCGACATTTATTCCTGCTCTCGGAGTGACGGGCGGAGCATAGCCTTAAAAACCATGCTTGCAACCGTCCTGACCTGTGGCAAAATCTAGCGATGAACCGTTTCCTTTCCGTTTACATAACCGCTGCGTCGTTGGCGGAGGCTCAAAAAATCGCGTATGCGTTGGTGGAGGCGCGGTTGTCGGCCTGCGCCAATATCTTCACCGGCGTTCATTCGGTGTATCGTTGGCAGGGGCAGGTGGAAACGGCGGAAGAAGTGGCGATGATCGTCAAGACCCGCGCCGAGGATTTTGCCGCCGTTGAACGCAAAGTAAAAGAATTGCACAGTTACGCCTGCCCGTGCATTGTCGCCTGGCCGATTGAGGCGGGGCATCAGCCTTATCTCGATGCGGTGGATAAGGAAACCAAAAGATCAGCAGGATCAATGTGATGAATAATATTGTTCGCCAATCACTCGAAGAAGCCGCTGCCGGATTGCAGGCCTTGTTGGCCGATACGGCGACGCAGGATCAGATCGCCAAGGCGGGCGCGTTGCTGGCGACCTCGCTGAAAAACGGCGGGCGGGTGTTTAGCTGCGGCAATGGCGGGTCGATGTGCGACGCCATGCATTTTGCCGAGGAGCTTTCCGGACGTTACCGCGACAGCCGCGCCCCTTTGGCGGCGGCATCCATCAGCGATGCCGGACATATCAGCTGTACCGCCAATGACTTCGGTTATGAATTTGTGTTTTCACGTTATCTGGAAGCGCATGCGCGTAAAGGCGATGTTCTTCTGGCAATCAGCACCAGCGGCAAGAGCAAAAACATCCTGATGGCGGTCGAAGCCGCGAAAAAGATCGGCGTTTCGGTGATCGGCCTGATGGGGCGCGGCGATACGCCGTTGGGGCAGGTGGCCGATATCCGTATCGCCACCCCCGCCGGACGCTATGCCGACCGCGTGCAGGAATTGCATATCAAAGTAATCCATACCCTGATCGAACTTGTTGAACGCCAATTGTTTCCGGAGAATTATAAGTCATGACGCTTGAGAAAAACTACGATCCTGCCGCGGCGGAAGCCAAGATTTATGAACGTTGGGAGGCATCCGGCGCGTTTGCTTGCGATGTGAAATCGGGCAAGACGCCTTTCACCATTATGATGCCGCCGCCGAATGTAACCGGCAGTTTGCACATGGGGCATGCGCTGACCTTCACGCTGCAAGATGTGTTGGTGCGCTTTCAGCGCATGCGGGGCAAGGATGTGCTGTGGCAACCGGGGACAGATCACGCCGGTATCGCGACGCAGATGGTGGTAGAGCGGCAATTGGCCGCCTCCGGTTCCAATGTCGGGCGGCGCGAGATGGGGCGCGAAGCGTTTCTGAAAAAAGTCTGGGATTGGAAGGCGGAGTCGGGCGGGGCGATTACCAATCAGCTCCGGCACCTTGGCGCGTCGTGCGACTGGGGTCGTGAACGCTTCACAATGGACGCGGATCTGAACCGCGCCGTGAACAAAGTGTTCGTGCAGCTGTACCGCGAAAAACTGATTTACAAAGCCGAACGTCTGGTGAATTGGGACCCGAAGATGCTCACCGCCGTGTCAGATCTGGAGGTGGAGCAGAAGGAAGTGAAAAGCCATATGTGGCATTTCAAATATCCGCTTGAAAAGGACCCGACGCAGTTCATTTGTATTGCGACAACACGCCCCGAAACCATGCTGGGTGACGGCGCGGTGGCGGTACATCCTGACGATGAACGGTACAAACATCTGGTCGGTCAATATTGCATTCTGCCGCTCGCCAATCGTCGCATTCCGATTATCGCCGACGAACATCCCGATCCGGAAAAAGGCAGCGGCGCGGTCAAGATTACCGCCGCGCATGACTTTAACGACTTCGCTGTCTGGTCGCGTCATCGTGACAAGGATTATTTCAAGAGCCAGAAAGATGGCGGCCTGATCAATCTGTTCGACGCGCATGCGCGGCTGAACGACAACGCGCCGGAAGCCTATCGCGGGCTGGATCGTTACGAAGCGCGGAAGCGCGTGATCGCCGATTTGGAAGCTCTCGGCCTCATCGACAAGATCGAACCGCTGACGCATGCCGTGCCGCATGGCGACCGTTCCGGCGTGGTGATCGAGCCGTGGTTGTCGGAGCAATGGTATTGCGACGCCAAGACTTTGGCGGAACCCGCCTTAAAAGCCGTTGAAGATGGCCGCACCCAGTTTGTGCCGGAGCAATGGACCAATACCTATTACGCATGGATGCGCAACATCGAGCCTTGGTGCATTTCCCGCCAGCTGTGGTGGGGGCATCAGATTCCGGCTTGGTACGGGCCGGATGGCAAGGTGTTTGTGGCGGAGACGGTAGAAGAAGCGACTGCCGAGGCGACCAAACATTACGGCAAATCCGTTGAGTTGAAACGCGACGAGGATGTTCTCGACACATGGTTTTCCTCGGCTTTGTGGCCGTTCTCGACCTTGGGTTGGCCGCAAACGACGCCGGAGCTGGCGCGTTATTACCCGACCGATGTGTTGGTGACGGGTTTTGACATCATCTTCTTCTGGGTCGCCCGCATGATGATGATGGGCATGCATTTTATGAAGGATGTGCCGTTCCGCAAAATCTATATCCACGCCCTTGTCCGCGACGAGAAGGGGCAGAAGATGTCGAAGACGAAAGGCAACGTCATCGACCCGCTGGAAGTTATCGGCAAATATGGTTGCGACGCTTTGCGCTTTACGATGGCGAATATGTCCACGCCCGGACGCGATATCCGTTTGTCGCTCAGCCGCATTGAAGGCAACCGCAACTTTGCCACCAAGCTGTGGAACGCGACACGGTTCTGCCAGATGAATGAATGCGCGTGGGTAGCGGGTTTTGATCCGGCCAGCGTAACGCATACCGTCAATCAATGGATTGTCGGCGAGACCAAAAACGCGGCGGATAAAATTGCCGCGCTGTTGGACGATCATCGTTTCGATCTCGCTTCGTCAGCGGCGTATGATTTTGTCTGGAACACTTTCTGCGATTGGTATCTGGAATTCACCAAGCCGATTCTGGGCGGCGCGGATGAAGGCGCGAAGGTTGAAACCCGCGCCACCACCGCGTGGGTGTTGGGTCAGATGCTGCATATTCTGCATCCCTTCATGCCGTACATCACCGAGGAGCTATGGACGCAGTTTGTCGGCAGCAAAGATATGCTGATGACGGCGGCATGGCCGAAACTGGCGGATGCGTTGGTGAAGAAGGAAGCGCAGGATGAAATTCATTGGCTGATCAAGCTGATTTCATCCGTGCGTACCGTGCGGGCGGAGCTGAATGTTCCGGCGGCGGCGAAAATCCGGCTGGAAGTTCTGGGCGCGAATGCGACGACGCAAAAGCACATGGCAACGCACAGCCATGTGATCGAACGCATGGCGCGTTTATCGGGGGCACCAACCTTGACCAACGCCGTGGCCAAAGGCGCGGCGCAGGCGATGGTGGAGGAGGCGACGTTGGTGTTACCGCTCGCCGACGTTATCGACCTCGACCAAGAACGCGCTCGCCTCGCCAAGGAAGGCGAGAAATGGGCGGCGGAGATCAAGAAGATCAACGCCAAACTCGGCAACCAAGATTTCGTTGGTCGCGCCCCGCCGGACGTGGTGGAAGAACACCAAAACCGGAAGGCGGAGGCCGAGGCGATGCTGGCGCGGCTGCAGGCGGCGCAGCGGGGGTTGGGGTGATGGGCAGGGAACGGTATCGGCTAATATTTTGATGGACAAAGCCTTTCCGCGAAACTTCCCTATTACCTTCAAAAGAGGTATAATGGGCGGATGACTGAGCTTTTTGAAAATGCCGTCCAAACTATCCGCCGCGCTTTGTCACCAGCGCAGCAGGATGCGGTTGCGCGCTTTCTTTTATCGTTCGCCGAAGATGATGCCGATTGCCTGACTATAGAATCTATCGAAGCGGATGATATGGCGTGGGCAAAACCCTACGTTGATGAAGCCCGAGCATCCATAGCGCGTGGCGAAGGCATCACTTTGGAGGAGCATCAAGTCAACATTGCTGCTCTGCTTGAATCGTTGAAAAATAGATGACGCGCATAACGCTTTCTCCGCAAGCTCAATGCGCACTGTTCATGGCAGCCGACGCATTGCCGGCAAGCTTCTCTTAACAGATACGTCACGGCAGTAACGCCATGTTGTTCAAATATATTCTTATCATCGCCTTCATGGGGTGCATATGTCTGCCGAATGCCCGCGCCGCCGATACCCCCAAACTCGATCCCGTCGTTTGCCAGCGTTTGACCAAGCACACGCCGGATGCCGATGTGGCTTATCAGGCGGGGGTGGATGTGCGGGGGCATTATGTGGCTCCGGCGGATGTGGCGGGGGAGGGGCAGGCTGCGTTACCGTCGGTGATCCATATTCCGCTGACCCTGTCTTTGGTTAAGGTTTTGAACCTGAATCCCAGCCAATATCCGGTCGCCCAACTGGGGACGGGAACCGAAGCGCAACTGGGCGCCCTGACCGTCGATGGGGATAAAGTTACCTTAAATGGTCAATCCCTGTCCGGCGAGCAGCAGGATAAACTCGCGGTTCTGTGCCTCAAGGTGGATCAATAACGCTTTGAAAGTGAAAGTAATTTTCCGCTTGCATATCCGGAGCGAAGGCGGCATATTGGCGGCGAAATTGCTGGAAAGATATCAGCTCTGCTCAGTGTTCGGGGGAAAGCCCGTAACGCTGCGTGGTGCTGTTTACTTTTCTGCGTTGATTAAGACGAGACTTTTTCTTGACGAAACGCCGCGCCTAGCGCGGTAACAGCTTTTGAGGGGTAGCATGGCAAGCAGCACCGCAGCGATCAACGTCAACTGGAGCAAGAGCTTCACCGGCCGCAAAAAAATCAGAAAGAGCTTCGGGCGTATCCCCGAAGTGGCCGAGATGCCGAATTTGATCGAGGTGCAACGTCGCTCCTACGATGATTTCCTGCAAATGGATATCCCTGTCGCCAAGCGCGAACGCAAGGGTTTGCAGGAAGTTTTGTCTTCCGCTTTCCCGATCTCCGACTTCTCCGGTCGCGCGGTTCTGGATTTTCTGTCCTATGAACTCGAACAACCGAAATACGATGTGGAAGAATGCCAACAGCGCGGCCTGACTTTCGCCGCGCCGCTGAAGGTAACGCTGCGTCTGACCGTGTTCGATGTTGATGAAGCGACCGGCGTCAAGTCGATCCGCGACATCAAGGAGCAAGATGTGTACATGGGCGACATGCCGCTCATGACCGCGAACGGCACGTTCATTGTCAACGGCACCGAACGCGTTATCGTCAGCCAAATGCATCGCAGCCCCGGCGTGTTCTTCGATCACGACAAGGGTAAAACCCATTCGTCGGGCAAATATCTGTTCGCGGCGCGGGTTATCCCGTATCGCGGTTCGTGGCTCGATTTCGAATTCGACGCCAAGGATCTGGTTTACGTGCGTATCGATCGTCGCCGCAAGTTGCCGGTTACGTCGTTGCTGTACGCTCTGGACAGTGCCGAGACGGAAAAGCTCCGCGCCAAGCGTCAAAAAGAAGGCAAGCCGCTGGAAATCACCGAGATTCAGGGCATGTCGAAGGAAGAAATTCTTTCCAGCTTCTACACCAACATTCTGTTCAAGCGCGCCAAGAGCGGCTGGACGACCGCGTTTGACGGCGAAAGCCTGAAGGGTCAGAAGATCCTGACCAAGCTGATCGATGCCAAGACCGGCAAGTCGGTTGTCGATGAAGGCACGAAGATCACCAGCCGCGTCATCGCGAAACTGGTCGAGCAGGGCCTCAAGGAAATCCTCGTTCAACCGGAAGATTTGGTCGGGCGTTACCTCGCCACCGATCTGATCGACGAAAAGACTGGTCAGGTTCTGTTTGAGGCGGGTGACGAAATTACCGCCGATATTCTGGAAAAGCTGGAAGCGGAAGGCGTCAAGGAATTGCCGACGCTTGGCATTGACCATGTCAATGTCGGTCCGTACATCCGCAACACCTTGGCCGCTGACAAGAATATCTCGCGCGAAGAAGCGTTGGTGGATATTTATCGCGTCATGCGTCCGGGCGAACCGCCGACGGTGGAATCCGCCGAAGCGTTGTTCCGTGGCTTGTTCTTCGAACTGGATCGTTACGATCTGTCGCCGGTTGGCCGGGTGAAGATGAATTCGCGTCTCGGCTTCAAGACCGACGACCAAGTGCGCGTGCTGCGTAAGGAAGACATTCTGAAGATCGTTCGCATCATGTGCGACCTGAAGGATGGCCGTGGCGAAATCGACGATATCGATCACCTTGGCAACCGTCGCGTGCGTTCGGTCGGCGAATTGATGGAAAACCAATATCGTCTGGGCTTGCTGCGTATGGAGCGCGCGATCCGCGAACGTATGTCGTCCATCGAAATCGACACCGTGATGCCGCATGATTTGATCAATGCGAAACCAGCGGCGGCTGCCGTGCGCGAATTCTTTGGTTCGTCGCAGTTGTCACAGTTTATGGATCAAACCAATCCGCTGGCGGAAATCACGCATAAACGCCGCGTTTCGGCCCTTGGGCCGGGCGGTTTGACGCGCGAACGCGCGGGCTTCGAAGTCCGCGACGTGCATCCAACCCATTATGGCCGTATCTGCCCGATTGAAACGCCGGAAGGTCCGAATATCGGTCTGATCAGCTCGTTGGCAACCTATGCCCGCGTCAATCAGTACGGCTTTATCGAAAGCCCATATCGCCGCGTGAAGGGTGGCAAGCTGACCCCCGAAGTCGTCTATCTGTCGGCGATGGAAGAAGGTTTGTACGCCATCGCGCAGGCGAATGCCGAGCTGGATAAGACCGGCAAGTTTGTGCAGGAAATGGTTACGGTTCGTAAGGCTAGCGAAACCACCATCGTTCCCGCCGAAGAAGTGAACTTCATCGACGTGTCGCCGAAGCAGATCGTTTCGGTGGCTGCGGCTTTGATTCCGTTCCTTGAAAACGACGACGCCAATCGCGCCCTCATGGGTTCGAACATGCAACGTCAGGCCGTGCCGTTGCTGCAAAGCGACGCGCCACTGGTCGGCACCGGCATGGAAGGCATCGTGGCGCGGGATTCCGGCGTTGCGATTTCCGCGCGTCGTTCGGGCATCATCGATCAGGTGGACGCCACCCGTATCGTTGTCCGCGCTTCGGAAGAAGTCGATTCCTCGCAGCCTTCGGTTGATATTTACAACCTGTTGAAGTTCCAACGTTCGAACCAAAGCACCTGCATCACGCAGAAGCCATTGGTGAAAGTTGGCGATATCGTCAAGAAGGGCGACATCATCGCCGACGGTCCTTCGACACAGCTGGGCGAACTGGCTTTGGGTCGTAACGTTCTCGTGGCCTTCATGCCGTGGAATGGTTACAACTTCGAAGATTCGATCCTCATCTCCGAACGCATTGTGCGCGACGACGTTTTCACCTCGATCCATATCGAGGAATTCGAAGTCATGGCGCGTGATACCAAGCTGGGTCAGGAAGAAATCACCCGTGACATTCCGAATGTCGGCGAAGAGTCGCTGAAGAACCTCGACGAAGCGGGCATCGTTTATATCGGCGCGGAAGTGAACCCCGGCGATATTCTGGTCGGCAAAGTGACGCCGAAGGGCGAAAGCCCGATGACGCCGGAAGAAAAACTCCTGCGCGCTATCTTCGGTGAAAAAGCGGCTGACGTGCGCGACACCAGCTTGCGTTTGCCGCCAGGTGTAACCGGAACGATTGTCGAGGTGCGGGTATTCTCGCGCCGTGGCATCGATAAGGATCAACGCGCCATTGCTATCGAACGTTCGGAAATCGAACGTTTGGCGAAGGATCGTGACGACGAACGCGTCATTCTGGAACGTGGCTATTTCACGCGCCTGAAGGAAGCTTTGCTCGGCCACAAGTCGGCTTCGGGTCCGAAGAATTTCCCGACCGGCAAAGCGATCACCGAAGAACTGCTCGCCGACTACACCCACGGCCAATGGCGCCAGATCACCGTCAAAGACGACAAGGTGATGGAGCTGGTCGAGGGCATCGGCAAAGTGTTCGATGAACAGATCAACGCGTTGAAGAAGCGTTTTGAAGACAAGGTCTCCAAACTGCAACGCGGCGACGAATTGCCGCAGGGCGTGATGAAGATGGTCAAAGTGTTCGTGGCGGTGAAGCGCAAGCTGCAACCGGGCGACAAGATGGCCGGACGTCACGGCAACAAGGGTGTTATCTCACGCATCGTCCCGATTGAGGATATGCCGTATCTCGAAGACGGCACCCATGTTGATATCGTCCTGAACCCGCTCGGCGTGCCTTCGCGCATGAATGTCGGGCAGATTCTGGAAACGCATTTGGGCTGGGCGTCGGCAAACCTTGGCAAGCAGATCGGGCAGGTACTGGAAGTGTACCAGTCGCAGATTTCGCAAGGCAAGAAAGCCAACCTCGCCACCGTTCGCGACCAGTTGAAATTCTCCTACGGCGAAGAAACCTACAAACAAGACGTAGCAGGGCTTTCCGACGAGGAAACGCTGGAGCTGGCGAACAATCTGAAGATCGGCGTGCCGATGGCGACGCCGGTATTCGATGGCGCGCGCGAAGCGGACATTGAACGCATGTTGGAGCTGGCGGGGCTGAACAAGTCCGGTCAATCCACGCTGATCGACGGACGTACGGGCGAGTCGTTCGACCGCAAAGTCACCGTCGGTTACATCTATATGCTGAAGCTTCACCATTTGGTCGACGACAAGATCCATGCGCGTTCGATCGGTCCTTACTCGCTTGTTACCCAGCAGCCGCTGGGTGGTAAGGCGCAGTTCGGCGGTCAGCGCTTCGGTGAAATGGAAGTCTGGGCGCTCGAAGCCTATGGTTCGGCCTACACGCTGCAGGAAATGCTCACCGTCAAGTCGGATGACGTTTCCGGTCGTACGAAGGTTTACGAATCCATCGTGCGCGGCGACACCAACTTCGAAGCGGGCATCCCTGAATCCTTCAACGTTTTGGTCAAGGAACTCCGTTCGCTCGGCCTCAATGTGGAGCTGGAACAGAAGAAGCTTCCCGCGCCGGAACAGGGCACCAACGACAACCAACCACCGGCTGCTTTGCCGGAAAGCGCGGAGTAGTTCAGTTGTTGTCTAAACTTACTGGACGAATTGCTAGCTGATCAGCAGGGAGGAAGTGATTATGTCGCGTGGTGTATCGATCAATGCTCTTGTTGTGGACAACCGCTCAGTTACAGCATCAAGCGCAGCAAACGGTTTGTTCCGTAGGCATGGTTCGTGCGGTATGCAAAGGCGCTTGGTTGTTGCTCACCGCCCTACTGTTGAAGCTTTTATTTTAGACGAAACAAGCCTAGACATATATTCAACGACTCCTTTGGCGCGCGGCCAAATAAAACAACTGCGTGCGCAAGCAGGGGTCAGCCTTTGTCGTGTTTTCACTCGTGACAATGCTGGAGTGCGGGAAGACCATCTGGCTGAATTTAGTCTTCCCAATGGAGCTTGCTTAGGTTCACGGTTTCCTAAGCAAATTACAATCACCCAAGGCCCGTTGGCAGGCAATTACAGAGTCAAAACAGCGCCTTCAATAGCAGCTTTCGTACCGCGATAATAAGCTGTCGCTGAATAACTGGTTTTACAAAGAGGAAACGACATGAACGACCTTATGAATATCTTCAATCAGCAGAGCGCGCCGCAGAGCTTTGACCAGATCCGTATTTCGATCGCGTCGCCGGAACGTATCCGTTCCTGGTCGTTCGGCGAAATCAAGAAGCCGGAGACGATTAATTATCGTACCTTCAAGCCGGAACGCGATGGTTTGTTCTGCGCCCGTATCTTTGGACCGATCCGCGATTACGAATGCTTGTGCGGTAAATACAAGCGCATGAAATATCGCGGCATCATCTGCGAAAAGTGCGGCGTCGAAGTCACGCTGCAAAAAGTCCGCCGCGAACGTATGGGGCATATCGAACTGGCTTCGCCGGTGGCGCATATCTGGTTCCTGAAATCGCTGCCGTCGCGCGTCGGTCTGTTGTTGGACATGACGCTGAAAGAATTGGAACGGGTTCTTTATTTCGAAAACTACATGGTGACGGAGCCGGGTCTGACCCCGCTCAAGATGCGTCAATTGCTGTCGGAAGACGAATACGCCAAGGCGCAAGAAGAATATGGCGATGACTCCTTCACCGCCATGATCGGTGCGGAAGCGGTTAAGTTGTTGCTGTCGGCAATAGATTTGCACGCCGAGAAGGTCAAGCTGCGCGATGATCTGCGCGACACGACATCGGATGCGAAGCGCAAGAAGATTGTCAAGCGTTTGAAGGTCGTCGAGTCCTTCGTCGAATCCGGCGCACGTCCGGAATGGATGATCCTCGATGTCGTTCCGGTGATCCCGCCTGAACTGCGTCCTTTGGTGCCGCTCGATGGCGGTCGCTTTGCGACGTCGGATCTGAACGATCTGTATCGCCGTGTCATCAACCGTAACAACCGCTTGAAGCGTCTGATGGAACTGCGCGCGCCCGATATCATCGTGCGTAACGAAAAGCGTATGTTGCAGGAATCCGTCGATGCGTTGTTCGACAATGGCCGTCGTGGCCGCGTCATCACCGGCGCGAACAAGCGTCCGCTGAAGTCGCTGTCCGATATGCTGAAGGGTAAGCAAGGTCGCTTCCGTCAGAATTTGCTGGGTAAGCGCGTCGATTATTCAGGCCGTTCGGTTATCGTCGTCGGTCCGGAATTGAAGTTGCACCAGTGCGGTCTGCCGAAGAAGATGGCGCTCGAACTCTTCAAGCCCTTCATCTACGCCAAGCTCGAAATCTATGGCATGGCTTCGACCATCAAGGCGGCGAAGCGCATGGTTGAAAAAGAACGTCCTGAAGTTTGGGATATTCTGGAAGAAGTCATCCGCGAACATCCGGTGTTGCTGAACCGCGCCCCGACGCTGCACAGACTCGGAATCCAAGCTTTTGAACCTGTGTTGATCGAAGGCAAGGCGATCCAGTTGCATCCGCTGGTTTGTACCGCGTTCAACGCCGACTTTGACGGCGATCAGATGGCCGTCCACGTTCCGTTGTCGCTGGAAGCGCAGTTGGAAGCCCGCGTGTTGATGATGTCGACCAACAACATCCTCAGCCCCGCGAACGGCAAGCCGATTATCGTTCCGTCGCAGGATATCGTCCTCGGTCTCTATTACATCTCTCTGGCGCGCGATGGCGAGCCGGGCGAGGGGATGGTGTTCGGTGATATCGGCGAAATCGAACAGGCACTCGAAGCCAAGTCGATCACGCTGCACACCAAGATCAAGGCGCGTTATCACGGCGTCGACGATCAGGGCAACCATCAGATTACGCGCGTGGAAACCACGGCGGGTCGTATGCTGCTCTCGGAAATCCTGCCGCGTAACAAGAACATTCCGTTCAGCATCATCAACCGCGTTCTGACCAAGAAAGACGTGACCAACGTTATCGATAATGTTTATCGTCATTGCGGACAGAAAGAGACGGTGATTTTCGCCGACCGCATGATGGGCCTCGGCTTCCGTCACGCTTGCCGCGCCGGTATTTCGTTCGGCAAGGACGACATGGTCATTCCGCACACCAAGATGGCTTTGATCAAGAAGTCGCAAGATCAGGTGCGCGAATATGAACAACAATATCAAGACGGTCTGATTACCCGTGGCGAAAAATACAACAAGGTCGTCGACGTCTGGTCAACCTGCACCGAACGGGTCGCCGAAGAAATGATGAAGGGCATTACCGACACCGGTAAAGGCCACATCAATTCGGTGTACATGATGGCGCATTCGGGCGCCCGTGGTTCCGCCGCGCAGATCAAACAGCTCGCCGGTATGCGCGGGTTGATGGCGAAGCCGTCTGGTGAAATCATCGAAACGCCGATTATCTCCAACTTCAAGGAAGGTCTAACCGTCCTTGAATACTTCAACTCGACCCACGGTGCCCGTAAGGGTCTTGCGGATACCGCGTTGAAGACGGCGAACTCTGGTTACCTCACCCGTCGTCTGGTTGACGTGGCGCAGGATGCCATCATCACCACCATTGATTGCGGCACCGATAAGGGTCTGCATGTCAAGGCGGTGATCGAAGGCGGCGAAGTCATTGCGCCGCTGGGCGAACGTATCCTTGGCCGCACGGCTTTGGTCGATGTCGTCAATCCGAAGGACAACAAGATCATCGTCGCCGCTGGCAACCTGATCGAAGAAGCGCAAGTCGATGCGATCGACAAAGCGGGCATCGATATGGTGTCGGTGCGTTCGGCCCTGACCTGCAAAACCGAAAACGGCGTTTGCGCGAAGTGCTATGGCCGCGATCTCGCTCGCGGGACTCCGGTCAATGTCGGTGAAGCGGTCGGCGTTATCGCTGCCCAATCCATCGGCGAACCCGGCACGCAGCTGACGATGCGTACCTTCCATATCGGTGGCGCGGCGCAACGTGGTGCGGAGCAAAGCTCCGTCGAAGCCTCGTTCGATGCCAAGCTGCAGATCAAGAACAAGAGCACCGTTTCCAGCAGCGAAGGCCATCAGATCATTATGGCGCGTAACTGCGAAATCGTTCTGGTCGACGAAAATGGCCGCGAAAAAGCGCGCCATCGCGTCCCCTACGGCGCGAAGTTGCTCGCCGACGAAGGCGCGATGGTCAAGAAGGGCCAGAAGCTGGCGGAGTGGGATCCCTACACGTTGCCGATTATCACGGAACGCGAAGGTATCGCCCATTACGCCGATCTGGTCGAAGGTCTGTCGATCCGCGAAGTTATGGACGAAGCCACCGGCATTTCGTCGAAGAAGGTCACCGACTTCCGTCAACAGCCGCGCGGCGCGGAACTCCGTCCGCGTATCGTGCTGCATGACGACAAGGGCGAGGTCATCAAACTGGCCAGCGGTCTTGAAGCGCGTTACTTCCTCGCCGTCGATGCTATCCTCAACGTCGAGAATGGCGCGAAGGTCAAGGCGGGTGAAGTCTTGGCGCGTATCCCGCGCGAAGGCACCAAGACCCGCGACATCACCGGCGGTCTGCCGCGTGTTGCCGAGCTGTTCGAAGCGCGTCGTCCGAAGGATTTTGCCATTATCGCCGACATCGAAGGTCGTGTGGAATTCGGCAAAGACTACAAGATGAAGCGCCGCGTCATCGTTCGTCCGATGGACGAAGCGTTGGAACCGCGCGAATACCTGATCCCGAAGGGCAAGCATATTGCCGTTCAGGAAGGCGACATGGTGCAAAAGGGCGATCTTCTGATCGATGGCAGCCCTGTGCCGCATGATATTCTGGCGGTGATGGGCGTTGCGGCGTTGGCCGAATACCTGATCAACGAAATTCAGGAAGTCTATCGTCTGCAAGGCGTGAAGATCAACGACAAGCATATCGAAGTGATCGTGCGCCAGATGTTGCAGAAGGTCGAAATCACCGATGCCGGTGACACCACCTTCCTGTCCGGCGAATTGGCGGATCGTACCGAGTTCAACGAGATCAACGAGAAAGCGGTCTTGGAGAATCTGCGTCCGGCCCAAGGCAAGGCGGTGCTGCAAGGCATCACCAAGGCCAGCTTGCAGACACGTTCCTTCATCTCCGCCGCATCGTTCCAAGAAACCACCCGCGTCCTTACCGAAGCGGCTGTGGCGGGCAAGAGCGATACGTTGGAAGGCCTCAAGGAAAACGTCATCGTTGGTCGCTTGATCCCCGCCGGTACCGGCTCGGTCGTCAACCGCCTGCGCCGTATCGCCGCCGAACGCGACACCGCCGCCGACAAACTCGACGCCGAACGGGCAGCCCAACGCGCCTTGGTCGAAGAAGAAAAGGCCAAGGACGTGGCGTAAGCAGCGGTTAGTGATACAAAACTCTGCTCTTTTGGTTCTCGCTTGAAAGGACATGACATGCAGGCCGTGTTGAGTAGGTTGATATGCATGACTGTCATTTTAATGGGCCTTTCATTTGTTGGTGCATACGCGCGTGAATATCCAATCAACGAATTACCTATGTATGGAGGACAGTATGATCCCGATGTACCCCAGAATAAGAAATTCAGTGAGGATGCCGCTAATCTTGGATGGAAGTATTATAATTCCGGTGACATGGACACGGCTATAAAGCGGTTTAATCAAGCATGGATGCTGGATCGAGAAAATCCTGACGCCTATTGGGGGTTCGGCATTGTGATGGGGCAAAGGTCGCGGACGGAAGACACTGAGAAAAATTTAGATGAATCTATTAAGTTTATAGGGATAGCAAATTCAAAAATGCCTCACGATGTAAGAATATTGACTGATTTGGCCTTTTCGCACACCGTAAAAGGAGAATTTCTACAACTCAATAAGCGGCCATACGGCAATGAATACAACATGGCAAGAAAGTTATACCAAGAAGCTGAATCAGCTAATGAAAAATATGCACTTCTTTATTTTAATTGGTCTTCCTTGGAGTTGGCTGATGGCAAATGTCAAGAAGCAGTTCGACTAAACGGCAAAGCTCTCTCTGCTGGAATGCCAACAGATGCAAGGTATGAGAAAGAGCTTCTCGCTTGCAATGCAGGCAAATAGAAACCGTCCTCTATAACGTAATAACTTTTGCGAATTTAGCTTTGAGAGAAAATACTATAGAACCTCTGTTCTTGTGTCCAGTCAGGAGCCGATCATGACCGACGACATCGTACGCACGAAGATCCGCGAGGCTTTGGTTGCCACGGGCAATGACAAGCATGACGCGCAGAAGCTCGTCATCACTTGGGCGGTGCGTGATCCGCAGTTGTTGCTGGGGCTGACCAAGCCGCATTTGAAGGCGATTGTTGCCGGTTTTATCGATCACGTTGTACGTGACAAAGGTGGAGCCGGATCGGTGGATGACGGACCGGATCATTTGTCGCGTACGGCGATCGACGATATCGTGACTTCGGCCAAGCTGAGTGTGGCAACGGAAAAACGCCGAAAATCGCTTTTGCCCCCGCCGAAATCAACCGAACGTCAGGCTTCGACCATGCGGAAACTGGCGGCGGCGTTTACGAAGAAAAAGAAGTAAGGGAGCAAGGCTGTAGAATTTCCCTCCCGCTTGCGGGAGGGATGCCTGCCTAGTCGACCTCTACGCAATCCCCGCCCTTAACAGATCATGCACATGCAGGATGCCGACGGGCTTGCCGTTATCGACAACAAACAATTGCGTGTGTTTGCGGTCATTCAGCATTTTCAACGCTTCGGCGGCCAAGCCTTGCGATGTGATGGTTTGCGGCTTTTTGGTCATGACGCTGGCGGCGGTTTTTTGCAACAAATCGCCTTGCATATGGCGGCGTAAATCGCCGTCGGTGATGATGCCGACCAATTCGCCCTGATCATTCACGATACCGGCGCAACCGAAGCTCTTTTGCGTGATGACGACCAGAACATCGGCCATGCGGTCGGTTTCTTTCGCCAGCGGGACGGCGTCGCCGCCATGCATCACTTCGCTGACCCGCAGCAGAATCTTGCCGATCTTGCCGCCCGGATGGAAATTGCGGAAATCATCGGCGGTGAAGCCTTTGTTTTCCAACGCGGCCACGGCTAAAGCATCGCCCAACGCCAGCATCATGGTGGTGGATGTTGTCGGCGCGAGGCCCATCGGGCAAACTTCGGCCACGGCGGGGAGCAGCAAGGTGACATCGGCCGCACTGCCGAGCGCACTGCGTTCGCCCTTGGTGATCGCAATCAGGGGAATGGAAAAACGGCGGGTATAGGCGACAAGGTCGGTCAGCTCCGCAGTCTCGCCGGAATTGGACAGGGCGATGACAACGTCATCGGCGACGATCATGCCCAGATCGCCATGGCTGGCTTCGCCCGGATGCACGAACAGGGCCGGGGTGCCGGTGGAGGCGAGGGTGGCGGCGATTTTCCGCGCCACATGGCCGCTCTTGCCCATGCCGGTGACGACGACGCGGCCTTTGCATTGGGTCAGCAGGCGCACGGCCTGAACAAAACTTTGGTCGAGTTGATCGGCCAGCGTCTGCAAAGCGGCGCTTTCGCTTTTCAGCACGTTCCAAGCGGATTCAAGCAGGATGGAATCGTCAGCCAAGGGAGTCTTTCTGGTCAGGTTTGTCATGGCCGCATCCTAGGTAAAAAGGGCATTAAATACAAGGTTTTCAAAGTCGTTCTTTTCTGCTTTATAATTGGCGGCCCACCTGAATTCGAGATTTTCTTGAACGAAACGCCCCCACCACCGCCCCAGCCTGTCGTTAACCCTCCTGCGCGGGTGGGGCGGGGCGTTCCGGTTTTTCCTCTTTTTCTGTTTATCGCTTTCGCTGTTTTGATGGCCATTGTTGGCGCGATTTTCGCTTCAGGCCCTCTGGCGGAAAACAAAAATATCGTTGTTCCGCATGGCGCGGGTGTGCGGGAAGTGGCGGCGATACTGGATGCGAATGGCGCGATTTATGATCCGTTCCTGTTTCGCCTGTCGGTTAAATTTCTGGTCGATAACGGGTTGAAGGCGGGCGAATACCAGATCACCGCCGGACAAAGCATGGCCGAGATTGCGCGGATGATTCATGAAGGCCATTCCATCATGCGCCTTTTCACCGTGGCGGAAGGGTTGACGTCGGACGAGATTATACGCCTGCTCAACGCCTCGCCAACCTTTGGCGGCGATGCGGTGGGGGCGGTGCCGGTGGAGGGTTCGCTGTTGCCGGAAAGTTATCGCTATATTTATGGGGACAGCCGCGCCGCCGTCATTGCCCGTATGCAGAAAGCCATGACCGAGACTTTGGCTGAACTGTGGGCCAAGCGTGATCCTGCCGTGCCGTTGACCTCGCCGGAGGAAGCGGTGGTTCTGGCCTCCATCGTCGAGAAAGAAACCGGCAAGGCGGCGGAACGGCCCCGTATCGCGGGTGTGTTTTATAACCGCTTGCGCATTCATATGCGGTTACAATCCGACCCGACGGTGATTTACGCGATTGTTAAGGCGAAGGGTGGCTTGGATCATGACATCGATCATAACGATCTGTCATTCCCGTCACCGATCAATACCTATGTCAGCGACGGTCTGCCGCCCCAGCCCATCTGCAACCCAGGCCGCGCGGCGTTGGAAGCAGTCCTGCATCCCGAAACCAACGACTATCTGTATTTTGTGGCGGATGGCACGGGTGGGCATGTGTTTGCCCGTAATCTGGACGAGCATAACCACAATGTGGCGGAGTGGTTGCAGAAAAAGAGATAAGTTTGATCGTTAATTTATGTGCATGGCAGGAGCGTTAACCATACATTCATGTTGCAATACTAACGCGGCATGACTAACTTTTTTTATTGTAAAGCTATTACCTCTTTTAAAGGAATTGATCATGAGCATTGCAAGCCCCACTCTCGGTGTTACTAATCACTTTGGTATCACTGTTGGCGATCTTGAAGAAGCTGCAAAAAAGTGGAGGAGCTATGGATTTCCAGCGTCAGGGCAGAAAGGTGTTTCTGAGGAACATAAAGTTGAGTTCCTTTTTTTGAACATGGGTAATGCAAGAGCTGAGTTGCTTGTCCCCACTTCGGCTGAATCTAAAATTGCAAAAATGGCTGAGAAATTTCCTAAAGGATATGTTGGTCATGCATGTTATGAGGTCGATGATATTGGTGCAGCCAGAGCTTATTATGCGGCAGAACATGGGATGACATCAGGAGCCCCAACTATCGGGGCCGATGGGTTGAATATATCTTTCTTTCAGCTGTCAGACGGTCCTTTTTTGATGGAAATGGTGCAAGCGGCTGAACCTGGTGTGGTTCCATCATGGCCATCCAATGGCCCTGTCCAAAAACTAGCGGCAGCAACAATTGTCACGAACGATTTAGCAACGACAGTTGCAAAGGCGGAGAAATGTGGTTGGGTTTCTCGCGGCAAAGTTGAGCATAGAGCCGCCGCTGGTCCATCAACTTTCTTTGAAGCTCCGGGTGGAGTGGTTTATCAATTTACAACGCCTGAACAGGCTGCGGCACAATTCGGCGCACCGAAAATTATTCTTCCATATTCTTCCAAAAGAGTAGCCAGCCAGTTCGCTGGGTTTACAGTCGAACTTGATCCGTCTGCTGAATATCCTTCCGTCGAAGGTCGCCCCAATCGGATGTCATGGCAGCCTGTTGGCAGAAGCAAAGAAGGAGCTTTTGTAGAGTTGACCTGTGTTCGACCAACTGGGGCGGAAGATGATATTGGTATCAGTATCAATTATCACAGGCCGTTGCCTGCTGGCCACAGGCTTGGCTAACGCCATCATTATGTGTGTCTATGCTTTGCTGGGCTTTTGCTCATCCCTGAAACGTGTTGCCCAATTATCGATGATGGATTGGCGGCCGCGGGCGACGGCGAGGGTGTTGGCGGGGACGTCGGTGGTGATGACACTGCCTGCACCGATATAGGCTCCGTCGCCGATGGAAACGGGGGCGACGAGGGCGGAGTTGGAGCCGACGAAGGCTTCGCTGCCGATGCTGGTGTGATGTTTACGGAACCCGTCGTAATTGCAAGTAATGGTGCCCGCGCCGACATTGGCCTTCGCGCCCACCGTCGCATCGCCGATATAGGACAGATGGTTGATCTTCGCGCCGTGGCCGACGGCGGTGTTTTTCAGCTCGACGAAATTGCCGATATGCGCGTGGCCGCCGACAACGGTGCCGGGGCGGAGGCGGGCATAGGGGCCGATCAATGCGCCCGCTTCAACGCGAGCCTGTTCGATGTGGCAGAAGGCGCGGATTTCGACATTGTCACCAATCTCGACCCCAGGCCCGATGACAACATTTTGGCCAATGATGACATCGCGCCCGATGACTGTATCGGCGGCCAGATACACCGTCGATGGGTCTAGCAAGGTCGCGCCACCCAGCATCGCCCGTTCGCGCAAACGGTTTTGCATCAGGCGTTCGGCTTCGGCGAGTTCGACGCGGGAATTCACGCCCAGAACTTCATCCGCAGGCAATTCGGCGACGGCGCAGGTTTCCCCCGCGGCCTTGGCCAGTTTGATGCAGTCGGTCAGATAGAATTCTTTCTTGGCGTTGTCGTCGCGGAGTTGATCCAGCAACGGCCACAGCTTGCCGCCAGCAAACAGCATGATGCCGCCATTGCACAGGCGAACGGCGCGTTGTTCCGGCGTCGCGTCGGCGGCTTCGACGATGGCGGTCAGATTGCCGCGTTCATCCAAAATCAAACGGCCATAGGCGGCGGGGTCGGCGGGCGTAAATCC
>Ga0265331_10000405_pt1 | contig 44201 bp, 25 predicted proteins | sample 41923metaG_FD_202088 | JGI IMG/M metagenome (GOLD analysis project Ga0265331, IMG submission 202088) | Rhizosphere microbial communities from Carex aquatilis grown in University of Washington, Seatle, WA, United States - 4-19-23 metaG | ecosystem: Host-associated > Plants > Roots > Rhizosphere... | reverse complement strand
GTGGGTGCGCCATAGCGCGTGCTGATCCGCATCGCCGGGTCGACCGAATGGATCAAGCCGAACTTCTTGCTGTTGACGATTTCCCATTCCTGCCGCTCCTTGATCCCCTCGACGGTCAGCCGCATCTGCTCGTGGAGCTGATCGTACGGATCGTTGTAAAGGTCCGAAACACGGGTATGGACCCGAACCACCGTCTGCACGGTCGAGAGCGAGTACTCGCGGGGAAATGCGGAATAGTCGACGAAGGTCTCGGGAATTTCGACGTTTTCGGCGAAGCCCGACACCAGGTCGATGTTACGTTCACCGTAGCGGTTTACCGTCGAGCGCAGCTCGTGGTGTTCGGCGATGGCTTTCTTGAATTCGTCGCTCAAGTCCGGCAGCTCGGCGAGCACAAGATCGAGGTCCTTGCGCGAGAGCGTCAGCAGGATGCAGGGTGTGAGCGTGCGGATGGTTACATCCGAGGGTCGGTCGGAGACGAGGTCCGTCTCACCGAAGAATTCGCCTTCGGTCAACAATGCGATCCGCAGGTTGGTGCCGTGGACCCCTTTGCTTAAGACCTCGACCTGGCCCTGAGCGATGAGGAAGAACTTGCTGCGGTCTTCGCCTTCGTCGATCAGGGTGTTGCCCAGCGAGACCTCTTCGGTCTTGAAATGTGAGGCCATGCGGGCGATGATCGCATTGGGGAAACCGGAGAACAGCGGCACGCTGCGCAGGGCCTCCGGCGGAAACGATGCGACCCCACCTGACAAGTCGACCCCGATTCGCTGGGCCTTGGTCAACTCGACCTTCGTGCGATTGACCCGGTAAGTGCCCCCGTTGACGTGGACCCACGGCAGCAGGCTCAGGAGCCGGCGGGGCGTGATCGACATCATCTTCGGCGATGTCTTGGTCGTGCTGGCCAGGTTCCTGGCGACCGACGTGGTTACGCTGCGTTGCAACAAACTGTCTGACATTTCCGGGATCCCTGGTACTTGCGATGAGCGGCGATGCTTCCGTGAAAACAAAAAGAGGCCAACGGTCCACATGGGACACGTTGGCCTCCGGTTGACCGGTCAGCATTGCGGTTTCCGAACCGCCCGGATTCTATCCCAGGGCCAATGTCCCTTCAAGTCGCCCGGTAGTTGTGGCGGTCGGTCACGCCGTGCCTGTCAGCGCTGCCCCGTCCCCATCTTTTGCGCCGCCCACAACGCCAACTTCTCGCGGAAGATCTTGGCGTTGTGCCGCACGTCGACCGGAAACGAAGGGTGCCAAAAAAACGTTTCGATCTCCGTCGTCAACCGATGCTCCCGGGCCATCGCGCGCAACTCGGCAAACAAAATCCGCTCGTCCTTCCTATTAGCCGGCCGCCGGTTTGAACGGGGTTCGACGATGACGATCGGTCGTACCTGGTCGACTGGGCCCAGGCCCACCAGCGCGGAACGGAAGACCGCGGGGTGATTGTTGAAGATTGCTTCGCACTGCTCAGTGTAGAGCGGCCCTTGCGGCGTCAAAACCCGGTGCATCAGCCGGCCGCAATACCAGAAGCGCTCGCTCGCGTCGAAATAACCTACGTCGCCCATGCGGTGCCAGACCGTCGCTGCGTCGGCGATCTTTGCCCGCGCATTCGACTCGACACGTGTCGCGTATTCACTGGTCACAACCGCGCCGCGGACGATCAGCTCGCCGATATCGCCTTGTGGCAGTTCTTCCGCGTCGGCAATGGACGGCAGCGGAGCATCGACGGCGCGGATCACTCGCCATTCGATGCCGGCAAACCTGCGGCCGACGCAGACGCCGGCCCCCTGGCGCGTGGCCGCCGCGGTGTCGCTGAGCACTTCGGCGGCCGAGATCGACGCGACGGGCAAGGCCTCGGTCGCGCCGTACGGCGTGTGCATCTCGCAGGTCTGGTCCAAACACTCCTTCATCTGTTCCAACACCGCGCTGGGCACCGGAGCGCCGGCCGACAACACCCGCCGCAATGTCGGTAATCGAATGCCGCGCCCAACACAATAGGCGCCTACCCGTTGCCAAACGGCCGGTGAGGCGAATGCCTGTGTCACTCGGCAATCGTGGATCGCCTCGACGATCTTGGCCGGGTCGACCATCGCCGGGTGCGAGGAGTCCATGTCGGGCACGACCGTCGTCACACCCATCGCACAGTTGAACAGTCCAAACAACGGGAAGCCGGCCAGGTCGATCCCACCCGGCTCAATGCCATAGCGATCACGAATTTCGATCACCTGGCGGTCGAAATTGCCGTGCCGGTAGAGGACGCCTTTGGCCGGACCCGTACTGCCAGAAGTGAAGATGATCGCGGCCGGGTCTTCAGCACCCGTCGCGGCAAGCTGCGCGACGCAAGAAGGGCGGCGGCGCATGCGGCTGATCGTCGCGCCTCCCCAAAACCAGCGCAGCCCGACGGTGAGGTTGAACCGCGATCGGCAAAACCGCCGCCTCAAGAGGCTGCGTACCGCGTGAACAGCCGCGATCGCGACAAACCCCTCGGGCTCGGACTCTTCCAGGCATCGGACCAGGCTACGGAGGCCGATACCAGGATCGACCAGTATTGTCACAGCGCCCGCCTTGAAGAGCGCGAAGACGAGTGAGATGAAGTCGAAGCCGGGCCGGACCAATAATGCCATCCGCGTGCCCGGAGTGACACCCATTTCGCGCAGCCCCAGAGCGAGAACGTCGCTGTCCTGGTCGAGTTCGCGGAACGAGAAGCCGACATAATTCCGCCGGCCGTCGCGGCCGTAACCTCGCGGCTCGATCACCGCCGTCGCGTGGGGCCGGGCCTGAGCGGCGGCGGTCAGTCGCGCGGCGACGTTGACGATAGCGGACATCACTCAGGGAATAGCTTCGTCGAGAGATAGCGTTCGCCGATGTCCGGCAACACGACCACCACCAGCTTGCCGGCGTTGGCGGGCCGCTTTGCCACCTGGATCGCCGCCCAGGCAGCGGCGCCGCAGCTAATGCCGCACATCAGGCCTTCGAGCTTGGCCAGGTTGCGGGCAGTATCCATCGCGTCGTCATCGGTGACCTGCACCACCTCGTCGATGACCTCGACATTCAGCACGCCGGGGATGAAACCCGCGCCGATGCCTTGGATCGTGTGCTTGCCCGGCTTGAGTGGTTCACCTTTGCGTTTCTGTGTGATGACGGGGCTGTTGGCCGGCTCGACGGCGATGATCTGTACACCCGGCTTGCGCTTCTTGAGCACTTCACCCACACCGGTGATCGTGCCGCCCGTTCCGACGCCTGCGACGAAGATGTCGATTTTGCCGTCGGTGTCGCGCCAGACTTCCTCAGCCGTGGTCTTGCGGTGAATTTCCGGGTTGGCCGGGTTGTTGAACTGCTGGGGCATGAAGTAGTGCTTGTTCGCGCCGACTAATTCCTCGGCCTTGCGAACGGCGCCAGGCATCCCTTCGGCGGCGGGAGTGAGCACCAGTTCCGCCCCCAGGGCCTTGAGCATCCGCCGACGTTCGAGGCTCATGCTCTCGGGCATGGTCACCATCAGTTTGTAGCCACGGGCGGCGCAGACGAAGGCCAGGCCGATGCCGGTGTTGCCGCTGGTCGGCTCGATGATCACGGTTTCCGGCGTGAGCTTGCCATCGCGCTCGGCGGCGTCGATCATGGCGCGGCCGATGCGGTCTTTGACACTCCAGAGCGGGTTCATGTTCTCAACTTTGCCCGCCACCGTGGCCACACAACCCTGCGTGACACGGTTTAACTTGACCAGCGGCGTGTTGCCGATGCACTGAGTGATGTTTTCGCGGATACCGCCGGAAGTTGCCGTAGCCATAGAATTTCCTTTTCCAGTTTTCGACTTACCTTGCTTGCGGCGCGGATTATAGCTCAGGCGGCAGGCGGGGGTCAACGCGCGGGGCGGGCTTGCCAAGGCATACCGGCAAAGCAGTCAATCCGCCGCAGTGCGGCAGCGTTTCAGCGACATCAGCACGAAGGCGGTGCCGTACTGCTGGTGATAGTTGTAGAGCGGATAGTCCCACCAGGAACCATCCTTCTCTTGCAGCTTCAAGAGAATTGTCGCCAGTTGCGCCTGGTGCCGGGGCCGTTCACCCGGCGACAGTTGCTCGATGCACAAGGCCGCGTAATAGTGCCCATAGTAGAAGAAATAGCCCGCCACCATGAACCACGATTCGTGCGGAATCGGCCGCTTGCGTCCGATGTCGAGCCAGAGGTTGCGTGCGAACAGTCGGTCGAGCCAGGCATTCAGCACTTCGTTGGTGATTTGCTCGTCGCCCCAGAGCTTCAGCGCCAGATTGCAGGCCTGCGAGCGGCCCAGGCTTCCACCAGGGCGATTCACAGGGTGCATCGGTTGCATTTTCAGGTACTCGCCGTAAACATAGGAGTGGTCCGGCTTCTTCTGGCGTTCAAGCGAAGCTACGGCCCTCTCGACGAGCTTCTCGGGGGGTGGATAGCCGGCTTGCTTTGCTTCGTGGAAGGCGACGAGCATTGTGGCGTTGACAAAGCTGGTCGACGAGCTGCCCGGCCGCTGGCTGCCGCTGCGGAAGTCGTAATAACCCCAGCCTCCATCGACCGACTCGTATCGCGTGAGCATGTCGTATTGGGTGGCGATCAACTCGCCGATCTGCCGGCGGCGCGGTTCGTCGTCGGGCCGCCGCGCGAGCATGCGCACCAGCGCCTGGATGCCGTAACCGTGGGCCCAGACGTTGTAGATCGCGTCCGGCGTTGCCCGGCGGACCTTGCCCAAGTGCTCAAAAAGCCATGTTTCGCCACGGTCGATCGCATGCTCGACCTTTTCTTCGTCTACTACGCCCCGTCCGTCCGCGGTTTCAATCAGGGCCATCACGCACATCGCCGTGACCGCGGCCCGAAATCCCTCGTGCGCGCCGGGTACGGGAGCGTATATGTTCAGGTCCTTAGTGCGCTCGGCCGTGCCCCACGAGCCATCTGAGTTCTGGTCGGCCAGCAGGAATTCGATCCCGCGATGGATGGCCTCATCGATCGCCTCGTCGCCGGGGTGAGGAACCTCCTTGGGTTTCGGGCCCGCCACCACCGCCGCGGCCGCCGCCGGCGCGGGCTCGTCGGCTTGGAGCGCCGGTGCGCACAACAAAACCAAAATGCAAATCGCAATGCGCAGTTCCATGAGACTCGACCTCAGAAACGACACGACGGAACCACCGATGTCATCGACTTTCGCCGCACCGCCTCCATCCCCGCATCTCTTCCGTATCCCAACATCCCCATCAAATAGGCCGAATTGGCTCGCACGTTCTCACTTGGCTTCCGGGTTTTCCAAGAGCACTTTGTCTCCTTCGAGCAACCCATCCAGAATCTCGACTTGGGTATCGGTCCGCTGGCCGATGGTCACACTCGCTCGTTGGTGGTTTCCGTCGGCGCCGACACGGTAGACGAACTGCTTGGAGTCGTCGAGCTGGTCGCTAAACACCGCTGCCGGTGGAACGGTCACGGCGTCGGGCTTGCTGTAGGCGACCAGGGTCAGATTACAGTTCATACCCGGCAGAAGCGATTGGGCGTCGCCGCCCAGATCGACACTGAGCTTGGCGTCGAAATTGCCTTCCGCGGTGGGAACGGTGGCGATGGCCTCGACCTTGACGGGCAGATGCAAATTGGGGAAGGCCACACTCACTGCCTTGCCGGCCACGTCCGGCCGCACCAGACGCAGCTCCTTCTCAGCGACTGTCGTCCTCACGCACATTGGCCGCTCTTGTACGATCGTCATAAACACGCTGTTGGCCGTGAGCGCGCTGCCGTGGGTGAATTTGGATTCGCCCATCAGGCTACTCGACCACTTGCCGCGCTGGCAGTGGCCGTAGTACACCACGCCCGCCACGGGCGCTTTGACCAGCATCGCCTCGCGGTCTTTCTTAAGCTTGACCAGCCTGTCGGCGGCCTGTCGGAACTCGTGCAATTGTCGTTCGAGGGCCAGTCGCAGTTTGCCCGGCGAAACCGACAAGGCGGTCTTCGTCTTGCCCAGGTCGATCTCGTGGCGCAGCGCCGACTCTTTCATCGAGATCTCCAACCTCGGCAGTTCGACTTGCAGCGTCTGCTCCATGTGCTCTTTCGATTGTTCGAGGAAGAACTTCGCCTGTTCCAGATCGTTGCGCGCCCGTTTGAGGATGATCTCCTCGGTCTCCTCGGTCAGGTCGTCAGCCTTGTACATCTTTTCAAGCTGATTCAGCTCTTCCTGCTGGTACTCGACGAACTGTTCGGCCGACTTGAGCGCGAACAGCGCGCTCTTCTCCGATTGGGGCCGTGTGAGTTCAAGGAATCGTTTCAGGTCCTCGTCGGCCATCCGCTTGCCACGTTCGGCGGCTTCCAGATCGAGCGGCAGTGCGGCCTCGGTGGCGGCCAACTCGCTCTTGGCGGTCTCGAGTGACAATTCGGCCAGTTTTTGCCCCGATTCCAGGTCGGCGATGGCCGTGTCGATCCCTTCGAGGTCGAGCGTGACGAGCGTATCGCCTGGCTGCACGCGCGAGCCGTGCTCGACGGAGTCCAGCACCGTGAACACGGCCCAGGCTTCGGGGCGGAGGTTGATCGGAGTCATCTGGCGGGCTTCGAACACCCCGATCAGCGCGACCTCGATCTTTAGCGCACCCTTTTTCACGGTATGCTTGGTCTTGGCCGCCGCGCCGTCCGCGGCCTCTTGTGCCGGCAGGCGCGGCACTCCACCACCCAACGTCAACACGCCAATCAATACCAATGCACGTAGTGACATCGCCGTATCCCTTGCAACAAGTCAAAGAAGCGGGTTCAAATGGAAGACGGGGCGACCAGGCAGCGATTTCAGCGCCTGGTGCGGATCTCGATTGTAACCTCGCGCGGAGGCAGCCGCCAATGGAAACATCGTCATATGCTTACGATCGATGGCTCACAAGGCGAAGGCGGCGGGCAGATCCTGCGGACGACGTTGGCCCTGGCCCTGGTCACGGGTACGCCTGTCCGATTGAAGCGGATCCGCGCCGGCCGGCAGAAACCGGGGTTGCTGCGGCAGCACCTGACTGCGGTGCGCGCCGCGGCTGAAGTCTGCGGGGCTACTGTCGGAGACGACCGGCTTGGCTCGTGTGAACTTGAATTCAAACCCGGACAGGTCCAACCTGGCGACTATGCCTTCCACATCGGCTCGGCGGGCAGCACCACCCTCGTTCTGCAAACCGTCCTGCCGCCTTTGATGCTTGCGACTGAACGCTCGACGATCGTGCTCACTGGTGGAACCCATAACCCACACGCTCCGCCCGTCGATTTTCTCGACCTGGCCTTTCTTCCGCTGATCAACCGTATGGGACCGAAGGTCACTGTTTCGCTAAAGCGCCCCGGCTTCTACCCGGCAGGCGGAGGGCGGATTGAAGTTTCAATCGAGCCCGTCGGCAAACTCTTACCGATCGAACTTGTCGAGCGCGGCTTAATCCGGCGGCGGCTTTGCCGTGCATTTTTGGCGGGGTTACCTGCGCACATTGCAGAGCGTGAGCTCGCTACGGTCGGCCGCCTGCTCGACTGGCCCCAAGAGTGTCTTCGAACATGTACCTGGGAAGGCGACGTTGGACAGCGGAACAAGGGACAAGGAAACACCGTGACGGTTGAGGTCGAAAGCGACCGGGTGACCGAGGTCTTCACGGGCTTCGGCCAGCGAGGCGTTCCGGCTGAGGCAGTGGCCGAGACCGCCGCAATCGAGGCCAGGCATTATCTCGAAGCTGGCGCACCCGTCGGCGAACACCTGGCCGATCAACTGCTGCTGCCGCTGGCGCTCGCCCGCGGCGGCGCCTTCGTCACGATGCGGCTTACGAGCCACGCGACGACGAATATCGACGTGATTAGGAACTTCCTGGACGTGAAGATCGCCATCCGAGAAGAGTCGGGTGAACGGTGGAGAGTGGAGGTCGGTTGAGATTTCGGACTTTGATTCAGCTTTTTCCTGAAAGTGAAATGCTGACGAATTGGGCTTCGGTCTCATTTTGTACCACGTCTTGAGTTCCGCGCTCGTCGATTGCCCATCCCCATTTCTCCCATTACACTTGTCTCCATGCCCGCACTTCGCCGTGTTCTGCTCGTCCAACTTCCCATTCCACCGGTCGGTCCCGGGCCGATCAGGGGGAATGTGCCGCTGGCGGCCGGGTACCTGAAGCTCCTGGCGAGGCGACGTGGATTTGAGTCGAGCTACGAAATCGAGATCCTGCCGACGGCGGCGGCGAACACATGCAGTGACCAAGGGCTCGTCGAAGCCATCCTACAACGTGAACCGTGCCTGGTCGGATTTACCTGCTATCTCTGGAACATTGAACGCACACTCTGGATTGCCGCGAGGCTCAAGGAGCAGCGCCCGGATCTGCGCGTGATGCTCGGCGGGCCGGAAATCACCGCCGACAACTCCTGGGTGCTCGAACACACGGCGGTTGATTACGCCGCGATCGGCGAGGGAGAACAGACGTTCTGCGAACTGTTGCAGTCGCTGGCTGAGCGGAAGGCGCCCACGGGCCCGATCGACGGGTTGTACGTCGCGAATGTCAACGGCGTGGCCGGCGAAAGCCCGCGAATGCCGGCATTTCGTCGCCCGCTGGCGAACCTGGACGAAATCTCCTCGCCTTACCTGGCGGGCATTTTGGATGCGGCCGACGAACAGATGCTGCTTTTGGAAACCATCCGCGGTTGCGTGTTCAAGTGCAAGTTTTGTTACTATCCCAAGAGCTACGACAGCCTTTATTTCTTGTCGGAAGAGATGATCACGGCGAACCTGGAACACGCCCGGCGGCACGGGGCGCGAGAGGTGGTGCTGCTCGACCCGACGCTCAACCAACGCCGCGACTTTGATGCCTTCCTGCGGCTTTTGTCTTGCGCAAACCCCGATCGGCAGTTCACATTCTTCGGCGAGTTGCGAGCCGAGGGAATCACCGCCGAAACAGCCCGTTTACTCCGCGAAGCGAACTTCACCGAGGTCGAGATCGGCTTGCAGTCGATCGATCCGCTCGCCCAGGAGCTCATGGACCGCAAGAACAATCTCAAGGCATTCGAGCGTGGCGCTCGGGCAATGCTCGACGTGGGGATCGACGTCAAGGTCGATCTGATCGTCGGCCTGCCGGGCGACACGGTCGAATCGGTCCGCCGCGGACTTGATTACCTCTGTTCCAGCCGGCTCTATTCCACGGTACAGGTATTCAACCTGGCAGTCCTGCCGGGCACAGCATTCCGGCAAGAGTCCGAGCAATTGGGACTCAAGTTCCAGCCGCGTCCACCGTATTACGCGCTTGGGACGCCGACGTTGCGGTTGGAAGACTTCTACGATCTCCTGCGCGAGGCCCAAGAGCGGTTGCAGATCGAGTACGACCCGCTGCCGCCGCCGACCTTGGACTTTGCCAGCGACGCCCCCAAGCATTGCCTGCGACTCGATTTCAACGAAGAGGGCGCACCAGCCGCCGCCTGGCCCGCGCCGACCGAACGCGCACAGGCCCTCACGCTGTGGCTGTGCTCGCGTGATTTCCACTCCCAACGCTCGCGCGCGGCCAAGGCCATTGAACAGGTGCTGACCGACAACCCATTCACGACATTGCAAGTGGTGCTCGAGCCGACAGGCGATCCTCGCCGGCTAACGGCCACAGCGCTCGATGCGCTCGCCCGCGCTTGTTTTGGCCAACCGACGTACCTTGATCATTTCTACGCCGTGCAGCCGGGCCGGCCCAAAGGAGCGAAGCGATTGGTCGTCCTGGCGCCGCGCCAGCAACGCGCCGCAATCGGCACCGACTGGATTGACGAAGTGGGTGAGTATGGTACGCTCGTTTGGCGCGGGGCGGCGACCGCCGGTGAGGAACTGGAAGCGCATGAGTACGCGTTTACGAATGGATGAAAGGACGCCGGCCGCAACCAAGGGAGGACCAAGAACCATGCGCGATCACGAATTGGTAACCGTCTACGAGACACACGATGCCAACGATGCCGAAATCGCACGGCTGGCGCTCGAGAGCGAAGGGATTGCGGCCTTTGTCGAAGGGGAAGGGCAAGCCGGCCTGGCGGGGATTCTCAATATCCAGGTAGTGGTCAAAACGGCGGATGCCGAGCGGGCACGTGAATTGATCTCCGCTCACGCCGCCGAAACCATCACCGACGATGAAGTGGAACGGGCCGAGTTGGAATACGAAGAGGAAACGGGGGACCACGGTGAGGAGTAAGCAATGCGACTTGGCACTCTGCTATTCGGAATCTGGTTGAGCTTGGTAGCGATTCCTGATCAGGCCAGGGCCTTCGAGTCCGACCCTGCCAATGCGGCGACTGAAATCGAACGCCTGGGAGGCGAAGTCTTGTACCGCAACGGTATCGCCGTGGGGTGCGACCTGAATGGCATCAGATTCGATGACGTCGCCGGCGCCGATGCTGCCCTGGCGCGACTGGCTGCGTTTCCCGACTTGGAATCGCTGTCGCTGAGGAGTGTCCGGCTTTCCGCCACGGGTGTGGCTTCGTTGAAGGCGTTGAAAAAGCTGCATACGCTGGATCTGACCGACAGTGGAGCGTCTGAAGAAGTACTCGACGCCGTCGCCGGGCTTCCGAGCCTGCGGGTATTGCGGCTGGACCGGAACTACGCCGTTAGGGACGCAACGTTGAATACACTCAGCACGCTGGCCGATTTGGAGGAATTGTCGCTATCGGGAACCGACTTCAATGACGCCGGATTGGCTCAGCTTGCCAGTTTCAAGAAACTGCGGCGCCTGGACGCGAGGTTTACCCAACTGTCGGCAGGGGGATTGCGGGCGCTCGCAGGCATGCGCGGGCTCGTCGAACTGCGACTCGATGCAGGGGTAACCGATGAAAGCGCCCGCTACCTGGCCGGGCTCACCGGCCTGCAGACGCTTGACTTGCGTCGCGCCAAACTGACCAGCGAGGGCATGCGCTCGTTAGCCGGATTGACGGGTTTGGTCGAACTGTACATTGGCGGCACCTACGTCGGCGATTCGGGGCTGCAAGCCTTGCAGCGGATGACCAACCTCGAGCGGTTGTCGCTTGATTATAGCTACGTGACCGACAAGGGTTTACCAGCCCTGCGCCGACTCGTGAAACTCAAGGTGCTTGATCTGACTGACACGCGGATCACGAACGAAGGCCTGGCAAACATCAAGGGGCTGGTCCGTCTCGAAGAACTATCACTTCGCCAGACGGCCGTGGGCGACTCAGGGTTGACATCCTTGAAAGACCTCACCGAGCTGCGCAAGCTCGATCTGCAGGGTACCGAAATTACCGATTCCGGCGTGCCGCTCTTGGCTCGCTTGCCCAAGCTCAAGCGACTCTCCGTGAGTTTCACGTCTGTTAGTTCAATCGGACTGGACGACCTGCACCGGGCCTTACCGGCCCTGCGCATCGGTCAGATCGAAGATCCCGTCGGAGGCTTCTAGTCATGGTCATGCATCACACTTCGACATGTGCAGGGCCCGCGCCTCGGAATGAATTTCAAGCTCCGTTGCCGCGCCGCTTGAGCGCCGCTTTGGGCTGGTTCGTCGTTGCGGCGCTTCTGACCTTGCCCTTGCCGACATTTCCGGCCCTGGGACAGGTGACTGACGATCCCGCCGTGGAAAAAGGCACTCGCTGGGCTTTGTTGATCGGCGCCCGGGATTACGAAAAATTCGTGCCTTTGACGTGTTCGACGAACGATGTCATACAGCTTGCGGCGACGCTCCGTGAGCGTGGCGGCCTGCGATACGATCAAGTGCTCGAACTGAGCGACGATCGCGAAGAGCGCGAGCTCCGTCCATCGCGAGTTCACCTGATGAAGCAAGTTGAGCGATGGTTGGCGCTCCCGGGGCCTGCCGACCAGGTGATCGTGTATTTCAGCGGCCACGGCGGCCGAGACAAGCGGGGGACGCTTTACCTTTGCACTCCAGATGCCGACCCTGAGCATTTGGCGGAGACGGCCGTTTCGGCCGAGTGGCTGCAGGCTCGGCTCAAGTCCTGCAAGGCCGCCGCGAAGCTGCTGGTGCTCGACGTCTGTCACGCCGGCGCCGACCAGCGCTCGCCACCCGCCGGCGCCGTCGATGGCAATGCGCTGGGTGAACGGTTCGCCCAGTTGGAAGGGGCCGTCACGTTGGCGAGCTGCAGCGCCGACGAGAGCAGCCTCGAATGGCCCGAGTGCCAGCAGGGGCTGTTCAGCTTTTGGCTCAATCAGGCGCTTCGCGGTCATGCAGACCATGACAACGACGGCCGCATCAAGTCTGACGAGCTCTACGACTTTTTGCACCGCAATGTCCAGCGCTCGGCCGAGCGCATTTACGCTTGCCAGCAGACTCCCGTGCAGATCGTGGGAGGGGACGTGCGCGGCGTGCAAACGGTGCTCGAGCTCCGCCCGCGAAAACTCGACGAGCTGCTCGCCGACATGGCCGACCGGCTTTCGTGGGCCATTGCCGATCGGCAGCTCGAACGGGTCGGCGTGGTGCCCGAATTCGTCGTCGATTCTCCACTCGACAAGGAGCTCGGGGGCAAATGGGGGCTGTTGGGAAAACGCTGCGCTGCCCAGCTCGAAGAACGGCTGCTGCGCGCGGGCCAGAACGGGCCGGTGAGTTTCTCGGTCGTCGATAATCAACGGCTGGTGCGAGCGATGCGTACTAGTGAGTTCAAAATCAACGATCTCTACGAATCCGAAGCATTGAAGAAAGTCTCCGACAATGTGCAAGGATTGCCCGCGATCGCCATCGGCATGCTCCGCAGCCGCGAAGGCGACAAAGCCAATCTCCGTTGCCGCTTGGAAGACGTCGGCGGCGGTGATGTGTTGGCCGATGTGGGAGGGAGGGCTTTGCTCTCCGCCAGCGATTGGGCCGAACTGGGGCATAGCGTCGTCGTTCCTCCGTCGGGTGGTGGTGGCGCTCCGGGCTTCGGGGGTGGCGGAGTCGTTCCGGCCGTGCCCGACTTGGACAAGGAGGCCGAAGGCGCCAACCCGCTGGCCAATCCCGACTTTGCTTATCCCGTGAGGATTTACGTGGCAGGGGAGTTACGCAAGGGTGTCATCCGCGGTAACGACTACCTCGTGCCGGTGCGCAAGGGCGAGGAGCTGGCGGTCCATGTCTGGAACAACAGCCAGGAGCCGGTGTACATGCGATTGCTCGTGGACGGGCTGAACACGCTGCCTCAGAAGGACTTCAGCCAGGGGGTGGAAACGTTGGCGGTCGCCCCACGCGTGAGTTTGGAGCGGGCGCGGCACTGGATTCTCGACCCGCAACGCAAATTCGTGGTCGGTGGATTCGTGACCGCGACGGGAAGCCAGGGGAAAATGCGGAAGTTCGAGGTCGTCGACGCCGTCGATTCCGAAGCCGCGCGGCAGGAATTCACCGAGCAGATCGGCCTGATCACCGCCGCCTTCTACCAGCCGTACCGGGCCCCGATGATGGCCACGACCGGCTCATTCATGAGTTCAATGCCAGAATTCGGCATACGTCTCGGCCCCGAGGTCACCCAAGCCTTGCCGGTTCGCCGCGCGCCGCCGGTCGGCAACTTCGTCGCCGTCGTACACATTCGCTATGTGAATGCCGATACGTTTGGCGGCCGATGAAACCGCAACCGCCATTCAGAACTTATCGAGCGTGTCGATCCACTCGAGCAGCGCGGCACGGTCCTCGTCGTTCAGATCGTGCGACTGCGGGCCCTGATCGCGTAGAGTGACTGCGAACTTCCGCTCGCGAAGCGCGTTGATTGTAGCGGTGATCGGTTTTGCAAACTTCGATTGGACAGCCTGGGTGAGGAAGAAGTCAAGCCGGTAAACCGGGTCGTTATCGGGGGGTGTGGCGCCCATGAGCGCGTCGATTGCGGCGACCCCACGAATCGTCTCGCGCTCCGCGAAGGCCAAGGCATATGCCATCGTCCCGCCGGTCTCGTGCCCGCCCGCCACGATCCGTAGGGGATCGATCTGGTAGCCCGCGCGGAACTGGGCCAATGCCTTCGTGGCGAATTCAAGATCGTCTTTCTGCCAGCGCCCAGGCATCGCCGGCTTGGGAACCAAAACCAGCAAACCGTCACGATCGCAAGCTTCCTTCCAGCGAGTTAAAAGTTCTTCGTCGGCGGTGCCAGCCGCCGATGGGAACCAAACGACCAGGCCGTGTCGCAATCGCGGGTCGTAACTTGTCGGCACAAAGGCCAGCGCCTTGTTCTTCATTTCGGGAACTTGCAATTCGAACGACCCGATCGTCGGACGCTGGCCCTCGAAAGGCGCCAGAGGCCCACGAGCGGCGGGCAACTGGCCTGGCGTCGCTTCCGGCGCGACCGCCGACCAAACGACTTCCAGGGAGAGCTTCTGGCCATCGCGCTCAACGACCAACGGCGCGTGCTGGTTCAATTCGATCGCGGCAGTGGCGCTCATCAGCTCGTCGCGATTACCAGTCGGCTTTTCGGCTAGCGAAATGAGCTTGTCGCCCGCGCGGATGCCTGCCTTGGCGGCGGGGCTGTTGGGGTAAACGTAGCGCACGGCGACCCCCGCGGTGGCTTCAGCGACGTCACGGCGAGGGAGGATGCCGAGGAACGGCCGCTGGTAAGGATCGAGGTGGTCGACTAGTTCCAGCTCGCGCTCGATCCGATCTTCGCCGCGGACGACCGTGACCCTGAGTTTGTCGCCGGCATAGCGGCGGTGGATTTCGTGCAACAACTGTACCGGCCTCTCGATCGCGCGGTCATCGATCTGGACGACGCGGTCGCCGGACTTGAAACCCGCCTTGTAAGCAGGCGAATTAGGTCGGCAGGCAGCAATCACGGGAGCGTCGGCGTACTGGTCGCGAACTTGCATGTGCACACCCAAAAGGCCGGGCAACAGATCGTGCCCTTCCTTGAGCCGCGGCAAGAGCCGGCTGATCTGCTCCAGCGGCACGGCGAAGCCGATCCCCGAGTCGTACCACTCGACTCCCTGGACTTCACCCGAGGCCATCGGCGAAAGTGGCACCAAGACTCCGAGCACGCGACCATGGATATCGACCAGCGGCCCGCCGTAGTTGGCGGGCGAGATCTTGGCGTCGGTCTGGATGGCCTTGTCCCAAACGCGGTGCAGCGCGCTGATGATGCCCACCGACATGTTCGGATGCGCGTGGTCGAAGGCCCGGCCCACCGCGATTGACCATTGGCCGACCTGCATTTGGTCTTCGCTCACGCCCTCGGGAACGGGCAAATCCCCCGCCACGGATATCTTCAACAGCACCAGCATCCGGTTGCGGTCGGTGGCCACGAGTTGCGCCGCTGCCCGCGAGCCGTCGGCCAGCTCGACAAGGATCGATGCCGGCTTCTGGGCAAAATTGAAGGCGCTGGAGACGATATAGCCATCGCTGCTGACGATGACGCCAGTCGTGGGGCCAGTGCCGAAGAGCACCTGGCCGACGCGCTCCAATCCGCCCACCGTTTCGATGCTTACCACCGACGGAGTCACACGGGCCATCGCCGCCCGCATCGCCGCTTCCTCGCGCGACGGCAAGTCGTCGTCGGATGCGCGGGCCGGAAGGGCCAGGAAAACCAGGGCAAGGGCGACAAACAATCGGCTTTGATGGGACATTGAGTGGTAAGTGAGCGGTAAGTAGTGAGCGTGAAAGCGGCGCAATGCCCCTCCGATTTTCAACCAAGCTAATTGCTATTCCGTGCCGTCGATCCTTTCGGGTGAAGCGACAAGCTCGACGGTGATCAACTGCTGGCCTCTTAGCACTGTCAACTGCACCATTTCGGAACGGTCGACCCTTGCCATTTCAGCCGAGAGCGCTTTGACCGACTGCACCAACTGGCCGTTCACGAACAGCAGCAGGTCGTCGGGCCTGAGTCCCGCCGTCGCGGCGGGCGAACCTGCGCGAACCTGGTCGACGAACGGGGGGGTGCGCTCCAAAACGTCGGGTACGAGCACCAATCCCAAGAGGTCGGTCGAGAGCGCGTTTTCTCTCTTTGCCGCGCCAGTGTCAGCCGGCCGCTCGACAAATTTGCCTGCGCGAATTTCCGCGACCGTGGCCGCCAGCTCCTCGACCGGAACGGCGTAGTTCAACCAGGTATTGTTGAGCGAGTTGCGCAGCTCCTTGCCGAGCATCCCCAGCAAGCGACCCTGGCGATCGGTGAGGGCGCCCCCCGCCGCGCCAGGGTTGTTCGTCATGGCGTCGAGGATGTACGCAGGGCCACGATAAGGTGTCTCGAACACTCCGTGCCTGGCCTCGAGTTTGCTTTTGATGGCCACGCTTCCGTGCAAGACGCTCGAAGGCTCATCGCCCGTGGCGACACCGAACAGGTTGCTGAATGCCAGCACCCGTGAGCCGGTGTCGGCGGTGACGGGCGACGCGAGATCGAAAAATGGCACCCCTTCGGCGTCGATCTTGAGCACTGCCATTTCCAGGCGCGGATCGGCTCCCAGGAGTTTGGCCTCGAACTTACGGCCGTCGTTGAGAGTGACGGTGATGAAGTCGGTGTCGAGCACGTAACTCCAGACTGTCAGCACATGCCCCTCGGCAGAAACCAGAAAGCCGCTCTGGTAAGGTTCCAGACCGCGGAACCCGCCGGCCCCGTAGATCTTGACGATTTTGGGCTGGGCTTCATCGATCACGCGGGCGAACGACGAAGTCAATGCCGTGTTGGTGTCGGCCGCGATGGTGATCGCCGGCCAAGCAGAAATCAGGACCAGGGTCAGCAATCTGAAATCTTTCCTCCTCACGGCGTGTCCTCCGCGGGCTTGTGCAACGTCCAGTCGGTCAGCTTGAAGACGCCGTAGATGCCATCGCCATAGCGAACCTCCAGTTTGCCGGGCAACTCGCGCCCTTCGAACTCGCGATAGTCGGAGAAGTGCAACTCGCATGGGTCGTCGTCGGATCGCAAGAACATCTCGAGCACCAGCAACCGCCCCGAGGCTGAATCGACGGCGAATTGGCACTCGACGCCTCCGCTGCTCCCAATCAGCACGTCGACCAGGCCCTCATGCCGGCTCGCAAAATCATGGTCGGCTAACGGAACGGCCCCGAAATAGTCGAGACTGCCGAACTGGTCAGGTCCGCCGACAAGCAAGCGGCGCCAAAGATAGAGTGCCGCCAAAAGCCCACCGCTGGCCGGCGGGTCGGTCGCGTCGGCGAGGCTGTCTCCCGCCGTGAAGGTTAGCATGCCGCCGGGCAAGGCGCACATCGCCCCCTCGTTTGAAATGCCGAATTCGGCATCACCCGCGCCCAACCATTCACCCTTGACACGCCATTGGCCCGCAAACTCGGCGAAGTCGCCACGAGCTACCAATTGGTTCCATACCCGGCCACGATTGAACTTATTGAAGTAGTAATTCGCGTAGCCCCGCCGCGATTCGAGGTGTTGCTTGACGATCTCGGGAACCGGCGCCGGCACCGTGTGCGACGAGGCGTTGGGAGGAAGTGGCATGGGCATTGGAGGCGGTTGTCCGTCAGGCGGCTTTTCGCCAGGGCGGGGTGGAGGCGGCTGATCCGGATCGGCCGGCTTTCCGCTCACTTTTTGCAGTAGCTCCTCGGTGCCGTGGACCCCGGCCAACCGCACGAGTGTCTCAAAGGTCTGCCCCTTGCGGCGAAAGACGACGGGGACACGCCACCCCTTGGGAAAAATTCCGAGCACGTTCTTGAAAGCGTTGACCGTATGGATCGGTCGCCCTCCGAAGCTTACGATCTCGTCGCCGTAGCGCAGTCCACGCCGATAGGCGTCGGAACTTTCAACGATATCTGCCACGATCACCCGGCCATCGTCCTGGCTTGCCACGCGCGCCCCCAACGTGGCATGATCGACGATTCGGCCGGCGTGCAGGCAACCAAGGAAGTTTTTGATCTGGTTGATCGAAATCGCATAACCCACACCCACATTGACCCGGCCTCGTTTCTCGAATGATCCGCGGCCGTTGATTCCGATCAGGCGGCCTTGCGAGTCGAACAACGGGCCTCCAGAGTTGCCGGGGTTGATCGAGGCGTCAGTCTGCAGGCAATCGGCATATTCCAGGAGCGTCCCGCTTGGGTACTGGTAACGATGGACTCCGGAGATGATGCCGTAGGTCACGGTTGGCTGAAAGTCAGTGGCCAGCAGAAACGGGTTGCCAACGGCAAAGGCCCAATCGCCGACCTGCACCTGGTCGCTGTCGCCCAACTCGGCGTGCGGGAAGTCATCGCGGCCGAAGAGCTTCAACAGGGCCAGATCCCCGACAGGATCGATGCCGACGATCACGGCGTCGTAAAGGGCGCCGTGGGCCATGCCGCATTTCATCGCGTCGCCGGATGGCTTCGTTACGTGAAAATTGCTCAAGGCGTAGCCATCGGGTGAGATCACCACACCGGAGCCGCCCCCCTGGCCGCCGTTTGCGAAGATAGCGATCGCCGCCTCGCGCGCCTTGGCCATCACAGCAACTCTTTGGCGTTCGGCCTGGAGCACCGCTTCATCAACTTCAGCTCGGACCGTCGGGGCCAGGGCCAGGAGCGCGCCCAACGACATGACCAAAAAAAGCGGAGTACGTGAAAGTTCCGAGCATGGAAGAGGTGCCGTCGCAACTCTCACGAGTTTCGCTATTGGGACCGCATGTCGGGTGACGCCGTTCATTTCAAAATCCTTGCTTCACACAGGTCGAGATGGTCCGACACTTCCTGGCCTTCGCCAAAATCAACCAGAATCTTCAGGCGGCTCACGCCACGCACATCGACGTCGAGCGGCAGCGGGTCGTCGTGTCCCGTCAGGGTCGCTTCGAACAAGTTTTTTCCATCGCCGGAAATCACCAAGCGCACATGCCCGTCGGGCCGGACCCGGTCGTCGAGACCCACCAGGGCCTTTAGCAGGTGGAACTGCCCGGCCGGAAGCCGATAGACCAATTCGGTGCGGCTATGGATACACAGCCCCTTGGCGTATGCCTTGTTCGCCAATCGTAGTTCGCCGCCGTCGGCCGCCTCGTCCATTCGTGGACGGTTTAACTGGGCGAGTGAGGCGGGTTCGTCGGCACGGCCGAAATAGGGCATCCAAACGCTCGACTCCGGGGTCAGGTCGCTGAGATACTGTATCTTACCGTCCACGGCCACGACCTGGTCCAGCGGCAAATCGAGTTTGAGGCCGGCGGATGTTGTCAGCTTCAATCGGCTCTCGGCCAACTCGACTGCCTGGACTTCGAACCGCGCGCCCGCGCCGTCGGTCACCCGGCAAAACGACGAAGGCAGCGTGCGTCCGGCCTTGTGGAAATAGACCAGGCCCTCAACCCTCGCGCGCTTGACCGCGAGCGTCTCGTCGTCGAGCTTGAAGCTGACGGTGGCACCATTGACGTCGCCCAGCACGCCCGTCTGAAAATCGAGACCACCCTTCTGCCGAATCACGATCAAGTCGTCGGCGCGCTCCCCTTGTAGAATCTCGGACCATTGGTCGGCCATTTCCGCATCTTGCGGCTTGAACCGCACATGGGCGATCGACCGCGTGGAGACTTTGACTTTGGCGCCCCCGAGCAGTTCGATGCGCGCCTCGGCTCCAGTAACCTCGTAAGAATGGGCCGGCAATAGCGAGCCGTCGACCAACTCGATCCAGATGCTTGCGATCACCTCCGGTGCAGCGGGCCGTTGTCGCGAGACCAGACCGGCGACCCTTTCCGAGGGTACTGCGACCCGCCCATCTACGGTGTCGAGTGTGACCTCGCGGGCCGATAATTCCACCAACGTGCCGGCCAACTCCTGGCCATCCGTTGTGCGCAGGTCGAATTGCGGATCAGCGCCGATTGCGGCGATGAGCAGGAGTGTGAGCATAGTCATTTGTCATCGGTCATCTGTCATTGGACCCATCCCTCATCCTTGGCATGGGGCATGACCAATGACTACTCCCATTATACACGCTTGCATGGAAAGCGCATTGACATCCGGCAGTTTTTTCACCTGATCTATTAGGATATCCGATGGGCGGAATCAACCTTAGTCATTCTCGCCCTCGGCGGCCAGCTTGCGAAAATATTGCTCGATGGCGTCGCGGTAGTGGGGAGGAAAGTCCTTGCCGATTTGTTGCAACGCCTCCTCACGCTCCTTGGGAGGTAAATCGCCCCAACCCGATGTCTTGCCCAGATTGCGGCGGTTCACGTCGCCCGGTGCGTTCATGCGCGCGATTCGGCTGTCGGGCATCGCCTGCGTGGGACGTTGGCCGCCCGAAGGACTACTTTGCTGTTGTTGCTGTTGCTGCTGCTGTTGTTGTTGCTCAAGCTCCTCAATCAATTTGTCGAGCGAAGCGATCACGTCGTCTTCCAGTTTACGAACTGTCTTGCCTGCCCGACCCAATTCAAGCCGGCGGCGAATGTCGTCCATCCGCCGTGCGATATGGTCGAGCGATTCGTCTTCCAGTTTGCTTAGGTCGTCCTGCATCAGGGCGGCCAGCGATTGGTAACGCTTTCGGCCGTCGTAAACGTCATCGAGCAGCTTCGCGATCGCCGCCAGGCCTTGCTCCTTGTGCAGCAACTGATGGTGCGCGACGCTCTCGACGAACAACAGCGCGGCCGGGTCGACGACGTCGGTCGCAGTTAACCCGTCAAGCTGTTCCAGCGCCTCGTCGTAGAGCTTCTCATGCGACAACCACCGGGCATAAACCAACCGCAAGTTGTGGCACTCGAAGGCGGGAACGTTTTCGGCCCGCAACCATTCCTGGGGTGCGAGCGGTCCTGGGCGACGAGCACGGGCACACAGTTCGACGAGCGATTTGGCCCGCGCGTCGCCCAGGGCGAACGTCTGGGCGAGCAATTCCAAACGAAGGCCGGCGTCGTTCTCGGCCGCGGCCCGCCATAGCTCCTCGGCCGCGGCAAGGGTCGCGTCGTCGGCCTTGCGTTCGACCATCCAGGCAAGCGCCTGGGCCTTGACCTCCTCGGCCGATGGGGCCTTGACGGCCGGAGTCTTGGCAAGCGGATCGTCAGTGATGGCGGAGTCATCGGCGTGAATTGAGGTTCCGATCGCCATTGCCAGAAACAGCGCGCCGACCCTCGTTCCGACGCTCCGTGTGGGAACGAAGGAGAAGTGAATAGCAGGTCGGAGACCTGCCCCACGTATGGCTTGAGTGCGGCGGATCATTGGTTTTTCCCCGTGACAATATCGCGCGTGGCTCGAAAGATTCGTGATTCACGTTCGGCCAACCGTTCAAGGGCCTGAATCAGCTCCGGCTTGTCGGCCTGACCGACGTCCCCGTCGACCAACTTAGTATACCTTTTTGTACGGGTATTGACCCGCATCTGCAGGGCACGAATCATCTTCAGCTCGGCGATCGCGTCGATCAACGGTGGGTCCTGCGGTTCGCCTTGCTGTTGCTGCTGTTGCTGCTGCTTCTTTTGCTCCTGGTCCTTCTGTGCCTTTTGCAAGGCTTCGATCATCTCTTCCAAGGCGGCGATCACGTCCTCTTCCACTCCTTGGCAGGTCTCGTCGACCTTGGCCTGGGCCAGCCAGTCGACGATTTGCTGCATGTCCTCGCGCATCTGCGAAACCGCCTCGGCGAAGGCCACGGCCGAACCTTCGTCGCGCAATAGCGTCTGGGCGTTTCTGACATCGGTGACGATGGAAGCCTCTTTGCGGCTGAGGCGGCCCGCTTCGATTTCGTCGTTGCGCCCGCGGTCGGCCACCGCCACACGGTCAAGCCGGCGCGTCGCCTCGTAGACCTCGATTTGCGCCTGGAGCATCTGGCGGAAGCGAGCTTCGAGCATCGCCAGCGTCCGCTCGACTTCCTCCTCGCGCAGTTGCCTGAGGATTTCTTCCAGATCCGCCTTGGCCTTTTCCAATTCGCGGACCGCTTGCTCCTGATCGGGAATCGCCCCCTCGCGCTGGGCTTTTTCAAGTTTCAATCGGGCTTGTTCCATTCTCTGCTGAGCGGCCTCGATTCGCTTGCGAGCGGAATCCTGGGGCTGATCCCGATTTTGATCCTGGTTTTGGGGCTGGTCGTCGGAATCTTGTTGGTCCTGTTGGCCTTGCTGGCCTTTTTGTCCCTGCTGCCCCTTTTTCGGTTTGCCTTGTTCCCCTGTCTTTCCTTGCTGTTGGTCCTGCTCGTCGGAAGGTTTCTGATCGCCTGGTTCGTCCGAAGGTTTCTGCTCGCCTGGCTTCTCGTCTTTCGGCTCCTGATCGGCAGGCCGTTCGCTGTCTTTTTCCTTGGGTTTTGCGTCCGATTTTCCATCGTCTGACTCGTTGCCCTCGCCGGGCTTCTGCGTTTTGGCGTCAGCGCCCTCTTTCGGCTGGCCCTGTTCGCCCTGCTTGGACGATCCTGGTATACCGTCGTTGGGCTTCCCCTGTGAAGGCTCGTTTTCCCCGTCTCCCTTCTTCCCGTCATTCTTCTCCCCATCTCCCTTTTCCTTTTCACCTTTCTCGCCGCCGTCCTTTTGGTCGCCATCTTCATTGTCTTCGTCGTCAGCCTTAACCTCGTCACCCTGCTGGGCGCCGCCGTTACTCTCCTGCATTTCATTGGCGAGCTTCTTGGTATCCTGCGCCAGTTTTCCTTGGCTTTCGGCGAGGCGTTTGGCATCGGCGCCTTTGGCAGTCCAGTTTTGCAATTCTTGCTCGCGATTGATCAACTCGTTGATGCGGCGAATTTGCTCCTTGATCCGTTTGCGCTCATCCTTGAGCCTCTGTCCTCGCTGCTCGCTGAGCAAGAGCTCCAAGAGTTTGTTCAGGTCCTGCTCGACTTCTCTTTGGTTCGAGACCGCGTTGGCCAGACGTTCCTTCTTGAGCAGGTCGATCAAGGTTTCGAATTGCGTGCCGATCAGCTTTTCCTTGCTTTGCGACACGGCCTTGCGCAAAAGCGCGGCGCGTTTGGGGTCGGTTGAGGCGGTTAATTCCGCCATCCGCGCCAGCACCTTTTCGAATTCCTTAAATTTCTTCTCGACCCGTTCCTGCGCCAGAGTCAACTCGGCGGCGCTTTCCGAGGTTGGCTTCTCGGCGCCAGGTGATGTGTCGTTCGCGTCGTTCTCCTGGGCCCAAACCGGCGTACCGACGAGCCATACGATCGCGGCCAAAGCCGCGGCACCGACGGCTCCTCGTAGCGGAGATCGCGGGAACTTCAAATTTGGCATAGGATCGCCGGAATTCGTACGAATTTCGCTGAACCCTGCGCGACAGAATCGCCTTCGCGTTTGCATGGGTTACTCCTCGTCCTCGAGTAAGTTACGAAGCTTGTCTTGACGCAGCTTCTTGGTCTGCTCGTTCAGGTCCTTTTGTAATTCGATGATCTCACGCAAGCGGTCCAAGGCCTCGTTGAACGTTTCCAGTTCCAACATTTTATCACGGATCTGCTGCATTTCGACCAGGATCACTTCGGCCTGCTCCAACGCCGCCTTTCGGGCTGCCGCAAGTTCGGCCGGCGAGGCGGGTGTTTTCGCCGCCGCCGATAAAGGCACCCGCGCCAATAGTACGGCGAGCCGTTTGTCGAATTCCGCGAACCGCTCGTCGGCGATCCGTTTGAGCGGGTCGGCAATCTGGTCCTTGAGCCTGATCCGCAATTCCTCGGTATCAAGTCGGTTGTTCACCAGCTCGGCCCGAATCCCGTCGAACGAGACGGCCACTCCACGGGTCTCTTCCGCGTCCTTCTGGCTGCTCTGCACCGCCCGCTCGACTCGCAATCTCCGTCGCGCTCGGATCTGTTCCGCCGAGTCGGCACCGTCGTCCGCTTCCTTGTCGCCTGCCGGGGGAGGTCCGTCGGGCCCATTTGCGTCATCAAGTGGGGCCTTACGCTCCCCTGCCGCATCACTACCCGCTGGCGGTACGTCGTCTGTTTCCAGCTCGGCAAGTGAGTCGCGACTTTCCGTCACCTCTTGGATAATCGACTCGAATCGCTGCCGCAGGTTCAACTCGCGCGATTCAAGAATCGCACGTAGCTGTTCGGGCGTGACCACGTCCAGCAGAAATCGCTCGCCGGACGACACGTTGGGGAGCTCGTCGCTGGGCAGGCTGTGGTTGTCGGCAGCCTTGGCGCCCACAAGCAACTTTTGGCCCGGCTTAAGCGCCAACTCGCCGACCTCGAAGCCCGCTTCGATCGGCACTTCGCTCGCCGAATTGGTTTCGCCCACGAGCGGCGCCTCGCGCGGTTCCTGGTCGTCGACGACGTAGTCGATCCAGGCGCGGGACACGCCGTAATCGTCCTTGATCTCACCTTTCAACGGAAGCCGTGCCCGGGACGTGATCGCCGAGCCAATGCCGTCCAGGTAAACCAGCACCTGCGGCGGCTCGTCGGGCACGGCGGTCAAGACCAACGGCACGGGCTGGCGGCTCTCGATACCGTCGGTGTCCAAGAGCGTGAAGAGCACGGTCTTGTCGGCATCGAGGTTTTCCAGCGTGAATTCGAATTCGCGCCGGTCCTGGTCGCGCCGGTCGTCGAACGAAAGGTCCTTAGTCGCGCGCGTGTCGGCGTCTAATGTGTAATCGATCCGCGCCCGCACCAGGTCCTTCGAAGCGGTTGCCCGCACGGTGACCTTCGTTCCCCGCGGTAAGGGCACATTGCCCGTGCCGGGTATGTCGGCTGCCGGGCGGCCCATGTACGCCGGGTACTCACAGTGGAGCGTCATGCCGATGGTCGGGCTTTCGACGACGCGAATCCGATAGCCCTTTAGTCGCGCATCGCCACCGACCACGTCGAACTCGTGATCGGCCAACACACCTGGGAACGTGTGACTGAAGTCCTGGAACGGGTCAACTCCCGGCACCGCGTTCCCCTCGCGGTCCATCGTCTTGCGGTCGCGGTTTCCGTCGGCGGTGCGATACCGGATCTGCACCACCTGGGGCACTACCAGCGGCGGGGCGGTTTCCGACTGAACCACGACGCGCAACTCGGTGCCGCGGGCAATCACCACTTCGCGCCTGGGGTTGTCGAAGCCCACGACTCGCAGGTGCGTGTTCCTCGGCCAGGGTTCATTGGTCAAGGTCGCCAGCCGCCGCACGCCAAAATGGAACGAGTCGGGCGCCGCCACCGCCAGGGCGACGATCGACAGCGCCAGCAAACTCGCGGCGACGACGGCACGCAACAACGGTGCGCGGCGGAAGATCCGGCTCAGCTCCACCCGCTCGGCATGCGCGTAAGCCTCGCTGCAGGTATGGGCCAGCATTTCGCGGCCGTATTCGTCGAGCTCGAGTTTGCGGCTGGTCAATTCGACCGCGGTCAGCAGGCCGTCCTCGAAGCGCTCGAAACGCCGCTCCAAAAGCACCGCCATGCTCTGATCGGACAACGGCACGAACACCCGACGGAGGCTGACACGGTAGAGTACATAAGCACCGACCACCACCGCCGCGCCCATCAACAACCTCCGGACCTCCGTGGGGGGTTCAAACATCCAGTCGATCGCCAGCGCGGCCCAAAAGCAAGCTCCCAAGGCGGCCAATGTCGCTGCGAGGCCCTCCAGCCACACATAGCGGCGAATGCGCCGGCGCAGCGCGCCGAGCAACTCGCGCACGCGCGGGGCCAGTTGCGGTGATTCCAGTTGGTCAGTTGTCATTGGTCACGCCAACTTCATCAGCCTTCGTATGAGCCACTCGAAACACAGCAGTGCGCACAGAATCGACATCGTCCACTCGTTGTCCCACAGCGGTGTGGGCTTCGATGGGAGCGTCACCGTTCGGCTCTGGTCGCGCAACGAGTCGACCAATGGCCCGACGGGCGAGCCGGCGCCGAGCGCCTTGTCGAGACTGTCGTAATAGAAGCCGCCGGTCTTTTGCGCCAAGTCCGAAAGCAAAGGGTCGTTGCGCACCGTGTGTTCGCGCTCGAGATCGGGCACTTTGACCTGAATCCGACGAGTCAGCCGCTCGTCGCTGCTTTCAGGAACGGGCAGTTGAAGCTCGTAAACCCCTTCCTTCCGAGCGGTGAACTGCCCTCGGTAATATCCTGCACGCAGCGGATCGGCAGATAGCCGAATGGTTTCGAGCGTGCTGTCTGGCAGGCCAACTTCGAGCAGCACCTGGGCCGCCTCCAGTGGCTCCAACCGGGCATTGGTGAGGCGGGCACTGACGGTCACGGTGCTCCCCAACAGATAACGGTCGCCGGCGATCAGGATGCCGCGGTGCGAGCCGCGCGTCAGGCGGCGTTGGGTCACATGACGAATCAGCTTGGTGTAGAACCGTTCGAAGTAGGCTTCGTCTTCAGCGCGGAGCCGCCACATCTCGCCGCTGCCGAGGAAAAACACCAGGCCGGAGCCGTAGTCCTGGCCGACGAAATAGGGCGGCTGCCGGCCGCCGTCGGCCGAGGCCGGATCGGAAAACCGCGCATAGACCGTAGCGCCGTCTTTCTCACGTTTTACCGCGTAGTGGCCGAAGACCCCGGGGAATTCCGACCAGGCGCGGGACGAGGCAGCGGCCGAGTCTTCGATGCGCAGGAATTCGGCTTCCTGGCCCTCACGCGTGAACTCAACCGGCCAGGGGTTCTTCGAACCATAGCGGGCATCGTCGAGCACCGCGAAACGCCGGTGAAAGATCACCGGATAAAGCTCGCGGAGCTTGTTACCCACGCGCGAGTCCTGCACCCAATGGTCGGTGTTGACGGGCCCCGCGATCACGATCAAGCCGCCTGCCTGGTCGTTCACCCAGCGATTCATCAGATCTTGTTCCGCCGCCGTCAATCGGCCCCAGTCGGGGTCGAGGGCCACGATCGAGTCGTATTCGAACAGCTCCTCGATCGTCGAAGGGAACTCCAGGAGGATCTCGTGGGCATCTTGCGACAGCCCCTCGGCGCCGGTCTGCAAAAGGACATCGACCACGACGTTGCGATCGCGCCGCAGTTGATTGCGCAGAAATTGGTACTCGCGCGACGGGCCGCCCGCGAACAACAGCACCTTCGTCTTGTGATCGACCACTTCCACGTCGACTTCCTGCTGGTCGTCCGCCGACTGGTGGTCCTCCGGCGGTGCCTTGACGCGTAACCGCAGCGTGCGCCGCCCGACTTTCTCGGGTACGAGCTCAAAGCGGATCGGCACTTGCTCGCCGTCGCCGCCCAAAGTGAGCTGTTGCGTGCCTTCAATTTTTTCCGGCTGACCAGCGGGGCCCCCCGCGTCGCGAGAAGCAAGCTCGATGGCCACGCTCCGGCCCGCCAGGCCCTGGGCCTGGATCTGGCCCGTCACCGCGTAACGGTCGCCAGGGTACGCCCGGGCCGGCGCCAACAGATCGCTGATACGGACATTGACCGGCTGCGAAAGCGATCCGACGCCGACGGGGTAGATCGGCACGCGGCGATCGCGCGACAGCCCGACGATCGCCGACGGCTCGAGACCGGCGTTCTGCTGGCCGTCGGTGAATACGACGACGCCCGCCACCGGAGCGCCGGGGTCGGCTTCGATCGCCTCGCCCAGAGCCTGGCCCAGTCGTGTCGAGGTGCCCTGAGGCGCCAATGCCTGGTCCCAATCGACCGATCTTGGATCGTTCGTATCCTCGGCGGCAGTTGGTTGCCCCGGCGTCATTTTCGAGAACCGGGCCACGGTGGCCGTTCGCTCGTCGAAGCGCATCACATGTACATCGTGCCGCTCACGCAGCCGTTGGAGAAACTCACTGCGGGCGAAAGCGGCGGTCACTTGTTGAGCGCGGCTCGGCTCGGCTGGGACGGGTGAGGCGTCGGCGTCGTGCAGGGCCATACTCAGACTGGTATCGACCAGGAGCAGCACGCGCGAGTTCTGAATCTGGTCGGTTTCGTTCCGCCACCGCGGCTCCAGGTAGATCAGCAGAAGTCCCACGAAAACCGTCAAGCGGAGGCAGGTTAACAACACGCTCACGAGGCCGTGCAATTCGGCCGTGTCGCGGCGGTAGGCGTAGATGACATAAGCGGCGATAGCCAACATGACAGCCAGCGGCGGCAGCCAATCGATCGACGATTGGATTCGTCCCCACTCGAAGGTGGAACGGAATGCTCCCTCGGCCAGTAACGGCAAAGCGACGAACATCAAACCGTCGCCTCCCGTTTCGGATGGTAGCTTGCGGCATAGGCCAACCATTGCTCGCCCAGCAAAAGGCCCAAGAGCGCATAGAGAAACCACGGACTCAGGCTCTTGTCCGCCAGGTCGGCGGCCGCCATGTGGAACTCATCGGCCTGGCGGTACTCAAAACGAATTCCCTTAAGTTTCGTCGCCAGCTCCTCGCCGCCGACGGTGGCCAGGTTGCCTTCGCTGGCATCGACGTTGAAGGCCAGGCGACGCACCTCAGACTCGTTTTCGGTGGTCGTCAATTCCAGACGATATTCGCCGGCCACCAGGGCTTCGGGAAAAGAGGCTCTCACGAGATGGCTGCCCGGCACGGGTACGGCATCGCTGGTGAGCGAGCCGGCATCGGTGGGCGGTGGCGGTTCGCCCGCCGTGGTGGGCATGGGCGCCGCGATGGCGGCGCCGGCCGGCAAGATCAAACGCGCCTGTGGCTGATATCGCGCAGGGTCGAGATCGCGCTCGACCACCGAGCCGACGGTGTGGTTCGCCTCGCCGCGGTCGGGCGGCGCCAGGTAGGCTTGCAGTTCGAGCGACGTCACGACAAAGCTTGGGTTGCGACCCCAATTGTTCCACTGCGGCGCGGCCGTCGACATGAAGGCCACCACGCGCCCCTCGCCAAATTCGCGCGATACCACCAAGGGGGCCCCATTACGCAATCGGGAAATGACCTGGGTCGTCGAGCCGGTCTCGGGCTTCCAAAGCTTGGGGGCCGAGAAGTACCAATCGATCAGCACCGTGTTCAGGTAACTGTTTCGCTCGCCGGCGAAATGCGCGAAGATCGGGTGCTCGCTGACTTCCAGATCGGCCCCTTTTTCCAAGCGGTCGACGAGCAATTGCGTTTTGGTCACCAGCGGCAGAGGAAACATGCCCTGGCCGTCGCGGTAGAGTTTGTCGTTGTAAAAAGCCGCCCGGCAACGGTCGCCCAGGAACACGCCCACGCCACCCCCTGCGCGTACATAGTCTTCCAGCGCGGCAACCGCGGCGTGGTCCAGGCGATCGACATTCATCAGATAGATCGCCTGGAATTCATCGAGGCGGTTGACGTTCAGAAAGCTCGTCGGCTCGATCCGAGGGTCAATACCCGTCTTTACGGCCCCGCCGGGCGCCAGGGCCGCGGCCAGGTAGCGTGCGTTCGTGGCATCAGGCTCTCCATCGACCAGCAGCACGGGCACGCCGGCGGGCAACTCGACCACGCAGTAACGGACGTTGTCGGCCGCCAGCGTGTCGCCACCCAGACTGGCGGTCACCAGGTGGTCGCCCGCGCTCGCGAAATAGACCGGAAATCGCCGCGTCTCACTCTCGCCCGGCGGGATTTCGTCGATAGCCAGCGCCGGCCGGGCCTGTTCGTCCTCTTGCAGCAAGACCGAGACTCCTTCGACCGGCGCGCTGCCGTAATTCGTCACCGTCACGTCGAGGTACAAAGGCACGCCGGCCGCGCGGGTGCCTCCCGCCGGTTTCAGCGCGGAGATCGCCAGATTGGCATGGGCGCCGTCGGCGCAGTTGATCAGCCGCAATTGCGCTTTGGCCGCCTCAAGGCGCGCCAGCGCCGCGGCCAATTCGTCCGGCTCGTCCCATTCCTTGGTGCGGAAGTCCGAGACCAGGTAAACGACGCGGTCCTCGCCCTTGGTATCGCCGAATAACTGCTCGATGGCCTCCAGCGCGCCGGCAGGTCCAAACGCCAACTGCGACGGACCGATCGGCTTGAGCATCTCCTGAAGCCGCCGGCCGAAATCGGTGGTGACTTTTTCGGCCTGCAAGTCGGGCTGCGTGCCGGCACGGCCCAGCCGGGCACGGGAAAACCGCAGCAACGTGAAGCTTTGCGCCCGGGGTTGCCGCGCCACTTCGTCGCCGATCCGCTCGACGACCTGGCGCGCCTTGTCGAATGCGGTGGCGTCGGCCTGGCGATCGCCCATCGAGTAGCTGTCGTCCAGGAGCACGATGTGGTGCGTCTTGCTCCCTCCCAACAACTGGCTGAGCCCTTTGCAGCCCAAGGGCTGCGCGACGATCATGACCACGGCCACGACCGCCGCCATCCGCAGCAGGAGCAGCAGCAACTCCTTAAGTCGCACCCAGGTGCTGTTCTTGCGCTGGCTCGCCAGCAGGAACTCCATCGCCGCCCACTCGACCCGGCGGTGCCGAAGCAAGTTGATGAGGTGGATCACGATCGGCACGGCCACGATCGCCAGTCCCCAAAGCAGCAGCGGATGAAGGAAAGATGTCACTGAAAGTGGTGAGTAGTGGTGGTGGCTGGGGCAGAGCCTTAGCGATGCCCCGGCTCGTCGTGTCCGTCTTCAGGGATCCGACCCGCTTTCAGCGGAACTCGCTGTTCGCTCGACTTCATCCTTCATCCCTCATCAATTCCGGTTATGCATTCCCAGTCGATTGCAGAGGAAGGCGGCCAGCGCCGCGTCCAACGGCTGGCTGGTGCGGACCAAGGCGTAATCGACCACGTTCTTGGCGCAGCCGCGGCGAACCTCGTCGAGATAAACTCCCAGCGCCTGCAAGTAGCCCTCGCGCAGCGCGCGAGGGTTGCAGTTGATAAGCTCGGGCGATTCCAAACCCTCGAACCGCGTCGGTCCGGCAAAAGGGAAATCGAGTTCGTGGTCGTCGAGCACGTGGACCACCATCACGTCATGGCCGCGCTGCCGCAACAACCGCAGGCCCTTGAACAGCCCGGCACGCTCGACCAGCAGGTCCGATACCAACAGCACCATCCCGCGACGCGGGTAGCTCTCGGCCACGTGCCGCAGGATGCGGTACAGGTCGGTCTTCTGCTTGGGGGCACTGACGTCGAGCGCCGAGATCACCGATTGCAGGTGGTTCCGCTTGCTCCGCAAAGGCACGGTCGTTCGAGCGGACTCGTCGAACGCGACGCAACCCACCGCGTCCTGCTGCCGCAGAAGCAGGTAGGCCAGGCTCACGGCGACCGTGCTGGCATATTCGTATTTGCTCATCGCGCCCGAGCCGTAACGCATGCTGCCGGAGACGTCGACCAGGAGCGTACAGCGCAGGTTCGTTTCCTCTTCGTACTGCTTGACGTAGTAACGGTCCTGCTTGGCCCAGACTTTCCAGTCGATGCGCCGCATGTCGTCGCCTTGCGCGTACTCGCGGTGCTGCAGGAATTCGACCGACTGCCCAAAATAGGGACTGCGGTGAACGCCCGACAAGAAACCCTCGACGACGTAGCGGGCGCGCACATCCAGCCGCGCGATCCGCTTGATCGCCTCAGGATGCAAAAATCTTTTGGAATCGGGCATCACGCGTGAGCTCGTCTTCCTTGGTGGGGGTGATGGCGATCAAACGGTCGACCAGGGAGTCGGTGGTTACGCCGTCGCTCTCGGCGGCGAAGTTGACCACCAGCCGGTGCCGCAGCACCGGGCGAGCCAGGGCCTGTACGTCGTCGGTCGAAACATGTGTGCGGCCGTGCAACAAGGCCCGCGCCTTGCCGCCCAAGATCAAGTTCTGCACCGCCCGCGGGCCGGCACCCCAAGTCAACTGGTCCGAGACGAAGTCGGGAGCGCCGACCTCGCCCACACGCGTTTGCCGCACCAAGGCCAGCGAATAACGGACAACGTGGTCGGAGACGGGCACCTCGCGAACGATCCGCTGCAACTGGATGATTTCATCCGCCGTAAGCACCGGCACGATGTGGTCGGCCAACGCGCCGGTCGTCCGGCGAGCGATTTCGAATTCCTCATCGAACGACGGGTAACGCACGAAGACCTTGAACATGAAGCGGTCTTGCTGCGCCTCGGGCAGCGGGTACGTCCCCTCCTGCTCGATCGGATTCTGCGTGGCCAACACGAAGAATGGGTCGGGCAGCGTGTGCCGCACGCGACCGGCGGTCACTTGCCGCTCTTGCATCGCCTCCAACAACGCGGCCTGCGTCTTGGGCGGCGTGCGGTTGATTTCGTCGGCCAGGACCACGTTCGCGAACAGTGGCCCTTCGAGAAAGCGGAACTCGCGGGAACCCGTATCGCGATTCTGCTGCAGAATCTCGGTGCCGGTCACATCGGCGGGCATCAGGTCCGGTGTGAACTGGATACGGCTGAATGAAAGGTTCAACGTCCGCGCCAACGTACTGATCATCAGCGTCTTGGCCAGGCCGGGCACGCCTTCAAGCAGGCAGTGGCCGCGGCTGAATAGCGAAATCAGGAGTTCCTCGATGACGTCGCTCTGGCCCACGATCACCTGCGCGAGCTGCGTCAGGATTCTCTCGCGGGCTTCGCCCAGTTTACGGATGGATGCGGAATCTTGCAGGTCAGTTGTCATTGGTCCCTTGTCAGTTTCCAGTTGCCATTGGTGGTTCTTCAGTTGTCATTAGTCAGTTGTCATTAGTCACTGGATGTCTCAACAAAGGACCATTGACCAATGGCTGTCTCTTAACCAATGACAAACGACAAGTGACTAATGACTATCTCTGATAAATCGGCAGCGTGCCATTTTCCAATTGCAGTATGGTGAGGTTGACGGCGGTGGTGTAAATCGGGCCGATGTAGCCTTGCGCCCACGACCCGTTGGGGCTCGCTTCGGCGGCGAGTTTGGCGTAGACCTTGTCACGGTACTCTTCCCACTTTTTGCCCCCCTCGCGGTAACAGACTTGCCCGAAGTAGTAATGCGCATAGTGCCAGTGACCAAAACTTTCGTTCTGGATGTTGTCGAGATTACGCTGGCAGTAATCCAGGAGCTTGGGGACGTATTCGCTGTCGTAGTCGCCCGCATTGAACAAACAGGCGATCGCCGCGGCGGAGATCGCGGGCCGGCCCCCCCCGCCCTTGGAACTATACTGCACTCCTCCGTCGGGCAGGGTGCAATCGCGGATGTATTTGACGGCGTTGTCGATAATTTCCTTGGGGACGGGTATGCCGGCATTGCGGCAGCCACGCAGCCCTTGCACCTGCGTGATCGTGGTCGAGCCTTCGTCGAATCCGTGGCCGTCCTTGGCGCTCACGTACCCCCAGCCTCCTGCGTCGGTCTGGGCCTCGCCGGTGAATTGCACTGCCCGAGTGAGCACGTCAATCAACTCTTCGCGCCGCTCCTGGTCTTCCTCCTCACCCAAAACCTGCGAGAGAAAGAGCATCGAATAGCCATGGCCGTAGGTGTATCGGTCGTCCCCCTTGGGGTCGCCTATCAAACCATTGGGTCGGCTGCGGTGGACCAGGTACTCGACGGCCTTGCGGATCTGCTCAGAGTACTTCCCTTGGGTCGTGGTCGAGCCTTCGGCCAGCAGGGCCGTGCCGGCCAGCGCCGTCATGGCCGCCGGATATCGTCCCTCGTTGGCCGTCCAATGTCCTTGGCGCGACTGCGTATTGGCGACCCAATCGAGCCCGCGCGAAATCACTTTCGCGATCTTGGAGTCGCGATTGGCCGCGGCGGCCGGCTGGGTTGCGATACCCATCAGAACCGTGGCCATAGCCACAGCGGCGAGCGATTTTCGTTTGGTCATTTTGAGAGCCTCTTGTCTCATCATCCCCTTATCCCATCATCCCAGGGCGGGCGGTGCCCTACGGTTGCTTCTCAGTCTCAGGCTCCTTCCCCGGAGCCGGCACGGTCGACTTGCTCGGACCACTGGCCCCGGGACGAAAGCCTCGAGCGAGCTGTTTAGCAGAGTGCGCTGGCGAGTTGTCCGGCTTGGTTCGCCGATCGCGTTCATTGGAGGCGCCCTGGTTTCCACCCGGCTTGTCGTCGGGGTAGGGCACGTCGGTGAACACGAGCTTGATCTTTGTCCGCGGCGTGCTGATCAGAACTTCGCGCCGTGTCGGGTCGCCTTCCACCTCGACGCCAACGACGCCCGGCTGCGTCTGCAGGTTGTCGTCGAATATTTCCCGCCCGTTTCGCTTGTCGATGCACAGCAGGTTGCCCGTCGGATTACCGGCCTGGCCAGGGCGTTGCGTGAGCGACGTGAACAATAAAACGGGCAAGTCGGCCGGTTGGTTGAGCGAGAGGACCTTGTTATCGATTGGCTTCGAAAATGCCTTGGTCCCCGTCGCCCGCTCGAATCCGTGGACGGTGCCGTTGACCACGATGGTGCCCATCATTCCCTGCGTCGCGAACTGCACATTGCGTTGCTTCGCTGGCCGGTTGGCGATGAGCAGGTCGTGGGTCTCGTTGCGGAGCAGGTGAATTTCGTGCATCATCGGTTCAGGGTCTACCTGAGCGTCGATCGAGGCCTGGCCATCGACGATCGACAGCAACATGAAGTGTCCGCTCTTTTCGAGCACCCCGATCGCATCGTCTGCGACCAGCGCCTTCTGGGCGTCGGCATCGAAGGGACGCTGCCAGACATTGGCCTGGGTCCAAGGGTCGAACAGCTTGAGCGTGAACTTTCCGAGCGGCGCGTCAGCCTCCGTCCAGACGAGCAGCATCCGGCCCACGGTGGCCAGCCGTTCGTCGGACCGTGGCACCTGGCGCCGGCCAAGCTCGAACCCGTCGATGGCGCGCAATACCACCGCCTCGGTAGCGTTCGGCTCGACGACGAATAGCAACTCCTCGTCGCCGAACAGCTCGCATCCCGCGGGGAATTCGCGCCGCACCCAGAGCGTTTCGCCCGTGAGTGGATCGACTGCCGTGAGGTTTCGCCGCCGTTGAAAGACGACGCAGCCGGCGATGATCGGACCCGCGCCGACCGCGTTCGAGGTGCGTACCAAACCGCCCCAGGCGTTCACCTGGCGCATTTGGATCCGCACCTGCACCGGCATTCCGGCGCCCGCCATGTTCGTCGAATCGCCCAGATCCTGGGTCCAGAGAATGCGAGGGCCAGATTGATTCGGCGCGCCGAGCGTGTCGATGGCCATCAACTGCAAACCCGTCGAAACGAGCAGCAAATGCCCGTCCTCGCGCGCATGGCTGACCATCGGGAAACCGCCGTTGGCGGCAATTTCATTGCGGTCGCGCAACGAAACTCGCCAGCGCTCGTGTCCCAGTCCGTCGCGTCCCACCAGCGCGGGGTTGTTCTGATCGTATTCGACGCTGGTGCGGCTCAAGAGCGGGCGTACCCGCCCACGCACCTCGATCGGAACGTAACGGTTTCCGTTAGGTGAATTGCCCACCTGGTCCTCTTTGTTGACCTGGCCGGTGGGCCACAGCCAGGCGCCCGCCAACCGCTGCTTCAACGCGCCCTCGGCCGGAAGAGCGTCGACCAACTGTCGTCCGGTCTTGCCGTCGAGGCAGACGTCGTCACCCCATTCGCCGGCCAATCGCCGGTAGTAGTAAGCCGCGTCGTCGTCGCGGCCGGCGCGGGCCAGCAACTCGGCCAGGCGGGCCACCGCCAAACGCTTCCGGCCGGAATCGGACGAACGCTCGCTTTCGCGCAGCCAGTGTTCCGCTTCCAAAAGAGAGCCGCTTTCGATCAGCTTCGCCGCCAGGTGAGCCCGCGCCCCCTCGGCCAGTGGATGACCATCGAAGTAACTGAGAAACTCGCGTAGCGGCGCGGGGTCAGTGGCGGCCTCGGCCGATTCCAGTCGGGCTGCCAGCACGGCGTCGAGCCGGGGCAGTTCGTCGGGCTTGCACGCTTCGCGCAGCCCGGCGAGCCGCGCGCGTACCCAACGATCCCGCCGCACGGAAAGCCCTCCGTCGAGCCGCTCCAAGGCGCCGCTCGGCGGGCCCAAATCGACCAGCCGCAGGTAGGCGGCCAGCGCCGCTTCGACCTCGCCCGTTTGCTGCAAGCCCGTCGCCAGTAATCGCAGGTACGCCGCGCGCGACGTCGGCGATTCGGCCAACCGCTCGATTTCGTCGAGGTGAACTCGGTGGGCGGCGAAGTCGATGCGCAGCCCTTCGAGCAAGGCGTCGATCAAAAGCTCGCGGGTGCGCGGTTCGGGTTTGATCTCGAACGAACGACGCAACTGGGCGACCGATTCATCCAGATGCCCTTCATCCAGCAACAACTCGCCCTGCCGGGCCAGCGCCTCGGCGTTATCGGGGTGCTGCGCCAAAACGGCTGCGACCTGCCGGCGAAGGTCTTCCAATTGGTGGAAGCTCTCCAGGGATTCGACCCCCTGTGAAATGACCGCGCCCTGGTAGCAGATCAGGTTGCCTGGCACCGTGCCGCCACGCGACTTCGACCGCGCCACGATCTTGCCCGCCGTGAGTTCGACCACCGCCACCTCGGCAGTCGTGAGTGGCAGGTAATAACGCTCGCCGTCGAAGAACCCCCTGCCGCTGGGCGCGCTGCCATCGGGCAGTTGTAAGGTCGGGACCGTCCAGGTCGACTTACCATCGGCCAAATGATACGACCGCAGGCCATGGCGGCCGACCACCAGCGCCTGGTCGTCATGGACACAGCCGACGTACAATCCGTCGTCACGTGGCACTTGCCAGAGCAGCTTGCCGTCGAGAAGATTCAGACAATGTAAATGGCGCGATTCGATGGGTGTCAGAAGCACGTGACCCGCGGCGATCGTCACGGTGGCGTCGCCCCAGTGGTCGTTTTCACCTGCTTCGTCGCCGGCGAACCCCTGCATCCGTAGCACGCGATTCTGCAGGAAGATGGGGTCGACGGCGCGGGGGTACTGGAACCCCCACAGCAGCGACCGCGTCGCCAGGTCGACGGCCACCGCGGCGCCCGTCGACGTGGGGCACACCAGGATACCGTCGGCGTACGAAGGGGTCGCGCCGGCGAACCGTCGCAAAGGGTCTTCTTGCACACCGACGGGCACGGCGGCCAGTTGTTGCGACCACTCGACCTGTCCATCATTCTTCGGATCGAGCACGAACAGGCGGATTTCACCCTTGGTCTCCGCCAGCACATACAGTTTGCCGGCCAACGGCAGAGGCGGGCCCAGAAAGAACGCCCCGGCCAGAGGCAACTGGCCGTCGCCCGTTTGTCCACCTACGCTCCATTTGAGCTTTCCCTCGGTCGCGATCTCGTACGCGGCCAGCCGATTAAACGAACGCGTCGTCAAGGTCTGCTGAAAACCGCCGTTGTTGATGATCCAACGTTGCCGCTGCCGGAATCCTCCCCCCATTCCCATCGGCGCGGTCGGGGGCTGAATGTCGAGATCTTCCACGCAGTACACCGCTTCGCCGTCGCTCGAAAGCGCACCGTAGACAGCGTCGTCCCAGACGCGTTGTTCGAGCCACTCCGCCAACGAATTCGCCCCTTGCGGCGCCGCTGCCGCCGCTCCGACCGAACCGGTGGCTCCGGCCGAATCGAGCAATTCCTCGACCGCTTTGTCGACCGGTGCGTACCAGATTCGCTTGCCGGTGCGGAAATCTACCGCTTCCAACCCCGCCACCGAACGCATGAAGACGTAGTCTTTCACGGCCAGCGGATGCAGCCCCGGCAGCACGCGGCCCCCCTCTTCGAGGAACCCTTCGCGAAGTTGCCCCAACAGCTTCTCAACGTGCGGATCGTTGGCGTTGGGGATTTCCCAACGCCGGTTCAAAAGCGGACTGCTTCCCAAACTGGTCGCGTTGCGCGCGGGGCTTCCCCGGTACATGGCCCATTGCTCGGCCCCCGCCGCCGGCGTCGGACGAATTCTCGCCCCAAGAATTTGCTCGAGCCAGGGAATCGCCTGCGCCGAACTGGCGGGTGGTTTTTGGGAACGGTCCGCGACGATCAGTTCGGCGTTGGGGTAAGTAGCCTTGAGCTTCATCAACGATTCGACCGCCGGCTCGGTAAGCCCTGCGCGAGCCCAACAGACGGCGAGATTCAACAGCAGTTTCGGCCCGAAGTCGGCCGCCGGGGGGGCGTCGCGCAGTCGCCGCAGGCACAGAGCCGCCGCCAGGGGATGCCCCTGTTCCATTTCGGCGGTGCCTAATAGGTAGGTGGCTTCGTATCCGGCCTTGGTGTGGAAAAACTGCCGCGACACCGCGGCCAAGCCGGCGGTGCCGCCACTCTGGACGGCTTCTTCGAGCAACCGGCGGGCACGGGCGCCGTACTCCAATTCATAGGCTGCGCGCCCGTCGGGAGGCATTTCACCGATCAGTTGCTGCGCCTCGCTCTTGAGGCTGCGAACGTTCGAGGTGTCTTCTTTAGTCTGGAAGAAAAAGTCTTCGGGTGTCTCCTGGTAGTCGAGAATACGGCCGAGCAAGCGGACTGCTTCGCTATAGCGCTTTTCAGGCACGCATTTCTGCGCCTCTTGGTACAACTGCCGCAAGGGCCGAGGCGCCAGGTTGAAAGGGCTGTTGGCGGTGTCGTCGTCGCCGCCGCCGGGTTCCGGCTGAGCGATCGCCATCGCCGGAAGGATCACAAGCGACAACAAAAAGCAGACCGTCCGCAACAAGCAGATCGTCGGCAAAAACAAATGGCAGGGCGTCGGCCCTGCTCGTCGCCCGACTTGATTCCCTCGCATCAGGCCCCGTAGCGGCAGAACCCATCGCAGCACTGCCAGGCTCCCTCCAGGTTCCATGCTCGCCACTCCTCTAGAATCCGCCCACGCGAGTTAGTCGCCGCAGTCCGCACGAAAGTTCACCCACCAGGTGACGCATGCGGCGTTTCTTGGCCCCAATTCATGCTTGCCCCCATGTAAACCGGCCTAGATGAATGTCCTAAATCACTGTTAGTTAATATCTTACACGGTGTATTCACCCCTGGCAAGAAACCCGCGCCCGGCACACAATCGCCACGTTCCGCGGGTGCGATCGCAGCGTAACTGGCGAAAACGCGGCCGTCACAGCCGGAATTTCCCTGCTTTTCGGTGTAATTTGGGGTTTTCTGGGTTGCTTTTTCAGTTCTGTCGATTTTAATCATCGCGTCCCCTTGAACGGACGATCGTTAACGTTTCACTATTCTCTAGACCCGCAGGGAGGGTTACCGAATCATGGCGAAAGCCCCCGCGACCGCAGCGAAGAAATCAGCGAAGGCACCCAGCAAGAGCGAAGTTCTGGCCAGCATTGCAACTACCACGAACTTGTCGAAGAAGGACGTGGCTGCCGTCCTCGAAGCCTTGGGTGGTGAAATCAAGAAGGCGCTCGGCAAGAAGGGCCCAGGCGTGTTCCAGATTCATGGCCTGATCAAAATCAGCAAGAAGCACGTCCCTGCCAAGCCGGCCCGCAAGAACGCTCCCGATCCGTTCAACCCAGGCCAGTTCCGCGACTACGCCGCCAAGCCCGCCTCCGTCAAGGTTAAGGTCAATGCCTTGAAGAACCTCAAGGCCATGGCTTGATCGCGTTCCAACACGACTGAGTCTTCCGGCATAGGCAGGCTCAATGGCAACTAGCCCGGCACGCTCGATCGCAGAGCGTGCCGGGCTCTTTCTTTTTCCAGCCTGTCTCGACCCTTTCTGCGAGACTGATGGATCGAATGTCTCTGTTGTTATTTTTTTCAACGACCCGCCAAAAGCCAAGGATAGTGACGGGCGGCCTCGTCGTGGGGCAGGTTTCCAACCTGCCATACTGGTTTTCTGGCAGGTTAGAAACCTGCCCCACGGGATCATCCTGCGCTTTTGGCGGGTCGTTGATTTTTTTGCCCAACATGTTTTTGCCTTCTCATCCCGGAGCTTGCGGCGGAGCAGTTCGCTGAGATGGCGCTGGTAAGGCGGATGGAATGTAATCCAAAGTTCCGGGGCCGAGAATGGCGGTTGGACTTGCTAGCAGGTTCCCTTCCGTCTGTCATGCCAGGTACAATACGACATGTAGCGGTTATGGACCGGTTCCGGAACGATGGCTCGTTCGAGGAGCTTGAGTGCTCATCGGGAATTCACTTGTCGGATTTATTCCTCTTCCCCACGCCTTGAAAAGGAGTTGATTTATGAAACGTCGAGAATGGTTGACTGCTACGGGAGCGATTGCCTTCGCCGCCGCCGGTTCCGCCGGCGCAAACCTATTGGCCGCCGAAGCGCCCAAAAAAGCCAAGCCCCACTCGCAGGCGCACGGCAGCGCCTGTTGCAACGACTGCTCGGCTTGCGCCGTCGAGTGTGCAGCCTGCGCGGGGCACTGCACGGCGAAGCTTGTCGAAGGCGAAACGTCGCACGCCGCAACGGCGGCGCTTTGCAACGACTGTTCTGATTTGTGTTCGATCTGCGCCAAGATCGGCGCGCGGGGTGGTCCATTGGCCGCCCTGGTGTGCGGCGCGTGTGCCCAAGCGTGCGACCAGTGCGCCGACGCTTGCGAGAAATTCGAGGACGACGAGCACACGACTGCCTGTGCCAAGCGGTGCCGCGACTGCGCCGACGCATGCCGTGAGATGACAAAGCAACTCGAAGAAGCGTGATCGCCCTCGACCTCCTCGACGAACGACTCGACCTGGCCTGGCCGGCCGATCGTTGGCGGCTGCGCCGGCAGCTCCGATCGCTCGAACACGCTCAGCGGTCGAACAAGCCGTGTGAACGGCAATTGGCTCAACTGACCGGGCAGCTCGACCGTTCGATTGCCCTGCGGATGACGCGTCGTGCGGGGTTGCCGAGCCCAAAGTTCGACAACGACCTGCCGATCAATGCCCGCCGCGAGGAAATCGCCCGCGCGATCGAGGAACATCAGGTGGTCGTGGTCTGCGGCGAGACAGGTTCGGGCAAGTCGACGCAGTTGCCGAAGATCTGCCTGGCGTTGGGTCGCGGCGTTGACGGTTTGATCGGCCATACGCAGCCGCGGCGAATCGCCGCGAGAACCGTGGCAGCCCGTATTGCCGAGGAGTTAGGCACTCCCCTGGGGTCCGATGTGGGGTACAAGATCCGCTTCACCGACGCCACGCAAGAGCGGACGTATGTCAAGCTGATGACCGATGGCGTATTGCTGGCCGAGACGCACCACGACCGCTGGTTGAACCAGTACGACACGATCATCATCGACGAGGCCCACGAGCGATCGTTGAACATCGACTTCCTGCTGGGCTTTCTCAAACGGCTCTTGCCACGCCGCCCGGAGCTGAAGCTGATCGTCACATCGGCCACGATCGACGCCTCGCGATTCAGCCGGCACTTCGCCACGGCCGATGGCGACGCGCCGGTGGTGATGGTCGCCGGCCGCACGTTTCCGGTCGAAGTCCGCTTTCGGCCGCCGGCGGCCGACAAGGACGAGGGCGATGCCGATTGGCAGCGGGCCGTGCTCGACGCGGTCGACGAGTTGGCAAAAATCGACGGCGGCGACATCCTCGTGTTTCTCCCCACCGAACAAGACATCCACGCCGCGACCCAGGCGCTTCGCGGCCACACGATCGCCGGCGACCGCGCTGGCCGCGAAACTGAAATCGTTCCGCTTTATGCGCGGCTGTCCGCGGTCGAGCAACAGCGTGTGTTCCAACCGCACGCGGGCCGCCGCGTCGTACTGGCCACCAACGTGGCCGAGTCGTCGCTGACGGTGCCTGGCATCCGCTATGTCGTCGACACCGGTACGGCCCGCATCAACCGTTACTCGGCGCGCTCGAAGGTCGAGCGGCTGCCGATCGAACCCATCTCGCGCGCTTCGGCCGACCAGCGGATGGGTCGCTGCGGCCGCGTGGCACCGGGCGTTTGTATTCGGCTGTACTCCCAGGACGATTACGATTCGCGCGCTCGGTTCACCGCGCCTGAAATCCAGCGAAGCAATCTGGCGGCGGTGGTGCTGGAAGCGAAGGCCATGAACCTGGGCGAGTTGGAAGACTTCCCATTTCTCGATCCGCCGCGGCCCGAGGCGATCCGCGATGGCTACGCGACGCTCTTCGAACTGGGAGCGATCGACGAGGGTCGCGAGCTGACCAACCTGGGACGCTCAATGGCCCGGCTGCCGGTCGATCCGCGGTTGGCGCGAATCCTGCTGGCCGCGGCCGATGAACGCTGCCTGGCCGAAGCGCTGGTGATCGTCGCGGCGCTGGAGATTCAAGATCCGCGACTTCGACCGAGCGATCGGCAAGAGGCGGCCGACGACGCTCATACGCGTTTTGCCGACGACCACTCCGACTTTCTGAGCCTGTTGAAGCTCTGGGACTTCTACCACGACTTGAAGGCGACGCTCTCGCGAAATCAGTTACGCAGGGCCTGCCAGGACCACTTTCTTTCGCACAACCGCATGCGCGAGTGGGCCGAGTTGCACCGCCAATTGCGCGAGCTGACGGCGCAAACGGGGCTCGTGCTCGAACCGCGGCGGCACGATTTCAACGCCTTGCACCGGGCGCTCCTGACCGGGTTCCTCTCGAACATCGCCCTGCGTAGCGGCGAACGCGAGTATACCGTCGCGGGCGGGCAAAAGGCGCTGGTTTGGCCCGGCTCGGCCGTGTACGAACTGCGTCCAAAATGGGCGCTGGCCGGCGAGGTGATCGAGACCAGCCGCCGCTATTTGCGCACCGTGGCGCGCATTCACCCCGGCTGGATCGAGCCGGCCGCCATGCACCTCGTAAAGCGCGATTATCGAGAACCACACTGGGACCCCGGGCTAAAGCAGGCGATGGTCTACGAACGAGTCTCGCTTTTCGGCTTGAACATCGTCCGACGGCGGCGCGTGCGGCTGGCCGCGGTCGATCCGGAGCACGCCCGGGAGCTATTGATCGACCACGGGTTGGCGCGAGGCGGATACGAGACGCGGGCGAAGTTCCTGGCGCATAACCGGCAGTTACTCGAAGACCTGGAGCGCTGGCAGCGCAAGGTCCGCCGGCACGGGCTGTTGCGGGGTGACTCAGCGCGCTTGGAGTTCTACGACCGCCGTGTTCCGGCCGAGGTTTGCGACGGCAAGACCTTCGAGCGCTGGCGGCGCACCGCGGAGCAAGAGCAGCCGAGGCTCTTGTTTATGACCGAGGCCGACCTCCTGATTTCACCGGGCGAATCGATCGATCTGGCGGCGTTTCCCGACACGCTCACGGTGCGACAAATGACGCTCCCGTTGGAATATCATTTCGAGCTCGGGCACGCGCGCGATGGTGTGACGATCACCGTGCCGCGCGAGGCATTCCGCCAACTCGACCCGAAGCGTCTCGATTGGCTGGTGCCGGGCTTGCTCGAAGAAAAGGTCGTGGCCCTGATCAAATCGTTACCCAAGCCGCTTCGCCGGCACTTCGTGCCCGCCCCTGATACGGCCCGGCAGGTGGTCGGCGGACTGCGCTTCGGAGAGGGGAGCTTTGCCTTGGCGGTCTCGCGGGCATTGACGCGGATCGCAGGTCAACCGATCTCGCCCGATGCGTTCCGCCTTCACCGCCTGGCCGACCACCTGCGGATGCGGGTCCGCGTGATCGATGGATCGGGCCGGACGGTCGCGGCGGGGCGCGACATCGAAGAGCTGCAACGTCGGCTGCGATTGGATACGGCGGTGGAGCCCATGACGATCGACCAGGCCCCGTGGAACCGGGACGGAATCACAACCTGGGATTTCGGCGACTTGCCCGAGCTGGTCGAAATCCCGCGTGCCGGCTTGACCTTGGTTGGTTATCCGGCGGTGGTTGATCGCGGCGACCAGGTGTCGTTGCGGCTGGCCAATTCGGGCGAAGCGGCGGCGTGGCAGACGCGGGCCGGACTGCGAAGGCTGTTCGTGCTGGCCACGGCGGCCGACTTGGAGCGACACGTCGAGTGGCTGCCGAACCTGCCGCGGATCCTGCTTTATACGTCGCCTCTGACAGATTTTCGGCGACAACTGGCTGAGCTGATTGCCGACCGGGCATTTTTCTTGCCATCTCCGTTAGACGATGGCCGTGGCGACCGGTTGGCGCCCGAGGGTAGCGTACCCCGTACTGCCGAAGCGTTCGCCGCACGGCTGACGGCCGCGCGCGAGCGGTTGACGGTGGCCGTCCAGGATGTGTTGCCATTGGTTACGATCTTCAGCGAGGCGTACCATCGTGTCAGACTGGCGCTTGAAGAGGGGATCGCGCCCAATTTGCAGTACGCGGCCGACGACATTGCCGGGCAATTGGCCGAACTGACCGCTCCTGGTTTCTTGACCGCAACGCCCTGGCCGTGGCTGCAAGCGTACCCGCGATATTTCCGCGCGATTGAGTTGCGGTTGGCGAAGTTGACGCGGGGCGAAACGCTACGCGACCGGGCACAGTACGAACTGATTGCTCCGCATTGGCGGCGATACTTGGAATTGGCTCGCTCACACCGTGAGCAGGGGCTGTTCAATCTGGCCCTGACCCATTATCGCTGGCTGTTGGAGGAATACCGGGTTTCGCTCTTCGCGCAGGCGCTGGGTACGGCTGTGCCCGTATCCGACAAGCGCCTGGACGCGGCCTGGCGGGCAATTGCAGAATAACTCAAACCACCGGCCGAACCGTCTGCTTCGCGGTACGTTGCCGACGTCTCCCGACAATTTGCAATGGCATCGCATTCGGCCGCGAACTCAGTCGCCTTGCCGCTTGACAACAGCCTCCGCCCCGCCGGATGAGCGCCACGATCCTCGCCGCAAAACAAATAACGACCCGCTTAAAGGCTAGGCCTTAAACAAGTATAGCCGGAACCCATTTCGAATGGGCGTGCCAAAAAAAGCTCGAAACCTCCGGCATTTTGCGGCAAGTTCTTGTGGGTGACAAAAAACACACCACAGAAGCACGGAGGGT
>Ga0265331_10000404_pt1 | contig 44386 bp, 41 predicted proteins | sample 41923metaG_FD_202088 | JGI IMG/M metagenome (GOLD analysis project Ga0265331, IMG submission 202088) | Rhizosphere microbial communities from Carex aquatilis grown in University of Washington, Seatle, WA, United States - 4-19-23 metaG | ecosystem: Host-associated > Plants > Roots > Rhizosphere... | reverse complement strand
GCTAAGGTGCGAGCGAAGCGCGCTTGCGCTTCGCGTGGAGTAGGGCGGCGCCGAGTCCGATGATCCCGGCGATCGCCGCGTTGGTTGAGGGCTCGGGGATGGCGGATGTCGTGTAGGGAATATCCGAATCGATTCGAATCGAACCGAAAATCCATCGGTTTGGATCGTTATCTTCCGTAAGATAGAAGTCCAAGGCAATAACGGGGAATACAGAGTTGTCAGGGAAAACTGATCCGCCTTCGACGTCCAGAATCTTTACCCAGCCTGAAACGGAAAAGTCGGTTGCTCCCCGCCCGTCCTCTTGGAAGATGACGTATCCGTCAGACCCAAGTTGATAGGTTTTGCCGTTCGAAACCGTATCAACCGAACCTCCAGTGGTAAGGCCAAACTCGAATAGCGATTCGGCGTAGGTCTGCGAAAGGTCCGAGCTGTACTCGGCAACATCGACAAAAATGATCGATGGTGAGGTTGTGGGATTCATGAAGCCTTGAGAGAATCCATCGAGCCCGGTCCTGAGGCCTTGGAACCCTTGTCCCAAGAAGCTCGCAGGTGAACTATCAATGAATATTCCATCCCCCTGCGCGGGAACGGTGATTGTCGTCTGCCCGAAACCAACAGCGGCGAAGGCCGCGAAGATGACTACGCTAACAAACATTTTGATTTTCACAGGAGCTAATGAGTTTGATGATTGAACTGAACAGAAGAAAGGCACGAAGAATCCGTGCCTCCGTGCCCGCTCATTTCAAGGGGACTGCATACTATACTACACTATTTAGACTATTTTGTCAACCACGCGTACGACCTCACATATCCTCTACGACCGCTCTGCCACAGGGTATTTCGATGGCATAGGCACCAGAAATCTGCTATACTGTAGGCTCATATGGCCAAGAAACCTGAAGAGAAAAAGCCCGCGGAAACAGCCCCACAGCGTGATCCCGCTCATGGCGTCGTCGCGCGCTCGATCACGACAGAGATGCGCGAGTCATTCCTGGACTATGCCATGTCCGTCATCACCGATCGCGCCCTGCCTGACATCCGCGACGGCCTCAAGCCCGTCCATCGCCGCATCCTCTATGCCATGCACGAGAAGGGCCTGACCTACCAGGCCAAGTTCCGCAAGTCAGCCGTGCCTGTCTCCGACACCATGGGTAACTACCACCCCCATGGCGATGCCGCCATCTACGAGTCGCTGGTCAAGATGGCCCAAGACTTCACCATGCGCTACCCGCTCATCCAGGGGCAGGGCAACTTCGGCACTATCGACGGCGACCCCGCTGCCGCTATGCGCTACACCGAGGCCAGGATGGCCCGCCTCTCCATGGAGCTCCTCCGCGATATCGAGAAGGACACCGTGAACTTCCGCCCCAACTACGACGGCACCCGCCGCGAGCCCGAGGTCCTGCCGACCGCCGTGCCGAACCTCCTCCTGAACGGCACCCTCGGCATCGCCGTCGGCATGGCCACCAACGTCGCGCCGCACAACCTCGGCGAAGTCTGCGATGCCGTCGTCCATCTCGTCGATAACAAGGACGCATCCACCGACGACCTCCTCACATTCATCAAAGGCCCTGACTTCCCGACGGGCGCTGTCGTCTATGGCGAGAAGGATATGCAGCACGCATACACCACCGGTCGCGGCAGCTTCGTGGTCCGTGGCGAGGCCGAGATCGTCGAGGACAAGAAGGGCCAGTTCCAGATCGTCATCACCTCGATCCCATTCCGCGTCAACAAATCCGAGCTCATGATGCGCATCGCCGACCTCCACCACGAAAAGACCATCGAAGGCATCAAGGCCCTCCGCGACGAGTCCGCCAAGGACATCCGCATCGTCATCGACCTCAAGCAGGGCTCGTATCCCGAGAAGGTCCTGAACCTCCTCTACAAGCACACCCAGCTCGAGGAGTCTTTCCATATGAACACGGTCGCGCTCGTCCACGGCGTGCCGCAGACTCTCTCGCTCAAGTCCATCCTCCAGGAATTCGTGACGCACAGGATCGAAGTCATCCGCCGCAGGACGGCATTCGACCTCGCCGCCGCCGAGGCCCGCGAGCACATCCTCCTCGGCCTCAAGAAAGCCCTCGACCATATCGACGAGATCATCTCGCTCATCCGCGCGTCCCGGGATGTCGCCGAAGCCAAGGCTGGCCTCATGAAGAAGTTCAAGTTCAGCGATCTCCAGGCACAGGCCATCCTCGACATGAGGCTCCAGAAGCTCGCCGGCCTCGAGCGCAAGAAGGTCCTCGACGAGCTCGCCGAGGTAGAGAAGCTCATCGGAGAGCTCAAGGAGATCCTCGGCTCCGACAGGAAAGTCCGCGGCATCATCAAGACCGAGCTCGCAGATATCAAGGCCCGGTATGGCGACGAGCGCCGTACCCGTGTCGTCAAGCATGGCGTCAAGGAATTCAGCGCAGAGGATCTCATCGCCGATGAGGAGTCCGTCCTCGTCCTCACCAAAGGCGGCTACATCAAGCGCACCGACCCCTCCGAATATCGCAAGCAGAAGCGCGGCGGCGTCGGAGTCGTCGATCTCGACACCAAGGAAGAGGATTTCATCAGCCATCTCGTCTACGCCACCACCCACAACGACATCCTCTTCTTCACCGACAAGGGCAAGGCCTACCAGATCAAGATGTACGAGATCCCCGAAGGCAAGCGCGCCACCAAGGGCAAATCGATCATGAACTTCCTGTCGCTCTCGGACGGCGAGCGCGTGACCTCCATCCTGCCCATGCCCAAGAATAAGAAGGACGCCGACGGCCTGTCGCTCATGATGGTCACTAGGAACGGCACCGGCAAGAAGTCCGCTGCCAAGCATTTCAAAGATGTCCGTCGATCCGGTCTCATAGCGATCACGCTCGACCCAGGCGACGAGCTCATCTCCGTCAATTTCGTCGAGAAGGGCGATGACGTCGTCCTCGCTACGCGCGAGGGCCAGTCCATCCGATTCAAGGAGGCCGATATCCGCGAGATGGGCAGGAATGCCGCCGGCGTCCGCGCCATCCGCCTTGCGGAAGGGCAAAAGGCGAAAGGCAAAGGTCAAAACGACATCCCAGCTGACGTCGTCATCTCTGCGGACGCCGTCTCCAAGGACGCCACAAATCCCGCCCTCTTCGTGATCGGCGCCAACGGCTATGGCAAGAAGACCGAGCTCTCCGAATACAAAGTCCAGGGCCGTGGCGGCTCAGGCATCCTGACCATGAACGTCACCGACAAGACCGGCCCTCTCATCGCCGCCCGCGTCGTCACCGATCTCGTCGAGGAGGTCGTGGCCATGTCCAAGAAGTCTCAGGTCATCCGCACCGACCTCAAGGAGATCCCCGAGCTCTCTCGCGCCACCCAGGGCGTCCGCATCATGAAGCTCCGCGAAGGGGATTCGCTCGCGAGCTTGATCTGCCTCTAACGCGTGAATCGCATACCGAACTATCATCTCCGGGTCATATGCATATATGTTGTGATATGCGCAGCTATTTTCGTGTACGCTCCTGTCGGATCCTACTTTTCGCTGCATATCCAGAGATGGGATATCGCAGCGCTCATCATACCCATTTCGCTTGTGGCGCTCTACGGAGCAGTCCGGCTCTTTGATTATGGCTCTATCAAGATTCAAAAAACGAGCGCCATGCGATTTGTGCTGCTCGTCGGATATTCGGTGATCTTTGCAATAGCCGAAGAGATGCTCTTCCGAGGCATATTGCAAAGCTTCCTTTTCGGCATTTTCGGGAATCTCGTCGCAACTATCCTTGCTTCATCGATGATCTTTGGAATCGCTCACCTTCTGAACGGAGCGTCCGGCTACGCCTGGAAGCAATTGAATTGGAGATTGGCAGGGGTGACATCCGTAGCGGGCATCTTCCTCGGGACTGTATATGCGGTCACAGGCAGCTTGGTAATCCCGATTCTGCTCCATTGTCTATTGATAGTTGGCAATAAGTTGTTCGTTGATGAGACACATCCAAATACATCTGAAGGAATCTCTTCGCGAGCTTGATCTGCCTGTAGGAAGTGGGTATAGGAGGCGACTGTGTGCGAGTCGAGGAGAGGCTCATGTCCTAGCAGACGAGAATATTGGCTGACCACAACGGTATGCATTCAGAGTCGAATACCACCCTGTGAGCCTCTCCGAGGGGCGCACACGATCGCCTCCATTCATATCCACACAGCATCGTAAGCAGGGCTCTTTTCGTGCTAAAATGATAGCACCATGTTTTCTGACCCTGCAGCAAATCTCGCCAAGCTCGGCCTCACCGATGGCATGAAGGTCGCCGACCTCGGCGCGGGATCCGGCTTCTATTCTATGGAAGCTGCAAAGAAGGTCGGCGTCTCCGGCCGCGTATATGCCGTTGATGTCCAGAAGGACCTCCTCGAACGCCTCCGTTCGCTCGCCGCAGGGCAGGGCATCCGCACCATCGAGGTCGTCTGGGGCAATGCCGAGAAGCTCGGCGGCACCAAGCTCCGTGACGCCTCCTGCGATCGAGTCGTCGCCTCCAATGTCCTCTTCCAGATCGCAAAGCCGGACGACTTTGTCCTCGAGATCAAGCGCATCGTGAGGCCCGGAGGCAAGGTCCTCCTCGTCGACTGGAGCGAGGCGTCTGCTATCGGGCCAAAGTCGGTGGTCCCTGCCGCGAAGGCTCAGACCCTGTTCGAGAAGGACGGCTTCACTGCCGAGCAGTCGTTCCCGGCGGGCGATCACCACTACGGCTTCATATTCTCGCGCTGATATCCGCGTCGCACACCACCCATGAAGATCTCGAAATTTCAGATCATATTCCTCTCCGCCTTCGTTATATTCATCGTGGCCGGTGTCATAGGTTTCGCCACCTACAAGGGCTCCGGCTCGACCCAGGCGCTCCCGCAGATCACCATCTGGGGGACTTTTCCGAAAGATCAGTTCGATCAGTTCATGGCCAAGGTCAACAGCGGCCGCGCCCAGCAGTTCTATATCAAATACGTCCAGGAGCCGCAGGCCTCATTCCTCGGGGACTTCATCGCCGCTCTCGCGCGACAGCAGGGGCCCGACGCCATCCTGGTGCCCGCCGATATGCTCCTATCCCTCCAGGACAAGCTCGTCAAGGTGCCCTATAGCGCCTATCCGCAGCGCACCTACCTCGACACCTTCGTCGACGAGGGCCGTGCCTATCTCGCCTCGGACGGCATCCTCGGCGTGCCATTCGCCATCGATCCTATGGTCATGTACTGGAATCGCGATACGTTCAACGCCGCGGGCATCGCCGCGCCGCCGCGCTATTGGGACGATTTCAAGGGCCTGGACGCCAAGCTCACCGAGAAGAGCGACAGCGGCATCGTGACCAAGAGCGCCCTCGCCATGGGCGACTTCACCAATGTAACCAACGCCCGCGAGATCCTCGGCACGCTCATGCTGCAATCCGGCAATCCCATCACCGTCGCTAACTCGGCGGGCATCATCGTCTCCGCCATCAAGCCCTCCTATGCGCCGAGCCCGGTCCAGGCCGTGACGTTCTTCTCGCAAGCAGTCGATCCGGCCAGCGATTCCTATTCCTGGAATAGGAGCTGGCCCGATTCGCGGACCGCGTTCCTCTCCGGCAAGCTGGCCACGTATCTCGCTCCGGCCTCGGAGATCTACCAGCTCCGCGCCAAGAATCCGAACCTCGCCTTCGATGTCGCCGCCATGCCGCAGTGGCAGTCCGGCGGCGTCGCCGCGACCTACGCCCGGCTCTATGGCTTCTCCATCACCAAGCAGTCCCAGAATGCGAACGCCGCCTTCCAGATGATCTATGCCATGACCCAGCCGCAATATCTCGCCGCGCTCTCGAGCATGACCTATCTGCCGCCGGTCTCGCGCGCCTCCATCGCGAGCGGCACGACTGATCCCTATATGGATATCTTCGAGAAGGAGGCCCTCATATCGCGCACCTGGCTCGACGCAGACCCCACTCAGTCCGCTACGCTCTTCGGTGGTATGATCCAGGCTGTGACGAGCGGCCAGAAGTCAGTCTCGCAGGCGCTCTCCGATGCCTCGGGCCAGTATGACGCGCTCCTCCAGCAGGCCGTCGGCCAGTGATATGCACCCCCCCATCCATTTCTATGAATACATATAAAAATTACAGAATCGTCGCCATTATCGTCGCCTGCGTGGCAGTCGCGACGCCTCTCGCGTCACCCCTCAGCGCATCAGCTGATACCGTGCCCGCGGTCAATATCAACCAGGGGCAGACCTCGCCGAGCAATCCGTACGGAGGCTTCCAGCTCTCGCAGTGCGATGGCCCCGCATTGCCGAATAACGCCGATACGACAGCCTATCTCGCCCAATTCAAGCTGCAAACCGGCGGTCGCGACTACCGTGCCTGCGACTTCAACGGCCTGATGATAGAGGCACAGTTCCTCATCAACGTCATGCTCGTGGTCGGCGTCCTGGCTGCGCTCTGCGGCTTCGCCTACGCGGGCTTCCTCATGATGTCCGGGGCCCAAGACAAGATCAAGAAGGCTCGGAGCATCTTCCCGAAGGTCATCGTCGGCTTCGTCATCATGCTCGTCGCCTGGTTCGCCGTCTACCAGATCCTCGTGTGGCTCACCGGCACCGGGACGTATTTACAGGGGTCGTAATTTTATCACCATGCAGAAACTACTTGCCTTGGCCTTTCGAGTGGGAATCATATGCACGATATTTATTTTGAGCATGTCGTGGGCTGTCCGTGCTCAAACGGTCATTCCACTTTCCGGCATCAACGATTCTTCATCGAACACAACCGTACAAGGAACCAACAACACCTCACCCGGAACAACTTTGAACGGAGTCAATACTACCGGCAGCACCGTTAATCCCAATGGAGCAAATACCACGAGCGGTAATGTCAATCTCAACGGCGTCAATAACACACCCTCGACTTCGAACACCGCCTTTTCCCTCACCAATCCCCTCAGCCCCCAGTTCAACAGCGTCGGCGGGCTCATCAGCTCTGCCCTGCAGATATTCTCGTACATCGCCGTCCTGGTCGCCGTTCTCCTGCTCATCTGGGTCGGTTTCCGCTTCGTCCTGTCGCAGGGGAATACCGAGAAGATGAAAGAGCTCAAGAACTGGCTCCTGTGGATAGTCGTCGGCGTAGCGGTCGTCATAGGTGCTAGAATCATAGTGTCTGTCGTCATCAGCACGTTGGATGCGACGGGCGTCGTGAGCCCGAATGTCATCCAAAATGCCAAACAGGCTGCTCAAATACAGTGATCATCTACCAATCAATATGAAAAAACAGCTCACATCCGCTTTGTCCGTCATCGCCGCCGCGCTCGTGCCGTTCTTGGTATCCGCTCAGACGGCGCTAACACCTGCAGACCTCAAGACGCAAGGCACCCTCGGCGGCCTCGTCTGGAACGTCATCGGCTACATCAATCTCGCCCTCTTCCTGCTCATGGCGGTCGCCACGCTCATGTTCGTCTGGTACGTCATCCAGTACTTCGTGCGCCCGAATGAGAACAGGAAGGATGCCGGCAATTATGTCCTTTACAGTGTGATCGGCTTCTTCGTCATCTTCTCGATCTGGGGCATCGTCAATGTCGTGACGAACACATTCCAGCTCGGCGGCAGCTCCTCCAGCCAGCCGCAGAATTGGCAGAGCTTCGCCAACATATTCCCGCAATAATACCCCCATAATCCTCCGCCATCATGCCAATCACCGACGCGACCTCTCTCATCAGCAAGTTCAGCGACCTCAGCTATTCAGCGGTCTGGGTCCTGGTATCGGTCGCCATCATCTTCATCGTCTGGAATGCGGTCATGCTCGCTCTGAAGGGAGGGGAGGGGGAAGACCGCAAGAAGTACCAGAACAGCATCATCTGGGGCATCGTCGGCTTGGCCGTCATCCTCTCCATCTGGGGCCTCGTGGCCATCCTGACCAACACCTTCGGCACGAATAACTCGTTCAGCAACGCCCAGTCGTCCCAAGACCTCCAGGGCGTTATGCTGGTCAAATAGCCCTTGTAATCCACACATCGTCTTTTATTCGTTGTCCAGATGGGCTATACTTGGGGCCAGTACGATACGCCGTCATACTAGAGTATTATAAGTCTTACACATTATCATCATGAAAAAGCTCGTAGCATCAGTCATCATCGCCCTGACCCCGGCTGTCGCGTTCGCCCAGGTGAACGCCCCCGTCACGGACTTCAACACCCTGACCCAGAAGGCGACCGGCATCGGCAATACCATCATAGGCATCCTGATCGCCCTTGCAGTCATCTTCATCATCTACAACGTCCTCATGTTCATCATGAAGGCTGGGACTGATGATAGGGGCAAGTATCAGAATGCCATCCTCTGGGGCATCGTCGGCTTGGCCGTCATCCTCTCCATCTGGGGCCTCGTCGCCATCCTGACCAACACCTTCGGCACCACGACCGGCGGTCAGGGCCCTGTTCAGGAATATCCGGTCAACCCCAATCCTCCGACGGTCCACTGATGATGAGCCTGCTCCACGTATTCTCTGTCTATCCTGCCATGGCCGCGACGGGTGATGCCGCCGCGGCTTTCGGCAAGGTCATCGATCCGATCATCACCAATGTAGTCTATCCGCTCGTAGCCCTCGTCTTTGCCATCGCGATCCTCGTCTTCGCCTATGGCGTCCTACAGATCGTCATGAATGGCACGGACGCCGATGCCCACAAGCGGGGCAAGATGGCCATCGCGAGCGGCCTCATCGGCATGTTCATCATGATGTCCGCTTGGGGCATCATCTACCTCGTCTCCCATACCGTCACCCAGATCAAGCCGTAGCATAGTAACTGGATAAAACCAGAAACGGAGAAGCCCCACAGTGTGACCTGTGGGGCTATCTCGCAATGTGCTTAACTTTCATCCTTAACAATACTTTCAAAGAACAACCGGGTCAAAGGTCAGGGTTTGTTTTCATCCTCCCTTCCATGAGCGCTTTCCTACTCCAGACCTTGATGTCTTCCGGGACCTTGTCGCCATCATACATGATGAAGGCGAATGTGGCGGATGAATAGCGCTGCCCGGGTGCCAGACGGTAACCGACCGTTATGGTCGTGCTGGGCAGGGGCCCTGTTTGGTCGGTGACTTTCCCGTCCGCGAGGACGTGGCAGAAACGTTTCCCGTTGATGTATTTGTCGTACTCAACGGGCTCCACTGTTCCGACGCAGACTCCCCATCCGGTGACTTCCTTCCATGTGACGCCTTTTGAGCTCACGGCGAATGTACCGTACTTGCTCGGTCTCGGCTGATGCGCCGCTGCTGTCGACATCGCCTTGGCGATATCTTCGGCTGTTGGAGCGGCGGCAGGGGAGTCTTTCGACCCACCGTTTCCGCCAGCGTCCCGAGTATCTTCCTTTCTGTTATGCGCGCTCACCAGCAACAATCCGCCGATGAGAAGCGCAGCGGTGGCGACTATCGCCACCGCGATCCACAGGCCCGTTTTGCGCGGGCCTTCTTGATCCGGACACTTTTCTTTTTCGGGGTCCAGGCTTCCCGAGTTCATTTTATCGGCCATATCCTATTTTCCTTTCTTTTGTTTCTTGAGATCACGAGCCGCGGCTATCGTAGCCGGGTCTATTTCACCGGTGTTGCCGGTGATCACGATGGGTTCAGCGACTTCTATCCCGGCCATCGAAGCGCCGGTAAGCATCACGAGGTTAGGGTCGAGCCTGCTGGCTGTTCCCGCATCCTGATGCGATCTATAGAGCACAGCGCTCGCCTCATCAGCGCGCGCCGCCAGCATCTTTGCTTGCAGTGCATCCTGGTATTTCTTCTCGTAGGTGAGTCCGTTGAATTCGGGATCTCCTGAGAACATACCACGCTCTGCCTCGAATGGATGGATGGCGTCCTTGCCACCCAGGACGAGTTTGAATTGCTCTTCGAGCTCTGCTGTGTTTTTCTCCTCCATCATACTGTAGATGACGGCGGCTTTCTTCGTAGTGGCCCACCCGAGAAGGAAACGGACGAATTTCGCCCGGAATTCCTGGATCTGGGATTCGTACGAATACAGCACCGTGTGGACGAGATAGCCGCGCAAAGCGGTCAGCCGTGCAAGCCAGCCGCATGCTATCGGGATGCCGTCAGACGAGGTAAGCACGAGCGGTGTGCCGTCTTTCTCGATGCTATTGCCGATGAGGATGTATGCGCTCAAGCTCACATGCTTGTAGATCGCTTCCGTCGGCAGTTTTCCATGCCATCCGGGTCCGATCTCTCGCAGTGTGCTCACATCGCATGTGCCCAGCGGCCCTGACAGCTCCTCCAATCGTCGGTCATCGCTGAGTGCCTGACCGACGACGCATGCTATGAGCGGTGGGTTGTACACGAACCAGTACGAATACAGGCTGTGTTTGAGCTTGGGTGTATCGAAGAGCATCTTCGACCATCCGATGATGCCTATCGCGAGCGAAGAGGATATCTTCACCCACGGTGCGACCGGTAACCATTCGCAGATGAATGCGAACGCGATGAATACCGCAAGGGCGATTCCGAGCAATTGGACCGCGATTGCCAGTGCCGTATAGACGCCGGTGTACCGGATATACTTGGTACTTGCGATAGGTGCTTTTTTCTTAGCCGGCTTCTTGAGAGCCAACCAAGTAAGAACACTCATCACGATGATAAGTAACACCAGCATCCCCGATAGAATCTGGATCTGAGTCTGTGACATTTGGATTCCTCCACGTTGCGAACCGTCCCGGAAGGGAAGGCTCTTGGTTGTTGTTCTTGAAATTGTCAGTGAACGCCTCAAAATGGCGAACATTGAGGCTTTTGGCCGAGTGTATCATAGCATATTTAGTAGCTAAATGTCAAGTATCAAAAAACCTCCTGGAAGGCGCTTCTAGCTGAGCTTGTGGCTCTGCTGTCTGCGCCTCCCGAGGAGGTCTTGGGCTTTGAACGCATTGCTGCGCTCAACGCCGAACACGCGTTGGTACGCTTTTCGGGACCGGCCTGGGCTGCTCTGAAGCAGTCCTTGGCGCGGGCCGATCGAACGTATAACCGTGGGTATCTATGTGTGCTGTTGTTCCGGGCATCCGTGCCCGGGTCTGTGCCTGCTGCGGCTGGACTTGAGCCTGCGGTGTCTGATGGCGCCGTTGGTCCTGCATTCGCGGCTGGATCGGTGGCGGGCGGGTGGACTTACGGTCGAAAGGGTTGTTGAACCCATTCCGGCCTTCATTCACTCGTCCGGGCTGTCCGAGCGCAACATGCTGTCCGTTGCTGTGTCGCGATTGCTCGATGTTTTGTGCAATGAAGCGGTCGACATCGGGGCGTCGTTCGTGCAACAGATGTCCCTCGTGATCCAGCGCTCTCCAGCCGTACGTCCTACCATCGCGATATGCATAGTAGAACCCATTGATCCATCCCGCGAGTACATATTCCGTTGGGATTTCGTACGAGGGTTGCAACATGATCACGCCGTTTTCGACGACCGACACAACATTCCGGTGAACTACAACTGTGTCTGGCTGCGCACCGTTTCCGGCACATAGGTCAGGCGGCAGCGGTTCGCTGCAGGCCGTCGGGGATGACGTCGGCGTTACCTCCGACTTTTCTGGCAGCTGGTCTTCGGCCGTTTGGCCTTTGTCCTCGACTTCTGTCCACTCAGATTCGTGCTCGTTCTGTTGAACGGGCGCAGGCTGGGAGGGGATGACGACTGGCACCACGATCGGTGCCGCTGGCTGTACGGTCGCAGGCACTGCTGCCTGCTGTGCTGGCCAGGGCATGTGGAGGGCTTGGGAGCCCAGCACAACACCGAGGACGATCGCAAGGACGAAGAAAATAAGGAAGATCAATGCCCACAAGATGATCCTGTGGTACTTACCTCCGTTCTTCTTCACCTCGCCGTCACGAACCGATACTGCCGGCTTTTCAGCCGCCGATTCCTTTCCGGCCTTCGCTGGGGTTTCAGCCACAACGACCTTCGTCGTTGCCGGCTTCGGGTCGGTGAGGACCGGCGGGTTTTTATCCCCGCTGGGCTTCCGTGCTGTCGTCGCTCCGAGAAGCTCGGCATCGATCTCGGCCACTGTCCGTGGCTGAGGCCGTGGGAGCGCCTTCTTGACTGCAATGGCGACAAGGTTCGGAAGCTCGTCACGGAGGCTTTGAATATCCGCTTCGGTCTCCTCAGACCCTTTCCTTGCAGGCAGCTGTGCCTGTGATGCTTCGTCAAGGCGACGCCGAAGATAGGCGATCTCCTCTTGAACACCCTGAGAGCTTGCGCGCTCTTCGCGAGCGAGACGCCCGAACTCCTCGCGTGAGGAAGATAGGATATCCCAGACGTTGTCGCGAGTCAGCTCAGTTTCCACTATGGCCGACTGGATGCTGTCATCCTTGCCGGTCGCGGTGGCCGTCCAGATGATCGTGTCGCCGGTGCGGTCGAGCTCGGCATTCTTGTCCGCGAGCCGACGCATCGATAGGTTGATGCTTCCATCCGATGTGAAATCGGACAAGTCGACGCTCCGGGGGGAGCAGACGACATTGCCGGTCTTCTTACTCATGCCGCTAACAGTGACCGATGCCACCGTTGCCAGGTCGATACCGAGGCCGATCGATATCCCATCGGACTTTGGCCGTCCCATCTTGTTCGTGCGTACGAAGGCCAAGATCAGTTTCGATCCTTTTGCTACCAGTTTGCGGCAGTCCGGCACAGGCGTTGCGCCTATTTTCGGAGTCGCATCTTCCGCGGGTGCAGAAGACGTGCTTGCGGCAACTTCGAGCACTGCGCCGATTGAGGTCGTCAGTGCTCTCGGGTCTGCCGTTGGCGCTAGCTTGACCTCCTTGGCTGGTGCCGGGATTGTCGCTGCCGCCGCCGGAGCATCCTCCGTAGCCGGGGCTGCCGTCCCGGATCCCGTCGCCTGTCCAGCTCCTTTCGGCGCTGATGCTGGCGATGGAACTGCCGAAACGACCATGCTATTCTCGTGCGTGTACGCGACGTAGCCGGCCCCTATTTCGAGGGTGCCGAACTCCGTTGCGAACTGCTCGCCGCCGTTGAGCGGGGTGAGCTCGAGGTCATACGTACCGTCCTCGAGATCGACATCGTCGCTCTTTGCATCGAGTGTAAGGTTGTCGTTCCGGCGGCCCTTCGTGAGCTGCTTATATTCCTTTGACCACACGGGGTCACGTTCACCCTGGCGGGCGAGTGAGATCGTGTAGTGATTTGCCAGATCTGGCAAATCGAACGAGAGGATCGCCCCCTCGGATGTCTTGCTTGCTCCCACATTCGTGGGCGCGAGGTTGGCTTTGGAGGCCATAGTTATCCCTTTGTTGAAGGTCGCTTGCGCGAGCCGGTTGTAGGTTGTGGCTCGCGCGCGTGCGCTTGCCATGGGTTAAATTGTCAACAGTCCCATGGGACTGGGGCGGGGTGTGCCCGGTGCTATGTACGAGTGTAGTATACTATATATATGCATCAAAGTCAAGTCGCATGCTTTGCGCGGCTCCGAAGGGTACTTATTGTGCCGGGGAGAGGGGTCGAACCTCCATGGATCGCTCCACCAGCTCCTAAGGCTGGCGCGTCTACCAATTTCGCCACCCCGGCGGCAGTCGACAGTTATCAGTGGTCAGTTGTCAGTAAAAGCCTAGGTTTGCACTGTCAACTGTCCACTGACAACTGGTAACTGTGTTCATGTGCGCCCAGATGGATTCGAACCATCGACCAATCGCTTAAGAGGCGAGTGCTCTACCAGCTGAGCTATGGGCGCAAGTGAGGGAAAAGAACGAATGTTCCTGCATTCGGTCTTGGACCGAACGCAGCGCCTATATGCCTCATATGGGCGTCCGAAAAATATACCAGAATAATCTTGTTCGGGCAACCGGAACAGCCGGAAGCACAGCGCGACTTGAACATTTTTTGTCCATATGCCATACTGTCTCCCATGGTAAATCGTATGCGCGCAACGCGGGCTCACCGCGACAATAGGCGTTCGCATCACGCCCTCGACGCGGCTCGCGTGTCGAAGTGCGGGAATTGCGGCGCTCTGCACCGCTCACACGCGGTCTGCATGTCGTGCGGCTGGTACAACGGCCGCAAGGTGATCGATCTCGCCGCCAAGGCTGCCAGGAAGACTGCAAAGGCTTCCTCCAAGGCCGCCGCGGCCAAGGCCAAAAAGTAGCCTTTCACCGCGTCAGCCCCCGTCCATCGCGCATCCGAACCTGTCCCGCACACCAGCTCATTCATGGCCAATAGGCATCTTTCCAGATCAGTCGTCCTCCAATCCCTCTTCGAGTGGGACTTCTGCAAGGCCCCCGAAAAGGCAGCCTCGGCCATCGTCGACCGCAATGCCAAGGAATTCGCGCCGGGCTTGACTGACGTCTCTTTCGTCGAGGGGCTCCTCCACGGCATCATCGCCAAGAAGCCCGAGCTCGACGGCATCATCGAGAAGGCCGCTCCCGAATGGCCGATCGACAAGATCTCGCCTGTGGACAGGAATGTCCTGCGCCTCGGGCTCTACGAGCTCTTGTTCGCGGATCGGACAGAGGTCCCGGCCAAGGTCGCCATCAACGAGGCCATCGAGCTCGCAAAGACATTCGGGGGAGAGACATCCGGCCGCTTCGTGAACGGCGTCCTCGGCGCGGTCTACAAGGAGCTCGGCGAGCCGGGCAAGGACGCCGCTCCCGCCAAGAAGAAAAAGATCGCCGATGTCGCGTTCGAGGATATGCCCGTCCAGCATCTCGGCGGCGCGGTCGTCTACGGCCGCCATGGCTCCGACATCTATCTCGCATTCGTGCACGACATCTTCGGGCACTGGACCCTGTCCAAGGGCAAGATAGGCGCTGCCGGTCAGGGAGGCGTCGATCCCGCCCTCGGCACTATCGCCAAGGTCAAGGAAGAGATCGGCCTCGACGTCAAGATCAAGGCAGACCTCGGCCAGAATGAATACGTCGCCAACGACCCCGAGCTCGGCAAGATCAGGAAGCAGGTCCACTACTATCTCGCCGAGGCTCCGTTCGGCGACCTCGCTCTCGCCAAGAAGCCCGGCCTCGACGACGCCAAGTGGTTCAAGCTCACCGACATCCTCGAGCTCAATTTCTATAACGACATCCTGCCTATCGTCACCAAGGCGGTGACTATGCTCTCGGAGGCCGCACAGTGATGCCTTCTCATACTCCGTACTTCATACTCCGTCCTCCACTCCTATGAGCCCGACCACGAAATCGATGACCGACTTCACCGCCCTGGCCGAGCATATCGGCGTCGAATTCAAGGATCTGAATCTCCTGCGCATGGCCTGCACGCACCGCTCGTACCTCAATGAGAACCGCGGCGCCGGCCTGGAGCATAACGAGCGCCTCGAATTCCTCGGCGACGCCGTCCTCGAGCTCGTCGTCACCAGCTTCCTCTACCGCAAATATCCCAAGAAGCAGGAAGGCGACCTCACTGCATTCCGTTCAGCGATCGTGAACACCGTCTCGCTCACCAAGGTCGCCGAGCGCATCGGCTTGTCCGACTTTATGCTGCTCTCGAAAGGCGAGTCCCGCGACACCGGCCGGGCTCGCGCCGTCATCATCGCCGATGCCGTCGAGGCCATCATCGGTTCCATCTATCTCGACCGGGGCTATGATGCGGCAGCCAATTTCATATCCTCGCACATCCTCGAGGTCATAGACATAGATATCATCGTCGAGAAGAAGTCCTGGCTCGATGCCAAGAGCCGCTTCCAGGAGGTCGCCCAGGAGAAGACGGGGAAGACCCCGACCTACAAGACCCTCAAGGAGGTCGGTCCCGACCACGACAAGCAGTTCACGCTGGGCGTATTCATCGGCGATGTCCAGATCGCCACCGGCAGCGGGCCTTCGAAGCAGGAGGCAGAGCAGCGGGCGGCTGAAAAGGCGCTCGAAGCGAAGGGGTGGTAGCTACTCTATGCAATAGCCGGTTTGCTAGGTCGCTCTATTCTTTGTAGCTCTCATAATCTCCTGGCACGAATTTCGCGGGTTCGAACTTGATCTTATGGTCGAGACCCCGCGCGAGTTTGACGAGCTGCATGAGGGTCGGGTTCGCTCGGCCTGACTCTATTCTAGCAATGCTCGATTGAGCGATGCCTGATTTCCTCGCGAGATCATTCTGGCTCATGCAAGCTATATTGTTTCGGATGTCCGTCAAATCCCTGAAGATCTCGAAGACAAGGGAAAGATCGCCATACGACGGGTCGGTCTTGTTCTTCACAAGATCGTCAAAGATCTCCTGAGTGTATTTCTTCGGAGGGGTGGTTGGTTCGTAGTACATGCCTATGACATATATGCTATAGGGCTGATAAAATGGAAACAGCTCAGGTCAAGGGACTTTTGGGATTACTGCCTATGACATATATGTCATAGGGCTCGGAAAATGACATATCGCCCGACATCTGTCTGGATATGCCCCGATACATAAACACGACACAACCGGCCTGCCCTTACGAGCTGACTTATCCGAAACGGCTCATATTATACTCGTCTCAAATACGCTAGAATAGAGGTAATGTATCTGAAATCCCTCGAAGTCACCGGCTTCAAATCGTTCGCCAAGAAGGCGAATCTTTCATTCACGTCGCCGATCACGGGCATCGTCGGCCCGAACGGCTCGGGCAAGTCGAATGTCGCTGAGGCGTTCAAATTCGTGCTGGGCGAACAATCGATCAAGTCGCTCCGCGGCAAGCGCGGCGAAGACCTCATCTGGAACGGCGGCGGCGATGGCGGGCCCGGAGGCACGAGCGGCGGTGCGCCCCGCGCAAACCGCGCCTCGGCCAGGCTCGTCTTCGACAACACCCGCAGGATATTCCCGTCCATCGACTTCGACGAGGTCAGCGTCGAGCGCGCCGTCAATCGCGACAACTCCAACGAATACCTCCTGAACGGCTCGCAGGTCCGCCTCAAGGATATCGTGGAGCTCCTGGCGGCAGCCCACATCGGCGCGACCGGCCATCACATCATCTCTCAGGGCGAGGCCGACCGCATCCTGTCTGCCTCCATCCGCGAGCGCCGCGAGATGATCGAGGACGCCCTCGGCCTGAAGATCTACCAGTGGAAGAAGCTCGAGAGCCAGCGCAAGCTCGAGCGCACCGAAGAGAACATGAAGCAGGTCGAGAGCCTGCGCCGCGAGATCGCGCCTCACATCAAGTTCCTGAAGAAGCAGGTCGAGAAGATCGAGAAGGCCCAGGAGATGCGCGCCGAGCTCGTCGCCCTGTGCCAGGAGTATTTCTCTATCGAAGTTCGCTACATCCGCTCCGAGAAGACCCGCCTCGAAGCCGAGCTCGCGGGCCCGCGGCAGGAGTCCGCCGAGCTCGAGCGCGAGCTCGAGAAGGCCAGATCCGTCATCGCCGCATCCGCTTCCAAGGACGAGAAGAGCCAGGAGATCCTCGATATCGAACGGCGCCTCGCCGTCATCCGCTCCGAGAAGGATGCGACCGTCCGCGAGATCGGCCGCATCGAAGGCGAGATCAATGCCCTCATGCGCTCCGTCGACAAGGAGCGCGACAAGCAGAAGCGTGACGAGTTCAAGACTGTCTTCCTGAAAGATGTCGAGGAGCTCGTGCCGCAGATAGAGGCATTGAAGACCATCGCCGAGATCGTCGCTATCCTGCGCGGATTCTTGTCCAAGCACCGCGCCGTGAGCGATTCGAGCGCGATCGCCGAAGCAGAGGGAGAGATCGCCGCTCTCGCAGCCGACAAGTCCCGCCACGAAGACAAGCTGCATGGCCTGACCGGCTCGGAAGCTAAGCTTACCGGCGAATACGAGTCTCTCAAGCGCGCTATCGAGAAGGAGAAGGATACGAATCGCGATGCCGAGAAGGAGGTCTTCCGCATCATCGCCCGCCAGAATGAGGCCCGCGGGGCAGTGGCAGCCTTGACGGCTGCATTGAACACGGTCCTTCACGAGGAAGAGACCATGAAGCGCGATCTCGGAGAGGCGGCTTCTATCGGAGGCAGGGAGGCTGTGGAATATGATACGCATGAAGAAAGGGGAAAGGAGAATGGAGGAGGAAGCGCGGAAGTCAGAGAGGCAGTCGACCAGAGCAGGGAGGCGCAGCAGGAACGCAGGCACAAGATAGAGCGCATCAAGATCCGTCTCGAGGATGCCGGCCTGGCCGGCGGCGCAGACGTCCTCAAGGAGTATCGCGAGACCGAGGAGCGCGACTCATTCCTCGGGAGAGAGCTCGAAGACCTCGACAGAGCCAAGGCCGAGCTCTTCGGGCTCATCGCCGAGCTCGACACGCGCATCGATCTGGAGTTCAAGAATGGCATACTGAAGATCAATGACGAGTTCAGCCGATACTTTACGCTCATGTTCGGCGGAGGCCGGGCCGAGCTCTCCGTCGTCAGGGAGCCGAGGCGCAAGAAGAGGTCTGACACGGACGACCTGGCGAGCGCGCTCTCTCCGGAAGGGCTGGGGGATGGAGAGGGGACTATGGAGAGCGAAGAGGAAGAAGAGGGACCGGAAGGCCTCGACGTCAGTGTCAGCTTGCCCCGCAAGAAGGTCAAGAGCCTGATGATGCTCTCGGGCGGCGAGCGCGCCCTCACCTCGATCGCGCTCCTCTTCGCCATCTCGCAGGTCAACCCGCCGCCCTTCATCATCCTCGACGAGACCGATGCCGCTCTCGACGAGGCCAATTCCAGGAAATACGGCGATATGATCGAGAATCTCTCGAAGAACTCGCAGCTCATCCTCATCACCCACAATCGCGAGACGATGTCACGCGCAGGCGTCCTCTACGGCGTCACCATGGGCGGTGATGGGGCATCGAAGCTGCTCTCGATCGCATTCGAGGACGCGGTCAAAGTGGCAAAATAGCGCGCGGGGCCTTTACATTTAGCGATTTTCATTCTACACTTGTATCCATGGAGTCTCTCAATAAGCATCAACTCATACTCGTAGCCCTGCTCATCTCATTCGTGACATCGCTCGCCACGGGCATCGTCACCGTATCCCTGATGGACCAGGCGCCTGCGGGCGTCACCCGCACCATCACTCAGGTCGTCCGCGAGACGGTGGCCTCCGCTGTGCCGACCGGCACCACGAACGCCGCCGCCGTGAGCATCTCCGTCAATGACCAGGTCGCCGATGCGACGGCCTCTCTCGTTCCGTCCCTGGTGCGCCTGCGCGATGGCGACAGGGGAGATGTCGTCGGCATCGGCATGCTCGTCTCGCCGACGGGTGCTATCATGGCCGACAAGAATCTCATCGACAAGCTCAACATCCCTCAGGCAGTCTTCGGCAATGATTCCGCTGTCCCGATCGTCATCCAGCGCTTCCAGGTGGCGGGCGATATCGCATTCCTGGTGCCACAGAGGAGCATCTCGATCTCCCTCAAACCGATCACCTTCGGCGATGACCCGAAGCTCGGCGCTTCCGTCTGGTCGCTCACCGGCACCTCCACGTACTCGCTCTCGCAGGGCATCATCACCGAGATAGAGACCGGGAGCGACGGCGCAACCTCGGTCATCCATACATCTATCCCCTCGTCAGGCCTTCTGCCCGGCGCGCCCCTTTTCGATGCTACCGGCGCGGTCGTCGGCATGGCCACCAACACGCTCACCCAGTCTGCTCTCGCCACTTTTTATCCTACCCAGCGAGTCCGCGACGGCGTGCCGCAGTAACACCGTGGTCATGTACAACTGGCACCGCTGTACCGGTGAGAGCCTGATCGCTCCCGAGTATGCGTTGTGGAAATCTATATGCGCACATATATGGTAGAATTCCGGCATGAGACGTCTATCCACTGCAGCTGCTCTCTTCAGCATGGCTGCGGTCTGTATCGCTCTATCATCTGCCGTGCCGGTCCAGGCCTCCGTTTCGTTCCCCCGGACGCTCAAGCTGGGCATGTCAGGATCAGATGTCCTCGAACTCCAGAAGATACTGGATTCTGATCCGGTCACTGCCATAAGCGGCGTGGCCAAGGGCCAGGAGACAAGGTATTTCGGCGTGAATACGAAAGATGCCGTGATCCGTTTCCAGAATAAATACAAGGCCGATATCCTCGCTCCGAACAATCTCTCCTCCGGAAATGGGGTGGTTGGGGCATCGACGCTCGCGGTGCTGACAAGACTGGCGTCCTCTCTGGCAGCGGCTTTTTCTCCCCCTACCGCTTCTCCCAGACAAGCATCAATCCCAGCGACTGCATCTCCTACTTCGGCACAGATCGCAGCCATCGCCCCGTCATTCATGCAGGCTCAAGCGACCCCTGCATCTCCGAGCGTGAATGCGCAGCTGGATGCCCTCGCTCGATCTATGGGAAATTCGATCTCTGGCGTGCAGAGCTCTGTCCAGACGAGCGTCCAGAACAGCATACAGAATGGGCAAATATCAGTTCCCTCGTCAGCGCTTTCCGGCTCACCGACATTCTCGGGGCTGACGGTCAGCGGCCAGCTCGCCGTAGGCGGTGCCACTTCCACGTTCGCGAACGGCATCTTGCTTTCTGGCGGCTGTGTGTCGGTGAATGGAACATGTCTCGGCACCACGAACGGCGGGGGAGGCGGCTCCGGCACGGTCAATTCAGGCGCCATAGGCCAGCTCGCATACTATCAGGCGGGCGGCTCTGCTGTGTCAGGGACATCGACGATATTTGTCACGCCGACAGGTCTGGTCGGCATCGGAACGACCTCTCCCTACACCACTCTTGCAGTGAATGGCACCACGACGGCCCTCGCATTCACGGCGACATCGACAACAGCGACCTCGACGTTCGCAGGCGGAGTGACGACACAGGGATTCGGCATTAACGCAGGAGGTACCGCATACTATGGATCGAATCTCCTCATCAACAACAACGGCGACCTCAATGCTACCGTCATCCCCCAACAGGATACTGCCTCGAACCTCGCCAATGTAGTTCCGTCGGCGGGTGCATATGTCTACACGACCGACACCAAGAAGATATTTGTCGGCGACGGCGCCACTGCGGTGAAGAACCTCTGGCCGCCGATCATGTCTGCCAATGGCAATTATGGCATAGCATCCTCGTCCCCGACGGCTATCCTGTCCGTCTCCAATGTCGGAGAATCGGGATCGAGCGACCTATTCGCGGTCGGGTCATCCACGAATCAATACGTGAGGATCGACAGGTTCGGTAATATAGGATTTGGGCCTACAGACCCGACTGCGTTCACCACTGCAGGTAATAGTTTCGTTGTCGCTACACCAGTCTACACACAAGGGCTCATCTATATAAATAATGCGTCGAACAATGTCGGCCTCGGTGACTGTGTCGGGACGGGTAACTCGACGTGCATCAACGTTGACGACCCGGGCAGCGCTATAGAGCTACGCTCACTCAACTTCAGTATGGGAGACGTGAATAACAGCGAGAACGGAATGGTAGTTCACGTGCAGGATCCGGCTCGCCTCATCCAAATGGGTGACACCCAGGGTAGCAAGAATGGAACCCTGCTCACCCTCGATGACGTGAAGGAAGCCGCTTACATGAGCAGTGTGAATGGGAATCCCGTGTATTTCGGTATCGCCACAGCAACGCCAGACTCAGCCCTTGATGTGAACGGAAGCGTGAGATTCGAAGGGGCTTCGACCGTGACTACCTCATCCATATCTGGCGCTATCACCGGGATCGGCTGCGACAAAGCGGACACGGCAGGCCTCACAGGACTGGCATCTTCGACCGCTTTCGTCACCGTGCCGAGCGTCTTCCCTGGAGCGGGGGTATTCTTCTACACTATAGCCCTCACCTCTACCTCCATGAGGACGTATGTCTGCTCTGACGTGACAGTCACCCCGACTGCATCGACATACACCGTCAAGATAATAAGATGAGGGGCACTACCTATAGGCTATCACTGCTGATATCTCTGGTGACTCTTATCCCGGGAATCGTCTTTGCATCCAAGATAAGCTACTCTCCCTCTCATTGGATCGTCGGGCACGATCTCTCGACAGGAACCGTCGCATCTTCGTCGATAGTGGACTTTGGGTTTTCATTCCAAAAAACATCCACCACTACTTCTCCATCATCAGGAACTTTCAACTATAGAGATATACTATTCTCTTTATATTCAGGTGCCACGACTGTCGTTGGCGCTCAGCTTTCTGTGACACAGCCGATAGGCAATACCTCACAGACTACATGTGTAAGTTTAGATACCACCATAGCCAAAGTGGCATCAGATTGTTCTGCTGTATATGGAGGGGGAACGAATGGAAATGCCGGCATAAATGTCAGCATCCCAGGTCTCACGAAACAGGTGATGCCTGAGTTTTCCACTACCACTGTTGGATATCAAGTGACGCCTACATCCATCATTGCAGGGACCGCAGCGAGCAGTCTGCTCAATAGCACTCTGGCATATATAAATGGCAAATCCCCCGGTGCTGCTACACAGGCTATATACTCATCGATAGATGATACGCATCATGTGTATGTAAGAAACACGTCTAATTTTCTTACTAGCGCAGGAGTTGACTTGACCTGCATCCCCTCAGGAAATGGCGGTATGTTCAACGGCATCCTCATCGGCCCTGACATCATGCTCGAAGCTAATCATGCCCACAACAATACATTCTATTTCACAGACGCCTCGAATGTAAGCTATTTCAGGTCCTCCATTGGGGGTGCGCGTGTCCTGGATTATGATACATACATAGAAAGGCTCAATGCGCCTGTTCCTGCGAGCATCCATCCGTGCCCTCTGTTTTCGTTCGGAGAGCTTGCCTCGACCACTGCTCATTTTTCGACATCTTCATTGCAATCGGAATTCATCCCTGTCATGTTCCACAGACAAACGAGGAATATCTATATAGGCGGTGTATATATAGGGAATGGTTCATGCACCTTCACTCCTGGAAGTTGTTACGATTCATCATATGATGAAGACCATGTGAACGTCTTCAAGCCTGCTTCCACTACTCTTGCGACGTGGTGGAGCCTCCCGATCGTCGGCGATAGCGGTTCGCCGGCGTTCGCCATAGTGAATGGGAAAGCTGTCGCAATGACAACGTGGTTCCAGTCTGACTTTCTCTCACGAGCTATCGGGCCCAGCGCATCGCTGCTGCTACCGTATATCCAGAACACCGTGACTGCGCTCGGCAGCTCCGCTACGATCCAGACGGTAGATTTGTCTGGTTTTCCATCATATTAGGCCACTAGGGCGCGCCTCGAGAGGGAACGCGATGCACCATAACTCTTGATTCAGTGGTACTTTCGTAGTACTATAAAAGTGATACATATGCCTCCCATCCAGAAGCTCACAACCAAAGCGCGCGAGGCCCTGAAGCGAGCCCACGAGCTCGCCATAGAGCGCGGTCAGAACCACGTCAATCCCGTGCATCTCCTCTGCGCCCTCATATTGCAGGAAGAGAGCATGGTGGCCTCTATCCTGGACAAGCTCGAGGTCGATACGCCGGTCCTCACCGACGTCGTCCTCGAACAGATCGAGGCCCCCGAAGGCTCCAATGTCCTCTCGCCGTCGTATCAGATATATCTCACGCCGGACCTCGCCCAGATCCTGGACAATTCGCTGCGGGTGGCGAGCTCCCTCAAGGACGAATTCATCTCGACCGAGCACCTCTTCCTGTCGATCTTCGACATCCCGTGCGTCGCTCGCGATACGCTCAGCCGCTTCAAGATCGAGCGCGATGCGGTCGTCAAGGTCATCGAAGAGCTCAAGACCAACCCTCAGCTCGCCAAGGAAGGCGAGCCCAAGAAGTTCCGCACCCTCTACAAATACGCCCGCTCGCTCACCAAGCTCGCTCGCGAGAATCGCCTCGACCCGGTCATCGGCCGCGACAGCGAGATCATGCGCATCATCCAGATCCTGTCCAGGCGCACAAAGAACAACCCCATCCTCATCGGCGAGGCAGGCGTCGGCAAGACCGCCATCGCCGAGGGCCTTGCCATCCGCATGGCCCAGAATGACGTGCCAGAATCCCTCAAGGACAAAGAGCTCGTCTCCCTCGACCTTGGCTCGCTCATCGCCGGCACCAAATACCGCGGCGAGTTCGAGGAGCGCCTGAAGAACATCCTCAAGGAGATGGAGAAGTCCGACGGAAAGATCATCCTCTTCATCGACGAGATCCATACGCTCGTCGGCGCAGGAGCCTCCGAAGGCTCTATGGATGCGTCGAATATGCTCAAGCCCGCCCTTGCCCGCGGCGAGCTCCGCGCTATCGGCGCCACCACCATCAAGGAGTATCAGAAATACATCGAGAAGGACCCCGCGCTCACTCGCCGCTTCCAGCCAGTCTATGTCAATGAGCCGTCTGTCGAAGATGCCATCGCCATCCTTCGCGGCCTCAAGGAAAAGTATGAGCTCTTCCACGGCGTCCATATCACCGATGACGCCATCGTCGCGGCCGTCCAGCTGGCCAGCCGCTATATCTCCGACCGATTCCTGCCTGACAAGGTCGTCGATCTCATCGACGAGGCGGCATCAGCGCTCAGGATCTCGCTCGAGAATATGCCGCCGGAGCTCGAGGACACCCGCCGCAAGATCATGCGCCTCGAGATCGAGCGCGAGGCCCTGAAGAAGGAGACTGACAAGGTCGCAAAAGCCCGCATGGCAAAGATCGAGCAGGAGATCGCCGACCTCAAGGAGTCCACCTCCGAGCTCGAGCTCAAATGGAAGAACGAGAAGGACACCATCGCCGAGATCAAGCGCATCAAGAAAGAGCTGGAGGCCATCCGCATCGAAGCCGACATGGCCGAAGCCCGCGCCGATCTCGCCAAGGCCGCCGAGTTCCGCTATGGCACTATCCCGGGCCTCGAGAAGGACCTCGAGCAGAAGAACAAGCGCCTCAAGAAGCTTCAGGCCTCCCGCCGCATCCTGAAGGAGGAGATCACCGCCGAGGACATCGCCGGTGTCGTCTCGCGCTGGACCGGCATCCCCGTGTCGCGCATGCTCGAGTCCGAGGCGTCGAAGCTCATCCGCATGGAGGACGAGCTCAGGAAGCGCATCGTCGGCCAGGACGAGGCTGTCACAAAGATATCCGATACCATCCGCCGCTCCCGCGCCGGCATCGCTGACCAGAACCGCCCCATCGGGTCGTTCATATCCCTGGGACCGACCGGCGTCGGCAAGACCGAGCTCACTAAGGCGCTCGCAGAGTTCCTCTTCAACGACGAGAAGTCGCTCATCCGCGTCGACATGTCCGAATTCATGGAGAAGCACAGCGTCTCCAAGCTCATCGGCGCGCCGCCAGGGTACGTCGGCTACGACGAAGCTGGTGGTTTGACCGAGACCGTCCGCCACCGTCCGTACTCCGTCATCCTCTTCGACGAGATCGAGAAGGCCCATCCGGAGGTCTTCAACATACTCCTCCAGGTCCTCGACAACGGCCGCCTGACCGACAGCAAGGGCCGCATCGTCAACTTCAGGAATACGGTCATCATCATGACGTCCAATATCGGCGCCCAGCATATCGAGCGCATGGAGAAGCTCGGCTTCTCCAGGAGCGATGCGACAGTCGGCTCCGAGCGCGACCGCGAGAACTACTCCGAGGCCAAGGACAAGATCAACGCCGCTCTGAAGGATTTCTTCAGGCCCGAATTCCTGAACCGCGTGGACGACATCATCATCTTCGACATCCTGTCGCCCGCAGCCATCCAGGAGATCGTCAAGATCCAGGTCGCCGAAGTGGTCAAGCGTCTCGCCGACAAGCAGATCGAGCTCGTCCTTTCGCCGGAGGTCTATGCCTATCTCGCCAAGGAAGGCTACAATCCGCAGTATGGCGCCCGCCCGCTCCGCAGGCTCATCCAGTCGCGGATACTCACTCCTGTCGCCAACCTCCTCATCGGCCAGGATGTCAGCGTCGGCGGCACCATCCTCGTCGGCCTCAAGGATGGCGAATTCTCATTCGAGGTCAAGAAGAAGCATCAGCCTGGCCGGCAGGCAGGCAAAGGCGAGAGCCCGATCATCGTGCGCGATGCGGTGCATGAGGTGCGAGACGCGGTGATGCAGAAGTAGGTCTAAAGATATCTGCGGTGATTGACTTTTGGTCCTGCTCGCCTAATATGTCGAATGGATAGGGTTTGCATTCGGCACGCCCTGTGATCCACACAATACTCAAGAGAAGGGATGTGATCATGCCTGCATGTATTCCTACTGGTGATTCGGTGTCACCCATAGATCCAGGGCAGCAGTCGTCCATGGGCAAGTTGCCCATGTTGGTTTGGGATGGCAGCTACCTGCTCGTCAACGGCATTCTCGGCTACTATAACGTCGTCATGTATGACGTTCGTAAGCCTGAGGCTGAGCTTTCCGAATATCTCGCGCGGCACGGCTTCTGTGCCATCGCACCCGAGGCCGCGAAGCTGATCGAAGACTCGCGGCGCGAGGATATCTCCCCAGCATGGTATGTCCTCGTGAAGGACGAGAGCGCTGCGGATAGGCAGAGCATCAAATGGAAAGCCGTCATTTCGACAAAGCGCCTGTGCCAACTACCGCATGTGATGGAAGTGCAAGATGTGGTGAGGAAGGACGACAGAGCTCCAGGCAGCTTCAACATGCTCTGCTATGACGACCGGCAGCCAGTCGAATATGTGCTAGCGCAACGCAGATATGTCTTCGCGTCTTGGCGAGAAGCATCCATCTTCGAATCGGACCGCACTCAAGGTTGGGGGTCACACAAGCCGATATACCTCTCGCCGTGCCGGTATGTGGGCACGATCGATCCGCACATCCGGCAAAAGTACATCAAATGCCTTGTCTAAGGCCTGGTCCGCGCATTCCTCAAGCCCGCCTCGATCGGTGGGCTTTTTTGTTAGGCGGGTGCGGTGAAGCAGGGAGGATAAGCATATCCCTGCCAACACCCCCGATTTAAAACCGTACAGTCGTACGATTTGGTGTCTAGACTGCATGATATATGGCTTAAGATATGAGGGTATATGTCTCGTGTCGTACAAGCATACGATTCACAAATAGGGGGTTGTGAGAGGAGATGCGTCTCGGCTAACGCATTCATGTGCCATCTATAGTTTTCACTTCTGCGAATATAAGTTAGAATGTCTGCTTATGCGGGGGATCATCACCGAACTCAAGTTGACGAGCGGCGGCTTCCTCGAGTTCTTCGTGCTCAAGCTGCTGAGCGAGCGCTCGCATTCTCCTCAAGAGATTCATGACCACCTCAAGGACGCAGGACTTCGAATACCGATGGGCAGCATATATCCGCTGCTCCATAGATTCAGGGTCCGCGGCTATGTCGAGCGAGGCTACGAAGAGTCAGAGACTGGCAGCGCTCTCAGGACGTATGACTTGTCATCGAAAGGCGAGCGGCGATTTGCAGACCTGCGAGATGACTGGAAGCGCCTGAATGGCCTCGTTGCGGGCTTGTGAGCTCGATGGTAGACTGGCACGCGTACCTCTAGATCCGCGCAGGTGGCAGAGCGGTCAATTGCAATGGACTGTAAATCCATCGACCTATGGTCTACGAAGGTTCGAATCCTTCCCTGCGCACAGTTGAAACACTATCCGGTCATCCTTTCGATCGTCATCGCCGCCGTCATCATTGTCGGCGGCTTGATGGTGCGTGTCCATAACGGCAAGAATGCAAGTGCTGCGGCATCAGATGGGAGCACGGCGACCACATCGGATACGGCTCATAGTGCAGCTGCCATGCGCACGCTCACTATCATGATGGGCGGCGATGTCATGTTCGATCGCGGCATCCGCAAGCTGGGTGAGGCATCAGGATACGACGGTCTCTTGGCGCCGGTAGCCGATCTCTTCGCGCGCGCGGACATAGCCACGGTCAATCTCGAAGGCCCGATCACGGGCAACGCTTCGAGGACGCTCTTCAATGATGGCTCGACGGGGAGGGAACTGACGTTCACCTTTGCCACAGCTACGGCTGCCGTGCTTGCCCGCGCGCACGTCACGGCAGTCAGCTTGGCCAATAACCACACGGCCAACTTCGGACAGCCTGGTTTCGAGGAGACCGAGCAGTGGCTGGATGCCGCTGGCCTGGCTCACTTCGGCGATCCATGGAACGGCACCTCCACAGAGGTCGTATTCGACAAGAATGGCATCAAGGTCGCTTTTGTCGGCTACCACGCATTCGCTCCCGGCCTGAATGGTATCGTCACGGATGTGCGACGCCTCGCGAGCGAAGGCTACTTCGTCATCGTCATGCCGCACTGGGGCGATGAATATTCGGCAAGCTCGACTCCGCTCCAACGCGGCGTCGCCCGAGACCTCGTCGACGCAGGAGCCGGTGCCATCGTCGGCTCCCATCCGCATGTCATCGAACCTCATGAATGGCTTCAGAGCGCGGCTGCCACGAGCACTGGCACCCTTCTTCGGCATGTGCCGGTGTTCTATTCTCTGGGCAATCTGCTCTTCGACCAATACTTCTCTCCGGCTGTCATGGCAGGGAACATAGTCGAGATCGATCTCGAGCGCACTGGCACGACGACACGCCTCACAGGGGCGAAGCTCTATGATACATCCACGGCATCGCGTGCCGGGACGACGGTCGATCCAGTACCGCATTTCGTTGCTAATGAGGGCGAATCGTACTAAAATCCCGTGTACATGATATTCACGAGCATCTCGCCTAATGCGGAATCAGATGATGTCCGCCGGGCGGCAGGGCTCTTGTTCAAGCCCTGGACATGGAGGCACGGTGAAGCCGTAAGCGAGCTTGAGCGAGCTTTTGCGGGCAAGCTCGCGGTGCCGGATGCCGTCGCCTTCCAGAGCGGCAGGAATGCCCTCTATGCCATCCTGAAGGCCTTTGGCGTGCATGAAGGGGACGAAGTACTCATCCAGGCCTACACCTGTGTCGCCGTGCCCGAGCCCGTCATGTGGGTCGGCGCCCTGCCGATATATGTAGATGTCGGAGACGACCTCTGCATGGATCCCACCGATCTCCGCAAGAAGATCACCTCGCGCAGCAAGGCGCTCGTCATCCAGCATACATTCGGCGTGCCCGCTCGCATGGGCGAGATCATCGCCTTTGCGCACGAGTACGGCCTCATCGTCATCGAGGACTGTGCGCACTCCCTTGGCACAACTTTTGAATGTAAGCCGGTGGGCACGATGGGCGATGCTGCCTTCTTCAGCTTCGGCCGTGACAAATCGCTCTCATGCGTCTTTGGCGGCATAGCTGTCGCAAGAGACCCACAGCGAGCAGCACAGGTCCGCTCGATTCGCGATAGTTTTTCTGATTTGCCTAGCGGTACGATCTTTAAATACCTGCTCCACCCGATTGTCACGAGCTTTGCCAAGAAAACCTACAGATTTCTTTCCCTGGGTAAAGCGATCATGGCCGCGGCGCTCCGTGTCGGCCTCATCCCGAGGGCAGTGGAATCAGCCGAACTCTCTGGTGGCAGGCCGAGCTTCTTCGCCACGAAGATGCCGAACGCGATCGCCATCCTTGCTCTGCATCAGCTTGGAAAGACTGAAAGATATGCTGCGGCACGCAAGAACGCTGCCAAGTTGTATGCAAAAGGTTTGCCCGATATAAAACATCAGAAGCTCTCTGACGGTGCTGCGCCTCTACGATATGTCCTATTCGTCGAGCGAGCTCCCGAGCTCATCAAAGCCGCCCGTAGGGCAGGCATCGAGCTCGGCGACTGGTATGATCGTGCTATCGCACCGGCCAAAACGCGCCTGGCCGCCGTAGGCTATGCCGAGGGCTCATGCACGGCGGCTGAGCGCTATGCGCGCATGTCGGTCGATCTGCCCACTCACGCCCTTTTGACTGACAGTGATATCCAAACTATCATCAGCTTTATTCGGACCGCATTAGCACTATAGACATGGAAGTCAGGCATATCACCGACAGGCAGGCATGGCAGTCATTCGTGGATGCTGCCCATCCGCACACATTCCTGGACTCGTGGAGCTGGGGCGAGTTCGAGACCGCCAACGGCCACCCGTCGTGGAGGCTCGGCGCATATGATGAGGGCCCGACAAACGGCAAAACAGGCACGCTCGTCGGCGTCGTGCTCGTCTCCAAGATCGTCGCTCGTCGGGCCACATACCTCGTCTGGCATCATGGGCCGGTAGTAGCGCCGGGCGCCTCGCCAGCGACAGTAGCCGCAGTCCTGGCCGCATGCACTGCCGAGTCTGCTGCCATCGCCAGGAAGGAGGGCTGCCATTTCATTCGTGCGAGCTCCATCCTCGAGGATACTGCGGAGAATAGAGCGCTCTTCGCCGCCCAGGGATTCAGGCCTGCTCCTGTGCATCTCCACTCCGAGCTGAGCTGGCTCCTCGACCTCGCGCTGTCGGAGGATGACCTCCTCAAGGGCATGCGCAAGAATACCCGCTACGCCATCAAGAAAGCCGAGAAGGACGGCGTGACCATCGAGAAGGTCGAGAGCATGGACGGCTTCGACCGCTTCTGGGACATATATATGGAGACCGTCAAGCGCCAGAGCTTCACGCCGTATCCACGCCACTATCTCATGAATGAATTCAAGACTTTCCTCGATGCCGGCGAGGCAGCGATATTCTTTGCGTCATACCAGGGCACGGCCATCGCTACGGCATTCATCGTATACACCCGAGATTCCGGCTTCTATCACCACGGCGCCTCGATCCATCCATTTCCGGGCATATCGGGTGCCGAGCTCCTCCAGTGGGAAGCTATCCGCGAAGCCCGGCGTCGCGGCTGCCGCGAGCACAACTTCTGGGGAGTCGTGCCGGAAGAAGCGACCAAGCATCCGTGGTATGGCTTGAGCCGTTTCAAGAGGGGATTCGGCGGCCGCGAGCTCGCGCTCGTCCACGCCCAGGATCTGCCTGTCAACCCGGGGCGCTATTGGCTCAACTATCTCCTCGAGCGCTACCGCACTATGCGCCGCGGACTCTCATGAGGAAGATCTATGCACATATCAAAGGAGCGCTCTATTTCCACGTGGCGGGCTATTTCCGTTGCTTCGCGCGCATCTATCTGCGCAGGTGGCATCCATCTGTCATCGTCGTCACCGGCTCGAGCGGCAAGACTACTCTCCTCCATCTGCTCGCCGCCGCATATGGGTCTCGAGCTGTTGTCTCGTACAACGCCAATAGCGCTTTCGGTATCCCATTCAACCTGCTCGGTTTCGAGCGCGCGACCTACAGCAAGCTCGAATGGCTGGTCTATTTCGCCTTGGCGCCCTTCCGCGCATACAGGAAGGTGGCCACGGAGCGCATCTATATAGCTGAAGCCGATGCCGAACGACCCGGCGAAGGCGAGTTTTTGGCCGATCTTTTACGCCCTGATGTGGCAATCTGGCTCTCTCTCGAGGAAGCCCATGGCAAGAATTATGATGCGCTCGTTGCCGGTGGCGTTTTGGATCGCCTCGCTGCGGTAAAGAAAGCCATGGCTCATGAATTCGGCTTTTTCTTGGAACGCACCAAGAAGCTCTCGATCGTCTCGGCCGACAACGCATTTATCGCAGCAGAAGCATCGCGCTCCCCCGCGTCGATCTCAAAAGTAGCCGCGACGGACATTCTTTCATACGACCTTGACTCAACTGATACCCGGATCGAAACATCTAAAGGCTCATATGCTATCCCTGCGCTCATTCCACGAGAAGCTGCTGTTTCTGTTGTAGCTGCCGAGCAAACACTGCGAGCGATACCTGCGGAAAATACAACGCTTTCGTTCTCATCTTTCACGCTTCCGCCGGGCCGCAGCTCCGTATTCAAGGGTATCCGTGGTATCACGCTCATCGACAGCAGCTACAATGCCACCATCGGCGGCATGAAAGCCATGTTGGCTCTGATGCAGGCATATCCAGCCGCTGGCCCGAAATGGCTGGTGCTGGGGGATATGATCGAGCAGGGCCAGAGCGAGCGCGCAGAGCATACCGAGCTCGCGGCGTACATCCCGGCAGTCCGGCCTGACCGCGTCATCCTCGTCGGACCGCGCCTGCGAGCCGATACGCATCAGCGCCTCCTCGAGGAGATGCCAGCCGACAAGGTGCTATCATTCCTCATGCCCGGCGAGGCGTGGGCGTATCTCGATGAGCACGTGACCGGCGGCGAGACGATCCTCTTCAAAGGGGCCCGCTATCTGGAGGGCATCGTTGAGCGCATGCTCGCCGACAAGGACGACGCAGCCCAGCTCTGCCGCCGCGGCCGCATGTGGGACACGAAGCGCGCAGCGTGGGGCATATGAATCAAGCTATGAAAAAGATATGTATCGTACATGGGTGGACGTATTCGACGGCAGCATGGGATGCGCTGACGGCCGCATTGCGCGCTGCCGGCTATGAGGTGCGATTGCTGCATGTGCCGGGACTGACGGCTGCCTCCGACAAAGTATGGACCCTCGACAGCTATGTCGAGTGGCTCCGGGGCGAGCTCGCAGGCGAGCAAGATATCATCCTCATCGGCCATTCCAATGGCGGCCGCATCGCCATCGCCTATGCTGCCCGTTACGGCCAAGCCGCAGGCCTCTCCAGGCTCATCCTGATCGACTCAGCAGGTGTCGTGCACGATGAGCTGCCGCTGCGCATCAAACGAGCCTTCTTCGGATTCATGGCACGGATAGGGAAGCCGCTCGCAGCCGTGCCATCCGTGCGCAAGGCGTTCTACAGGCTCATCGGCGGCAAGGACTATGGCAATGCCGCCCCCAACATGCGCGCCACTATGGCCACGCTCATCCGCCAGGATCTCGTGCCCGTGCTGCCACAAGTCCGCATACCTACTCTCATCATCTGGGGCACGAATGATACCGCCACGCCGCTCTCCGATGCCCATATCATGGCTACGGGCATCGCCGATTCGACACTCGTGGCTATCGATGGGGCGGGACATTCGCCGCACAAGAGCCATGCCGAGCGCGTCTCCCGGGAGATCGTGGCTTGGCTTGCGCGATAGCCGAGGATAGGATATATTGTGCTCTCAATATCACCGCCATGTCACAAGACTCACTCATCATGCTGCGCAACAAGGAGACCGGAGAGGTCTATTTTACGCGCAAGAACAAGAAGAAAGTCGAGCGCAAGATCGAGCTCAAGAAGTACTCGGCGAAGCTCAGGAAGCACGTCACCTTCAAGGAGGCGAAGAAATAGTCAGAACACAGGCATGAACCACCCTCGGAATTTATCCTCCTCGGATGATTTCTGCCTGTGTTCTTGGTATACTCCCACCATCCGTAATGGGCGATTAGTTTAGTGGTAAAACTGCGGTCTCCAAAACCGCTGTCGGGGGTTCGATTCCCTCATCGCCCGCAGAAGATACCGAGCTTGCCTTTTGAGGCTGGAAATGTAGTATTCATGCCTAGATAGGCACGTCGCTCTATCACAAACCATCAAACCAGGAAGGAGCATTATCATGCCCTATCGAATCGGAAAACCCGTCGCCGTGCGAGAGAACCTCCGTGGCACTGATTGGTATATCACCGAACTGAAGGTTGTCGCTGAAAGCCCGAGCAAGGTCATCGGCGAGATGACGCTCGAGAACAACCGAAACTGCGAAGTCGACACGCACGACTGGATCGCCACCTATAAACAAGGCAAGGGCTGGATCATCACCGGGGATGGAGCCCGCATGCAAGGCCAAAGGATGCGCGCGAACGTCAGCACGTTCCCATTCTCCCTGTTACATGCTGTCAACACAGGTGTCGTCAGCTTCTTGGCCGATTGGCTCACGAAGAATCACGCCCTGGCCGGACCTTCTATGCCGGAGCAGCCTGACGCACACGGAGATGAAGCTGTGAAGCCACTACCGCAGCCGGACCTCTCGGCTGTGCTCAAGGCCATCGGCCTCGAGATCGTCGTGGTCAATGTGGCTGAGATCGTCGTGCTCAAGGATCAGCCTCGGCACGAATTCGATGAGAACAAGATACATCGCCTGGTCGAGAGCCTGAAGCAGGAAGGCCAGACGCAGCTCATCGTGGTCTCGCCGCTCGAAGGCGTCCCAGGCAAGAAGTGGAAGCTCACCGATGGCGAACGACGCTATCGCGCCGCTCTCAAGGCAGGCGAGAGGACGCTCATCGCCATCGTCAGGCGATACAAGAGCGATGACGATCAATTCTGGGCCGCGTTCGTCGCCAACTCGCATCGTGAGGGATACTCCCCGTACGATCTCGTCCTCGACGTCAAAAGATCGATAAGGATGGGCAAGAGCGTCAGGGAGATCTGCATCGGCACCGGCTACAAGCCCGGCGTGATCTATCGATACGTCAGGCTCCAGAAGTTGGACCCGAGCCTGGTCGAGCTCATGAAGGAGTCTGTTCCTCCAAATGATCGCATACGGCTTGCCACGGCGGTATCCTTGTCACAGGCGCCGCTCGACAAGCAGCTAGAGATCTGGGAGGTTGCGAAGCACGAGGACTCCGTCGGCATGAGGTCGCTTGTCGTCAAGAAGATGACCGCGCAGTATACGGGTACGAGCGGCGCACGCCGAGGCAGAAAGCCGAGCGACAACGCTGCTCGCGTGCACAGGATCGTCGCGACCTTGGATACCGATCTGAAGTTCCTTGAATTGTTGACCGCTGTCGACATCTTTGCGGTGATCGCGTACTCAGGCACGGTCCTGGAGACCGGCGACGAGGTCGGCAGGTTCCGTGGAGCTGCTAAGAGGCTGGCCGCATTCGCAGAGAAGCTCGCCGAGCGCGACAGCAACCGGAAGAGCATGGATCGCAACGGCAAAGGTGACAAGAAGGTCGCCTAAGGCATACCTATAGCGCGGGCGGAAGCAATTCCGCCCGCTTTTTGTATATGGCATGGTCATAGCCTAAATCATCAGGGTGATTCCAAGCTATTGAACCATTACGAGCGCTTGACATACGATGTTTTTGTCGTAATGTAACGAGCGAACCGTCCTTTGCAAACATGTCTGCACGGGATCAATGGTTCACTCAGTAGAAACTGCAAAACAAGGAGATACCCATGAGCTCCAAAGCTCCAGATCTGTCAGGATACAACCTGCCATTATTGGCTGAAGCTGTCGGTGATTCGGTCGGCGTCGCCAAACTGTGCCTCTATGGCCCTCGGCCGAATGTCGAGATAGCATCGATCGATGAGATCAAAAGCATCGAAGAAGCCAAGGCGATGCTCAGGCGCGCCAAATCCGATGAGCGTCGTCGGCTCATCGTGAAGAAGTGGATCGAGCTGTGCGGATGCATGGCTCAACTCAATGGTCCGTTCAACGATGACGGGTGTCCTTGCTTCTACTTCCATGATGACCTTCGTGGACTCCGCGATGCGAAAGCGAACGAATTCGCTGATACGGCGATCTTCTCCTTAACCTTCCGTGATGTCTTCCAAAACTGGCAATGCTGTCCGACTCATTTCGTGGCAGATAGGCTAGCCATAGCGCTTCTCAGAATGTGCGGAAACGTCTCGTTCGGCCGTATGGTGCTCGAACACATCGAGGAATCCGGCCGGCTCGAGTCGAAGTCGACCAAGTGGATTTACTGGGCGTTCATGGAAAAGATGAGCACGTTCGCCACTCCGGAGCAGGCCTCTGTACTCATCAGCATCATCCGCAAGCATAAGCGTTTCGATCACGAGATTCCTGCCTGTGCAGCGCTCGTGAGGAGAGTCGCGGAGAGCGACGAATACAAACACTGATCTTGCCAGCCGCATAGAATCTCAAGGGCGTCCATCCGGGCGCCCTTTTTTGCACAAAAAACGGCGCAGGAATCTTTCATCCTGCGCCGTCCCAACTTTGTCACTCCCGTCGATATCAACATCAAGCAGGGTGTAGGGTTGGCCGAAATGCAATGGTTGTGTGTAAGAGCAGTTTTCGTCTGTCCGTCGGTTACGCTTTGAGCAGGATGGAGCCTTGCCCGAAGCGAGCGCGGAGGTCGTCAGCGACCTGCCGCTTTGGCACTCGCTGGGGAATGAACACGCCTATGGGCAGGGACCGTGGCGTCGGCGTCGGTCGCGCCCGCTCTGGCTCGGCGGTCTCGATGTCGGAATAGCCGATCTCGGCACCCGAAGACGATTGTGTGAGCACGGCACTGCAGAGAAGTGTGTTCTCTGGTAAGTGCTTGGGTGGGAAGGCGGTGTCGCATGCCAGGCAGGCGAAGACGATGCCGTCGGTATTCGGGCTGATTTGCGAAGCAACGGGGTGTGCCCGTGACGATCCACTGGCGACATAAATGTCGCCTCTGACCTGAGATGTAAGGTTCATAGATTAAGGAGACCAGATATGAAATTACCTCTAGGCCGTCGATTTGTCAACAAAAAGCCCCCGGTGCGAACGGGGGCGATGGTAAGGAACGAACCTGACGCGGGTCATGTCAGCCGCAATCTGCCGACATTCTTCGGGCTATGCGCACCCGTGTTCTGCTTTGAGCTGCTGGAGGCGCATCGACGCACCCAATTCCAGTTCGTCGCCAGGAAAACCTGGGAAAGCGTCAGGCTTGAGGTCGCTCTTGGTGAGCGACCCGCCGCGATACCAGTGGTAGCCTGCCGGCGCGTCAGTCAGCCAGAGGATCGTCTCACGGCCGATGAAATCATCGAAGTCGCCGTGCCAGACATTGTAGTAGCGGAAGCCGTTGCTGCCATTGAGATGTTCTGCTTCGATGAAAGAGGGGCCGCGGCCACCATTGAAGGCCTTCTCGATGTATGCGCTGTGCAAGCAGTCCCGTAGGAAGCCTATGACGGCGTAATCATATCGGCCGCCGTATTGCATGGCCCACAAGGCTACTTTATCACGGTAGATGGTGGTCATACCGACGCTCCAGTCAGTACTGGGCGTGGTGGTCCACATGTCGACGACGTAAAGTCCCTGGTGGGTGTGGCTTGTGAATTTAGATCCGGGGAAAGGGCCGTCACCAACGTTCGCCGAAGCAGCGAAGCCACGAAGCATCGCTGCGAAGAAGGCGTCTTGTATAGCGCCTCCTTGAGCTGACAGGGGTTGTGTAGCATTCATGTGAGAGAACAGCTATGGTGGACACTACCATGCGTTTTGGTATGATTCAAGGGCAATGGAGAAACCTATAGTCACGACATTCATAGTCGCAGGAGTCGTCATCAGGAAAGACGGCAGATATCTCCTGGTCCAGGAGAAGCAGCCCAAGGCCTATATGCTCTGGAATCTTCCGGCCGGCAGGGTAGACGTCGGCGAGACGATAGAGGAGGCAGCTGTGCGCGAAGCCAAGGAAGAGTCGGGATATGACGTGAAGCTCATCCGCAAGATAGACATCTACCAGGATACAGCCTCTGAGCCGCCGAAGCACACGTTCGAAGCAGAGATCGTCGGTGGCGAGCTCAAGTATCCCGAAGATGAGCTCCTCGATGCCCGATGGTTCACTCTCGCTGAGATCGAAGCGCTCGGTCAGAGCAAGCTCCGCGGGAGCTGGATATTGAGGGCGATACAGGGGGAGAAGTAATTTCTATAAAAAGAAGCGCCGAACGAAGTTTTATCTTCGGAACGGCGCTTCGCTGCGCGAAAGCGGTGGTATTCAGGTAAGCTCGGTGGCTGGGACTGGTGCCTCGGTGACTTGGCGGTTCATGAGCGGACGCCCGGCCTTGATGCGAGCGCTCCGCAACTCGTCGAAGATATTGCCACCAATAGAACCTTCAGCAAACAGGATGGCTGACATGTCACGGCCGCAGAAAAGATATTTTCCTGTGCTGAGGCCGATAGCTATCTCGGCGCGGTCGATCATGTCTGCATGACGACGCATCATGATATTGAGCATTCCCTCGTCGTCCACGGGGATACCTTCCGCGTGATCGAGGAAACCGTGCTCGCAAACAAGGAGTTCGTTCTCCTTGGAAAACAGAGCGCGAACGTATTCGCGACCTGCGGGTGTGAATAGGTCGTTTGACATAAGAGAGGAACAGGTTGAGTTCGCTTACGAAATTACACCCCATTTTGGTTGGTGTCAATGGCTACGAGAGGCGTATACTGTCCCCATGGACCCTCTCGCTAACCGCATCCGCCCACAGAGCTTGAAAGAGTTCGTGGGCCAGGAGCACCTGGTGGGGCCGGGGAAGGCGCTCAGGAAGGCGATAGAGGACAAGCATCTGTTCTCGTTCATATTTTGGGGCCCGCCGGGGACAGGCAAGACCACCCTCGCTCGCATCTATGCCCGTGCTGTCAACGCCCGCATCTATGAGCTCTCCGCAGTCTCCGCCGGCAAGGATGACATCAGGAAGATCGTCGATGAGCCTGACACCCTCATGGACCAGCGTCCCAAGGTGCTCTTCCTCGACGAGATCCACAGGTTCAACAAGGCTCAGCAGGACTTCCTCCTGCCGTATGTCGAGAGCGGACGGCTGATCCTCATCGGAGCCACGACCGAGAACCCGAGCTTCGAGGTCATCCCGGCTCTCTTGTCGCGCTGCCGCGTATTCGTCATGAACCCGCTCTCGGAGGACGAGCTGCGCTCGATCGTCCGCAGGACCAAGATCAAGATGCCCAAGGCTGCCGAGGATTGGCTCGTCGGCCTGGCCAATGGCGACGCGCGCATCGCTATCACCGCTCTCGAGAATTGCAAACAGCTCTATGGGACGATCACCCTCGAGCACCTCAAGGATACGTTCGAGCATGCGTTCATCAGATTCGACAAGAAAGGCGAGGAGCACTACGACACCATCTCGGCATTCATCAAGAGCATGCGCGCGGGGGATGCAGATGCTGCGCTCTACTATCTGGCCAGGATGATCGTCGGCGGCGAGGATCCGAAATTCATCGCACGCAGGATGGTCGTCTTCGCGTCCGAAGATATAGGCCTGGCCCAGCCGACCGCCCTCGTGGTCGCCAATGCCGTATTTCAAGCCGTCGAGACTATCGGCCTGCCTGAAGCTCAGATCAACCTCGCCCACGGCACTGCGTATCTTGCCCTCGCAGCCAAGGACAGGAGCGCGTATGACGGCTACTTCGAGGCGCTCGATGATGTCAGAAAGCTCGGCAATCTCCCTGTGCCCCTGAAGATCCGCAACGCCCCCACCAAGCTCATGAAGGAGCTCGGCTATCACAAGGGCTACGAGATGTATCAGAAGGAGCCAGGTTCCAAGGAGGAAAGCTATCTGCCGGATAAGATCAAAGGGAAGAGGTATTTGAAAAGAGTGCCTAAAAATAAGGGTAGATAAGCCCATAGGACGGGGGTATTGACATATAAAATAAGTGGGGTATACTCCTTTCTGGAGCGTTCGAGGTTCCTCAACCGCCATTGCGCACAACAGGATCACATCCTGTTACTCGGACAATGCTCCTCATATGACTCGAACCCGTCATTCACTCGTCAGCGTTTATTTTGATTCCAAGGTCGACGGCACCACCAGCGTTTCCGGCACCGCATAATTCGGCGGCGACGGCCAACGTGCAGCCGACATCATTCCTAGCCTAGATCGCCTTCGGGCGAATAGAGCGAAGAACGGATGTCGGCTGTTTTTTCATACCATGTGATGCTCTTGTTGCGTCTCCACCACGTTCGCTGCCTGCGGGCGTACTGCCATATGCGCGTCTCGAGCTCTGGGGTAAATTGTTTTCTAGTTATTTTGCCTTGAAGGAGTTGCGCAAGATAGCGATATTCGAGGCCGAGCTCATCCATGCGCTCGTATGAGAGGCCGGAACCGCCTTCGGAGATCGGCTTATGCAAACGTTGGGCTTCTTCTATCATCCCTCCGTCGAGCCTCTTGATGAGACGGTCGTGGATGCGCTGTCTCAAAACGGCATCGGGCGGCATGAGGCCGATCCACACGCTTCCGTTTGAGGAAGTGTCAGCGACGGACTGCAGTGGCGGCACGGCTCCGAGCTCTCGCGCGATCAAAATAGCGCGTGCGAGCCTTCGCGGGTTCTTATAGTTGCTCGTCTCTTTCATCTGTGCGGCGCGGCGCGGGTCGAGGGCTTCCAATTCTTTGAGCAGATCTTCAGCAGGCTTGGCTTCAAGCGCGGCCTGCTCTTCAGCATGAGTTTCGACATCAGGCAAATCGTAGCTATTCACGAGCGCATCTATGTAGAATCCTGTGCCGCCGACCACGATCGGCAGCTTGCCGCGGCTGCGGATATCGGCTTCGGCAGCCTCGGCAGCTTTCCTCCAATCAGCGACGGTGAACCGTTCGCGAGGGTCGGCGATATCCAGGCACCAGTGTCTGACGCCACGCATCTCCGCCTGGGTGATCTTGCCTGTGCCTATGTCCAGGCCTCGATACACCTGCCGCGAATCGGCAGATATGACTTCGCCACCGAGCTTCAGAGCTAGCTCTACAGCCAGATCGCTCTTGCCCGAGGCCGTCGGTCCGACGATGATCAAAATGTTTGCTTTCATATTTTTGAACAAAAAGCCAAGCCGTAATCACTCACGGCCTGGCCGAATTATCCCCGAGAATCAGGGCTTCCTAGCCGGTTGCTTCGGCTTTGGCAGTGACCCGAATTCTTTGGTGATTTGCTGGCCACTCCTCGACGCATTGTCGTCGAGAGCAGCCTGCATCGCATCTTTCCTTCCCTTCGAGCTGAATTCGCTTGGAGGGCCTGGAATGCGTGAAAACTGACTCTTTTTTGAACTCATCGAGGTGAAACTAACATATTTTAGATATGCAGACAATCACTGTGCCAGAGGTGGGACTTGCACCCACACGCCTTGCGGCAAACGATTTTGAGTCGTTCGTGTATTCTATTTCACCACTCTGGCGAGAAAATCGAACCAGAAACAGTCTACACCAATTCATGCCTAAAATAAATCAGCCGTGCTAAAATACCCGCATGACCATGCCGTTCGAGAACAACGCCATCTTCTGGGTCGAGCTCGAGAAGATCTCACCCAACCCGTATCAGCCGCGCCGAGAATTCGACGAGGCGGCTCTCCGCAGCCTGGCTGATTCTATCCGCATGTACGGTGTCCTCCAGCCGCTCACCGTCACTAGGAAAGAGGTCATCCGCGAGGACGGCGGCGGCATGAATGTCGAATACGAGCTCATCTCCGGCGAGCGCCGCCTGCGAGCGTCGAAGCTGGCCGGCCTCCAGCGCGTGCCCGTCCTCATCAAGACCGGCGAGGAGAGCGCCCAGTGGAAGCTCGAGACGGCCATCATAGAGAACCTCCAGCGCGAGGACCTCAATCCCGTGGATCGCGCGCGCTCCTTCGAGCGCCTGGCCAGAGAATTCAAGCTCAAGCAGACCGAGATCGCCGAAAAGGTCGGCAAGAGCAGGGAATACGTCTCCAACTCGCTCCGCATCCTGGCTCTGCCTGCCGAGATGATCACAGCTTTGCAGGAAGGCCGCATATCAGAGGGCCATACCCGCCCGCTCCTCATGCTCTCCTCGAGGCCAGAAGAACAGCTCGTCCTCTTCAAGGAGATCATGGCCAAGAAGCTCACCGTCCGCGAAGCCGAGTCGCTCTCGCGCCGTGTCGCTACTGACCGCATCCGCAACAAGGACAAATACCTCGACCCGGCCATCATCGAGATGGAAAAGAACTTCACCGAATCTCTCGGCACGCGCGTGAGGATCGAGAAGAACAAAGAGGGCGGCACAGTGACCATCGATTTCTTCAGCTCGGGCGACTTGCGCGCTCTGCTCGACAAGCTGAACACGCACGCAGCTCCATTGCCTGCGGCTGCTGCGGTTGGTGCCTCAGCTGGGGCAGCCGTTCAGCCCAGTGCTGCCGCCCCAGCCCCCGTCGATGACCGCGCTCCTGCCGACGCAGTCAAGGATGACAACAGCGAGCTTTACTCCTTGAAGGATTTCTCGATCTGAGCGCCCTTTGTATGCAAAAAGCGCCCCGTGCGAAGGCGGGGCGCCTGTGAAAGAGTGAGAGCGTCGCTCAGCTCTTGAAGATGCCCTTGAAAACCTCTTCAAGCGAGGGCGTGAAGCCGAGCCCGTTCTCAGACGCAGCGTAGATGATAGCGTTGCTGATCCGAACGAACTCAGCATGCGTAGCGTCTTTCGGCAGCGTTTGAGCCGGATCTGCCATAAGCACGACTGGTGTTGTCATCAGCAGAGCGAATTTCACGGTCCGAGCGAGCTCGATGCCGGTGAACACTGGCGTGATAACGTTGGCGAGTATCGCGTCGAACTCGCAGCTGAACTGATGACGATTCTGCAGGATATGCCCCAGGGCATCTTCGCCATTGTGGACTGTAAAGGCTTCGTATCCGAGCGCTTCGAGATCTCGGGCGATAGCGGCGTTGCGGCTTTCATCATCCTCGACGACGAGGATGCACTTTTTTGTACTTTTCATTTTCAATAGAACTCTCGTGTTGTGGTTGAAAGGTGCTACTCGCTCTTCGCCTTCCTTTTGAAGCCGCGCTTTGCCTTGGGCACGGCGAGGATCTCGAGGGCGCGCGCGAGGGTGACGGTATAGACATCGTCCGGCGCTTTGAGCGATCGGAAGTCTCCATCTACTACTATATACGGCCCGAAGCGGCCATTCGATGCATTGACGTCCTTGCCTGTCTTCGGGTCAGTACCCAGCGTCCGAGGCAGGCTCAGATATTTGAGCGCATCGGCTACGGTCACTGTGGCCGGATCGAGGCCTTTTGGGATCGAAGCCATCTTTGGTTTCGGAACAGGGAGTACGGAAGACGGAGCGGCGGCATCTCCTTTCTTCGTGCCCCGTGCCCTTTTTTTCGGCGGCTTCACGCCGAGCTGGACGTATGGTCCGAATCTACCAGTCAGGACGAATATAGGCAAGCCGGTGACGGGATCGGTGCCGATGGGCTCGTCCTTCTTGAATTCGTGGCCTTCGAGAGTGAGAGCGCCGTCGCAGTCGGGATATCGGGAGCATGACAGGAACTTGCCGTTCCTGCCGAGCTTCACATCCATAGGCGAGGTGCCGCATTTCGGGCACTTGAATTTGGGGTCAGCGTGCCCCAGGTTGGTGGCTTTGGCGAGCTTGTCCTTTGACTTCACATCTTTCTTGAATGGCCCATAGAAATCCGAGAGCGTCTTTACATACGTACGCTCTCCATTGGCGATCTCGTCGAGCTGGTTCTCCATGTCGGCGGTGAACGAGTCGCTGATGTATGAAGGGAAGTATTCTTCCAGGAATGAGGAGACGACATCGCCGGTATCGGTGGGCTTGAGGGACTTGTTCTCGCGTTCGACATAGCCGCGGTCTTCTATCGTCTTTGTGATAGACGCATAGGTGGACGGTCGGCCGATGCCGCGCTTCTCGAGCTCCTTGATCAGGCCGGCTTCGGTGTAACGGGACGGCGGCTGGGTCTGCTTTTCGTCTGCGACGATGGTGTCGAGCGTCAAAGGCTCGCCCTGCGCGACCTGGGGCAACGCCACTTCCTCGCCCATGGACTCGGGGTCGGCCTTGAGCCAGCCATCGAAGAGGACGCGAGAGCCGGTGGCTTCGAAGTCGGGGAGCATGGAGGACGGAGTACGAAGGTTCGCGCTGATCTTCGTTCTGGCCATGACGGTGTCGCTCATCTGGCTCGCCACGGCGCGCTGCCAGATGAGGCGATAGAGCTTCTTCTGCTCGTCGGTAACGCCTGCGTTGGCTTTGGCGAACGTGCTGGGGCGGATGGCCTCGTGGGCTTCCTGGGCATTCTTGCTCTTGGTCGTGAATGTCCTGAAGCTCAGGTACTGCGCGCCGTACTGCTTCTCCACGACTGCGGCGATCTGGGCGACAGCCTGGCCGCCGAGGTTGGTGGAGTCGGTGCGCATGTAGGTGATGTGGCCGACCTCGTAGAGCTTCTGAGCGATGGACATGGTGCGCGATGGCGTGAATCCGAAGCGCGTCGAGGCGGCTTGCTGGAGGGTCGAGGTGATGAATGGCGCTCGCGGAGAGCGCTTGACCTCTGTCTCTTCGACGTTCGTCACCGCCCACGTCCCGGCGCGCGCGGCATCGAGGATGGCATCCACTTCTTTCCTGTCGCGCGGCTCTTTCGAGCACGTCAGGCCGAGCTTCGCTCCATTCTCCGTACCCCATACTCCGTGCAGTGACCAGTACGTCTCCGGCATGAATGCGCGGATCTCGCGCTCGCGCTCCATGATGATGCGAAGGGCGGGGGATTGGACACGGCCTGCCGAGAGGCCATAGCGCACCTTCTTCCATATGAGGCCGGAGAGGTCGTAGCCGACCAGTCGGTCGAGGACGCGGCGAGCTTCCTGCGCCTCGCGCAGATGCTCGTCTATCTGGCGCGGATGCTCGAGGGCTTCATTCACCGCCTCCTTTGTGATCTCGTGGAAGGTGATGCGCTCGATCTTGCGTGCGACGCCAGCGCCGAGGCGTTCCTTCAGGACTTCAGAGAGGTGCCAGGCGATGGCCTCTCCTTCGCGGTCCGGGTCTGTCGCCAGGATGATCTCATCGGCTTTCTTGGCCTGGGCAGATATGTCGTCGAGGACGTCGTGCTTCTTGGCTACGATCTCATAGTGAGGCACGAAGCCCGCCTCGATGTCGACGGCCTTCTTGCTGGATTTCGGCAGGTCGCGGATATGGCCGACCGATGCGCGCACGGTAAATCCGTCGCCGAGATATTTGGAGATGGTCTTTGCTTTCGAGGGCGATTCGACGATGAGGAGCTTCATGGATGCCGACAGTATTACACGATATTTCGCGAAGTGGCAAATCAGGCGTAATCCTCCACCGGCTTGGCACCACTTTGATGAGGTAACATCAAAGCCATGCCATACACATCAAACGCAAGGATGCCAGCCATTAGAAGAGATGCCGCT
>Ga0265331_10000403_pt1 | contig 44394 bp, 38 predicted proteins | sample 41923metaG_FD_202088 | JGI IMG/M metagenome (GOLD analysis project Ga0265331, IMG submission 202088) | Rhizosphere microbial communities from Carex aquatilis grown in University of Washington, Seatle, WA, United States - 4-19-23 metaG | ecosystem: Host-associated > Plants > Roots > Rhizosphere... | reverse complement strand
TGACGCCCTGGACGATCTTGCGGAAGTCGCCCTGGTGCTTGGACGCGTCGGCACGGGTGGCGAGCTTGCCCTCGACAGCGGCCTTGGACAGCAAGCCGGCATCGCCGACCAACGCATTGACCGCATCGATGCAGGTGTTGAGGTTGTTCTTGATGGAGTTGAAATCGCCGTTGTAGCTGTCGGTGATCTTGGCCGGAATGGCGCCCTTGGAGATCTGGTCGACGTAGTTGGCGGCGACGTTGAGCGGCCCGATGACGGCGTCGAGCGTGTCGTTGACGCCCTGGACGATCTTGCGGAAGTCGCCCTGGTGCTTGGACGCGTCGGCACGGGTGGCGAGCTTGCCCTCGACCGCCGCCTTGGACAGCAAGCCGGCATCGCCGACCAACGCATTGACCGCGTCGATGCAGGTGTTGAGGTTATTCTTGATGGAGTTGAAATCGCCGTTGTAGCTGTCGGTGATCTTGGCCGGGATGGCGCCCTTGGAGATCTGGTCGACATAGGTGGCGGCGACGTTCAACGGACCGATGACGGCGTCGAGCGTGTCGTTGACACCCTGGACGATCTTGCGGAAGTCGCCCTGGTGCTTGGACGCGTCGGCACGGGTGGCGAGCTTGCCCTCGACCGCCGCCTTGGACAGCAAGCCGGCATCGGCCACCAACAGGTTCAGCTTTTCCAGCATGCTGGTCAGCGCAGTGGCCTGGGTGTCCTCGTCGGACAGCGGTTTCACCGCGATCGCCAGATTGCCCTTGGCGATCTCTTCGGTGATTCCGGCGATTTCGCGCTGGTTGGCGTTGATCGCGCTGAGCGCGCGCGCCATTTCGCCGATTTCGTCACGCCGCTGCACACCGGGGATCACGGTGCTCATCTTTCGCCGGGCGACGTCGAACATTGCCCTGACCATCTCGCCGACCGGGACGGTGATGGACCGGATGATGACGAGGGCCAGTCCAACCACGACCAGGAGGCCGATCGCCGCGGTGACGAGGTTCTGCAAGCGGATGTCGGCATAGGTCCGGGTCGCCTTTTCGTATTCCTGCCGGGCAATCCGCTCCTGGAGACCAACCAGCGGCTTCAATTCGTCGTAGGCGGCCTTGAAGCCGTCGCGATCATCGTCGATGAGCTTCGAAACGTCAGCCTCGGCCGCCCCGGCGGCCAGCATCTTTTGCACTTCTTCGGCATTTTTCTGGAATTGCCCAAGGACCGGCTTAACGCGATCGGCGAGCTGCTTCTCCTGGGGTTCGAGATAGGTGCCCAGATAATCAGCCCACTGCTTGTCGATGGTGGCCTGGTGGTCGGGAATTGACCCCAGCAGCGCATTCCGCCGCTGACCGGGCGGGACGCTGGCTGCCTCATGAAGCGCGAAGCGAATGCCGTGCATCGCGTTTTCGATGGCGCCCAGTTGCACCAGGCAGACGGTGCGATCCTCGTAGACGGTCTTCAATCCCGCCTCGATCTGCCCCATGCCATGGTCGCCCAGCCAAGTAACCAGTCCCAATGGAACCATTACCGTAGCGATCAAAATCATCAGTCTGGCGCCGACCTTCATGTTGGTGAACATATCGTGTCCCTCTTGGTGATTTTGTCGTCGATGACGATGATCACAGGATCAGAAGCTCTGGTAGGAAGTATCGAGGGTGTCGCTGTCGCAGCCATGCTCCAGTTCGAGGCGCACCCCCTTTCCATTGCCGGACGGCACCGCCTTTGCCCGCATCGCCTTGCCGTTGCCCTTGCGCTTCAGGGCGATCGGCTCGGCGGCGGGACGGCGAACGTAGGCAGCGGCCTTCGCGGGCGCGCGGCTGTCGCCGGCGGCGTCGGTGCGGAAGAAGGCGACGGTCGATTGCAACTGCTCGGCTTGCGACGCCAGTTCCTCGGAGGTAGCCGACATCTCCTCGGAGGCCGCCGAGTTCTGCTGGGTCACCTTGTCCAATTGCTGGATCGCCAGGTTGATCTGCTCGGCGCCGACGTCCTGCTCGCGGCAGGCGGCGGTGATCTCTTCGACCAGTTCGGCCGTGCGCTTGATGTCGGGGACCAGTTTCACCAGCATCTGTCCGGCTTCCTGCGCCGCCTTCACCGTGCTGGACGACAGCTGGCTGATCTCGCCGGCCGCCGCCTGGCTGCGTTCGGCCAGCTTGCGCACCTCGGACGCGACGACGGCGAAGCCCTTGCCATGTTCGCCGGCCCGTGCCGCCTCGACCGCGGCGTTCAGGGCCAGCAGATCGGTCTGGCGGGCGATCTCCTGGACGATGGTGATCTTCTCGGCGATGGTCCGCATCGCCTCCACCGCCTTGTTGACCGCGTCGCCGGACAACTGGGCGTCCTTGGAGGACTGCCGGGCGATCTTCTCGGTCTGGCTGGCGTTCTCGGCGTTCTGCTTGATGTTGGCGGCCATCTCCTCCATCGAGGCCGACGCCTCCTCGGTCGACGACGCCTGTTCCGACGACCCTTGGGCCATCTGCTCGGCGCTGGCCGACAGCTCCTCGGCGCCCGAGGACACGTTGTCTGCGGCCGAGGTCACCTCGCCGACCACCTGGCGCAGCTTGTCAACCATCGAGTTGACGTGGCCCAGCAGGTCGGTGATCTCGTCATTGCCCGTCAGGGCGGCGGTGCGGGACAGGTCTCCGCCGGCCACCGCCTGGGCCATGTCGCCGGCCTGCCTGAGGCCGCGCGAGACGCCCAGCGCGATCAAGGTCGCGGTCGCGGCGGCAATGGCGACGGCCAGGGCCATCACGCCGAACAGCGAGGTGCGGGCCGAGGCGTAGACCTCGTCGCTGGCCTGCTTGTCGGCAGCCATTAACCTGCGCTGCCGCGCCGCCACCTCCTCCAGAATCGCGTCGGCCTTGTGCCGGATTGCGCGCGCTTCCCCGGTGCTGATCGCGAAGGCGTGGGCGTCGCTGTTGATATGCGACAGGCGGCGGATCTCCTCGTCCATCTTCAGCCACTTGGCGTAGCGCTCGCCAAACTGTTGGACACGCTGACGACCAGGGTCGTCCTGCGGATGCAAAGTCGCCCGCAGCAGATCGGCCTTGGCGATATAAGCCTCAATCTCCTTGTCGAGGCCGGCGATGGCGCCGTCGTCGGTGGCCAGGATCATGTTCTTTTCCATGCGGACCACGTCGAGGATGCCGGCGAGCAGGCGGCTGGCCGGCAATGCGCTGGCGTCGGTTTCGGCGGCCATGGCGCGCAACGGCTCCATCATCGCCTCCGCCATCTGCCGCTGTTCGTTCAAGTTCAGATTGCGCGCGCGCATGCCGGTGCCTTCCAGCGCCAACGCCACAACCTTGCCATTGAGCTTCATGTATTCATCGAAAAGAGCGGAAAATTCGATGAGGTTCTTTTTCCCTTCTTCCGTGGCGATTGGATAAAGTTTCTCGCGGTCATCCCTGATTTTTATTTCCACCTTGTGGATTTCCGCGGCGTACTTTTCCTTGCCCTGTGGCGTTTCGTCGAGAATGACATCCTTCTCATGGCGTGCGATCAGGGCCAGGTCTGCCTGCATGTCCTGCGCCAGTACCAACCGCTGAACCGTCTTGCCGACGATCGCGTCCAGCCGGTCGTTGATCTCCCCCATGTCCTTCAGCGCCAGCAGCGAGGCGCCGATCATGAATACGACAATGGTGGAAAAGCCGACGATGAGCTTTGTTTTGACAGTGAGGCGCATGGGAAGCTCCTAACTACAGACAAATATCTGATGACGCCGACGCCTGTTCAGGCGCGTTGAATACCCGTTCGATATCAGGAATTATGATGAAATCGCTGCCGCGCTTGCCGATTCCCTTGATGAAGTCGGGGCGCCATCTCATGCCGATTTCCGGCGTCTCCTCGATCGAGGCGCCGCCGATTTCGGTGACTTCGTACACCTTGTCGGCCAACAGCCCGACGATGGTCGGCTCGCCGGCGAGATCGATCTCGACGACGACGATGCGGGTGTCGATGGTCGGCTCGCTCGCCGCCATGCCGAACTTGAGCTTGAGATCGGCCAGCGGCACCACCTTGCCCCGGACGTTGATCAGCCCACCGACGAAGGCGCGGGCGCCGGGCACCTCGGTGACCGGGATGACGTCGAGGATTTCGCGCACCGCCTGGGCGTCGATGGCGAACACTTCGCCGGCCAGCCCGAAGGTCAGCGCCTCGAACGAACGATTGTCGTTGGCCACGGTCATGGTTGACTCCCCCTCTTCACGACGCCTGCCGGCGCTGTTCGCTCGCCTGGCTGGCGGCGACCAGATGGCCGACGTCGAGGATCAGCGCCACCGTGCCGTCGCCCAGGATGGTGGCGCCCGAGAAACTGTCGGCGTCGGCATGCAGCTTGCTGAGCGACTTGATCACGGTCTGGTGGTCGCCGATGACCTGGTCGACCACCAGGCCGATCCGGCGCTCGCCGGCGGCGACGATGACCACCTTCTGGTAGGGATCGGCCGGCAGGGTCGAGCCGAAGCCCTCGCGCAGGCGCAGGAACGGAACCAGGTCGCCGCGGATGTTGAGGAAGTTCCGCCCGGTGTTGCGGAGGTTGTCGGCCGCCGACAGCTCGACGCATTCCTCGACCGCCGAAAGCGGGATGACGTAGCGGCCCCGGCCCACCCGGACCAGCAGGCCGTCGATGATGGCAAGGGTCAGCGGCAGGCACAGGGTGATCGTGGTGCCCTTGCCGATTTCGCTGGTGACCTCGACGGTGCCGCGCAACGCGGTGATGGCGCGCTTGACCACATCCATGCCGACGCCGCGGCCCGACAGGCTGGTGACCTGCTTGGCGGTGGAGAAGCCGGGGTGGAAGATCAGCTGGAACAACTCGCTGTCGGTGGGATTCGCCCCGGCAGGGATCAGCCCCTGCTCCTCGGCCTTGGTGCGGATGCGGTCGCGGTCGAGGCCCTTGCCGTCGTCCCGGATGGTGATCAGCACCTGGGCGCCGCTGTGCACCGCCGACAGGTGCACCTGCCCCTGGGGCGGCTTGCCGGCCCGCACCCGCGCCGCCGCGTCCTCGACGCCGTGATCGACGCTGTTGCGGATGATGTGGACCAGCGGGTCGTTCAGGCGTTCGATCACTGTCTTGTCGAGTTCGGTCTCCTCGCCGGCCATGGTGAGGGCGACGTCCTTGCCGGTTTCCTTGGCGAGGTCGCGCACCAGCCGGCGGAAGCGGCTGAACAGCGAGCCGATGGGCACCATGCGAATGCCCATGGTGGTGTCGCGCAGGCCGTTGGACAGCCGCTCGATCTCCTCGGCGATCGCCTTGATCTGCGGGTCGTGGCTGGCGCCGACCAGCTGCTTGAGGCGGGCCTCGGCGATCACCAGCTCGCCCACCTGGTCCATCAAGGCGTCGAGGCGCTCGGCCGGCACCCGGATCGAGCCGGCGGTGTTCGCCGGCGCGGCCTTCGCCGCTTCGGCCTCGCGCAGATGCGCCTGCTCGGCCAGGGCGGACCGCACCCGGTCCTCGGACACCGTGCCGTCCCCGACCAGCATCGAGCCCAGCCGCTGCTGGCGGGCGGCGGCGGTTTCGACCGCCTCGGGCGGAACGTCGCCGCGGTGAACCAGGATCTCGCCCAGCTTGTCGACACCGGCGGGCAGCGGCTCGATGGTCAGCGTCATGTCGTCGATGACGAAGATGAACACTTCCTCGATCGCCGATTTCGGCCGGTCGGTGGTGAGCACGGCGTCCCACGCGAGGTAGCAGCCGGCGGGATCGATCTCGGCCAGCGCCGGCACCCCGTCGCCGAGCGCCGCCACCGTGCAGGGGCCCAGCGTGCGCAATTCGTCCAGCAGCAGCAGCGGATTGGTGCCCGCCGCGATGGCGTCCTGGGCCAGCCGTATACGGATCCGCCAATGGGTCGGGCCCTGGGGCTCGACGGCGGCGGCCGATGCCGATGCCGATGCCGATGCTGCCGAGGTGGCGGCGACCAGCTCGGCGACGCGGGCCAGCAGGCCTTCGCCGATGCCGGCATCGACGGAGGCGGGCGCGTCGATCAAGGCGCGGATGTGGTCCTTGGCTGCCAGCGCCACCCCGATCAGGTCCGAGGTGGGAGCCAGTTCGCCTTTGCGCACCCGGTCGAAGGCGCTTTCCAGATGGTGGGTGAAGCCGGCCGCCGCCTCGAAGCCGAACATCGCGCCCGAGCCCTTGATGGTGTGCAGGGCGCGGAAGGCGGTGTCGATCAGGTCCCGGTTGCCGGGGGCCAGCTCCAGCCCGAGCAGCGCCTCTTCCAGCTGTGCCAGCAGATCGGCCGCTTCTTCGCGGAAGGTCTGCGACGGATCGGACGCCGCCGCCGTCATGCCCCGAGGACCTTCTTGACCACGCCGAGCAACTGTTCCTGCTGGAACGGCTTGACGATCCAGGCGGTGGCGCCGGCGGCCTTGGCCTCGCTCTTCTTGGCGGCATCCGATTCGGTGGTCAGGAAGATGATCGGCACGCCCTTGTAGGCGGGCAGCTTCCTCAGTTCCCGGATCAGCGACAGCCCGTCCATGTTGGGCATGTTGAGGTCGGTGAGCACCATGCTGACGCCGCCGGTCCCCTGCGCCTTGGTCAGCGCCTCGCGGCCGTCCGACGCCTCGAGCACGTCGTAGCCGGCCCCCGACAGCGTCAGCTTGACCATCTGGCGCATGCTGGCGGAATCGTCGACGGAAAGGATGGTCTTGCTCATGGCTGGGCTCCCCCGTGGGCCAGGAATTGTGGATCGGCGGCATCGAAACCCGCCCGCTCGAGCACCGCTTGCAGCACCGGCGGCATGGGATCGGCGAGGCCGAAGCGACGGCCGGTGCGCAGGGCGGTGACCCGCGCCGACAACAGCAGCTGGATGAAGGTGAGATCGACCTCGGTGGCGCCGGCGCATGCGACCGTGACATCCGCGCCCTCGGCCAGCGCCGCCATCAGCCGGTCGCGAATATCCCCGGAATTCTGGATGGTGAGCGCTCCGGTTAGTTCCACCGTCGACGACCGCTGGGCCATGGCCACCACCTGTCCTTTGGTATAGGGACTTACACCTAAAGTTTATGTCGCATTTGTTTGGGTTCGGTTTGGACGGCGGATCGGCGCGCGGACGGCCGGCAGACAAGGCCGGCACCCGGGTTCACCCGCTCTCAAAAGAAATCAACCTCGGCCACGTAACCGGAACACCGCGTGGCCACGTCCAATCCGTTGATGCGCAGAATGATGGCGATGTCGCCCGAGTCGTTCTCGGGGTCATGGAGCATGTTGTCGTAAATCGTGTAGACTGGTGTCTCGAAGAGATTGACGACCCTGCCGCAGGATCCGTCCGCGCAGCCGTCGGCGTTTTCCTCGCCTTCGATGAGGACTGTCGTCATCATCGCGCATTTCCCGCATTTCCTGTGACACAGTGACATGGTCGCCTCCCAGCCGGTCGACTCGTCACCCCCCCGAACCCCGTCGTCACGCGCCCGCGTTCCGAACCCGGCCCCCGTATCGGCCAAGTCTCAGCGATACTATTTATAACTGAAGATTGTTGGGATTGGGTTTGGGCTCAGCGCCCCGGCGGCCGGTAGACATAGCCGACGCTGCGGACGGCGCGGATGGCGTCGTTGGCGACGCCCGCCTTCTTCAGCTTCGCCCGCAGCTGGCAGACATGGTAGTCGATGCTGCGGGAGCCGACGTCGTCGCCGGCGCCGATCCGGTCGAGCAGCAGGGACCGGTCGGCCACACGGCCGGGCCGTTCCGCCAGCGCCGCCAGGATGGCGAATTCGATCACCGTCAGGTGGACGGTGCGGCCATCCGCCCATGCCAGGCACGATTGGTCGGAATCGAGGCGGGCGTCGAGAAAGGCCGGCGATGCCGCCGCCACCGGTTCGTCCGCCGGAACGCGCACGCGGCGAAGGATGCTGCGGATGCGGGCGACCAGTTCGTCGGCCAGGAAGGGCTTGACCACGTAGTCGTCGGCCCCGCCATCCAGCCCCTTGACCCGATCGGCGAGCGACGACTGGCCTGTGACGATCAGAATGGCGGTGGCGGGATGACGTTTCCGCATCCAGGATTCCAGCTGGAACCCGTCTTCGTCGGGAAGGCCGAGGTCGAGCACCACCAGATCCGGCTTGAGGCCGCCGATCACCTGCCTGGCTTCGGCCGCGGTGCCGACGACGGTGGTGGCGAAACCGGCAGCCGTCAGCACGCGTGCCAACAGCAGGCGCACCTGACGGTCGTCTTCGACGACAAGGACTATTGCTTCATCACGAGCATTCGACATCTTTTCGCCAAGCAACCAGCGTCAACCGCACGATATCGTGGAAATTTCCTTCAATCTAGGGGAAAACGGCGTAGTTACATTTTGTTACGTCGTCAGTGTTGCCAGAATTATCGCAAGTTCATCAAGGTCGATCGGTTTGGCAATGAATGCGTTTATTCCAACATCCTTAAGCATCTCGGCCCTCGGCGCCTCCCGTCCGCTAATGAGGATGATCGGCACTTGCGGAATCTGTGCGCGGACCGAACGGGCAAGGTCGGTTCCGGCCAGATCGGGCATTTCCTGGTCGGTGATCACGAGGTCGAACGACACGCCGTTCTCGACCTGCAGGAGGGCCTCGCGCGCCGACACCGACGAGGTGACCGCCCATCCCATCCGCCGGAAATAGCGGGTAAGCAGCGTGACCACAGTCTTTTCGTCGTCGACGACGAGAACCCGCCCGCTCGCGCGGGCAAGCACGACCCGGTCGGGCTCCCCCTCCCCGGATTCGACGACCGGCGGGCCTTGATGCTCGGGGATCTGGATGGTGAACCGGGTGCCGTCGCCATCGGATTCGACGCCGATGGTCGCGGCCATGTCGTCGACGATGCCCTTCACCACCGCCAGGCCCAATCCGCTGCCCTTGCCCGGCGCCTTGGTGGTGAAGAAAGGATCGAAGATGCGCTCGCGCACCTCTTCGTCGATGCCCTCGCCGCTGTCGGCGACCTCCAGCCGAACCAGGCCGTCCGCCGCATCGATGGAAATGACGATGGTCCCGGATTGGTCGCCGATCGCGTCGGCGCCGTTCAGACAGAGATTGAGGACGAGTTGGTGGATGTTGACCGCCGCCGCCATGACGATCGCTCGCGGTTTTGCGGCGCGAACCTCCATGCGGATGCGCGACGGGACGCTGGCGCGAATCAGCGGATAGATTTCGCGCACCAGCGGCACGAGGTCGACGGGATCCTTGGCCACGTCGATGCTGCGGCTGTAGGTGAGGATCTGCCGCACCAGATCCCTGGCGCGGTTCGCCGCCTGCTTGATCTGCCCGACGTCGTCGGCGAGCAGCTCGGGATTCCCGGCGTCGCCGGCGATCAACTGGGCGAAGCCGAGGATGCCCGTGAGGATGTTGTTGAAATCGTGGGCGATGCCGCCGGCGAAAGTCCCCAGCGCCTCCATCTTCTGGGCCTGCCGCAGCTGTTCGCGCCAGGCCTTGGTGCGGGTGACGTCGGCGGCGATGGACGCGAAATGGGCGATCTGCCCGGCGGCGTCGCGCACCGGGAAACGGCGGTGGTGGATCCAGCGGATTCCGCCGTCGGGATGGACGATGCGGTATTGCATATTGAACTCGGCGCGGCCGCCGCCGGCCAGCAGGTCGTGCAGCAGATGGCGGTCGTGCGGATGGACGGTCTCGGCCCACGACACCGGATGGGCGTACAGGCTGGCGCACGACCGGCCCCAGATGCGCTCGTAAGCCGGGCTGACGTATTCGATGCTGGCGAATCCCGGCGCCGCCATCCAGAAGACGTCGTCGATGGCCTCGGTGAGCAGGCGCAGGATCTCCTTTTGTCTCTTCAGCCGCCGCTCGGCCAGCTTGCGTTCGGTGATGACGTCGAACACCGCGACGAAGTGCTCGGACTTGGGGCTGTAGACCGAGATGTGGAACCACATGTCCAGGGCGTGGACATAGGTCTCGAAGGTCTCGGGCTTTCCACTCCGGGCGACACGCTCGTAGACATCGAAAAGATTGGGATCGGCGGCGCGGATGCCGGGAATGACCTCGGTCACCCGCTTGCCGACGACGTCCTTCAGCCCGGTATGGGTTTCGAAGGCGGCGTTGACGCTGAGATAGACGAAATCCGACGGCAGCCCTTCCTCGAACAGCAGCCGGCAATAGGCGAAGCCGTTGAGCATGTTTTCGAACAGCGAGCGGTAGGTGTCTTCGCTCGCCGCCAATCTTTCGGCGTCCGCCTTCGCCGTGGTCACGTCGGCGAAGGTCGACATGAAGCCCCGGCCCCCGACCTGGGCCCCCGAGATCTCGAGCACCGTGCCGTCGGGCCGCTGCCGGACGTAGCGGTAGCCAACGGTCGGATCGGCCTTGGAAATCACCCCCCGCGCGATTTCCGCCGGATCGCCCGGGCCGTACTCGCCCCGCTCGGCGTTGAAGAGAACCAAGTCCTCCCAGCGCATCCCCGGCTGGAGCATCTCGGGGGGAAAGGCGCCAAGTTCGACGAAGCGGCGATTGACGGCGAGCAGCCGGTGGCTGTCGTCGAACAGGATGACGCCGTCGTCCATGGTCGCGAGGACGGCGTCCAGCGCCGTCGATTTCTGCTCCAGCGCACCGAGGCGTTCCGTCAGCTCGCGCTCGCGCCGTTCGAGTCTGGCGAACAGCCGCGAGGTTCGGTTCCGCCACTTGGCCGCGCGCTCTTGCGGCATCACATCGGCTCCTCGTCCAAGGCCACACCCACGGCCACGGCCAGGGTAGCACAGAGAGCCGGGAATCGAAGGCTCAACCCCTCGCCTCCTCCTGAAGCGACGGATCCCAAAACCGTGGCAATGGTAGACTTTTGTCCGCGCAGCCAAAGCCCGCATATAGCCAAAACAGGCTAATGTAAAAACCGCCTTCTCTCTTCTGTTGCGCCAGATTCGACAGTCGTGCCGGGATTACCTGGCCGACTTATTTGTTGCCGACACTTGTATTTTGCTGCATACAATCGGATACGGCGGGTCGGATAAGCTGCATTTATCACGCTTCTAATTGCCGTATTTGCCGCGAGGGTCGATGACGGGTTTCGACGATCCGGTGGACGGCGGCGAGGAACTCTTCACCTGACGGTCAGCTGTTCCGGGGTCGGCATGTTGGATGGATTTCGCCCCTACACGGAATTCGCAAGCAACAAAGTCACCGATGTGACGATGGGCGAGATCCTCGACCTCATCATTCCCGGCCGGCAATCGCCGTTCGTCAAGCGCCGCCGGGCGTTGCTGATCCTTTCGCGGGTCAGGCTGGTCGCCCTGACGTTCGCCGGGTTGACGCCATTGTGGATCCCTGTCGATTTCTACATCTTCGAGCCGGCGCTCGCCGCCTCCCTGGCGGCGCTCAGAGTGCTGGCAAGCATCGCCTTCTTTCTGCTGGTTCCATTCTTTCGCGGCGCCGACAGCATTGCCCTCGCGCGCAGGGGCCTGTCGCTGCTGTTGGCCATTCCCACCGTCTTCTTCCTCATCAGCCATCCGCTGCTGGCCCAGTTCTCCATCAGCGACCCGGCGCAGCAGGTGGTGGCCGCCGGGTATGCCTTCCTGCCCTTCGTGATGATCGCCGGCCTGTCGGTGTTCCCCATCACCGCGGTGGAAGGCTGCGTACTGGCTGCGCCACTGTTGCTGGCCTATCTGGCCACCGGGCTGCTGGGCTACCAGCAGCTGCCGTTCGCCTCTCATCTCGGGGCATTGTGGCTGCTGGTGCTGGTGGCGATGGTGGCGACCCTGGCCGGCATGAGCCAACTCCATTTCATGGGACAGCTGGTGGCCCAATCCTGCCATGACGGCCTTACCCACGCCTACAGCCGCCGGTTCGGAGTTGAAATGGCGGCGCAGATGTTCGTCACTGCGGTGCGGTCGGGCGCACCGATGTCGGTGGTCTTCGTCGACCTGGACAATTTCAAGTCGATCAACGATCGCTTCGGCCATGATGCGGGCGACAACGCCTTGCTGTTCGCCGGGACGGCATTGCGGGGAATCCTGCGTCGCGGCGACATCCTGGTGCGATGGGGCGGCGAGGAATTCCTGGCGGCGATGCCCAACACCGGCCCCGAGGGCGCCAAGGCCGCCGTCCACCGCCTGCGTGACCACGGGCTGGGCACCCGGCCGGACGGATTGCCGCTGACCGCCTCCATCGGCATCGCCGAGCGCATCGTCGACGGGGCAAACCAATGGATCGATCTGGTCGATAAGGCCGACCAGCGCATGTACGCGGCCAAGAAGTCCGGCAAGGACCGCGTCATCGGTTGCGGCGACCCCGAAGCGGATGCCGTGTCCCCCTGATCGGGCACCGGGAAATCCGCGTGCCTGTCCGTCACCCTTTTCGAGGCGGCCGTCGGGGCCGTCGCGGATCGTGCGAGGAGGGGACCATGGCGGTGCCACCCCTCGCAGGAGGACACGCTTTGACGTCAGGGAATCTCCCATGCCGGCCGGCTGCGGCCAAGGTGCGAAGCGCCCGCCAATTAGGGCAATCGGGTGAAGCCAGCGATCCTGCCGTCGGACATGGCGCATTATCACCCTCGCCCGCCCCGCGGGAGAGGGAGGGGCCCGCCGCCATCGGCGGTGGGAGGGTGAGGGAGCCGGGGACTCGGTGCTTGCGACTCCCTCACCCTCCCAGCCTGCGGCTGGGCCCCTCCCTCTCCCGTGGAACGGGCGATGGGCTTGATCACGGGGCTTCACCCGATTCCCCTGCCCGCCAATTCGCTCGCGGTGGTCTTCTCACGCCGGTTCGGATAGGATCGGCGCGTTCAACCCCGCGCGAGACCCTGATGGGACGGCAGGACGATCCGCTTCGCGATGCGATCTGCGCCCTCGCCGCCGATACCGCGGAGACGTGGGAGGCGTTCGTGCGGCTGGCAAGCGGCCCTGTGTGGGCCGCCTGCCTTCGCGCCGTCGCGCCGCGCTCGCGGGCCGAGGCACTGTTCAGCCACCTGATGGCCCGCCTCTATGCCGAGCGGTCGCGCCTCCCGCAGCGCCTCGTCGATTCGGGGCCGCCGGACGCGGGGGCATTCCTCGACCGCGAGGTCGACCGCCATCTGGGCGATTGGGTGGTGGATCTGTTCCGCAGCGAGGCGGCGGACGCGGCCGGCGCGCTGGTGCGGCTCTACCACGCCGACATCAAGGCCTGGGTCCTGCGCGCCACGCCGCACGACGCCAGAGGCGGCGTGGAAGATCGCGTCCAGGACGTCTATGCCGGCCTGTTCGAGAACGGCGGCCGCCGCATCGCCGCCTTCGCCGGTTCGGCCCCGTTCCGCCCGTTCCTCCGCAGCACGGTGGTCAACCTGGCCGCGGATTCGGCCCGACAGGACCATGGACGCAGGCGACCGCGCGCCGCCTTCGCGCGCCTGTCGCCGCTGGAGCGGCAGGCCTATCGCCTGCTCTACGAAGAGCGGCTGTCGGCCGCCGACGCCGCCCGCCGCCTCGCCCACCCCGGGGCCGGGGCCGCGATCGCCAAGGTGCTGGAGATGGGCGACCTGGGGCAGACCCATCTGGGCGACCGGCCGCGCCTGGTCGCGCTGGATGACGGCGAGCACCCGCTCGACCCGGTCGACGAGCGCGGCAATCCTGAGGAAATCCTGCTGGCGTTCGAGGACATGGTGGCCCGGACCGAACGCGAGGACGCGGTGGTGGCCGCCCTGCGCGCCTTGCCGCCCGAGCACCGGCGGATTCTCGAAGCGCGCTTCCTCGACGGCCGCAAGCCCCGCGACATCGCCGCCTCCGCCGGCCTCGACGTCAAGGAGGTTTACCGCATCCTGGAGCGTTCCCTCGTGCATCTTAAACACGTGCTGGGGAGGCCGTCATGACCAAGGCATCCCGCCTCGACGTCCTGCGCCGTTCGCTGGCGCGCCTCTGCCACGAGGCCGAGCCGCCCGCCTACCTGATCGAAGCGGCCGTGGCGCTGCATCGCCAGGCGCCCGCGGCGGAAATCTTTCTCCTGCGCGCCGCCGCCAGCGGCGGAACCCAGGAGGGCTTGGTCTGCACCAGCCAGTCCGGCCTGTGGATGCTGGAGATTTTCGTCGGCCAGTCGGAAGCGGACCGATCGGAAGGGCGCGGGCAGGTGCTGCTCAGTGTCCACCCCGACCATCGCGCGACCTACGAAGGCCGCACCGCCCGCATTTTCGTCGCCGGCCCCGAAGGCGAGCGGGTGCTGGCCGAGGCGCCGGTCGAAGGTGGCGAACTGTGCGCCGATATCACCCTCGCCGGGCTCGACCTCCAGCACAGGGACGCCATCAACGTGGTGTTCGGCGGGACTGCCCAGCCATGAGCGGATCCGTATGGCTGCTGCTGACCGCAGGAGCCGGGCGGGCGACGGCGGTGCCGGTATCGGCCGAACTCAGCCTTGGCGTTCACGGCGAGTCGGTGCGAAGGGTCGAAGTGGCGGGCGGCGGCCCCGAGCTGCGCCGCTCGGCCGCCGCCGCCGCCGCCGAGGCGGCGCGTATCCTCTACCGCGAACGCTACCTGGACCGGCAGATCCTGGTCCGCTTCGCCTTCGCCGATCCCGGTACGGTGCAGGGGCGCAGCGCCGAACTGGCCTTCGCGCTGGCCCTGGCGGCCGCGGTCGTCGAGCGCCGGCTGCCGCCGGTGGCCGCCACCGGCATGCTGGAGGAAGGCGGGACGGTGCGCACGGTGGACGACATCGCCCACAAGCTGGGCGCGGCCTTGAAAGTGCTGCCCGAAGGAGGCGCCTTCGTCTTTCCCGCCGCAGCCGAACCGGAGCTGACGCCGTCGCTGCGCCGGCGCGCGGCGGAACGGGGCGTCGCGCTGGTTCCCGCCCAACGGCTGGAGGAACTGCTCGCCCGGCTCGGCCTGCCGATCACCGGCACCTGGCTGGCCGATCCCTTCCGCGGCCTGGAGCCGTTCGCCTTCGCCCATGCCTCGATCTTCTTCGGCCGCGACGCCGAGGTGGCGGAGATCGCCGCCCTGCTGGCACGCCGCTCGGCGGTGCTGGTGCGGGGGCCGAGCGGCGCCGGCAAGTCCTCGCTGGTGCTGGCCGGGGTGATGCCTGCGTTGCTGCGGCGGCAGGACGGCGGCGAAGGCGTGCGCTGGGGCCTGTTCCGTCCCCGCGATATCGCAGCCAATCCCGACCCTGTTCGCGAGCGCGAGGCGCTGGCGGCGGCGCTGGCGGCGGCGTGGTGCCATGACGAAGAGGGCGGGCTTGGGCGGGCGGCGCGGCACGGCCGGGTTCCTACCCTCGACGCGGCCGCTTTCGCCGCATGGGTCGGCGAATGGGGTGGCGTCCGCCCGGTGTGGGTGATCGACCAGTTGGAGGAGCTGTTCGAACCGCGCCTGCATCCCGCCACCCGCGGGGCTCTGGCCGCTTTTCTCGCCGACGCCAACCGATTGGGCATGGCCCTGCTGGCCACCGTCACCAATGCCGCGCTGCCGTTCCTGGCCGAGATACCCGATCTCGCCATGCGCTTCGGGATCGAAGGCCAGTGGGTGCTGGAACCGCGCCACGACGCCCAATTGCTGGAAGCGGTGATCCGCGGCCCTGCCGCCGCCGCCGGCCTGACCTTCGAGCCCGGCCTCGAAGCCGAGTTGCTGGCCGCCGCCAGCCATGGCGGGGCCGACGTTCTGCCGCTGCTTGAACTTCTGCTGACCGAACTGCACGAACGCCGCGACCCGGCCGAGCGCCGGCTGCGCATGGCCGACTACCGCGCCGTCGGGGGCCTGGACGGTGTCGTCAGCGCCCGCGCCGAGACGGTCTACCACGATCTCGATCCGGCCGAACGCGAGGCCGTGCCGCTGCTGCTGTGGAAGCTGGACACCGCCGGCGCAATGGCGACGCGCGATTTTCCCGACGGGCATCCCATCCACGCCGTGTTCGCCGCCTATCAGGCCCGCCGCCTGCTGGTGCGCGATGGCCGCGGCGAAGGCGGCGCGACTTTGCGGGCCGCCCATGAGGCGCTGCTGCGCCACTGGTCCCGCGCGGTCGAACGGCGCCGCGCCGACGAGGCGGACTTGCGCCTGTGGGCCGACCTGATGCGCGAAGCCCGGCAGTCGGGCCGCGGCGAACGGGCGCTGATTCCGGCGGGGCCGCAACTTGAAGCCGCCCGCTCGCTGGTCGAGCGCCGCACGGCATTCTGGACGGCGGGCGACGCGCCGATGACCGACTACGTCGCCTGCTCGCTACGGCAGAACCGGCGGCGGCGCCTGCTGACCGGCCTGGGACTCGGCCTGCCGGCGGCCGCGGCCGCGGCCTGGGGCGGCGGCGCGGCCTGGCGGGCCTGGCGGGCGCTGTCGGAAACGCATATCGCCTTCGACGAACCCGACGTCGTGGGCAAGGAGGACATCGTCGCCGCCGACCCCTACCTGCATCGGCTGGGGATCTCGATTTCCGAACGCGTCCCCGATTCCACCCGCGTGCTGATCCGCACCAACATGTCGCTCTATCAGGGCCGCGCCGTCACCCCCGGAACCGGCCAGCGCTTCCTGACCGCCGAATGCGATCCCAACTATACCGAGCCCTTAAGTTTCACCCTCACCTTCCCCCAGCCGCTGCGGCGCGTCGGATTCTATCGCGCCGCCCTGTGGCCGGCGACGGGCAGCGGCGTCACCCACCCCTCCTGGGTGGCCGAGGCCGTGGATGCTCGCGGACAAGTCATCGACCGGGTGGAGGAAGAGCTGCTGCGTTCCTTCTCGGACGTTCCCGGCAGGCTGTTCCAGTTGGGCGCCGGCTTCGTCGCCGCTTTGCGCCTGACTTCCGACTACCGCCTGGGCGCTCGGCCTTTCGCCGGGTTCCGTGCGATCCTGATCAACGAATTGGTGCTGTACCACTGATACGGATGGCGATTGCACGGCGCCGACACGGTGCCAAGCCGACGATCCGGCCTGCTCGCGGAAGGCTCTCGACGGCTCGCCTCAGCGAGGCTGCGCCGGCGACTATGTGGATTGGGTCAAGAAGAACTGCCCTGGCGTCAAAGTGGTCTACGAGTGCACGCGCTTCCCTCGGCCGTCATGCCCGTGTTCGTCACGGGCATCCACGCAGCGCCGCGCATTCCATTGTTTAAAAATGTTTTCCTGCTGACCCGCGTGGATGGCCGGAACAAGTCCGGCCATGACGTGTGGGGGAAATCGTTACTCTTCTGTTTGCGTCAATGTGGTCTACTAGTTAGGAACGGCGCATTTCCACCGAAAATACCGAGCCTTTGCCGACGACGGAGCGAACCGCGACTTTCAAGCCGAGAAGCCTGGCCAGACTCCGCACTGTCGCGAGACCGAGGCCAAGGCCCTGGGCCCGTCTCGCTGGCGCTTGCCAGTCGGCCCCAGGGGCGCGGTGGAACGCCTCGAAGATGGCCTCCTGCTCTTCGCGCGGAATGCCGGGCCCGGTGTCCCACACTTCGACCCGAACGCTGCCGGAGGTATGTCGGCACCCCAGCAGCACACGCCCGTGGGTGGTATAGCGCACGGCATTGGACAGCAGGTTGCGGAACATCCGGCCAAGCAGCTGCCGATCGGTTCGAACCTGGCAGGAACAGGATACGAAACGAAAATGCAGCCCCTTTTCAGCAGCCTGGGGACGGCACTCGTCGGCCAGTTGCTCCAACAATTCGGCGAGATGAAAAACGGCGGGTTCCGGTTTCACCAGGTCACACTCGACTGCGGTGATGTCATTGAGGGCATCGAGCACCGATCCCATGGCCTCCACGGAACCTGCGATGCGCTCGACCAAGACCTTTCCTTGGGGGAAGACGATTCGCGGAGCGAGCGCCCCAAGGAAAAGGCGGATCGCCTGGAGCGGCTGTGCGAGGTCATGCCGCACAGCGGCGACGAAACGGCTCTTGGCCAAGTTCACCTCTTCGGCCCGATGCACCGCCTCCTCCAGATTGGCGACGGCGCCGATCACCACGAGGACAGTTCCGATGATGGCGCCGAACGTCAATTGCGCAAGAATTAGATCGATTGCCGCGCCGCTTTGGAAGAAAGGGCCGATTTCGTAAAAGGTGAGCCAGATCGCAAAAATGGCCATGGAGGCAGGAACCAGGACGGCCTGGCGCGGCGGCAGCCGCACCGCCGCCCAGAGCATAGGCGGAAACACGAACGGTGCGATCGGGACCCGCTCGACCCCGATCATCCTCATCAGGGGTTCGCCGATGAATGCGGCGGCAATCGCAGCGCCGCCGACGGCTAGGACCGCAGCCGTCTCCCAAGGGCGCGAGGGATGGCTTCCCGGTGACCGGGTGCCGAACCAGGCGAGCAATGGTGGAGCGAAGATCAAGATGCCCGTGGCATCGCCAACCCACCACACGGCCCAGCGTGGCACTACTTCCCTCCACGGCAGCAACGCGTCCAGCCACGGCCCGATGACGCCACCCGTGGCCGACGATAACGGCGCGACGAAGGACGAAGCCATCACCACGGCGACATCCCTGATCCGCCCCAACTCGCCGACCACGGCCCATCGCCGCAAAATCCAAGCGCCGGCCAATGCCTCGATCGTGTTGCCAAGGGCGATTCCCGCCCCCACCAAGGGCGGCGCACCGGCGTTGGTGTAGGCGATGAGGGAACCCAGCGCCACGCCGGGCCACAAGCGGCCCCCCCATAAGGCGAGCGCGGCGACCGCAAGCCCAGTGGTGATCCAGTCCGGTGAGACCATGCCATGACCATAGGCCATGCGGAGGCCCAACTGAGATGCGCCGAAATAGCCGAAGGCCACCGCGATGATCTCCAGCAATCGAACAGCAATCCTGTGAACCATCGCGCCCGCCCAGCGTCAAACCCACCGGCAATCTAAATCATGCGGGGATTTTGACGTATGCGGCGTGCGGCAGATTGGCATCAAGCCATGTCCCCCACGACAAGAGTGGCGGGACATATGGCGTGTGGTCGCCCATGCCGCGAGCAAGATCTTCGCAGCCTGGGCGAACTGCCGGCGTTTCATGCTGATTGACCGGCGGCTGAAGCAAGCGCACGTTCGCCGTCAATCAAGATTGCAACATAACAAATGCAATGAAGCCAAGCCAAACGATACCAGAGCCGTGATATCGTTTCCAACATGGGCATTGGCCGCAGCGGCAAGCAAAAAAGCATGATGAGGAGAGGGCGAAGCAGGTTACATCCGAATTTCTTTTCCACCTGGGCGAATTCCGCTCCAAGGCGGTCAAGATCGGCGCAACCTTCAAGCCAATGGGCATGCCGCCGAAGGGCCGCCAGTTCGGCCTTGGCAAGCGCGAGATCGCGCCGGCCGATGCCGCGCCAGCTGCCCGACAGGATTGCCCGGGCGACCCGGGCGGCGGGGCTGAAGCGGCGGCAGAAATGCGGGCATGCCAGCGAATCGCCTCGATCCGGTCGCGCAAGCGCTCGATCTGCTCGGAAATCCGGCGCCGCCTCGTAAGCGCCGCGCAGGCGGATGAAGGCGGCCGGGTCGCATAGGCGCGGCGGATTACCGCCTCGTCCGTGGTCCGCCCGATCCCGAGTTCCTGCCAGGGGTCCATGACTGCCGGCTAGAGAAAATCGTTCCAATCCAGGCGGGCAAGCTCGCCTTCGAGAAACCGTCGGCTGCCGGCAATGACATCCGGGTCCTGGCCGTCGAGGGCTGCCTGAAAATTCACCAGGGCATGGCTGAGCCGGTCGCGCTCGCGCCCCAGCAATTCCTCGTAGAGGCGTTTTCCGCGAGCGGCCAGTGCCTGGTTTTCGGCCTGGTCGCGCGGGTGGATCTTGAGTCGCTTCAGTGCCTCCAGGCGGAGCGAGCGCAACACCAGCGCCGATAATTCCTCGGGGTGGAAAGTGCGCGTTCCCAGGTTGAACTGGCGCGGGGTTCCCATGTAGCGCTTGAAGGCGGCGGCGCTGCGGGCAGGATGGGTGGACAGCCGCTCGCGCGCCGCCCTGCCGACAAGGACGGCGCCGTCCTCGTCCAGGGCGTTGGGGACCAGCACCGGCGCGCCGTCGCGCCAGAAGCCGACCAGACTGTTCGTCGTCCCCAGATCAATGCCAATGATCATCGCCATCGGCGCTCCACTTCCGTCGCCGCCGGCACGATAGCCGATTGCGGAACCGTCAACCAACGTGCCCTCAGCTATGATCTCCAGCCGGACAGAGCTGGTCGCCATGGCCGAGGCGGACTGGCTGGCGCGACTGGAACCGAAAGGCGCGGTCGCGACCATCATCAACCTGCTGTCCAAGACCAACGAAGTCCTGCAGGACATGCTGACGGTCGAAGGCAACCTGCCCACCGGCCACCAGACCACCGTGCGGACCGGCCTGCCGAGCGCGGTGTGGCGCCAGTTGAACTACGGCGTGCCCAAGGCCAAGAGCACCACCGCCACCATCATCGACGGCTGCGGCATGCTGGAGGTCTACAGCGAGGTCGACAAAGGCCTCGCCACCCTCAACGACCACGGGACGGATTTCCTGTTCTCCGAGGACATCGCCTTCCTGGAGGCGATGAGCCAGCAGATGGCCGACACCCTGTTCTACGGCGATACGTCGCTCCATCCCGAGCGCTTCCTCGGGCTGGCCCCGCGCTATCCGTCGGTCAATCCCGCGACAGCCCAGAATGCCGCCAACGTCATCGACATGGGCGGCACCGGGTCGACCAACACCTCGCTGTGGATCGTGGTGTGGGGGCCGCACACCGTCCACGGCATCTTCCCCAAGGGCAGCAAGGCCGGATTCCAGCGCCAGTATATGGGCCAGAAGACGCTGACCGATCCGCAGGGCAACCTCTACGAGGGCTATCGCACTCACTACAAGTGGGACATGGGCCTGACCGTGCGCGACTGGCGCTACGTCGTGCGGCTGGCCAACATCGACGTCACCACCTTGTCCGGCGGCACCCCGCCCGATTTGATCAAGGCGCTGATCCGCGGCCTCCACCGCCTGCCGACCCAGCCGATGGGCGGCGCCAAGGGGGCGCCGACCATGGGCAGTACGGTGATCTACTGCAACCGCACGATCCGCTCGTGGCTCGACATCCAGGCCGAAGCCAAGTCGAACCTGCTGCTGACCATGGGCGAGTTCGCCGGCAAGCCGGCCACCACCTTCCGCGGCGTTCCCATCAGGACCTGCGACGCCATCGTCAACACCGAGGCGCGGCTGGTCTGAGCCGCCGCCCTCAATTCCAAATCCCCCGACGACGGGCGCCCTTGCGGCGCCCGTCGTCGTTTCCGGGGGGCTTTCCTCACCAACCAGGAGAATACCATGTTCGATTCAGACGATTATTCCGACGACGACAGCCAGGGCGATTGGGCCAGGGTTTTCGACCAGGATCCGCCCTCGACCGACAACCAGCAGGTGGCGGCGACGCCGGACGGCAGCGCCACCGACCCAACGCAGCAGACCAGTGGCGGAGCGATGGTCCATGTTGTCACCAACAACAATGGGGCGATCGCCGGCACCCACGCGGGGTTCATGCTGGAGCAGCCCGGCGAGGAGCCCTTCATCTACGATCCATCCGGTTCCTTCAATCCTAAGGGCACGAATCCGGATGGCACGCCTAAGGGTAGGAATCCTGATGGCACGGTGTTCGGCTCCGATGCAAACTTGGATGGGTTTCGCGGAAATGGCAGGAATGGCCTTTCATCATTTACTCCGCCAGCCTTCACACCACGCCGGCGCGACTGAAGCGCGACCTCGCCGCCTTCCGCCAAGTCCTGGGCTCGTCCCGCCTGTTCAGGCCGTATGGCGATATGCAACAGGTGGAGCGGCGGTAAAGCGTTGACGCCGGCCGCGGTGTCGGAATGGGTCGCCAGGCTTCCGGGCAGCACCGATTCAACTGGCGACGAGGTCGAACCGACCGTCGAGCGCGTTCCAGCCCCACAATTTGCCGTTCTCCATGTCGAACCACCAGCCCGCCAGGGAGAGGCGGCCGGCCTCCACCCGTTCGGCGATCCATGGAAAGGTGCGCAGGTTGGCCAAGGAATGGACCACCGATGCCCGTTCCATCGATGCCGCGTCCGCCTCGCACCCGGCACAGGCAGGGGCGGCGATGGACACCCAGCGGTTAACGTATTGGCGGTCGAGCGGCTGCCCCTGCTGCAACTGGAATAGCGCCTGGATGCCGCCGCATCCGGAATGGCCGATGACGACGATGTGCCCGACCTCCAGATCGCGCACGGCAAATTCAATGGCTGCGCTGGTGCCGTGATGGCGCTCATCCGGTTGGTGGGGCGGCACCAGATTGGCGACGTTGCGCACCACGAACAACTCACCGGGTTCAGCGTTGAGCAGGAGCGCCGGGTCTACCCTGGAGTCGGAACAGGCGATCACCAGGGCTCGCGGATGCTGGCCGTCCTTGGCCAGTTTGGCGAAACGTTCCGGGCGCTGGCCGTAATAGGTGGCGCGAAACACCCGGAATCCCGCCAGCAGCATGTCGATGTCCTTCATGCCAATTGATATGGGCTCGCTCGCGAAGGCGGTCGAAGAACGCGGCCGGGGTATCCAGCGAAGCGGGCGTTGCAAAAGGGCGCCGGGCTGAAGTCAGGCGCCACCCTGCCCGTCTCCTGCCGGCGCAACGGCAATCGACGGTACAAAGAACATCAACTCTCCGGCAGGGCGAACCAATCGTTCAGCCGCAGGGCGATACCTTCGGGTGGGGCGGTTTCACTGACGGCGCCGGCAGCGATGGCGGCAGAGGGCATCCCGGCGACGATGCAACTGGCCGGACTCTGCGCCAGCACCGGATAACTGCGGGCTTTCAGGGCCTTGGCACCTTCGCAGCCGTCATTCCCCATGCCGGTCAGGATCACCCCAACCACCGGGCAGTCCAGGCCGGCCATGCTGGACAGCAGAATGTCCCCGTTGGGATGGAAGTTGGAGGTCCCGCCCCGTACCCGGCGCAAGGACAATCCATGGGTGGTGGCCACCAGACCATGATCGAGGCCGCCCGGCAGGAAGATGATACCACGGGGGGGAAGCGGTCCTGCCTCCCCCACGATAACGGTGTGGCCGGAGACTTCGGCAAGGTGATGGGCTAGGCTGGCGGCGTGCTCCTCGGGACTGTGTAAGGCGATGATGACGGGGCACACCGGCGGATCAAGCGACTTAAGCAACACCGGAAGAGTCTCCGGCCCGCCGGTGGAAACCGCAATGCCGACCAACGCCGGGCGCTGCGCCCGCCTGGGCCGGGCGGGTGGAGTGTCCGTCACCGAGGCTTTCACAGCAGCAGTGACAACGGGACGCGCCATGGCCAGGGCCAGCCGTTCCCCCAGGGCGGCGGGGTCCAATTTAGCCCCCGGATGCCCCGCCGGAACCAAGGTCACATCGCCTGGCTTTACGCCTGCGGGAACGGTGACGATTTCCCCTTCCCCGACCAGTATGGCCTGCCCCCGGTGACGGCCGAGGATCGCGGCAAGGCTCCTGCCCTCACCCTCGCACAGGCTCCGCTCGATGATCAGGCAACCGACAGCGGGCAAAGCCCCTGCCGCGCCAAGATCGGCTGCCTCGGCGATAATCTCGGTTCCGACCTGGCGGCGCAGCAACTGCCGCAGGACGAGGCGCAGGAACTCCGTCTGAACCACCAGGGCAATGCGAAGCGCCATCACGACACCTCTGGCAAAGGCCAGTGCAAAATCTGCGGGTGAGAGGTGGTCATTGGCACGAACACATCGGTATAGCGAAGCCGCTCGGCCGGCCCCAGCAGCAGGACGGTGCCCGGCCGCGATGCAGCCACCAGCATGGCCTCCACCTGACGCAGGCTCTCGTCACTGAAATAGATCAGGGTGTTGCGGCACGAGATCAAATCGACCGTCTCCCCCGACTGAAAGCGGGTCATCAGGTTGTGGATCTTGAAATCCACCGCTTGGCGGATTCCGGCGGCCACCGCCCAACTGTCGGGATCGGTGGGATGGGCGTCGAAGTGGCGCCAGGCCTCGTCGGGGAGGGCGCGGAAACTGTTAAGGCCGGGCTTGCGGCGGTAAAGACCGGCCCTGGCGGTGGCAATGGAGGTCGCGCTGAGATCGGTGGCGGTGATGCGTCCGGGACAGGCAGCCTCCCGCATCAGAAAGGCCAGGGTATAGGCCTCCTCGCCGGTGGCGCAGCCGGCACACCAGACCGTGATCGGGGCAGTCCGGCGCTGGCGCAGCACCGGCAGAACCTCGCGGCGAACCACGTTGAGCTGCTCCATATGGCGATAGAAGAAGGTCTCGTGGACCAGCATGGCCTCGATAAGGTCCTGCCACAGCGGGTCGGCCTCGGGCGCCAGCACCAGATGGTCGGCCAGTTGCCGCTGATCCTGGGCGGAGCGCTTGCCGAGAAACCCCAACAGGCGGTCACGCTGCAGTGGCAGGCTCAGCCCGAATCGCGCCTCGATCAAGCGCGCGATACGGAGTGAGGGTTCCTGCCAGCCGTCCAACTCAGCTGGTCTTGAACTGATCGACCTGCTGGCGCTGCTCGGCGGCAAGCTGGGACAGCTGGATCATGGTGGCGGTGATTTCCTCGGCGGCGACGGCGTTGCCCGAGGCGATGCCACGGATATCCACCAGATTGTTTTCGATCTGGGTAACCGTCGCCTGCTGCTCTTCCATGGCGGCGGCGATGGACTGGATCATCTGGCTGGTCTGGGAGACCTCGCCCGCGATGGAATCCATGGTCTTCTTGACCTCCAGCGAGGCGGTGCGTCCAGCCGCCGCGTCGGCGGTGGCCTGCTCGACGATATCGGTGATCTGCTGGGCGTTCTGGGCGGCGCTCTCGGCCAGCTTGCCCACTTCCTGCGACACCACCACGAAGCCCTTGCCGTGTTCACCGGCGCGAGCCGCCTCGATGGCCGCGTTCAGCGACAGGATATGGGTGCGATTGGCGATGCCGGCGATGACCTGGGTGATCTGGCTGATCTTGCGGCTGTTCTGGGCGATCTTTTCCACGATCCCGAACAGTTCCTCGGCCGAAAGCTGGCCGCGCTCCACCAGTTGAGCCGCCATGATGCCCTTATCATTGGCGGTATTGGCACTGCTGGAGACGGTGCGGATGGCCAGGGCCGACTCGGCCAAAGCCTGACTGACCTGCCCCACGGCAGTGTTCTGGGAGCGCACGCCGCTGGAGACCTGCCCGACGGCGGCGCTGGCCTCGACCACCGCATCGGCGACCTGACGGGTCTTCTGGCCGATATCCTTCAGGGTGGCGTTGGAGCGCTCCAACAACTGATTGATGGCGACGCCGATATTGCGCAGGAAGCCGGTCTTGTCGCCCAGTTCCACCCGCACGGTCAGATCGTTCTGCGCCGCCTTGGTGATGACCTCGCCGATCTCGATGGTGACCACCTCGGCACCCATGGCGACCTTGATCTTCTCGGCATTGGCGCGGAAGACCAGCAGGGCTTTGCCCATGGAACCCAGTTCGTCGCCGCGCTCTGCCTCGGGCAGTTCGAAATTGCCGTCGCCCGAGGACAGCTGCGCGATCTTCTTGGTCAGCTGGTTCAACGGATTGACCACGCCGCGCAGGATGATGATCAGGGTCAGGACGCTGATCAGGGTGATGGAAACCACCAGGGAAATCACCAGGGCACGGATCTTGTCATTGGTGGCCGCCACCTGCGCCGCCACCGCATCGTTGGCAGCCTGAGCCAACCGGTCGGCGGTCTCGTTCATGGCCGTCAGCGCCGGCAGCAAGGCCGAGCGGGCGTTGGCCGCCCAATAGGCCGCGGCACCGTCATAGTCGCGGGCGTATTTCAGTTCCAAGGTCGGCTTCAGGGCCGTTGACATGGAGGTGTGGGCCGTGGTCGCCTTGGCGACGGCCGCTTCGGCGTCGGGCGCCAGCTTGGAAAGCTCGTCCCGGCGGCCGGCGATCACATCGAACACCGCCTGCAACCGATCGCCGCTTGCCTTGATATCGGCGGGCTCGCGTTGCAGCAGCATCAGATTGGCCAGCCGCCCCGCTTCGGACAATTGGGCGGTGATGTCCTTGGAGAGAAACCGGGCCTTCAGCTTGGTCTTGATCAGCGAATCGAAGGAAGCATTGGTCTGCGTCAGTTCCTCGACCAGAACATAGGACGATCCGATGGTGACAAGGATCAAGAGCACAATCGGGAATAGCAGCTTATCCCTGATCTTCATGGACCCAAACATGCTTTGCTCCTTCAGACATCGAACCGAACATATCGGCTATGGGGCAGTATGCGTAAAAGCAACTCGTCGGCAAGTGATATGTCCCGCGATCAAAGCCTGTAATTGCGGGCGATGGTTGGCGTTTTACTTCTCGTGATGGGTCCATACCCCATCCCAGGTTTCAGGCGGGTTGGCCAGAAGGATACGGCAGCGCTCGATCACCAGGGCGGCGGCCTTGTCATCGGGCCGCAGCGCCTTGGCGCGCTCCAGATGTGCCAGCGCCCCACTCCAATCCCCGCCGGTATAGGCCTCGAAGCCCTGGGAATAGGCCTGCAGCCAGACCGGGGCTAGGACCGCTTCCGGCCGGAACACCTGATACAGCACCACGGCGGCGGTCTGGCCCTTGACCCGGACCAGATCGACCTTGCGGACCAGGACCGGCTCGGACAGGGCCGCCATGGTCTCGCCGCAGATCAGAAGTTCGGCGCCGTATTGCTTGGTCAGGGATTCGATGCGGGACGCCAGATTAACCGTGTCGCCGATCACCGTGTAGTTCATGCGGGTCGGCGAACCGATATTGCCGGCAATGACCTCGCCAGTGCTGATGCCGACACCGATGGCGATGGCCTTCTGTCCGCGCGCCCCCCGGTCCTTGTTCAAGACATCCAGCGCGGCGAGCATGTCCAGAGCGGCCTTGACCGCCCGGTCCGCATCCTTGCCCAGCTTGGCCGGGACACCGAACAGGGCCATGATGGCGTCGCCGATATACTTATCGATGACACCGCCATTGCCCTTCAGGATGTCTTCCATGAACGAGAAGTACTCGTTCAGCATATCCACAACACCCGCCGCTCCCAGCTCCTCGGACAGGTTGGTGAAGCTGCGGATATCGGAGAACAGGATGGAGGCCTTCTCCATTACCCCGCCTAGGCTGAGCTTGCCTCCCGAAAGCAGCTTGGCCGCCACGTCGTCGGACAGGGTACGGGCCAAGATCTTTTTGACCTCCTGCTCCCGGCTCATATCGTCGATCAGGACCAGGACGCCGTTGCCGCCGCCAGCTTGGGGCAACGGCATGGCGGCAAGACGGATCGGCTGCCAGCTTCCGTCCGGCAGACCGTAATCGGTCACGGTCGGCGCCAAAGCCTGCCCGGTCGCCAGCACCTCGCGGATATCGGCGCCCAGACCTTCGTTGTAATCGTCGAACACCTGATCAAGGGTCAAACCACCGCCGCCCAGGCCGGGATTTCCCAAAAGCTTGCCTGCGGCTACGTTGGCGGTCACCAGCCGTCCGGCGGCATCGAACATCAGTACGCCGGAGGCCAAAGCCCCCAACAGAACATCCTGGAACACGGTGCCCGGCATGGCCGATCCGCCGGTTCCCGGGACCGCCGCCTCGGGAGCAGCCGCGCCGCTGGCTTCATAGGTCACCCCCGCCAGGAGGGGCATTCCCAGGGCATTGCGGATGGTCCGCAGGATCTCCGAGCCCTTTCGGGCCTCCAGGTCCAGACTGATGTTCCCGGACGGCTTGCCCAGCACCGCCACCGCCCCAAGGCGCAGCGCCTCGGCGGTTTCCGCCGTGCCCTCCTGCCCCAGCGATGACAGGATGACCACCTTGGTCTTGCTGCGCAGGCCCAGCCGCCGCAAGGTCTCTAGGCCCGACATTTCAGGCATCTCGATATCCAGCAGGACCAGATCCGGCTTGCATTCGCGCACCTTCTGCAAGGCGATGCGGCCATCCTCGGCGGTATCGACCACCTCCAGATCGGGATCGCTGGACACCAGATCGCTGACCAGCTTGCGCATGATGAAGCTGTCATCAACGACCAGAATGCGCTTCTTGGGTTCCGTGGTCATGGCAGTCCTCTATTCCCCAATTTGAGCGGGCGGGACAACACCGATTACCGCCCGGCAGAAACCGCGTCGGCTAATGGGTGTGTCGAGTGTGGGCTGACTATCTTGGCGCAACCTTAGCAGAAACCCACCATCGGCATCATAGACCAACCCGTCGAACAGCCGTTGAAAGGCGATGGGCACACGCGGCAGCGGCAGAAACTCGGCATCATAGCCGCCGCGCAGGCCCTCGACCCCATCGACCACCAGGGCGACATTGACCGCGAAACGCACCGAGCTCCAATGGATCATAACGCGTGGCTCCACCGGCCCCGCCGCCTCGATCCCCAGCAGGGTTCGGCTGTCGATGATCATGGAACAGCTCTGAAGCCGGGCTAGGTGAAGCGATAATTGCCGTGGCCCCAACTCGGGCAGCGGATCGATGCTGGCGACATTGTCGCCGGGAACCAGGATACGGTAGGGGCCACAGCGGACATGAAGGTAGCCGAACTCCATCTCCGGCTACTCCGCCGCTCGCGGCACGGCCCGCATTCCGGGAACGATGGCCCGCCGGGCAAGATCGGTCAGGCCGTCCTGATCCACCACCAGCACGATGCGGTCGGTGCCCAGGGTCGAGACGCCGCCGATCCCCGGCAATTGGGCGATGCGTGGATGAGTTTCCCGGATCAGCATTTCATGGCGCCGCAAGATGCGTTCGACCTCGACGCCATAGCGGAAGCGCTTGGAGGTGACGACAACAATAGCCAGATCCTCCGCAGCCTGCTCGCTTGGGCCCTCCGGCAGATGCAGCAGATCCGCCAGACGGAACAGCGGCAGGAAGCGGTCATGCATCAGAATGGCCCGCTGGCCATTGACGAATTGGACGGCGCTCTTGGGCACCGTTGCCGCCTCGACCACCATGCGTTCGGGGAAGGCCACCGTCTGAACCCGGGTTTCGGCCAGCAGCACCGTCTGCATGGCCGCCGACAGCGGCATATCCAACCGGAAGGTGGTCCCCTGGCCAGGGATGGTATGGATATCGATGCGCCCACCCAGGCGCGAGACGTTGATCAGCGCCACATCCATGCCGACCCCGCGCCCCGAGGTCTCGGTAACCTGCTCGGCGGTGGAGAAACCCGCCGCGAAGATAAAGCGATAGATCTGATCCTTGGACAGCTTTTGGCTTTCCGCCTCGGTAATGAGGCCCTGGCTTACCGCCCGGCGGCGGACGCGCTCGGCATCGACGCCACGGCCATCGTCGGCGATCTCGACGGTGATGCGATTGCCGTTTTGGACCGCACTGAGACGAATACTGGCGACCTTCGGCTTGTTCAAAGCTACCCGCTCGTCCGGCGATTCGATGCCGTGGTCGATGGCGTTGCGCAGCATGTGCATCAAGGGGTCGGCCAGGAGTTCGGTCATGCCCTTGTCGACCTTGATGCCCTCGGCCCGCGCCTCGAACCGGATGATCTTGCCCTGCGCCTTGGAAATCTCGCGGATCATGCGGGGGAAACGGTTGAACACCACGTCGAGCGGAATGACCCGCAAGCCCAGCGTCGCCTCGTGAACCAGGCTGACCAGACGATGGACCTCGGCCTCGATCTGGGACAGGTCGCTTTGCTGCCGCTGCAAGAGATCGATGCTCGGCAAAAGCTCGGGCGCCGTCGAGGCCAGATGGTCGGAAAGACGATGCAGAACCATCGGAACCTGCGAGTCGACCATCAGGACGTTGAGTGCGCTGCTGATGCCAAAGAACTCGCCGATCCGGCCGAACAGCCGGTCCAGGATTTCCACCGGAACCCGGACCTGATTATCCGCGACCCCGCCGCCGCCCGCCACCGCACTGCGGACCGGAGCCCAGGGATGCTCGAAGTCCTGACCGTCGAACTCGTGGACATCCACGAAGACAGCATCGGTGTAGCTGGCCAGAATGTCCGACTTCAGCCCCGCCGTACTCCGGGAGGTCACCATCAGCAGAACGACGGCTTCGATGCCGGTGGGAGCCGATGCCTGGGCCACGGCGGGCTGGAACAGGCGTCCCAACCGGCGCAGCAAGCCGAGCCGGTCGTTTTTCGGCGGCAGCGACAACGTCACCGCCACCACCTTGCGCGGACCGCCTTCCAGGATGGTCGCCAATTGCGCCAGAGAGGCGGCATCGGGCTCGCCCAACAGCTCCACATCGATGCCGCGATCCTCCAGAACCTTGCGCAGCGGCGCGGAAAAGGTCCGGCCAACCAGCAGGGCATCGCGCAGATGCTCGGCCGCCATACTCAACAGGTCGGGAGCCCCCGCGCCATCGCTGGCGAAATTGGTGGCCAACAGGCGGAGCGCCGCCACCGCAGGCTCCAGCACAGCCACGTTGCCCAAGGACTGCAAGGCGAGGATGGCAATACCGCCATCCTCCAGCCCAGCGGCGGCCAGCCCCACCAGCCGCTCGACCAGAGCCAACGCCGCCACCGGATCGGACGCAATCCCATCGGCCAGGGCACCGGCGACGCCTGACATAGCGCGCCGCAAGGGAACCGCCGCCGCCAGGGCCGCATCGGCGCCCACATCAAGCCCGGTAAGCCGCCCGAACCGCCTGGCATCAGCCAGAACTGCCGCCAGCAGATGGATGCTCGCGGGGCCGGAGGCCTCGCCAAGCCTAGCCAACCGATCATGCAAACCGTTCAGTTGAAGCCGTTCCGCCGCGACCATCAGCACATCAAGATCATCCGCCGCCTGTCCGGCATCGCCCTCGCCACCGGCCAGAACCGCCAGATTAGGCAGGCATTCCACCAGCATCTCGGCGAAATAGACCAAGGTGTCGTGGTCGTCATGCAAAGCCGCCTCGGCCGCAGGGGTATGGACGGCCGCGGGCGCGGCGGCGGAGCCATCGGCACTTCCCCGGGTCGCCGCATCAAGGGCGGCGATCAGCTCCTGAGGGGGCTGCCCGTCGATCCCGTTGACGATGCCCTGTTCGCGCAGGAGACGAATGCCGTCCAGAGCCTCCAGCAACAGCGCCAGCACCTTGGCATCCAGGGCCTGGCGCTCCGCGCGGACTTCGCCCAGCAGGCTTTCGGCATGATTGGCTAGGGCTTCCAGGCCACGCAACTCGATCAGCCGCGACAGACCCTTGATGGAATGAAAAGCCCGGAACAGGGCCGCGATGGCGGGCTTATCCGGGGGTGCCCATTCCGCGTGGAGCAGAATGGGCTCGATGGCGTCCAGATGCTCCTGGGTCTCGATGGCGAATTGTTCGATGAGTTCGCTGCTGGCGGTGCTCATGGCGAGATCACCCGCGTCAGGGTTGCCACCAGGGCCTCGCCGACGCCCTCGATCAGATCCAACGGCAATTGCCCGGCGCCCTTGGCGACCACGGCCCGCGCCCCCGCGCCGAGCAGCGCGTCGCAGCCCTTGCCCCCCGGCGCCGCCCGGGAGGACAGCGCCACCACCGGCGCCGCACCGACCAGCGTCAGCTTGGAGACCAGGGCGGCGGGGTCGGTCTTCCACAAATCGGTATCGAGCAGCACCACATCCGCCGGGGTGGAGCGGACCACCAGCAGAGCGTCATCGGCGCTGCTGGCCTTGCCGACGATCTCGAACACCTTGCCCAGCCGCTCGGCCAGCAGGTCATGGAGCACGGGCTCGCAACCGATCAGAACAAGCCTTGGGGACACCGTGACGATCTCCAATCTCAAAGCGGCGGCAGTAAACGGTCGAGCGAGACCACCGACATCAACCGGTCCTGCAGATGCAGGACATGGGTCACCGGCAGGTTGGGCGCGTCCTCGGCCGGGCTGATCTGGCTTTCCGGCACGGTCTCGATGCGCAGAACCTGATTGACGATGATGCCGGCCACCCCGCCCTCGATCATGGCCAGCAAACAGGGCGGCGGAGCATCGCTGCCAGAGGCCTCCGCGTCACCGGCCAGAATCCGGCGCAGATCGATCACCGGCACGATGGCGTCACCCACATCGGCCAGGCCGTCGAATCCCAGCCCCTGGTCGGGAATCGGCGTCATCTGCACCGCCGCCTGAAGCCGCTGGATGCGGTCGAGGGGAATGGCCAGAAACTCGCGCCCCACCCGCAAGGTCAGGAACTGATGGAATTCCATGGGCCGCGCCGTCGGGGCGGCATGGTCCTCGGCATTGAGGGAGGGCACCCAATCCCGCAGATCCTCGTCAACCGGACGCAGCATGGACGCGGGATCGATGATGGCCACGATGCTGTCATCGGCCCGGACCAGATAGCTGGAGATTCCGGCCATGGGTTCACGCAGGGGGTGGATCTGCTCTGCGGCGAAGCGCTCGATGCCACGACTATGCTCGGCCACCAGGGCGACCGCACCCGCCGGATGCGCCACCATCAGGCCAAGCCTGCCCGCCTCGCCCCTGGGGCGATTGAGCAAGGCAGCCAGGGATAGGCCCAGGATCGGCTCGCCCCGCAGATCGATCATGCCCTCGATCCAGTCCGGCGCCTGCGGCACCGAACGCAGGGTGGACAATTCCAGTAATTCGATCAGGTGATCGACCTTCACCGCATAGGGTTCGCCACTGACATCGATCATCAGATAGGGCTCGGCCTGTTGTTCGGCGTTCTCGTCATCGTCGACCGCGCCCGCCGCCGCCTCGGTCGCCAGCATGACCGAGCCGCTTGCCGCCACCGTCATGGTCATGGAGTCGCTGGTCAGATGATCCAGGCTCAAGACGCCGCAAGACGCCGCCTCGTCCCCAAAGCGCCCCACGACCAGCGGCTGGACATCGCGCTCCTCGGGAGAGGCCAGGGCGATCTGCTCCCACTCCACCTGAACCATGGCATGGACGTGATCGACCCGCAGGCCGACGCTGCCGCCCTGATCGGAAATCAGAACCACCACGCCGCCATCGCTGGGGGGCAATCCAAACAAAGCGGCCAGACTGATCTGCGGCACCACCTGGCCCATGGCCAGAACCAGCCCCTCGAAGGGCGGCGGACTGAAGGGCAGCGGCGTAATCTTGGAACTTTCAACAACGCCGATGACCCGGTCGAGCGGAATGGCGAATCGCTGCGTATGCACCGCGACGGGGAGGTAGCGGACAAACGCCGGGGCGCTCCCCGATTCGTCGGGGACAGTGGTGGACGCACCGCTCGTCACTGCCATCCCTAATTGGTCCACTTCTGTGAGGCCGGGCCATAAGGGCTGAACTATGCGGGAAGTTCCAAGGGACGGCAACCGCTGCAGCAGTTCTCATTTTGGCAAATCCCCCTCGCCCGCGAGCGGGAGAGGGGGCGAGCAAAGCGAGCCGGGGTGAGGGCGGCGCGCGTCCGCGCGTCTATTCGATGCTTCAACCAAGAATTCGCTAACGCGAAGCGCACCTTCGGTGCGCCGCCCTCACCTTCGGCGCCATATTGAGAACTGCTGCAACCGCTGTCGCGGCCCTGCCTGCGCCAGGGAGACGCAGCAATCCGCCCGCCGTGCTCGCGGGATTGCGGGTCAACTCCAAGAATGAGGCGCTGATGGTTTTGGCGCGGGAAGCGGCGTCCCGCACCGGCCTGCACGAGCGGCTCATTTTCGATGCCCTGCTGCAGCGTGAGCGCCTGGGCACCACCGGTGTGGGGGCTGGAATCGCCGTTCCGCATGCCCGCCTGCCCGGCCTCGAAAAAATGTGTGCGGTGTTCATCCGTCTGGATCGGGCCGTCGACTTCGATTCCGTCGATGAGCGGCCGGTGGACCTGATCTTCCTCGTGCTGTCGCCCGAAACGGCCAGCGGCTATCATCTGAAGGCCCTCAGCCGGGTGTCCCACCTGCTCCGCGATGGCCGGCTGTGCCAGGACTTGCGTCGCACCGGCGATCCCGCATTGCTGCATGCGATTCTGACCGGAAATTGCGCGCCGGTCGCCGCCTGACCCCCTATTCCCCCAGCTTCAGCCGGTATCCCACCCCCGGATCGGTCACGATCATCACCGGCTGCGCTGGGTCATCCTCCAGCTTCTGCCGCAGCTGGTTGACGTAGACCCGCAGGTAGGCGGTGTCCTCGACATGGGCCGGCCCCCACACCTTCTGCAGGATTTCCTTGTGGGTCAGCACGTGATCGGAGCGGCCGGCAAAGAACGCCAGCAGCTCCCATTCCTTCTTCGACAAGCGCAATTCCTGCCCCGCCTTGGTGACGACGCGCCGCGCCAAGTCGATGCGCACGTCGCCGGAAGCGACCACCTCGCCGGTCTCCTTGGACGCGTGCGGCCGTAGCACCGCGCGGACGCGGGCGATCAGCTCGGCGACGCCGAACGGTTTGACTACGTAGTCGTTGGCGCCGCGGTCGAGGGCTTCGACCTTGTCGACCTCGTGGGCGCGCACCGAGAGCACGATGATGGGCACCGCGCTGTAGGCACGGATGGCGGTGATCACCTCCTGCCCGTCCAGGTCGGGCAGACCGAGGTCGAGGATCAGCAGATCGGGACGTTGGCTGCGCGCCGCCTCGATACCGGCGGCGGCGGTCTCGGCCTCGATGACGTCGTAACCGTTGGCGCCAAGCGAGATGCGCATGAATTTGCGGATTTGCGGCTCGTCGTCGACCACCAGGATGCGCTGGGTCATTGTCCGGATTGCTCCATGGCGGCATGCGACTCGGAAGGCGGCGGCAGCGGCAGGTGAATGACGATGCAGGTGCCGGCGCCGTGGAGGCCGGGTTCGGCCCTGATGGTGCCGCCGTGGGCGGTGACGATGCCGCGGCAGATGGCCAGTCCCAGTCCGGTGCCTGCGATCTGGGTGTCGGTCTGATCGACCCGGTAGAACATGTCGAAGACGCGCTCGCGGTCGTCCGCAGGGATGCCGGGTCCCTGGTCGACGACCTCGACGGCGATGTGGTCGGCGGTCGTGAGCGCCCATACCTTCACGGTGGTGCCGGCGGGTGAGTATTTGCAGGCATTGTCCAGCAGGTTGAAGAACATCTGTTCCATCATCACGGCATCGACGCTGAGCAGCGGCACACTCCCATCGATGTCGACCCGCAGGGTGTGGGCGCGGGCCAGCCGCTGGGTGCGCGCCACTGCGGCGCCGACGATGTCGCGCAGGTCCGCCCAGTCCACCTTGGGCTTGAGCGCGCCGGCGCCCAGCTTGGTCATGTCGAGCAGGTTCTGGACGAAGCGGTTGAGACGCTCGGCCTCGTCGAGGATGGTCTGCAGCAGGTCGTAGCGGTTGGTCGCGTCAAGCTTGTCATCGTAGCTCATCATGCTCGACGCCGCTCCTATGATCGACACCAGCGGCGTCCTCAGGTCATGGGACAGCGATGACAGCAGGGCCGAGCGCAGGCGTTCGCGTTCGGTGGTGACGCGCGCCGCCTCGATGTCGGCCACCAGGGTGGTGCGCTCGATGGCGACGGCGCCCTGGTCGGCCAGGGTTTCCAGCAGGCGCATCTGGGCCGGGCTGGGCAGGTCGGCGTCCTCCATCATCTGCACGCCCAGCACACCGACCGCGCTGCGCGCCGTCTTCAGCGGCAAAAACAGCCACAGCGAGGCGGGGAGAGTCGCCGAGCCGCGCCCCGCCGGCTTGGCGTGGCTCCAGGCCCAGTCCGCGGCGGCGGCCGAGCGGTCGTCGAGCTGGTCTTCGGGCGGATAGCCGGCGGCGATGGCCAGGCCGTGCTCGACCGGCAGCAGCACCAGCGACTTGCCGTTGATGGTGGCGGCGACGTGATGGACCACCGCCCACAGCACGTCGTCCTGGGTCGCGGCGGCGGTCACCTTGCGGCCGAAATCATAGAGATTTGTGGTGCGCCGAGCATGTTCGCGGGTCGACTGAACCTGGGTGCGCAGGCGGCCGGCCATGTTGGAGACGATCACCGCGGCGATGAGGAAGAACACGATGGTGAGGAGGTTCTTGCTGTCGGTGACCGTGAAGCTCCAGCGCGGTTCGGTGAAAAAGAAGTTGAAGGCGAGGAAACTCCACACCGAGGTCAGGATCGCCGGACGCAGGCCCACCCGCATCGCCACCACCATCACCGCCATCAGGAAGGCGACCGAGATGTTGGCGATCGGCAGCCATCGGTCGATCAGGAAACCCAGCCCGGTGGCCAAGGCGGTCGCCAACAGGGCGAAGGCGTAGCCCCGCCAGTCGGCGTTGACTGCTTTTCGCGGCGTTCGAATCGGCGGCGGCTGCGTCGAATCAGCGCGGCCGCCGACGACGATGACATTGAAGTCGCCGCTCTCGGCGATCAGGCGGTCGGTAACCGACTTGCCCAGGCGCCAGCGTCGCGGCCGTGACCGGCCGACGACGATCTGGGTGGCGTTGCGCTCGGTGGCGAAATCCAGCACGGCGGCAACCACATCCTCGCCCTGCAGAACCGCGGTTTCGCCGCCGAGTTGCTCGGCCAGGCGAAGTGCGCCGGCGATGCGATCCTTTTCCGCCTCGCGCAGGGTGAAGCTGCGGTTGGTTTCGACGGTCACCGCCACCCAGGCGGCGCCGCGCCGCTCGGCGGTGCGCTTGGTCACCCGCACCAGCCGGTCGGCGTCCACCCGTTCGTCGATGCACAGCACGATGCGCTCGCGCGTCGGCCACGGACCGGGAATGGCGTGGGCGCGCATGTAATCGACCATCTGGGCATCGACGCGTTCGGCGGCGTGGCGCAGCGCCATTTCGCGCAATGCCGTCAGGGTGCCGGGCGAAAAGAAGTTCTGGGTGGCACGGCGCGCCTGTTCGGGAACGTAGACCTTGCCCTCGTGCAGGCGCTTGATCAGTTCGTCGGGGGGCAGGTCGATCAGCTCGATCTCGTCCGCCTTGGCCAGCACCGAATCAGGCAGGGTTTCGCGCACCTTGATGCCGGCAATCTGCTCGACGATGTCGTTGACGCTTTCCAGGTGCTGGATATTGAGGGTGGCGTAGACGTCGATTCCGGCGGCGAGGATCTCGTCGACATCCTGCCAGCGCTTGACGTGGCACGAGCCGGGGATGTTGGTGTGGGCGAGTTCGTCGACCAGCGCCAGCTTGGGCCGCCGCTTCAGCAGCGCCTCCAGGTCCATCTCGTGGAAGGTGCGGCCACGGTATTCGACATGGCGGGACGGCAGCAGTTCCACGCCACCGAGCAGCCGTTCCGTCTCGCGCCGGCCGTGGGTTTCGATCACGGCGCCGACGACGTCGATGCCGTCGCGGCGGCAATCATGGGCAGCCTCCAGCATGGCGTAGGTCTTGCCGACGCCGGGGGCGGCGCCGAGAAAGATCTTCAGCCGTCCCCGCGTTTCGCGCTGGGCCTGGGCAAGAAGCGCGTCGGGCGACGGGCGGGACTCGCGGGTGTCGTCGTTCATCTAGTCGAGCAGTTTGTGGATGGTGAGGATCAGCGCCGGCAGGGACACGGCGAAGGCGAATACGACGACCTCCACCGCGAAGGATCGCTGCAATTTTTTCATGTCCGGTTCTCCGGTCCGCACTTCAGGCGATAGCCGATTCCCGGCTCGGTGAGGATGAGCTTGGGATCCGACGGATTGAGCTCCAGCTTCTTGCGCAGCTGGTAGATGAAGACCCGCAGATAGTCGGTGTCGCCCGCCCGCTTGCCGCCCCATGCGGTCGCCAGGATCGCCTGGTGGGACAGCACATGGTCGGGATGGGCGGCGAACACCGTAATCAGGTCGAATTCCGTCCGGCTCAGGCGGACGGGGGCACCGCCAAGCGAGACCCGACGGCGGCCGAGGTCGATGACAAGGTCGCCGATCCGCACCACGGCCGCAGCCGGAGCGGCCGGCTTCTGCCGCAGCGCCGCCCGCACCCGCGCCATCAGCTCGGCGATGCCGAAGGGCTTGACCACGTAGTCGGCGGCGCCGCGCTCCAGCGCTTCCACCTTGGTGACTTCTTCCGCCCGGGAGGACACGACGACGACGGGAAGGCCGCTGACCTGACGCAGGGCAGTGATTAGCTCCAGGCCGTCCAGGTCCGGTAGATCAAGGTCGAGCAGGATGAGCTTGGGGGCCAGGGCGCGGCAGGCGGCTAGCCCGGACGCCGCCGTCCCGGCCGTCATGACCTCGTGACCATTGGCGCCGAGGCTGGTGCCGATGGATTTGCGGGTGCGTTCATCAGCGTCGATCAACAGGATACGGGCCATGCGAGACTCCGAATGCGCCGCCGCCCCATGGCGGGGCGGCGAGCCAATCCTCACTTGGCCAGGGGCCAGCGTTGGTCCAGCGCCAGGTTGAGTGCGAGCACATTGACCGCCGCCTCGCCGAGGATGCCGAAGGTGCGTCCTTCGGTCTGGTCGGCGACCAGCTTGCGCACCGCGTCGACGGGTGCGTGGCGGGCGTCGGCGACGCGGGCCACCTGATAGGCGGCGGCGGCCGGCGAGATGTGGGGGTCGAGACCGCTGCCCGAGGCCGTCACCAAGTCAACCGGCACCGGACCGGCCGCCTTGGGGTTTTCCGCCTTGACCTGTTCGACCAGGGCCTGGGTCGACTCGATGTAGCTCTTGGAGGTCGGTGCGGCGTTGGAGCCGCCGGAATTGGCGGCATTGTAGGGGGCAGGCACCGTCTTGGTGGCATCGTTGGGATCGGTGTCGGTGGTCGCCGACGGCCGCGGGTGGAAGTATTCGGGCTTGGCGAAGCCCTGGGCGATCAGGGCCGAACCGACCACCGTGCCGCTCTTCTCGATCAGGCTGCCGTGGGCCTGGTGCGGGAACAGGGCCTGGGCGGCGCCGGTCATCGCCAGCGGATAAGCCAGGCCGGTGAGCGCCATGATCACCACGGTCAGCAGAAACGACGATTTCAGTTGTTTCAACATGGGGAAACTCCTCAGGCCAGGCCGAGGGCGGTGACCAGCAGGTCGATCGCCTTGATGCCGATGAAGGGGACGACGATGCCGCCCAGGCCGTAGATCAGGATGTTGCGGCGCAGCAGCGCCTCGGCGCCCGCCGGTTTGTACTTGACGCCTTTGAGGGCCAGCGGGATCAGGGCGATGATGATCAGCGCGTTGAAGATGATCGCCGACAAGATCGCCGATTGCGGGCTGGCCAGGTGCATGACGTTGAGCGCCGCCAACGGCGGGTAGGCAGTCAGGAACAGCGCCGGGATGATGGCGAAGTACTTGGCGACGTCATTGGCAATCGAGAAGGTGGTGAGCGAGCCGCGGCTCATCAGCAGCTGTTTCCCGATCATCACGATTTCGATCAGCTTGGTGGGATCGCTTTCCAGGTCGACCATGTTGCCGGCCTCGCGCGCCGCCTGGGTGCCGGTGTTCATCGCCACCCCGACATCGGCCTGGGCCAGCGCCGGAGCGTCGTTGGAACCGTCGCCGCACATGGCGACCAAACGCCCGCCCTTCTGTTCCTTGCGGATCAGGTCGAGTTTGTTTTCCGGCGTCGCCTCGGCGAGGAAGTCGTCGACTCCGGCCTCGGCGGCGATCGCCGCCGCGGTCAGCGGGTTGTCGCCGGTGACCATCACCGTGCGGATGCCCATCTTGCGGAGCGTGGCGAAACGCTCGCGGATGCCCGGCTTGACGATGTCCTTGAGGTAGATGACGCCCAGCAGCCGGTCATCGCGCGCCACCACCAGCGGCGTGCCGCCGGCCTTGGCGACCCGCTCCACCGCCGCCACCAGTTCCTTGGGTGCCCCGCCGGGGGTCCGCCCCTGCTGATCGGCGACATAGGCGAAGACCGAGTCGGAGGCGCCCTTGCGAATTTTGGTCGCGCCCATATCGACGCCGCTCATCCGGGTATGGGCCGAGAACGGGATGAACACCGTCGCGCTGCCGTTGGCCGGATCGGTAAGGCCGAAGCGCGAGCGGGCGAGCGCCACGATCGACTTGCCCTCGGGGGTCTCGTCGGCCAGCGACGACAGGAAGGCGGCTTCGGCCAGATCGCGCTCGTTGACCTTGGACAGCGGGATGAACTCGCTCGCCTGGCGGGCGCCCAGCGTGATGGTGCCGGTCTTGTCGAGCAGCAGCACGTCGATGTCGCCGGCCGCCTCGACGGCGCGGCCCGACTTGGCGATGACGTTGAAGCGCACCAGGCGGTCCATGCCGGCAATGCCGATGGCCGAGAGCAGGCCGCCGATGGTGGTGGGGATCAGCGTCACCAACAGCGCGATCAGGAACACCACCGGGATGGCGGTGCCGGAATAGGCGGCGAAGGCCGGCAGGGTGACGCAGACGATCAGGAACACCAGGGTCAGGCCGACCAGCAGGATGGTCAGGGCGATCTCGTTGGGAGTCTTCTGGCGCTTGGCGCCCTCGACCAGGGCAATCATGCGGTCGATGAAGGATTCGCCCGGATTGGCGGTGATGCGTACGACGATGCGGTCCGACACCACGCGGGTGCCGCCGGTCACCGCCGAACGGTCGCCGCCGGATTCGCGGATCACCGGGGCGGATTCGCCGGTGATCGCCGATTCGTCGATGGTGGCGATGCCGGCGATGACGTCGCCGTCGATGGGAACGACGTCGCCGGTCTCGCACACCACCATGTCGCCCGCCCGCAGGGTGGTGGCCGCCACCTTCTTGTAGGCCGTGGCAGCGACGTCGGCGATCTTCTTGGCGACGGTCTCGGTCTTGGTCTTGCGCAGGCTTTCGGCCTGGGCCTTGCCGCGGCCCTCGGCGACGGCTTCGGCGAAGTTGGCAAACAGTACGGTGAACCACAGCCAGGCGGCGATCTGGCCGATCACCCCGACAAAGTCCCCGCCCGTCGCCAAGTCACGGATGAACAGCACGGTGGACAGCAGGGCGACGATTCCGGTGGTGAACATCACCGGGTTTTTCACCAGCAGCCGGGGATCGAGCTTGCGAAAGGAATCGATCACGGCGGGCGTGATGATCGCCGGGTCGAACAGCGAGAGTTCCTGGGAACGATGGATGCTCATGGATTTACCCTTTAGAACAGGGTGCCGGCGGCGAGCATCAGGTGCTCGACGATCGGACCCAGGGCGAGAACGGGGAAGAAGGTCAGGCCGCTGATGACGACGATGACGGCGATCAGCAGGCCGATGAACAGACTGCCGTGGGTCGGGAAGGTGCCGGCCGAAGGCGGCACGATCCGCTTGTTCACCAGCGATCCGGCGATGGCCAGAGTCGGCACGATCACCAGGAAACGGCCGATCAGCATGGCGATGCCGAGCGTCGTGTTGTACCAGGGGGTATTGGCCGACAGTCCGGCGAAGGCCGAGCCGTTGTTGCCGGTGGCCGAGGTGTAGCCGTAGAGCACCTCGGTCAAGCCGTGCGGCCCCGCCGCGCTCATCCCCGCCAGGCCCGCCGGCAGCACCATCGCGGCGGCGCCAAAGCCCAGGATGGCGAGCGGGAAGATCAGGATGCAGAGGACGGCCAGCTTGACCTCCTTGGCCTCCATCTTCTTGCCGAGGTATTCCGGCGTGCGCCCCACCATCAATCCGGCGATGAACACCGTGACGATAACGAAGATGACCATGCCGTGCAGGCCCGAGCCGACACCGCCGAAGATCACCTCGGACAACATGATGTTGAACATCGGCACCATGCCACCGATCGGGGTGAAGCTGTCGTGCATGGAATTGACCGAGCCGTTCGACGCGGCGGTGGTAGTGGCCGAATAGATGGCGGAGTTGGCGATGCCGAAGCGGACCTCCTTGCCTTCCATGTTGCCACCGGGGGCGGTATCTCCGGCGGAGATGTCGACGCCCATGGCGTGAACCAGCGGATTGCCGCCGGCTTCCTGCCAATAGACCACGCCGATGCCGACGATCAGCATGATCCCCATGGCGATGAACAAGGCGCGGCCCTGGCGCCGGTCGCCGATCATGCGGCCGAAGCTGAACACCAGGCCGGCGCTGATCAGGATCAGCAGCACCATGTCGACGAAGTTATTGAGCGCCGTCGGGTTCTCGAACGGATGGGCATTGTTGGCATTGAAGAAGCCGCCGCCGTTGGTGCCCAATTGCATGATCGCCATCTGCGAGGCCACCGGTCCCTGGGCGATCACCTGCTTGGCGCCTTCCAGCGTCGTCGCCTCGGTGTAGGCGTCGAAGTTCTGCGGCACGCCTTGGCTGACCATGAACAGGGCGACCACGATCGCCAGCGGCAGCAGGATGTAGAGAATGGAGCGCACCGCATCGACGTAGAAATTGCCCAGCGTGCGGCCCTGACGGCGGGCGAAGGCACGCACCAAGGCAACCAGCACCGCCATGCCGGTGGCCGCCGAGGTGAAGTTGTGCACCGTCATCCCCAGCATCTGGGTGAGGTACGACATGGTGCTTTCACCGCCATACGACTGCCAATTGGTGTTGGTGGCGAAGCTGACTGCGGTGTTGAAGGCAAGGTCGGGGGCGACCGCCGCCTCGCCGGCCGGGTTGAACCGCAGCGGATGGAACGCCTGCAGGCGCATCACCGCGTACATCGCCAGCAGGCCGACCAGGCTGAACATCAGGGTGGCGAAGGCATAGGCCGTCCAGTGCTGCTCCTGTTTGGAATCGATGCAGCAGATTTTGTAAATGGCGCGCTCGACTGGACCGAGAACGGGATCGAGCCAGGTGCGCTCGCCGGAATAGACCCGGGCCATGTAGGCGCCGAGGGGGATCGCTCCGGCCGTGAGAACGGCGCAGAACAATACGATTTGCAGGATGCCTGCGGAATTCACGGCAACCTCCTAGAAGCGTTCGGGGCGGATGAGGGCGTAAACCAGGTAGACCAGCAGGCCCGCCGCGGTAACTGCGCCAAGGATGAGATCAAGCGGCATGGTTAGATCCTCTCGCAGGCGTGGACGAACAGCGCGCCGAGCGCGAAGAACGCCAGGGTGGCGGCGATGAAAGCGATGTCGAGCATCGGAGCGCTCCGGTTGAAGTTTTTGACGTTGAGATCCTTACGCCCATCCCCCATCAAGGATCGATGCGGTAAAGGCCCGGTTGAATAAAGCCCGTGTAAGCGCACTGTTGCCGGACGGCTTACCTGCCTCAGAACAGGCGCGGGCGGGTTCGCCGTCCGCCCGCGAGAAAGGTTCGGTGGAGCGCCTTCCCCTGTCAGCCTCGGTGGCCGATGATCTCGATGCTGACCGGGGCGAGGCCGTCGGCAAGCATGCCCAGCCGGCGCGCCGCCCCCTCCGACAGGTCGATGACGCGCCCCGGAGCGTAGGGGCCGCGGTCATTGATGCGGACCACCACCTGGTTGCCGCTTTTCAGGTTGGTCACCTTCACCAGGGTGCCGAAAGGCAGGCCGCGATGTGCCGCGGTCAGCAGCCGCGAATGGTAGATTTCGCCATCGGCGGTGCGCCGGCCGTTATGGTGGTAGCCGTACCACGAGGCGATGCCGGTCAGGCCGGAAGGCGCTTCGGCAAACGGGTCCGGCGCTGCGACGATCGACGCCAGTTGCTCTCCAGGGGCTTCCGCCCTGGCCAGGCCGGCGCACAGCAGCGTGACGACCAACAGGCAAAGACGCGGAATGGCCATGACGGTCCTCTTGAGCAGTCGATCCATCAACTGCCTTTAAAGGGAAACGGCGACAAGGCTCAATGCGGTTTGCCGTAGCCGACATCAAGGCAACATCAAGATTTTGACGCCCGTCGATGTTTGACGGGCGATGACGTGTTGGTTGCGGCGGCCGTGGCCGTACATAAATCACCTCTATGCTTTTCCCTATGGATTCTTTACGCACCTTCGGGATTACGCTGGTATCCGGATTATCGTGGAGCATCGGCATGCGGCTTGTCCTGTTCGCCATAGCCCTCGTGGCTGCCAACACGGCGCTGGCGGATAACCTTCCCGATCCCAAGCTGACGCCCGGCTATGTGTGGACCGAGTCGTCGGAAAAGGTGTGCGGCCCCGGTTACACCCAGACGACCACGGATATCCCGGCCAAGCTGCGCTATCGCGTCCTGCTCAATTACGGCCTCGGCGGCTTCGACCGCGCCGGCATCTGCGCGGGACCCAACGGCTGCGCCATCGACCGTCTGATCAGCGTCGAGCTGGGCGGCAGCGACGACATCCGCAATCTGTGGCCTCTGCCCAACGATGGCCCGTGGAATGCCGCCGACAAGCGGCGCCTCACCACCCTACTGCACGCCCGTGTCTGCGCTGGATTGCTGCCACTGGCCGAAGCCCAGGCCATGCTGGCCAACGGCTGGATCGCGGCCTACCGTGCGCTCATCGGCGAACAGGCGGCCGGGCGGTGACGCGTCCCGGCGCGACGACCATCGCCGAGCGCATTCGTATAAGACTGCCAGCCATAATAAAAACGTAAACAAATCCCCCCCGAGAACCGTCTTTAACGCTTATCCAGACGCGCATTACAATCCGGCCATCGTCAACTCAAGGGTCGCACATCATGTCGATCATGGCCGTGTCTCTTCCCTCCTGTGCCCAAGACAACGCGTCGTCGCCCACCATCCCCCCGTCATCCCTGGTCACCGCGGCGGACGTCGGTGCCGCTGATCGGGTGCTGGTCATCGGGCGCAACGTGATCGAACAAGTCGTGGCTTTGGCCCACGCCGGCTGCCGCGCCGTGTCGTCGCTCCGCGCCGAGTCGTCGTACCCCCGCGACGAGCAGGTGGACGTGCTGTGGCTGACCGGAATCGGCGACGTCTCCGGCAAGATCGCCACGGCGCTGAACAGGGAATCCGTTCCTCGCATCGTCGTCGTCGAAGATTGCAGCGCCGAGGCCGACGGCCGGCTGAAGGCGGTCTACGGCCAATTGCGCGCCGGTGGCTTCATCCGCTTCACCGCCCATCGCACCGGCCAGGGAGTGGCGCTGGTGGCGACGCGGCCCGCCTGGTTGCGGCAGGTCGCCTAGG
>Ga0265331_10000402_pt1 | contig 44497 bp, 31 predicted proteins | sample 41923metaG_FD_202088 | JGI IMG/M metagenome (GOLD analysis project Ga0265331, IMG submission 202088) | Rhizosphere microbial communities from Carex aquatilis grown in University of Washington, Seatle, WA, United States - 4-19-23 metaG | ecosystem: Host-associated > Plants > Roots > Rhizosphere... | reverse complement strand
TGCAGCCGCCCAGGTTCAGACCCGCCTGATGGCCCAGCCAAACGGCGACGAAGCCGTGCAAGAGGGGCATCAGCACACCGAATGCGATCAGGAATGGTCCGACCTTGGCCAGATCGCGCAAACGTTCCCCGGCCACCAGGCCCATTTCCAATAGGAAGATGCACAGCGCGCCTCGGAAGATCATTTCCTTGCTATAGAAGAAATGGAAGAACGGATCGAAGCCCTTTTCCGACATGAAGTTCGTCGCAACGAAGCCGATCACCAGCAAGCCGGCCATGAGCATGATCGACTGTCCCGTGATCACTTCATAGAGCGCCTCCCAAAGCTTTCCCTCCTGCTTCTCTTCGTCTTGGACTTCGAACTTCTCACCGGTTGACTTGGGCTTCGCCGACAAGACGGCCCCCAACGCCAGGGCGACCGCGATCCCGGGGCATTCCAAAATCGTCACCAGGGTCGGCAAGTAGGGGTTTGGATCGGCGCCATTCTGCTTGGCAAAGACGTCCGCGACGACGTACGTCACCGCCGAAGTTGAGCCATAGTGCGCGGCGATGCCTGCGGAATCGGCCACCGACAACCGCCCAATGTACCGCAGGACCGTGAAGGCACTGATCGGAGTGATAATTCCCAAGATCAGCGTGATCCCGGCGGGCAGTAGCACACCTGAAATACCATGATCCCTGACTTCCTTGGCCAGTTCGTGCCCTCCGATGAAACCGATCGACATCAGCAGATAGATGGCGATCGAGTAGTAGAGCTCCTTGGGGATCTTGATGCCGCCGTGAATGACCTTGCAGAAAATACCCAAGGCAAAGCACATGGGAATCGGCGTGAGCAGGTTCTCGCCGAGCGAGTGGAGAATTTTCGTGAAATCCATCGTGAATCCATCAGCCTCAGGTGGGACAATTGCAACGATCGCCTATTTACACCAGATCCGAACGTACTGCTCCAGAGCATGCGCGCAGCATGAGCGTAAGCGGTGACGGATCGCAAATACCGTGCCGTGGTACTGAGATATCTATCGTTGGATGCGCAACCTGCTCTGCAAGAGGCATTGCAACAGGGGTTTGCAGTTTGCCATCCTGTGGAACGAGGCCCGATGCTCGAATGCGCCGGCCGAGACATGCGGCAACTGTCGCACATGAATTGGGCATTGAAATGGTGTCTCGAAAACGAATCGGCGGTTTTTGATGGACCACCATTCAAATGAAGATATACCCCTCCTCACCGTGCTGACTGAAATCCAATCCTTGGACCTCGTGCTCCTGTGAAACGCGCAAGCCCATGGTCGCATCCAGTACCTTGAGTACCACGAACGTGACGATGGCAGCCAAAGCCCAGGTAACGGCCGCAGCGCCCAGTTGGGGCACGATTTGTCCCCCCTGCTCCAATAATCCAATGGGGTTCGTCCCTCCCATGACCGAGCGAGTGGCGAATACGCCGGTTAAGATGGCGCCCATGGTACCTCCAACGCCATGCACGCCGAATGCATCGAGCGAGTCGTCATAGCCGAGTTTCGATTTGAGGGAGATGCACGCAAAGCAGCAGACCACACCTGCCGCCGCGCCCATGATTAATGCGTGCATCGGTAGCACGAAGCCTGACGCTGGAGTAATACAGACCAGGCCGGCCACGGCCCCAGAGCAGGTGCCAAGCACCGTTGGCTTTCCTCGTGTGATCCACTCGGCCGCGGCCCAGGCCACCGCGCCGGCCGCCGCGGCGAAGTGCGTCGTGGTGAAGGCAATCGCCGCCTGACCGTTGGCGGCCAGAGCGCTGCCGGCGTTGAAACCAAACCAACCTACCCACAAAAGGGCAGCTCCGGTGACGGTATAGGTCAGATTGTGTGGTGGCATCTGTTCGTGACCGTAACCCAGCCGCTTGCCCATCACCAGCGCACAGACCAACGCCGAAACACCCGAGCTAATATGGACGACCGTTCCGCCGGCGAAGTCGAGAGCGGGGAAAACAGCGTCGTCGAATGGTTTCATCGCGGCCGTGTCGAACGCCAAGAGGCCGCCGTCCCAGACCCAGTGGCACAAAGGACAATAGACCAGGGTATCCCACAAGATCATGAAGACAGTCATCGTGCTGAACTTCATCCGCTCGGCAACAGCGCCGCAGATCAAGGCCGGAGTAATGATGAAGAACATCCCCTGAAACAGCATGTGTGTCAGCCGTGGGAACATGTTGCCCGGAGTTCCCTCGAGCGGATAATCGACCTTGCCTTCCGCGTCGACCGACGGTTCGACGTTCCGCATCAGCAGGTATTCGCCGTTGCCGATCCACTTGCTGAAACCCTCCTTGCCCGCGGTGCCGCCGAAAGAAAGCGAATAACCATAAGTGCCCCAGATGACGGTATTCAACCCCATCAGGAAGAAGCACTGCATCATCACTCCCAAGACATTCTTCTTGCGCACCAGTCCGCCATAGAACAGCGCCAAGCCAGGCGCCGTCATCATCAGCACCAGCGCCGAGGAGACCAACATCCAAGCGTTGTCTCCCGAATTGATGCCAGGCGGAGGAGCAATCGCGGCGGCGCTTTCATCGGCTCCGACCGCCTCAGGTAAAATGAAAACCGCAAAGAGCGCGGTCAAAGCTACCGCCAACGCCTTGGGGCACGACATCGTTTGCTCCATCACGAGAGTGGATTGAACTGGCCGAGTTTCCACTATTCGTTGGCGAATTGCAAGCTTCCACCCGCGCGAGGGAATTCAGGATGGATGTCAAAAAAACCGGCGTCGTCCGGTTCCATTGGAACACGGACGACGCCTGTGGTGCAGGGGCTATCGCGATCGGACGATTTGGGGCGCTAGAACGTCACGATCACGTCGGTGCCCAGTATTTGCTGGAATGCCTTTTTTCCACCGTCGAACGGAAGGGGACCGGCGCCGGACGGAGGCGGAAAAGTGCCGTTATTTGGGCCGGTGTACCAGTCGCAGCGGAAATTCGGCCGGACGGTAACATTTGGCAACGGGGTCCAGCGAGGGCCCATTGTCGTTTGCCAGAAGTTGCCGGCAAAGCCCGGGGCGCCGTTCCAGCCCTGAGCAAATGGTGAACCCGGCGAGGGGACGGCGGCGTTGACGCGAAAGCCTTCCTCGTCGCGGAACCATTCGGCGTTGATGCCCCAGCTCCAGACGTCGTTCTTCTTCCAGTACAGGTACTGGTTGAAGCCGTACCAACGCGCCGTTTTGCCGGTCGACGTGGCGGCACCCTGCACGCCGAAGTCGCTCTGGGCGACATAGGTCCATTTCTCTTTGAATGGGCGCGTATAAACCAAGGTCTGGAAATAACGGGTGCTGAATGTCTGCGCAGCGTTGTGCGTTGGCTCCAAGCTATAGACTTGCACCCATGCCAGTGAGTCCTTATTGTCGCCGGTGATCGTCAAGGTGCCCAAGTAACCCGCATGTTTGTTGAAAGTGTTGTCGAAGTTGTCCCAGCCGTGGATGACGCCCGCACCCCAGTTGACCTTCTCGGTAATCTGGTAGTTCGCCAGGACGCCAGTGTGAGTGAAAGGTTCGCCGTACTGATAAGTGTACGGGATGGTGTTGAAGAAGTTCATGTACGTACCGACGGTGTAGAAACCCACCGGCGAAATGAAGTGACCGACTTTGACTTTCAAGTCGTTGTAGGCCACTTCACCGTAGAACTGCGGGATCGCCAAACCGTAAGTCTTTCCGGTGTTGAACGTCGATTCCAGGCCCGCTTCGGTGTCCCACCGATAGCTTGAGCCGTAGAACAAGTCAACGCGGCCACCCACGTCCCAGCCGTCGCCTTCGGTGTCGGTGTTCTTACCGAAGTACATGTAGAGTTCGTTCAACTGGTATTGGTTGGCCTGGTCGGTCCAAGTAACCGGTCCGTTGCGACGGTCGGATGGGTTATACGGGTTCCAGACGTAGCTTTGGGCCAGCCAACCTGAGGCGAACCATTTCGGACGATTCTTGAAGAACGTAAGACGATCGGTGATCTTTTTGGCGGGGGCCAATTCGACATTGTCGCCCAACGTGCGGAGCGTCGTCGGGCAGTTGCGGCAGCACTTTGGTTCTTCTTCCTCTTCCTTTTCCTTGCACGTCTTCTCGTCGTCGTCGTCCTTGTCATCGCAGTCGAAGGTCGCGGCCACGCTCCTGATTCCTTCGATCGGACCTTCCGGCCCGTCGTCAGCGCGCGCCTCGCCTATCGGGTCTTCGCCGTAGTACGTATCAAAGCCCATTGGCGTCGTCGTCGCGGCACGACCCGACGCGGGGTTTCTCCCGTAACCCGACGGCTGCTGTGCCAGGGTCCGCCCTCCCCAGAGCAGCCCAGCAATGGCGGCAGCCATGGCCCATTTGGAAACTCTCATGACGCGGTACTCCAGTCCGTTGAATTGGGTTTTTCCGCATGCCCGCCAGACAGCGCGTGAAAAACCAAGCAATTTCCGTTTGCCTCGAAGGCGCAGCACGCCTTCCACCGATTTCGATCGGCCAAACTAACAATCGGGAAAGGAATTGATGCGAATTCAATGGAAACCGAGCTAAAAGCGGATTGAGAAAGGAGTTGCGGCAATAAAATGGCAAGCCTTGCGGGCCGGGCAAGGTTTGCTGAAGGCGCTCAAGGCGACGCCTATACGCCCACTGCCGCCGTTTTCGCCGCGTGCCAGTCGGCAAGCTGGACTTCGACGCTTCGCCGCCCGCGGAAGTCGTTGATGATAGGGCGAAACGCGACTTCGAGCGGACCTTCGGCAGCCGCCAATTCGTCTGCCCACTCACCGCCACCGAAGGCCACTGCCCTTAGCGCAACCCCGTGTTGCACCAGCTTGAGCGAAAGGTGCCTCTCTCCCCCGCCAATCCGCTTCGGCGTGCCGGCCAGCGTGACTCCCGTCGCACAGAGCACCGGCCGCGGGTTGGCCTGGCCAAAGGGCGACAGGCGCTCGATTTGGCCGACGGTTGCCAGCGATAGCTCGCCGAAGCTGACCTCGGCGTCGATCCAGAGTTCGGCCACCTTCTGCTGCGCGGTGATCGTCGTGGCGGCGTATTCGCGAAAGTCGGCCCTGAAATCGTCGAGTTTCGCTTCATCGATTTTCAGTCCGGCCGCCGCCGCATGGCCACCGTGACTGAGCAAATGGTGACTGGAGGAAACTAGCGCCTGGTGCAGATTGAAGCCGGAAATGCTGCGTGCCGAACCGACGCCCGGCTTGACCCCCAACTCGTCGAGCGCGACAAGCACCACCGGCCGGTGGAACTTTTCGGCCAATCGGCCGGCGACGATCCCAATCACCCCTGGGTGCCAGCCACGTTCAGCCAACACCAGCGCGGCGTCGCCCTCGACATCGAATTGCTCCTGGGCCTGCTTATTCGCCGAAAGGTAAATGCTCCGCTCCAAACTTTGCCGGCTGTCGTTCAATTCATTCAGATATTCAGCCAGAGCTGCGGCCCGCTCGCTCGACGTGGTGGTCAATAGCTCAACTGCCAATCGCCCCTGTCCCAGGCGACCGGCGGCGTTGAGGCGAGGGGCCAATGTAAAACCGATGTCCTCGCAATCGAGCCGCGGCTTCTTGTCGAGTTGCGTCAGGCGCATGAGCGCCGACAGTCCCAAGCCAGGGCGCTCCTTCAGCGCCGACAAGCCATGCTGCACGAGCACCCGGTTTTCATCGACCAGTGGCACCATATCGGCCACCGTACCCAAAGCGGCCAATCCCAGTGCCGAAAGCAGGTAGTTCCTCATCCGCTCGCCAACCTTCTTGGCCCCGCTCGCATGCTGGCAGAGTGCCCAAGCCAGTTTGAAGGCCACACCCGCGCCACTCAAACCGCCGAACGGATAGCGGTGGCCTGGCAAACGCGGGTGAATGATGGCCACTGCTTCGGGCAGAAGCGGACCTGGCTCGTGGTGGTCGGTGACGATCAGGTCGAGCCCGGCCGCCCGCGCAGTGTGCGCTTCGTCCAGGCTGCCGATGCCGCAGTCGACCGTCACAACGAGTTTGACGCCCTGGCTCGCCAGGTTCTTCAGCGCCTCGTGGTTCAGGCCGTAGCCCTCTTCGATGCGGTGCGGCAAGTAGTAGCCGGCATCAGCCCCCAGGAGTTTGAGGCAAGTCACCAGCAGGCTGGCGGCGGTCATGCCGTCGACATCATAATCGCCGTAGACGACGATTCGCTCACGTTGGGCAATGGCCGCCGAAATCCGCTGGGCAGCATCTGTTACTCCGGGTAGCTCGGCCGGATCGCGCAGTTGGCTGAGTTTGGCGTCAAGAAACTCGCGCGCGGCAACCGGATCGGTCATTCCGCGACAAGCCAGCAGCCGCGCAACCACCGCCGGTACACCCATGCTCCGCTGGAGCAGGTCGATCCGTTGGGAATCGTGGGGGTAGATACGCCACGTCTTGGCCATCGTTCATCCTGAACAGGCTTGAAAACGCCTACTTTTTCTTTTCCGCGTGAAGCGTGTGCTTGCGCAGGCGGGGGCAGAATTTGCTGAGCTTCAGCTTCTCGCCACCTGTCTTGCGCCGCAGCGTGTAGTTGTAATCGCCGGTCTCCTCACAGACGAGAAACACCGTTTCCACCTTCTTCTTGCTTTTGGCCATCGGGACCGTCTCCTCGTCTAGCTGCCGGTATTCGCTTCGCGCAAAGCGAATTGCGGATTGTAGCCTTCTGGTGCCGTTTTCCGCCAGTCCCCTGGAAGCGTTCCTCCATCTGGCAACTACCGGCCGAATATGCGTATAATGGGATAATCCCCAGTGCAGGCGTTGGCGGAACTCCGCCCAGCCCCCCATCAGACGGTTTCTGGATCGAAAAATGTGATCTCCACGGACTAATGAGGTCGCCAATCGCCTTGCAACTGTCGAAGAATCGAGTAATTTGAAGCTGTTAGGGTGCGCGCTTTTATTTCCTAAATTTCCTCGGAGCCGGCTATGGCCACCGACTCGTCATCAGAAAGCAAGACCACTCCCGCCAGCGTGGATGGGCCGGCAAAACCCACCAATGGTGGATCAAATGGCAACAAAGCCGCCAAACCGGCGGTTGCAAATGCCGCGACCACAAAACCGGTGGCTGCGAAGCCTGCGACAGCGAAAACAGCGACAGTGAAACCAGGGGCGACGAAACCGGCGACAGTTAAAGCCACTCCGCCCGCCGGTGAAACGCCCAAAGCCGTCGCTACCGGCAAGGCGGCTGCACCGGTTAAGGAAAGCGCGGCAGATCTGCGCGCCAAGGTTGCCAAGAAATCCGGCACCGCCGACGCTCAGGCAAAGAAAGACGCGGTATCCAAGAAAGATGGAAAGGCCAAAAAAGACGCGCCACCCCGCAGCGCCGCATTGGCGGAGTTCGAGGAACTGGAGCAGGTCGGCAATTTGTCGTTTATGCAAATGACGCCGGCTTTGTTGGTGAGCATCGTGGTCCACATGGTGATCCTCCTGATCTTCGGACTGATGGTGATTCCGGAGATGAAGAAGGATGATCACAACATCATGTCGGCCAGCGCCGTCACCAAGCTCGACGATCTTGAGGATATTCAAGACCTGGACGACTCCCCTCCGCTCGACGTCGAGACCACGTTGACGGAGGTCGTTAGCACGACCGAGACGCTGACCACCAGCGAGAGCGTCGACCCGACCGACGTGGTCGATACGCCCGCGCCCCCCGCTTCGGTTGAGCTCAGCGATTTCGGCATCCCCACGGCGCCCAAGACAGATCTGCTCAGCACGATCGGGTCGTTCAACGGCAAAGGGTTGGACGGACGCGGCGACGCGATGCGTCAACAGTTGGCCGCCAGCCGGGGCGCCTCGGCGGGTAGCGAGTCGGCCGTGGGCAAAGCGCTAAAGTGGATCGCCGAACACCAGTTTCCCGATGGCGGCTGGAGTTTCGATCACCGCGCCGCGGGCAAGTGCGGCAGCCGATGCAGCGGCGAAGGCGCGCTCAAAGATGCCCGGCTCGCCGCCACCGGATTGGCTCTGATGCCGTTCCTCGGCCAGGGGCAAACGCACAAGCAGGGCAAGTACAAAGATGTTGTGCGGGGTGGGCTGATGTACTTGTGCAAGAACATGAAGCTGTCTCCCAACGGCGGCGACATGACGGGCGGCGGCGGCGCGATGTACGGCCACGGCATCTGTTCGATTGCCCTGTGCGAAGCGTACGCTATGACGCAGGATCGCTTTCTGATGGATCCCGCGCAGGCTGCCTTGAATTTCATCATGTACGCGCAGGACCCGGCAGGCGGCGGATGGCGCTATTCGCCTCGCACGCCCGGCGACACTTCGGTGGTAGGCTGGCAGATCATGGCCCTCAAGAGCGGCCACCTCGGTTATCTGCAAATTCATCCGGCCACCATCAAGGGGGCCGAGAAGTTTCTCGATTTTGTCCAGGCCGATGACGGCGCTTCCTACGGCTACGACCGCTCCGGCAGTGGACCCGCCACCAACGCCGTCGGCTTGCTCTGCCGTATGTATATGGGTTGGCAGCACGAAGACCCGCGGCTTGAGCGCGGTGTGAAGGCCCTGGCCGCCATCGGACCTCAGCCGGGCAACATGTACTTCAACTACTATGCCACCCAGGTCCTCTGTCAGTACGAAGGACCGCTGTGGGAGGACCAGTGGAACCCCAAGATGCGCGACATGCTGGTCGAATCGCAGAGCACCGCGGAAGGGCACGAGAACGGAAGTTGGGCCTTCAAGGGAGACCACGGTGCTGAGTCAGGCGGGCGGTTGTACTCGACGGCAATGGCTGCCATGACGCTTGAGGTCTATTATCGCTTTATGCCACTGTATTCGAAAAAGAGTGCTGACGACGATTTTGCCGATTGACGTCGTGGCCCAGGCTCTGGCGCGCGGCCTGTAAACTAAACAACTAGGTTGGGCATTCCAGCCTGAAAAAAAGACGGATGGTTTCCAAGTCGTTCGCGCGAGCCAGGAAGCCCCTTGCATGGCGACTCAATCGACGGTCACATCAGGTCCCGCCGGTGTTCGGCCCCCAGCCGCCGTGCTGTCGACATCCGTGGTGAATGTCCCCGTTCCCGCGGCCTCGATTGGCGCGGTGCCGCCCCTCTCAGATGCTGATTCCAACGAGTCGCCGCCGCGCTGGTTTGCCCGGTTGCGTCGAACGTGGCGCCAGGCGTCCAGTTGTCTCGCCAGCCTGGTGTTGCACGCGGTCTTGGTCGTGGTGCTCGGGCTTTGGAGCATGTCCCAGATCGAAAAGGGCGGACTTTCGAGCCTCGTCGCGTCGATCGACGAGGTCGTACCGACGACAGTTGAGCGAATCGATGCGCCGCAGCCGCTCGACGTGAGAGTCGAATTCGACCCCGACACCCAGGTTCGAAATTCCAGCACCGAACTGTCGGGCCGTATTCAAGCCGACCTCGCGGGTGCCAGTGCCGAAGGTCCTGGCGGCCAAATCGACATTCCTCGGTTGACCGAAGTGAGCATCGAAGGCGACCTGTTGCACTCCTTGGAGGGCTCCGGCGGCACCGACGTGGACGTCACAGGTTCCCTGCGAGGAAGGTCCAATGCCCGTGTCCGTGCTCGATTGGTTGAGGAGGCTGGCGGCACTCCCGAAAGCGAGGACGCCGTCGCGCGCGGGCTGCGCTGGCTCGAAGTGCATCAGAACCGCGACGGAAGTTGGCACTTCAATACCGACCAGGGACCGGAGGCCTGTGCCTGCCGTGATCCGGGCCATGCGGCGACGACCACTGGGGCCACCGGACTGGCGCTATTGGCCTTTCTCGGCCGCGGGCAAACGCACCGCAAGGGCGAATACCAGCGCTGTGTCAAGGATGGACTTTACTACCTGATGAGCCGCATCAAGGAGACGCCCCACGGTGGCAACCTGAGTGAGCTCGACGGCAGGATGTACGACCACGGCATCGCTTCGATCGCGTTGGCCGAGGCATTTGCCCTGACTCGCGACGAAGAGCTTGAGGAAGCCGCCCAACAAGCGATCGATTTCATCGTCTTCGCTCAGCACAAGGCGGGTGGCGGCTGGCGCTATTCACCCGGAATGCCCGGCGATACGACTGTCACCGGCTGGCAGATGATGGCGCTGAAAAGTGGCCAGATGGCGTACCTGCACGTGCCGGGCGATACGATCGAACGCGCGATCAAGTTTCTCGACAGAGTGCAGTTCGACAAGGGCGCGCGTTACCGCTACCAGAGGCAAGACAAGGATCCCCAACCCTGGGTCACCACGACCGTTGGACTACTCTGTCGAATGTACACCGGTTGGGACAAGGACCATCCGGCTATGCGGCATGGCGTCGAGTTGCTCAGCAAAAAGGGTCCCTCGACCGACAACATGTACTACAACTACTACGGCACGCAGGTCATGCACCATTGGGGCGGAAACAAGTGGGAGAACTGGAATTACGTGATGCGCGAGCACCTGATCAAGACGCAGGACCGCGAGGGACACGAGTCGGGCAGTTGGTACTTCGACGGCGGCCATGGAAGCGAAGGAGGGAGGCTCTACAACACCGCCCTGGCCGTCATGACCTTGGAAGTCTATTATCGGCACCTGCCGATCTACCGCCCCGAAGCGGCCAACGATGGGTTTTAGGCGAGGAAATCGGTCCTACGTATTCCCCGTTTTCGTTTGGTCTTGGCTCGACGAAGGCAGGCCGTATTGCGCGAGATCCGACATTGTGATGCGACCGTCGTGCAATGCCGAGGCCACGAGTGCGGCGTCGCAACCCGAAGCGGCCAGACTCGCGAGATCGGCTGGCCCCCGCACGCCCCCGCCGGCGGTGATTTTCAAGTCGCTGTCTAGCTGGCGCAATCGGCTGCAGAGGGCCTCAGTTCCGACGCCCATTCCCATGCCGACGTGCGCAAGGTCCAGCACGATTAGTCGACGTACCCCTGCGTCTAGCACCCGGGCCACGATGGCCTCAGCCTCAAGCTCGCGCCATTCGGGAGCCAACGTGAGCGGTTTCGAGGCTTTGAGGTCGAGACTGAACACGAATCGCTCGGGACCAATGAGATCGACGATCGCCGGCAATTCGTGAGCATCGCCAAGCGACTCAAGGCCGGCAATTACCGCGGCCAGTGGCTGGCCTGAGGCTGTCCACTGGGCCAGACGCCGCGCAGATGAAAGCCCGGTCAGGCCTGCATCCACCCAGAGGTTGAGTCCGTATTCGATCAGTTGCGTGTAAACATCCCAGGCCGGATTGGCGCCGGCGATGGCGTTGAGGTCCGCCAGGTACATCTCGTTCAAGTCAAAACGCTCGACGAGAGACCGCGCCACGGCGATGGGTGTTGGATCGTCGACAAGCAAGCTTCGAATCGGACGGTACTCTTCGCGCCGTCCCGCAACACCCCGGACTACAAGGCCATTGAGCAGATCGATGACGGGGATGACGCGCATGGGCTGTCCTCCCTAGTGGGAAACCCGCCACCGCATGCGGAACAGCCAAATCACGCCCAGCGCCAATACGAGGTCGAGCGCGGCGTAAAACGCGACGAACGAAACCCAGATTGGCCAGTTGGCAACGATCGGCTTGCTCTCCGGCACCTGCAAGTCAAGGGGCAAGCTGAAAGCCGCCGAGAAAGGGCTGGTGAAGGTCATTTGCATGACCCAAGCCGTGCCCGGATGGTCCGCCACCGGATAGAACGACTGCGCGAACAGCGAGACCGCCACCGGCATCGTGAACAACAGCACCACGACCAGATAGGCGGTCATCATGCTCACCGACGTCTTGCGAAAAACCACCGAGCAGAACAGCGCGATCCCGGCCGTGGTCAGGCACGTCAAGCAGATGATCACCAGGTAGCCGCCGATCGCGATCAGATTGCTCCAGTAGTACGAGACCATCACGCAGGCCAACAAAAGCGGCCAAAGCAGGAACGACGTCAGCACGCACGACACGCGCAGCCCTGATACCAGCTTCCCCCAGAGGATCTGCCAGGGCGTAATGATCGTCACCAGCAGAAGATCGAGCGTCTCGCGTTCGCGTTCACTCGTCACGCTGCCGGCCGAAAAAACCGGTCCGACGAGCATGTTGAACAACACGACGTAGCTGATATACCAGGGGGCGTATTCCGGCCATAGGTACAGACAACAAGCCATCAGCGGAATCGCCAGGAACATGCTTACCTGGATCACCACACGTAGCATCAGCGTCCCCTGGCTGAACAGCTCGCTGCGCATCTCCTTGTCGAAGATTGGATTGCAGCCATCTTCCAAGAGGCCGGTCCGCTTGGCCGGGGCGAACAGGCGGTCGGGGAACTGGTCGCGGTGGATCACCAACCCCACAGCTTGCTTCAGCTCGATCGTCTCGTCGACCACTTCCTTTCCCTCGCTGCCCACGTCGGGCGGGTGCAAGAGCCGCCGGCATGTGAGCACGAACAGCACGCCGCCGATCGCGGCACAAGTGAGCGGAAACACCGTCACGGTGACCACCAGGCGAAACCAAGAATACTCGTCGGGAAACGAGCTCCAAAACAAAACGGCCGAGAGCGCAAGTGGCAGGATCGCCAGGTACGAGACCACCAGCGAGGCCGCGGTCCGCTGGAAATAGCTGCTGCACGCAAGGCTGATCATGCCGAAAGTGACCACCGACACGACCAACGCCAGATAGATCGCCAACACCTCGTAGAACGACACGCCTCCCAAAGGCAGGCAAAGCATAACGATGGGCAACGAGGAGATGATCAGCACCGCCACGTGCGAGAGCGAGGCGAAGAGCTTGCCCAACACGATCGCGGCGGGGCGCAGCGGGCTGGCCAGCAGCATTTCATAGCTCTTGCGCTCCTTTTCGCCGGTGATCGCCCCGGCCGCGAAACTGGGGGCCATCAACGAGGCGATCAAGTATTGCCCCAGGAAGAACATGTTGACCAACGCCTTGGCCGCCGTGGGGTTGGTCATGTCGATCTTGCGTTCCTGCGGCCAGGCCATGTAGACCACAGCCCCCAACAGCGTCACATAGGCGAACAACAACACGAACGCCCGCCTCATCCGCAGGTTCACCAGCAGTTCGCGCTGCAAGACGGGGTTTTCGAAGAGGTACATTTCGCGGAGAGAGTGACCAATGACTAATGACTAAATGACCAGTCCCTTGGTCACCAGCATGAAGACGTCTTCCAAGCTCGGATCTTTCTCGGCAAATGAGTGCATCCGTACCCCGGCAGCAACGAGCCGTTCCAGGAGCGCGGCGAGGTGGTGGTCTTCCACGGCCAACTCGACTGTGACCTTGTGGTTGTCGATCTGCACGTCGAGCGTCTCGGGCAGGCTGCGAATGATCGACAGCCCGACGTCCATCTTGTCGAGAAACCGGACCTCCAGAATGCGGTTTCGCTTGATACGGCGATAAACCTCATCGATCGGCCCGTGCATCAACAGCTCGCCGCGCTCGATGATGCCGATCGACGTGCAGCAGTCGGCCAACTCGGTGAGGATGTGGCTGGAGATCAAGATCGTCTTGCCCATCCGCCGCAGTTCCTTCAAGAGTGCCTTGACCTCCAGCCGCGCTCGCGGGTCAAGTCCGCTGGAGGGCTCATCGAGGATCAACACCGGCGGGTCGTGGACCAGTGTCTTGGCCAGGCAGAGCCTTTGTTTCATTCCGCGCGAGAGCCCGTTGACGAAGTCGTCGCGCTTGTGGGTTAAATCCAACAGCTCCAGCACGTCGCAAATCACCTGCTTCCGTTTCGATCGCGGAATCTGGTAGGCCACGGCGAAGAAGTCGAGGAATTCCCAAACCTTCATGCCATCATAGACGCCGAAGTTGTCCGGCATGTAGCCCACGCTACGGCGAACGTCGAGTGGGCGTCGTGTGACGCTGTGGCCGTTGACGATGCCCTCGCCGTGGGTGGCTTTGAGTAACGTCGCCAGGAAACGAATCGATGTGCTCTTTCCCGCGCCGTTGGGGCCGATGAAGCCGAACATCTCGCCCGCTTCGATCTTCAAATTCAATCGCTTGACGGCGGTGAAATCGCCATAATTCTTGCCGAAGTCGATCAGCTCGATCATATTGCCTACCCCTCTCCCTCGACCGGACCTTGCGCGGAATCCGCGGGTGCGATCTTGCGAGGGTCGGGCGAGAGGTTGGCGTCGTTGGCCAGTGCCGGCTCCGGACTGAACTCAAGGTGCGCCACGACGAGGGCCAACTGTCGGGTCTGCGCCGAGCTCGGTAAAACCGTCAGGCCCGAGAGCTCCTGGCTGGTATACGCCACCAACCGTAGCTCGCCGCCAAGGTCTTCCTGCTGGGCCAAACGCAGCAAATGCTGGACATTGAACCCGCCACGCGTTCCGAGCGTCGCTTCGTTCTGTTCCGTGGCGAACAGTTCTTCGCGCTTTGACGGCGTAGGGCGCATCTCAACGGTGGCCGAGGCGCCGGGCGCCAGCGCGCCAATCCAGCAGGCCTTCGTCGCGCCGACGACCGCGGCCGCTTCCAGCGCCAACCCCGTGTCGTTGGTCAGCTTGTACCGGTCTTCCGCAAGACGCTCCCAGCCGACGCCGCCGTCCAGCGCGAGCATTTGCTCGCTGTGGACCATGCCCGTCGTATTCGACGAAATCGCCAGACCTTCGAGCGTAACCAGGCTGTCGGTAAGCCCATCCTTCTCCGAACCGGCCTTGCGGGCACGGCGAAAATCGACTTTCGTCCGCCGATCGCCCACGTTCAGGTCTTTGCCCGTGGCAAACGGCAGCGCCACCGCAGTGGCGTCGTCGAACCGCAGGTCATAACTGGTGCCCAGCGAGCTGTATAAGGCGGTGTAGCGGGTGACATGACAACGCGAGTAGCCTGGTTGCAGCTCGACGACCGCCAATTCGGTCTTCGAACGGGCGAAGCCGATGTCGAGCTGCGCCAGCCAGGTAACGGCTGCCGCGGCCCCGACCGCGATGAACGGCGCGGCCGCCCAGGCAAGCTCGACCCGCCCCAACAGACGGAACACCAGCCAGTTCAACGGAACCAACACGACGACGTAGATCAGCAAGGTCCACACGACGAACATCGCGTTGGGGACTTCGATCCCAGCCGCCTCTTGCAAAGTGGTGAATGCCAGATCGGAGGCCATGCTGAAATCGTCCCAACCGGCCACTCCATGACCTGGTGGGGGTGTGCCCGATCCGGCTTCGAACATCTCTTCACCGGTGCGTTGGGGCACGGGCCGCGCCTTCCGGCCGTGCAGCTTCTCGCCAAACAGAACCGGTGAGGCGCTAGCGTCGCGGGTGAAATAGCGCAAACGGGAGACGAGCCGCGGATCGTGCGGACTGTAATTGCCATTGACCCATCGGAACCGCACCTGGTCGTCGGTGCCGGAATTGAATGAGCGCGGGCCACGTCGCATCAAACATCCGTTGAGGAAGTTGTCGAAGCTCGGCCAGTTGCGCAGCTCGCGTTGACCGAGCCGGAATGCAGACACGATCACACGCCCACGGCCGACGCGCCGTTCGACCAAAAGAGGCTCTTGGCCTGAATGGGCGAGTACCTGGCTGTCAGGTCGCGGCTTGAGTTTTTGGCCGGTCCAGTCGCGGACAGGCTCGAGCGGCTTTCCGCCCACGAGCCATTGTTCATTCAAGGGCTTGAGCGTTTCGGCCGAAAGGGGCCAGGTCTCTCCACCAGTCGCCGGCAGGTAGGCATCGAGAAAGCTCCCTTGCAACGTATCGAGTGTATGAGGGCCGCTGACGATCAGTTGGCCGCCCCAGTGAAGCCAGTCGACGAGCGCTTGCTGTTGGGCCGGCGAGAGCTTGCCGGGTGCCAGATCGTCCCAGAGCACGTAGGCGATTCCGGTCCACCCCAGCGCGCCCGAGGGAAGAGGCGCCACACTGCGGATGCGCGGCCATACGACGCGGTAATGGGCCTCGGTCAACGGATCGAGCATTTCCGGCGCAGGGGCTCGGATCGAGTCTTTGACTTTGAGGAAACTGTAGGCGTCGGGAGATCCCGAGAGCACGACGAAGTAGTACTGGTGGGCTGGCATCGGCCGGACCCCGAAACTGTCGGCGGCGATCTCGCGCCCGCCGCGGGCCAGAATTCGAGTGGCCGCCGAGCGAGTGGGGGCGTCGACCGGCGCGAAGAGCGAAAATTCAAGGTACTTCTTCTGCCCCTTCGACATCAGGGCTGGGCGGATCGTACGCAGGCGGAACGGCATCTGGTCGAGGTCGACCGGCTGCAAGCCAGAGTCGACCATTTCGGTGGCCAGCTCACCTTGAAAATCGAAATTGTTCGTGCGCAGATCCAAGACCGCGCTCGTCCAGTGGCCGAGTTTGAGATAGATTTCCTTCTTGTCTTTCTCACCCAGGGTGCCTGGCTGGGTGGTGAACTGCAAGAACTCGAAGTCGGGCTTGGGTTTCTTTTTCTTCAGCAACTCCTCGCGTTTGGCGAGCCGCTCTTCGTCGGAAAGTCCGTCGTCGTCGGCGGCACCGGGGCGGCAGCCACCGCAGCCGCTCACTAGCGGTGCCAGGCAGAGCCAGCAAGTCAGGTACGCGAAGTGCCGCCATCGCGCGCAGCGGGCCTGGGCCGGTGGAGGTGAATGGCGAAGACGTCGAAACATGGTCCCCTGAGTGTACGCGGTTGAGTGCCACTAGGAAAGTGTCTTCGACTCAAAGCGGGATTCGTGATAAATCCAACCGTAGGGGCGTTCAGATGAACACGATTCACTCCCATCCCTTGGGCCGCTTCTGGTGCCAATCGGTCAGTTCCTGGTATTTCTCGGCGATGGCCAAGAGCCTGTTCTCTTCGAACGCGCGACCGACGAATTTCAAGCCCGTTGGCAAGCCGCGTTCGCCGAAACCGTTGGGAACGCTGATCGCCGGAATCCCCGCCGCGTTTTCCGCTCCTCCGATCGAGACTCCGCCGCCCCAGCGCGCGTGATAACTGGCGAAGTCGCCGTCCAATGGGCTGGCCACGGTCGAGAGGGATGGAACGACGATCGCGTCGAGAGGAGCGAGCAGGGCGTCCATCGCCAGCTGGATCTTGCGGCGAATGCGCAGGGCGTTGATGTAGTCCTTGGCCGGAATGAACAACGCCGCGTGCGCTCCGATGCGGTCCTCTGGCGCGGACATTTCCCAAATATCGCCGCTGGTGACCAGCCCCTCGAAAGCCGACGCCAGTTCGCAGTCGATGATTGTGCTGGCCACCGTGCCGAACGGCAGCTCGGGCAGGTCGATTTCAGTGATAGTCGCGTGCGGCCGGAACTCGTCGAGCGACGCTTCGAAATTCTCTCGAACGGCAGGCTGAACGCCGTCGGTCGCTCCCTTGAGCGTTGCCAGCCGAAACGGAGGAACCAGCGGATCTTGGGCAGGATATTCATAACCGCGCGTGCTTGCCGATGGGTCGGCCGGGTCGGGTCCGGCGATGGTCGCCAGCACCAGCCCGGCGTCTGCGGCGGTGCGCGTCATGGGTCCCAACTTGTCGAGCGACCAACTCAGGGCCATGGCCCCGTGACGGCTGACTCGGCCATACGTTGGGCGCAGGCCGGTGATGCCGCAATAACCGGCCGGAGTCATGATCGAGCCCCAGGTCTCGCTGCCGATGGCGAAGGGGACTACGCCCGCACCGACGGCCGAGCCGGAACCGCTCGATGAGCCACCGCTCCAGGCGGTGATGTCCCAAGGGTTCAATCCTGGGCCGGTGAACGACGCGTTGGCCTGATCGTAACCAAGCCCGCCCGCGATTTCGACCATCGCCAGTTTGGCCACAAGCACCGCGCCCGCTTCGCGCAGCCGATGGACCACGGTGGCATCTTCGTCGAACATCTGGTCCTTCAACGGCGCCGCGCCCCACGAAGTTGGAACGCCGGCGGTAGCCAGGAGATCCTTGGCGCCATAGGGAATGCCGTGCAGCGGTCCTCGATCGCGGCCGGCGGCCAGTTCACGATCGGCCTCGGCGGCCTGACGAAGGGCCAGGTCGTCGCTGACCGTCACGATGGCGTTGAGCCGCTTGCCATGTCGCTCGACGCGGTCGAGGAAAAACTCAGCCAGCTCGACCGCGGTGAATCGCTTCGCGCGCAGTCGCCGGCCTAACGTAGTGAGGGAGGCCCAGGCGGTGTCGGGAGGCAGTGGCATCTGGAGGGAGGAGATAGTTCCCATCGCCCCTTATTTGTCGGCGCGCCAAGCGGCAAAGACCGTCGCAGGTTCATCGGCGTTGGTCAGTGGAATCGCGCTGAGCACTCTCGACCGCGACATGTGGTGCTCGATTTGCCCGCGAATCTGTCCCAGTTTCGCCTCGTCGAGGTTTTTCGGATAGAACCGCTTTACGAGCTCCAGTACAAGATCGACCGGTGCGGTGGACTTGGCATCCGCGCCAGGGGGGCCTGGTTTGTCGTCGTTGGGCGGATCGTCGGCCTTAAGGACGGCGGCCGGTGCGGCGGCGATCGCGCTGGTGGTGATTAGGTGTTGAGTAAACGTGCGGCGGCTGACCTGCATGATCAATCGTTGCTCGTTGGGGGTTCGCGAATAAAGCGACACAAGAGACAGTATCGGTGAGCGTTCGTGAGTGTGCAAGCATTCAAGAGCGTCTTTATTCCGAGGGTTAGCCGCCGACGGTGGACGGTTTCCATCGTGCCTCTATAATGGCCGGTCTGGATCGAATTGCCACGCACTTAAGGGGTCATTGGAAACGTAGGGAGTTTGAGAATTGGTCGAAAACGTCGTGATCATCGGCAGCGGGCCGGCCGGCTGGGCCGCCGCAATTTATACCGCGCGGGCGAACCTTAAACCGCTCGTATTCGAAGGGGCCGTGACGGAAGAGAACCGCGTCGGCGGCACTTTGCCGCTCGGACAGTTGAACCTGACGACCGAAGTCGAGAATTACCCGGGCTTTCCGCATGGGGATCTGGAAACCTACCTCGACCAGTCGATCGACAAGCCCCAACGAGCCATGATGGCACCTCACCAGAAAGCCGGTGTCAGCGGGCCGGAATTGATGGAACTGATGCGGCAGCAGGCCAAGAACTTTGGCACGCGCGTCGTCACCGATGACATTGTCGACGTCGATTTCACGAAACGGCCGTTCAAACTCACCGCCTCCGCAGGTGGCGTGGTCGAAGCTCAGGCCGTGATCGTTGCCACCGGCGCGCGGGCCAACTATCTGGGGCTCCCCTCGGAAGATGCGTACAAGAACCGCGGCGTCAGCGCCTGCGCCGTTTGCGACGGGGCTTTGCCCCGTTTCCGCAACCAGCCACTGGTCGTCGTTGGTGGCGGCGACTCTGCCTGTGAAGAGGCAAATTACTTGTCGAAATTCGCCAACCGAATCTACATGGTCCACCGCCGCGACGCCTTGCGAGCCTCGAAGATCATGGCCGAACGCGTGCTCAATGATCCCAAAATCGAAGTGGTCTGGAACAGCGCCGTCGACGAGGTGCTCGGCAACGACAAACAAGGCGTGACCGCAGTGCGCGTGAAGAATACGGATGGCGGGGCCAAACGCGAACTGGCCGCGACGGGCTTGTTCCTGGCCATCGGCCATACACCGAATACGAAGTTCGTTGAAGGGAAGCTGGAGTTGACCCCAAAGAAGTACATTCGTTGGATGGTCCCCTTTCGCACTTGCACCAGTGTCGAAGGCGTATTCGCCGCCGGCGACGTCGCCGACGACTATTATCGCCAGGCGATCACCGCCGCCGGTAGCGGTTGCATGGCCGCACTCGACGCCGAACGCTGGCTGGCTGCGCAAGGCATGCATTAATCGGTGAAGCATGGAACCAGTGAGCAACGTCATGGAAAAGATCTCCGTCGCTCAAGCCCGCCGCGGCGAGTCGGTGGGCCGCGAGGTGCGGCTTGCAGGATGGGTTCGCACTCGCCGCGACTCGAAGGGCGGATTCAGCTTTCTCGAGTTGAACGACGGTTCGTCGTTCGGCAACGTGCAGATCGTCGCCGAGGCCGGACTGGCGAACTACGAAAGCGAGATCAAGAAGCTCGGCGCCGGCTCCAGCGTGACGGTCGAAGGACTGGTCAAGGCCTCGCCCGCCAAGGGGCAAGAGACCGAAGTGCATGCCGGCCGCGTGATCGTTCACGGGCTGGCCGATCCCGACTCGTACCCGCTGCAGAAGAAGCAGCACTCGTTCGAGTTCCTGCGGACGATCGCGCACCTTCGGCCGCGGACGAACACATTCGGCGCGATCGCGCGCGTACGGAATTGCGTGAGCCGCTCGATCCACGAATTCTTCGGGGAGCGGGGCTTCCTTTATGTTCATACGCCGATCATCACCGCCAGCGACTGCGAAGGGGCGGGCGAGATGTTCAAGGTCACGACGCTCGACCTGGCCAATGTTCCCAAGCAGGATGGGAAAATCGATTACAGTAAGGATTTTTTCAACCGCCCGGCCTACCTGACTGTCAGCGGCCAGTTACAGGGTGAGATTTTCGCCTGCGCGCTGGGGAAAATATACACGTTTGGACCGACATTTCGCGCTGAAAATTCAAACACTTCGCGGCACCTTGCCGAGTTCTGGATGGTCGAGCCGGAGATGGCCTTCTTCGAGCTCACCGACAATATGGACCTTGCCGAGGCGTTTCTGAAGCGCATCTTCCGCGACGTGCTCGAGCGGCTGCCGGAAGACATGCAGTTCTTCAATACTCGTATCGACGATACCGTGCTCGCCACGCTTGAAGCGGTGGCCTCCAGCGAATTCGTGCGGCTCTCGTACACCGAGGCGGTCGAGCTTTTGGAGAAATCGGGGCAGAAGTTCGAGTTCCCCGTCGCTTGGGGCCACGACTTGCAAGCCGAGCACGAACGCTACTTGACCGAGCAGACTTTCAAGCGGCCCGTGATCCTCTACGATTATCCCCGCGCGATCAAGCCGTTCTATATGCGGGTCAACGACGACGGCCGCACCGTCCGTGCAATGGACATTCTGGTGCCCAAAGTGGGCGAAATCATCGGTGGTAGCCAACGGGAGGAGCGGCTCGACGTGCTCGAGGCCCGGATGCGCGAGCAGAAACTCGACCCCGCGCACTACTGGTGGTACACTGACCTGCGGCGCTATGGCACCGTGCCTCACGCAGGCTTTGGCTTGGGACTTGAACGGGTCGTGCAATTCATCACCGGCATGGGCAACATTCGCGACGTGATCCCATTTCCTCGCACGCCAGGCAACGCCGATTTTTGAAGGCGAAGTCCGCCTGCCGTGCCTGTCCCCTGCATCCCTGATCCTCAAGCTCTCACCACTTATCCGGCGCGCCATGCACGTCCGCCAACGCCAATCGACCGGGGTTCCTGGACTCGACGAATTGTTGGGGGGCGGCCTGCTGCCCGGAACATTAACGGTCGTCGCTGGCGCGACAGGCATCGGCAAGACGCAGCTTGGGGTACAGTTTGCTCAAGCGGGGCTGGCACAAGAAGGGGAGCGTGGCATCGTTTTCGACATGGCCAGCCGCGGCGACGCCCAAAACCATGCCGCTTACGCCTTGCGGATGTTCAATTGGCCGCTCGAGGCCGCCGACCCTGCCAAGCCACCGCCTTTCGACGGATTCTTTGCCGCCGAGTGCCCCAGGTTCGATTATTTGCACGTGTTCGACGATCGCGGCCAACGTGTGACGCGGCGCGATATGGGCGTCGAAGCCTGGCACGATTGGCAGGCCGAGATCGCGACTAAGCTGGCCGTGACGATCGGGTTTTTCTATGGCGCTTTCGTCCGCGGCGCGCGACGGGCCGTGGTCGACGGCGTCGAGCCGGTCGAGCGACCCAGCGAGTCGATACAGTTCGAGTTGTTCGAGTACATCTATCATCAGATCCTTCGCAAGGAGTCCGAGTGGGTCGCCCGCGACCTGTTTCGCGAACACTATCGATCGCAAGCCGCCGCGGCTGCCGCCGCCATCTACGACGCGCGCTCGATCGGATGTCTATTGCTGGTCACTACGCGCGAAATAATGCTCGACGAACTGATCGAACGAAGACTCGATGAAGGGGACGTGCTCTCGAACGCGAACACGGTGATTTATATGGGAAAAACGCGCTCAGGGCGAACCCTCGGCCGTGGCCTCTATGTGGCGAAGCACCGCGGCAGCGCGTCGAGCGACGAGATCGTCCCCTACGCGATCAACGACGCGGGATTGTCGATCACGGTGTAGCTTAGTGCCCTTCTCAGAAACGCCACTGTCCGTGAGAGATCCTAATGATGGTGGCCCGAAAGCATGTGAGCTCTCGCTTTGGCGTCCTCGGCCTCTTGTATTCGGCCTGCTTGCTGGTACGTGACGCTCAGCGCGGTGTAACTGAACGAATCGTTGGGCTCCAACTGACAGACCTGCAAGGCGTGCCGGATCGCTTCGTCGTGACGTCGCATCCGGGTGTAATATCGCGCCAGGGCCGAATGGGCCAGAGCGTATTTCGGATCTTGCCCAACTAATTCGTTCAGTTTCGCGACGGCGCCTTCCAGGTCGCCCTGTTCCTTGAGCTTGTCCGCCTCGTCGTACATTTCTTCATTGCTTGCCATGACAACCTATTCTCCCGCTTGTTGTGCCAACGTCGGATTCTATAGGGTGGGATGGGCCAAGGGAAAGGCATGCCTTGGAATCAAAACCAGTTCCCATGCCTTAAGCGCACGAGGAAGAACTCCTGCCTTCATCTGCATATCGCCTCTGTTTCCCCTTCGCGAAACCTTGACATTTCCATTTGTTGCGAACGTAAGTCTTATCCCTAAAGCCGTTTGCGTCGTCATTTCGAGCTCCCGTCGCGAACTCGAAAAAACCCGCACCACCCGCACCTTCTGCTGAATTGCGACCGTTGGCTGGCCGATAGACTTAGCTGGGCGGAAATCCCACCGTCCGCCTCGCCATGCCCGCGCGAGGGTCCTTTGAGGCAAAAGCCGTCGTGGTAGCCGGGCCAAACTCCTGCTGAAGGTCATCGCCGGTGCGAATCCACCCGCTCGCCGTGGTCGATCCCACGGCACGAATCGGCGTCCATGTCGTCGTCAGCCCCTTCTGCGTCATTGAACATGACGTAGTCATTGGAGACGGCTGCGTGCTGGAAAGCCACGTGGTGATCAAACAGGGGACGGTACTTGGGCAAGGCAATCACGTCTTCGAGGGAGCCGTGATCGGCGGCGTCCCACAACACCTGAAGATGCCCGAACGGATCGGCACGGTACAAATCGGATCGCACAACACGATCCGTGAACATGCCACCGTGCATCGAGCCTTGCATCACGACCAGGCCACCATGGTTGGCGACCATAACCTGCTCATGGCCGGCGTGCATGTGGCACACGACTGCCGTGTTGGCAACCACACCATTTTTGCCAACAACGCGATGCTCGCCGGCCATGTGACCGTCGAAGACCGGGCTTACCTGTCAGGGAACGTCGCCGTCCACCAGTTCTGCCGTGTGGGCGGATACGCCATGGTTGGCGGCCTTTCACGCGTCGTCAAGGATGTGCCCCCCTTCGTCACGATCGACGGTGGTAGCGGCTATGTGGTGGGGTTGAATACCGTTGGCCTGCGTCGCAACGGCTTTACCAACGAGGACATTGCGCAGCTCAAAACCGCTTACCGGCTGATCTACCGTAGCGGGCTGAAATGGCAGCACGTCCTGGAGCGGTTGCAGAACGAGTTCGCAGAAGGTCCCGCCGCACGCTTCAGCGCCTTCTTCGCCTGCAGCACCAGGGGCATCGTCGCCGAGCGGCGCGAACCGCCCGCCACCACGCTCAAATTACGTGACGAGCCTGGCGAAATGCCGGGCCTGCGGAGACACGCGGGCTAGGCGGCATTGCGGTTTTCGGATTCCGGATTCGATTAGCTCTTTCAGCCGTCCCCCTACCGCTTCATGCCCGCCTTCTCCGCTACGGCGGCTTGGGCGGCGGCCAGGCGCGCGATCGGCACGCGGAACGGCGAGCAGCTCACGTAGTCGAGACCGATCTGGTGACAGAAGATCACGCTGGCCGGGTCGCCCCCGTGCTCACCGCAGATGCCGACTTTCAGGTTTGGCCTCGCGGTGCGGCCTCCTTGCACGCCGAGCTTCATCAGCCCGCCCACGCCGTCGCGGTCAATCGTCTGGAAAGGATCGGCGGGCACGATGTCGTGTTCGCGGTAGTAGTTGATGTATCCGGCGTAGTCGTCGCGGCTCATCCCCAAGGTGGTCTGCGTCAAGTCGTTCGTGCCAAAGCTGAAGAACTCGGCACGTTGGGCGATCTGTTCGGCGCAGACGGTGGCGCGAGGCACTTCGATCATCGTCCCCACCAGGTATTCGACCTTAACCCCCTTTTCGGCGAACACTTTCTCGGCCGTCTCGCGGACGATCTTCTCCTGGTCTTTGAACTCCTCGGCGAACCCCACCAAGGGAATCATCACTTCAGGGAAGACGTCGATCTTGTCGCGTTTCACATCGCAGGCCGCCTCGAAGATCGCCCGCGCTTGCATGCGAGTGATCTCGGGATAAACGATCCCTAATCGGCAACCTCGGTGGCCGAGCATGGGGTTGAATTCGTGCAGTTCTTCGACGCGGCGGGCGATCGTCTCGGCCGAAATGCCGATCTTCCCGGCCAACTCGGCCTGCTCCGACTTCTGGTGCGGCAGGAACTCGTGCAGCGGCGGGTCGAGCAGGCGGATCGTGACCGGCTTGCCCTTCATTGCCCGGAACAGCCCGTCGAAATCGCCGCGTTGAAACGGCAGCAGCTTGGCCAGGGCGGCCTCGCGCCCCTCGACTGTTTCCGCCAGAATCATCGTGCGGAACTCATCGATGTGGCCGAAGAACATGTGCTCGGTGCGGCACAGCCCGATTCCTTCAGCGCCGAAGGCAATCGCCTCCAGGGCCTGCTTTGGTTCGTCGGCATTGGTCCGTACTTTAAGCCGGCGGTGCCGGTCGACCCAACTCATGAGTTGAGCGTAGCGGCCATAGGTTTCGGCCTTATCGGGGGCGAGGGTCTTGTAAATCAGCACTTGCAGAATCTCACTGGGCCGTTCCTGGACCTCGCCCGCGAACACCTCGCCGGTGAAGCCATCGATCGAGATCCGATCTCCCTCGCGAAGCGTCTTGTCGCCGACGGTCACGGTGCCGGCCTTATAGTCGATTTCCAAGTCGCCGCAGCCGACGATGCAGGCCTTGCCCATCTGGCGGCTGACCAGGGCGGCGTGTGAACTGGCGCCGCCGAATGCGGTGAGAATACCTTTGGCGATTTTCATGCCACGCAGGTCCTCGGGGCTCGTCTCGCGGCGCACGAGGATCAACTCGACCTGGCTGTTTTTCAGCCATTGCGCTTCGGCGTCGGAGGCGTGGAAACAGATCTGGCCCGAGGCCGCGCCGGGACCGGCGTTGATGCCTTTGGCCAGAAGCCGTCCTTCGTTCAGGGCCGCTTTCTTCGATTCGACGTCGTAGATCGGCTGCAAGAGCTGGTTCAAGTCGTCGGCAGGAATCCGCCGTGCTTGCAGGGCCTCTTCCTTGGTGATCAGCCCTTCATTGGCCAGATCGACCGCAATCCGCACTGCCGCGAAACCCGTCCGCTTGGCATTGCGGGTCTGCAACATCCAGACGCGCCCCTTTTGCACGGTGAACTCCAGATCCTGCACTTCCTTGTAATGCTTCTCCAGCGAGCGGCCGATTTTCTGCAATTGCTTGAACGAGGCCGGCATATCCAGTTCGAGCGTCTCTTCGATCCGCTTGGGCGTGCGAATGCCCGCCACCACGTCTTCGCCTTGAGCATTGATCAAGTAGTCGCCGTTGAGGCCGGGCGTTCCGATGGCCACGTTGCGCGTCAGGGCCACGCCCGTCGCGCAGTCGTCACCGAGATTGCCGAAGACCATCGCTTGCACGTTGACTGCGGTGCCCCATTCGTGCGGAATGCCGTAGGTACGGCGATAGACCACTGCGCGGTCGTTCATCCAACTGCCGAACACGGCGCCGATCGCGCCCCAAACCTGCTCCATGGGATCGGTGGGAAAATCCTTGCCTGTTCCCTGCTTGATCGCCTGCTTGAACTCCGCCACCAATTCCTTGAGATCTTCGGCGGAGAGCTCGTGGTCGAACTTCACGCCCGCTTTGTGCTTCTTGGCGTGAAGCAGTTCTTCGAAGGGGTCGTGGTCGGTCTTGTTCTTGGGCTTCATGTCGAGCACGACGTCGCCGTACATCTGCACGAAACGCCGGTAGCTATCCCAGGCGAAACGTTCATTCCCCGCCTGTTTGGCCAGGGCGACGACCGTGTGGTCGTTCAGGCCGATGTTCAGCACGGTGTCCATCATACCGGGCATCGAGTCTCGGGCGCCCGAGCGGCACGAGACCAACAGCGGGTTGGTCGTTGAACCGAACTTCGCCCCCATTTCCTTTTCGATCTTAGCCATCGCCGAGTCGACCAGCTTGCGCAGCTCGGGCGGATAGCTGCGGCGGTGATCGTAGTAATACGTGCAGACGTTGGTTCCAATGGTGAAACCCGCGGGGACAGGCAGGCCGATTCTGGTCATTTCGGCCAGGTTGGCCCCTTTGCCGCCGAGCAGATTTTTCATGCTGGCGTCGCCGTCGGTGCCGCCCGGGCCGAACGAATAGACGTACCGTTCGCTGGTTTTCGCCTTCGGCTTGCTCGCCTTGGTCCCTTGTCCATGAGACTTCTGCCCGTTGGACTTCTGGCCGTTGGATTTAGCTCCCTTCGACTTCGGCAGGGCCGACTTCAAAGCCTGAGGTTTCAACGACTTGGGCTTAGCGCCGGCGGCCTTGGCCGGCTTGGCTTTCGAAGTCTTCGATTTCATAGCCTTTGCCATGATGGGTGGATTCCTTGGGAGCAAGAAATGATCTGTGGCGCAGCCGCCAGCCGACGCGTCGGGGCCGACGAGACAGACATAGCTCGCCCCTTGCCTCGTTGAAACAAACGGCAAAGTTTACCACCCCTTTCCTAGAGCGTCAAATGCCTTATGATCGGGACCGATGAACGCCCCATTCGAGCTGCCCGGATTGCAAGGCAGGTTTCACCTCCAGCCATGACCCTCCTCTACAGCGACCCGGTGTTTCTGTTGCATGAGACCGGCCATCACCCCGAACGGGCCGAGCGGTTGCGGCGGGTCACGGCCCAGCTCGCGGAGTCGGGCCTCGACGGTCGCTGCCTGCGGCCCGACTGGAGTTCGATTACGATGGACCGGCTCGCCCGTATTCACGAGCCACACTACGCGGCCGAGGTGGCGGCCTTTGCCGAGCGCGGCGGAGGATCGATCGAGGCAGACACGCTCGTCTGCCCGGCCTCGTACGGCGTGGCGCTGCGCGCGGCCGGCGCGGTCTGCGATGCGACCATTCGTGTCGTGGCCGGTGAAGATCGCCAGGCGCTTTGCCTGGTGCGTCCACCGGGCCACCATGCCCTTCGCGCCGAGGCCATGGGTTTTTGCCTGTTCAACAACATTGCTCTCGGAGCCCGAACTGCGATTGCCGAATTGGACCTTGAACGGGTGCTGGTAGTCGACTGGGACGTCCACCACGGCAACGGCACGCAGGACGCGTTCTGGACCGACGAACAAGTCGGCTTTTTGTCGATCCACCGCTGGCCGTTCTACCCTGGTACCGGCAGGGCCGACGAAACCGGCGGTGGGGCGGCCTTGGGAACCACAATGAATCTGCCGATTGAAATGGGCATCTCGCGAAAGGCATACCTCGATCGCTTCCGCGGCGCGCTCGAAGACTTCGCCACGCGGATCAAGCCGCAACTGGTCTTTATCAGCGCCGGTTTCGATAGTCACCGTCAAGATCCGATCGGCTCGCTTGGTTTGGAAACCGAAGACTTCGCGGCCCTGACTCAGATCGTGCTCGACGTGGCAGATACATTCGCCGGAGGCAAGGTAGTCAGCGTGCTCGAAGGAGGGTACAACACGGACGTGTTGGCCGATGCGGTTGAACTGCATTTGCGGGTAATGCTGGAGAGAAAATAATAAGACCGGGGATGAGCCAAAGGCGCCATGGGTGGCTTATCATTGGATTGCACAGGTCGGGCCCCACTATTCGTTTTATTCGTCAGGTTATGGCCGGCGCGTTGCATTTTCGCAACGCGGTCGGTTGAACAAAGCCCCCATGTTGCCAAAACGCATGCTAAGGTTCATGGAGACGAGTACCGGTCGTTCCTGTTCCATTGTCTGCGTGGTCATTCATGGTTGCATTGCCCGTGTACCGGCGATTGCTATTGACCTTCCTCGCTTGCTGCGCGCTGGCCGCGACCGGCGGTTGCACGGGGCGCTGCCTGATGATCGACAAGTCAGGCGATCATATCTTCACCTGGGGCCCCGTCAGGTACGCTCCCGAGCCGCGGCAAAAGCACCACCATCAGATCGTGGGTGTGTCGATGATTCCTTCCGACGTGATCGCGCCGGTCGGTGCCGAGGTGGTGATCGTGGCCGCGGTGCGCGGCACCGATGGTTACTTGCACGCCAACCAGCGTGTCGAGTGGACGCTGTCGCCCGGAAGCGTTGGGCAATTCGTCGGCTTGGGCCGACGCACTCCCCTCGATTGGCTCGTGGGCTTTAACAATTGGCCGCGTAAGATCAGCCCAACCTACGCGGTGGGCACGACCTCGTCGCGCTACCTCAGCCTGCATCGCGACACCCCTACCAACGGCGACGACGTAAGAGTCGAACGCGGCCAGGCCTGGATTTCGGTGTCGTCGCCGCTGGAGGGAACCAGCTACGTCAGCGCCTACGCGCCGGAAGTCGCCCGCTGGGACACGCACCAGCGCACGGCGACGATCCATTGGATCGACGCGGAGATCGCGTACCCGCCACCGGCGGTCAACACGGCGGGATCTCGGCACACTTTCACCACCATCGTCACGCGGCATACGACGCATGCCCCGCTGGCCGGCTGGATCGTGAGGTACGAGATTACCGGCGGAGGGCCTCCGGCCGGCTTCACGCCCGACGGCGCCCAGGTGGTCGAGACCGTGACGAATGCGGCCGGCCAGGCGAGCATCGAGATCGAGCAGACCGCTGCGGCACCCGGCACGAACAACGTCGTCATCCAGGTGATTCACCCCAGCGTCGTCTCGCCTAACGGCCAGCGGCTGGTCGTCGGCAATGGCGGGACGACGAAGACCTGGAGCTCGCCCGACATCTCCATTCGCAAGGCTGGCCCGGCGCAGGCCTCGGTGGGCGACACGCTGACGTACCGCATCGAGGTCCGCAATCCCGGCAGCCTGATGTCGAGAGAGGTGACGGTGACCGACCAGATTGTCGAGGGCCTCTCCTACTTGGGCAGCACGCCCCAAGCGAGTGTCACCGCCGGCCTGCTCGAATGGCGCTTGGGCGATCTCGCGCCCGGCCAGGCGCGCACGATCGACGTGCAACTTCGTGCCGACAAACCAGGCGCGGTGAAGAATTGCGCGAACGTGACCACGGCCGACCGCCTCAGCGCGCAGGATTGCGCCCCCACGACGATCTTGTCGCGGACGCTCAACATCGCGCTCACCGGGCCCACTCAGGCGGTGGTTGGTCAGGAGGTCACCTTCGAGGCGCGCGTCACCAACCGCGGCGGTACGGCGTTGAAGGCCTTGACGATGGTCGATAAGTACGACGTGGGATTCGACCACGCGTCGCGCGTCGCCAATGGCGCTCGGGTCATCGAGAGCGATTTGGGCGATCTCGGCCCGGGCGAAAGCGGGCGCGTCGATGTAACATTTCGCGTGCTCCAGCCGGGCAACCTATGCCACACGATCGAGGTGCAGAACGCAAGCGGCACGCTGGCCAGCGCCAATGCCTGCCTGACCGCCGTGGCGCCGGGCGCGCAGGTGGCCCCCGTGGGTGGTCCCCCCAAGCTGTCGGTAACCAAGACCGGTCCGGCGAGACAGGAAGTGGGCCAGCAGGTTTCCTTTGCCATCGTGGTCGCCAACGTCGGCCAGACGCCGGCCACCAACGTCAAAGTGGTCGATCATTACGATCCGGCTTTCCGGCCGCTCAAGTCCACGGCCGGCTCCACTTGGAACGAACAGACCGACGAATTGACTTGGGTCGTCGATCGCCTCGCGGCCGGCAAGTCACTCACGTTCCAGGTGCTCTGCAATTGCCAGGAACCCTCGGCGAATTCGTGCAACCAGGCGACGGTGACCTCGCGGGAGGGGGGCAGCGCCCAAGGCGAAGCTTGCGTCGAAATTCGAGCACCTAATGGCCTGGCGGTACTCGTCTCCGAGGACCCCGATCCCGTGGCGGTTGGCAACCAGACGGCGTACCTGGTACGCGTGACCAACTACGCCAAGACAGCCGACGAGGATTTGGCCGTTGCCGTGACTCTCCCCGACGGCTTGACTCCCCTTCAGGTCGGCACCAAGGGTCCGTCGAAATATCAGGTCGACGGCCAGACCGTGCGATTCGATCCAGTGACGGAAATCGCCCCCAACGACACGTTGAGCTTCACGGTGGTTGGCACCGCCGAGCGAGCGGGCAACGTGAGCTGCCAGGTCGAAGTCTCCAGCCGGAAGCTCGACAAACCGATTGTCGTTGATGAAACGACGACGGTAGAATGACCGGGCGATAGGCGTTAGGTGTAATACTGCGCGGCATCTCGTAGGTTAGGCTTGCCAGCCTGACCAAGGGTTGCGCAGTCGGGCTGGAAACCACTGGAAGCCTGCGTCAGGCGTTCGAAGCACAGTCAATTGAGCTACCCCCTTCACATAACATGCCCCGTTACGTGATCCTCCGTCACGAAATGCCGGATGGCTGCGAGCGACCTTCGCACTGGGACTTCATGCTCGAAGCAGAAGGTGCGCTTCGCACCTGGGCACTGCCAGCCCCGCCGGGCACTGGCGGGCCGATGGAGGTGGACGCGCTGCCCGACCATCGGCTCACGTACCTCGAGATCGAGGGCCCAATTTCCGGAGGGCGTGGTTCAGTGGCGCGCTGGGACGAGGGGGGCTTCACGCTCGTTGAGCGGAGCGCCGTCCGATGGGAAATCGACTTGTGTGGGAAGCGGTTGCGCGGCCGCGCAACGCTGGTCGCCCTGCCCGAGGCTGAAACCGCCGGATGCTCTCAGCGCTGGCGTTTTTCGTTCTCGTCGGATGGCGCCAATGCGACGGGCTTGAAGCCCGGCTCCCAGGTCGGTGACGCTTCGGAGTTGCCGCGTGTGGTGCGGCCCGCCACATAAATCTCTCCCTTACGAAGTTCAAGCGCCTCGAGCACATAGAGCGTGTCTTCGTCGTCGCGCGGTGGATGGAAACGCACGAGCGCCACCGGGTCGCCTTCGGCTTGCAGCCAGGTGAGTTCGAATTCGGCATCGGTCGCGGCCTGTTGGACCCCGTCGAGGATCTCGGCCATCGGCACTGGAATGGCTCCGGCGCGGGCATTTCGCAACCGCATTGAGAGCACGTTCGGTTCCTGCATGTAGATTTCGGCGTCGAGCGACATGACGGTGGCGACGGCCCCTTCGAGATAGCGGCAGGCGACGGTCACACCCTCGGGCCGGATATCGACGCGCGGATCGACAACGCCCGGCGGAAGCGTATTGGGAAAGTTCCTGGCGAGGTCGACGGCCATCCAGCCGTTGATCTGCTCGGCGGTGAAGAGGGCCTGCCAGCGCCCTTCCTTGCGAACGTTGCTGGCAAGGGCAGTGGCGGTTTCCAGCAGTTTCTCGCTGGCGACCTGCTGGGCCTCGGGCTCGAGTTGGAGCGCTTCCTTGTAGAAGGGGGGCACGCGTGTCGCGGCCCAATAGCCCCACGCCAATACGCCCCCGACGACCAACGTCGCCAGGCACGCCGCCGCCGCGATGCGAAGTTTCATGCGGACCTCGGCCGCAAGAGAAGAGAAAAAACCATGCGTCGGCGAACGCAAGCGGTCGCCGGAGGGGGCGCCTCAAAACTGTTCCGTTCAGGACCCCATCCTCGCACTGGAATACTAGGGAGGAACCCTAGGCGAGTCAATGCGGGTTTGGAGTGCCCAGTGCTGCGATAGCACCTGGCATTCGTGAAACTGGCCGGTGGGGAAGAAAGTGACAATGGCGCGCGTCGTAGGTTAGGCTTTCCAGCCTGACAGTACCAAGAGTTGCGCAGTCAGGCTGGCAAGCCTAACCTACTTCAGGCACTGCCAAATGCGTCCTAACCTACGTTGCCTTGCGTCCATGTCCCGTCGATCAGCCGCCACATGCGGCCGTTGGGGTTCTTGTCTTGCAACGCCGGTGGCAAGCGGTGCGACCGGACGTTGTCGTAACAGGCGAGCATCGCGAATCGCCGAAGCGAAGCGGGAATGCCCACGGCCGTAAAGCCGGGGTGACCCGTGGCCGGATACGGACCGCCGTGGTTCATCGCCGGGCTGACCGCAACACCCGTGGGCATTTTGTCGTTCAAGAGCCGGCCGACGCGCCGCCGCAAATGCGGGGCGAGTTGCTGGTACAGCGGCTCGTCCGCTCCGCGCGTGTCGGAATAGATGCATCCGGTGAGGTTGCCTTCCATCGCTTCAAGCACTTTGGCGGCTTGCCGCACATCGTCGGCGACGACCACCAGCGAGACATTGCCGAAGGCCTCGGTTTGCAGCCGCTCGGGGTCAGCAAGAAACCGGTCGGCATCGACCCGCAGCAGAGTATTCGAGAACCGATAGCCCGCCCCGCCGGCCGGCTGGCCGCCGACGACCGTGCGGGCACCGGCCGTGGTCAGTTCGGCGACGCTGTTCGCCAGAGAGCCCGCGACCCCCTTCGAAAGCAACGTGCCGGCCGGGGCCGCGGTGAAGCGGCCCCCGACCGCCGTAATGAAGCGCTCGGTTGCTTCGCCCGCCAACACGACCATCAAGCCGGGGTTGGTGCAGAATTGGCCCGCACCCATCAAGCAACTGGTTGCGAACTCGTCGGCGATCTTTTCCGCTCGTTCGGCAAGCGCGCCCGGCAGGACGACGAGGGGATTGACGCTCGACAATTCGAGGTAGATCGGTTTTCCGGCCGCGTCGGCCGCGGCTTTGAGCTTCAGGCCTGCTGAGCGGCTGCCGGTGTAAGCTGTGGCGCCCATACGGTGGTCGGCGACCAGCCTTTCACCATCGGAGTGACTGGTTCGGTAGATCAATTGTACCGTTGCTGGTGGCAGACCGGCCGAGTCGCAGGCAGCCTGGGCTTCCTCGGCGAAAATGCGCGTGGTGGCAGGGTGGGAGCTGTTGGCCTTGGCGATGACCGGGTTGCCGGCCGCGATGGCCGCGGCAAAATCACCCCCTGAAATGCTGCCAAAGGCGAGTGGAAAATTGTTCGGACCGAATACCGAAATCGGTCCCAGCGATGCGAAAAACGAGCGGATTCCGGCTTTTGTGTCGATCGTCGGAAGGCTCCAAGACCCTTCCCGGGCGGCGGCCGCCGCCTGCCTTAACTGCCCGGCTGTACGGGGCAACTCGACATCGGCCAACCGCGGCGAAACCGGGTAGCCGGTTTCGAGGTGCGCGGTGGCGCAAAGTTCCCCTGCGCGGGCTTCAATGCGCTGGGCATAGCCTTCAAGGAACATGGCCAGAGTCTCCGGCGGCGTTTCGCCCAGCACTGTGGCCGCCTGGCTCGCGGCGTCCAGGGCCGCTTCGCAATCGCTAAAGCCGCTGATAGGGTAGACGTCGGGCAAGTTCTCGCCCGTCGCGGGGTTTTCGGCGCGGAACGTGCCGCTGGCTTGTGCCGCGCGCCAGCGGCCGTTGATGAGGATTGGCTGGGTGATCATGGACGATAATCCTGGTGGTTCTGTCGAAGCCGACATCTTATCATAGAGATCGGGGCTTTGCTCGCCGCAAGCGGCAGGATACGATGCGATTTTGACGCCGAGATGACGCGTACTCTGCTAGCGGCAATCGCCAGGTTGATCAGCGGCGCCAGTGTGCGCTGGGTGGACTGCGAGCCTGACACGTGCCAACGAGTCTACTTCGCCAACCACACCAGCCATTTGGATGCGTTGGTGCTGTGGTCGTCGCTGCCGTCGCACGTGCGCGAGTTGACTCGGCCGGTGGCGGCCAAGGATTATTGGGAGAAAGGTTGGGTCCGGCCCTATCTGGCCAAAAACGTCTTCGACGCCTTATTGATCGACCGCACGCACATCAAGGTCCACCAAAGCCCGGTGGATCTGATGCTCAAGGCGATCGGCGACACGCACTCGCTGATCGTGTTTCCGGAGGGGAAGCGCAACACCGAGTCGGAGATCGACGAGTTCAAGAGCGGTTTGTACTACTTGGCAAAGAAGCGGCCCGATCTGGAATTGGTTCCGGTGCACATTGACAATTTGAATCGCGTCTTGCCACGCGGCGAGTTTCTCCCCGTGCCGATGCTGAGTTGCATCACCTTCGGCGCGCCGATGTGGCTCGAAGCGGGCGAACCGAAGTCCAACTTCCTGGAGCGGGCCCGCAGCGCCGTTCGACGGCTCAAAGAAACATGAACCTGATGGATCTAGCGACGTTCGGGTTGGTCGGCGGCGTGCTCGCGCTGTTGGGCGCCGCCACCGGTATTGGCCAGTTGCTCAAGCAGCAGGCCGACACGGGCATGAACCCGGCCGTGATCGAGCAGTTCAACCTGCGGATCAGGGCGTGGTGGATTCTCTGCGCGGTGTTGGCCGTGGCCTTCCTGATGGGCCGTGGCGTTACCGTGGCATTTTTCTGGTTCCTGTCGTCCTGGGCGCTGCGCGAGTTCATTACGCTCACTCCCACGCGGATGGCCGACCACCGGGCGCTGTTCTGGGTTTTTTTCTTGTTCACGCCGCTCCAATACGTGTTTATCGGACGCAACCTCTACGATTTATTCAGCGTCGTGATCCCGGTGTATGCCTTTTTGTTCATCCCGGCGCGAATCGCTTTCGCCGGCGACTTCAAACGGTACCTGGAGCGGTGCGCGAAGATTCAGTCTGGGCTGATGATCTGCGTCTACTGCTTGAGTTACGCGCCGGCGCTGCTCTATTTGAAGCTGCCAGCCCCTCCGACCGCCGCTGAGAAGATTGAAGCAGTCGTGACGGAAGCAGTTGCGACGGAAGCCGCCGCACCCGACTCGACGGCTGCCGTCGTGCCACCGCGGCAGCATCTGCCTCCCAATGCACGGCTGTTGTTCTTCTTTCTATTAGTGGTCACGCTGGGCGACGCTTTCCAGTACCTCAGCGAAAAGACGCTGGGCCAGCACATCATTGCGCCGGCGATCAGCCCCAACCGCACCTGGGAGGGATACCTGGGCGGCGTCGGCTGCGCCACGTTGTTCGGCACCGTGATGTGGTGGGCCACACCTTTCAAACCCTGGGAAGCCGCGCTGATGTCGCTGGTGATAACGACCATGGGTTTCGCCGGGGGGATGACGATGTCGGCCATTAAGCGCGACCGCGGCGTCAAGGATTACGGCACACTGGTGGAAGGGCACGCCGGCGTGCTCGACCGCATCGACTCGATGTGTTTCGCCGCGCCGGTCTTCTATCATCTGACGCGGTTCATCTTTCCACAATGAAGCTCCCTTTGTCGCCGTTCGCTCCGCAAAAGGAGCCGATACGCGAGTTTTCGGATCGGGACTTACTGCGGCGCCGGCAATGGGTATCGATTTCGTGGCGGCACAGGACCTGGTTGTGGCTGTGCGAAACCAGGCTGTGGCTGCGTCGGGCCCGCGGGTGGCGGCAAGGGAAAACTTCCGGGTGGCGGGGGGTAACCACCGGAGGGCGCGGGAACGAAATTGCGCGGAAGCGTAACGCTCCCAGGCGGCGAACTGGGGGGTGGAATTGCCAAACCTTCGGCTCGCGTCGCCTGCCGCAAGTTCTCGCCGCGGTCAATGAGTTGCTGCGGGCCGACGACTTGCATTGGGATGAGCTGAAAGTCAAACGTCCGCTCGTCGCGGATTTCGAATGGTGAGAAGTTCTCGCTGATCAGGTCGATCCCAATGTACTCATACCAGGGTGGGAAAATCATCTTTGCGGTGGTCAGCGTTTCGAAGCCATCCTTGACGAGTTTGAACTCGCGTTTGCCGTAGTAGACGAAGCCCACTGAACAGGGGGTCCGGCCGATTTCGTATTTGTCGATGTAGACCTGGGCGCCAGGCGGATTGCTGCGAATGGTCATTCGCCGTTGCACCCCGCCACAACCGAAAGCGCCAGCGCAAACGACTGCCAAAGCCAGCCAACCGGCGGCGGTCACACGACGAGCGCAATGAGGGGGCGATGCGAGCAAGGCAAGCTTCGGTCCGGCCCTTGGAAAGAAAGAAAATGGGGTGGGAGTATAGCCGCCCGCGCTCTGTGCTTAAAGGTCGGTTAGCCCGGTCGCCCGCCATTTTCGCCGGGCGGCTAGGACCGGAAAGTGCGGCGAGTTATACTCCACATCGTAGGTTGGGCTTTTCAGGCTGACTACACTGTAAGTTGGGCTTTCCAGCCTGACGGAACCTTGGGCTGCGCCGCCAGGCCGGAAAGCCTTACCTACATGATTTCCATCTGCGCGCGGTATAGAATAGAGTAGAGATTCCGTGCTAGCACGGGACATTTTGCACGGGACAAGCGCCCCCTCTGGCGGCGCGTTTGGGAGTGATTCCCCAGCCAAATGGACCAAACACCCGTTAACAGGGAACACTGGCTGGAGCATGCCGCCCTCAGCGACATTGGGCTCCGCCGGTCGAACAATCAAGACTCCTTGGCGGTGCTGTTGGCCAATTCTCCAGACGCCTGGGGGCATCGTGGCCATCTGTTCATGGTGGCCGACGGCATGGGGGCCCACGCGGCTGGCGAGCTAGCCAGCAAAATGGCCGCCGACACCGTGCCGCACACCTACAATAAGCTGCTCGAAGAGCCCCCCGCCGTGGCGATCCGCAAGGCGGTCGAGGACGCTAACGGCAAGATCCACAGCCGAGGTCAGGCCAATCTCGACTTCCGCGGCATGGGGACCACGGCCAGCGTGCTGTTGCTGCTGCCCTACGGTGCGCTCGTGGCCCACGTTGGAGACAGCCGCGTCTATCGCCTACGCGGTAACCGCATCGAACAACTTTCGTTCGACCATAGCCTGGTCTGGGAAATGATGGCCAGCGGCAAACTCAGCGAGAACGAGATCCCCAGTTACATTCCCAAGAACATCATCACACGCTCGCTGGGCCCGGCGGCGCAGGTGCAGGTCGACCTGGAGGGTCCGTTCCCTCTGGCCGTGGGGGACACGTTTCTGTTGTGCAGCGACGGCCTGAGCGGCCAGGTGAGCGACGAGGAAATTGGAGTCATCTTGAGTACGTTTTCACCCAAGGAGGCTGTGCAGGTACTTGTAGATCTGGCCAACCTCCGTGGCGGTCCTGACAACATTACGGTGATCGTCGCGCGGGTCGCGTCGGAACCACCCCCCTCGACCGCGGCGCCGTTGCAGGTCTCGCACGGTGCCGGTGGCGCGAAGCGACGTACGGCGCAGCCATTGGGACTGGTGGTCGTCGGCATCCTCGCGCTGGTGACCTTGGTGATGGCGCTGTTGGAAAAGTACATCGTGGCGATGGGCAGTGGGGCGTTGGCCTTGATCGCGGGCCTGATCGTGATGGTGCGCTGGCTGGGCACATCGGACACGGCCGGCGAGCCCAGCGGGGAGCGGTTTGGCAAAGGTCCCCACACTTCGAAAGTTTGCTTGACGAACAACGCCTTCGTCGACAAGCTCGCCAAAGTCGTCGATCAGTTGCGCGAGGCGGCGACCGAGGAAAACTGGTCGATCGACTGGCACCGCTTCAACGGCTTCGATGCCCGCGCCCTGGCTGCCGCGGAACGCAAAAACTACATCGACGCGGTCCATGAATACGGCCACGCCATCAGCTTCATGATGCGGGAAATCCGCGGTCAGCGCCGTAAACGCGGAAACGGGCATTTGGGTCCGCATGAAGATCCTCCCGCGATTGCGACTTGATCGAGGCATCATTGATCCGGACCCTCGGATCGTCTAAAATCGAGGTACCTCCCCGTTCCCCTTCCCGCCCGGCCCCAGCCCACGCAAAGTCCATGCGATGCGCCGCCTATCTTAAACCGTGCGTCGCTTTCGGCGTGTTTGCGTCGCTCGTTTCCGGCTCGATTGCGGCAGTCGAAGAGACCGTCGAAGAGTCGGCGCAGGTGACGGAGCCGCGCGTGGCCTTCGAACTCGACGTGCTGCCGATTCTGACTTCGGCGGGCTGTAACTCGGGCGCTTGCCACGGTAAGTCGAGGGGCCAAAATGGTTTCGCGCTTTCGCTCTTGGGTTTCGATGCGAATTTCGACTATGCCAGCATCGTCGAGGAGGCCCGTGGTCGGCGCTTGTTCCCCGCCGCCCCCGACAATAGCTTGTTGCTCCGAAAAGCCTCGGCCCGGTTGCCGCACGGTGGCGGCGAACGGCTGAAGTTCGGCGGGCCCCAATACGAAATGCTCCGGCGCTGGATCGCCGGGGGGACGCCGCGACGGTCGCCTGCCGATCCTGAGCTGGTGAAGATCAGCGTCGGCCCCCCGGAACACGACATGGTCAGCCAAGGCAAGGAACAACTGGTCGTCACGGCACATTACACCGACGGTTCGTCGCGCGACGTGACGGGGCTGGCCGACTTTCAATCGAGCGAAAGCGCGGTGGTTTCGACCGAAAAGGGTGGAACACTCTCGGCCGGGTCGCTGGCGGGTGAGGCGACGATCATGGCCCGGTACATGGGCCACATCGCGACCTGGAACACGGTCATCCCTCTGGCTGGGCCGATTGACGAAGCGCTCTATGCGGCCTTGCCACGAAAGAATTTCATCGACGGCCTTGTATGGGACAAACTCCAGCGTCTGGGGATTGCGCCTGGTGGGCCGTGCGACGACCACACGTTCCTGCGGCGCGCTTTCATCGATGTGATTGGCAAGCTCCCCATGCCGGATGAAGCGCGCTCGTTCCTGGCTGATTCCGCGCCGAGCAAGCGCGAGGCGCTGGTCGATTCGCTCCTGACACGTCCCGAGTTTGCCGACCACTGGGCCAACAAGTGGGCCGACCTGTTGCGGCCCAACGCCTACCGCGCCGGAATCAAGGCCACGCGCAGCCTCGACTCCTGGCTCCGCGACGCGTTCCGCCGCGACCTACCCTACGACCAGTTCGTCCGCGAGTTGCTCTCCGCCCAGGGGAGCACTTGGCGCAACGGCGCGGTCACCTTGTTCCGCGATCGCCGCGAACCGGAAGAGATCGTGACTACGGTCAGCCAACTGTTTCTTGGCGTCCGGCTGGAGTGTGCCAAGTGCCATCACCATCCGTTTGAGGTCTGGAGCCAGGACGATTTCTTCAGTCTGGCGGCCTTTTTCGCCCGCGTCGGACGTAAGGGTGTTGGTATCTCCGCGCCGATTTCGGGCGGCGAGGAGATGGTTTTCACCGCGCCTGGCGGTGCCGTGACTCACCCTCTGACGGGCAAGATCCTCGCTCCGCGGCCGCTATTGGGACCGCCGCCCGACATCGCACCCGGTGACGACCCGCGCGAGACGCTTCTCGATTGGATGCTCGCGCCGGACAACCCTTTTTTCGCCAAAGTCGCGGTCAATCGCATCTGGGCCGACCTGATGGGACGCGGATTGGTCGAGCCGGTCGACGACTTGCGGGCAACCAACCCGGCTTCGAACGACGCGCTTCTGGCGGCGTTGGCCGGTGAGTTCCGCCGCGCCGGCTTCGATGTGAAAAAGTTGCTGCGTGCGATCATGACCTCCCATGTTTACGGACTGTCGTCGTTGGCCGGCGAGCGGAACATGGCCGACACTCGCAACTATTCGCGGCACTACCGCCAACGGCTGAGGGCCGAGGCGTTGTTGGACGCCGTTTGTGACATCACGGAGGTTGCTGAAACATTCTCCGGCATGCCGCCGGGGTCGCGGGCGAACGAAATCTGGTCGCACCGCGTCGAGTCGTTGTTTCTCGACGCATTTGGCCGTCCCGACGGCAATCAGGACCCGCCCTGCGAACGCACGCCCGAGCCCACGGTGGTGCAAGCTTTGCACTTGATGAACTCGCCGAACCTGCACCGTAAGGTGACCAGCGACCAGGGCCGCGCGGCGCGGCTGGCCGCCAGCTCCATGACTTCCGGCGAAATCGTCGAGGAGTTGTACCTGCTGGTCTACGCGCGTTTTCCTTCGCAGGAAGAGAGACAGGTGGGGGAGGCCGTTTTTGCCACGAGCGACCGCCGACAGGCGACTGAAGATCTCTTGTGGGCGCTGTTGAACACTCCGGAATTCATGTTCAAAGATTGAGCCAGACCCCAAGCACAAATGACCAAGGACCAATCACCAATGACCAAAGTACAAATCGCCCGCCGCGACGCAATGCACTTGGGTGTCGGCTTGCTGGGTTCTGGCGGTCTCGTCAATTTGCTTCGCTTGCAAGGCCAGGCCGCCGAAGCGACAGGCGCGCCTCGCAAGCTCACGAGTTGCATCCTGGTTTGGTTGGACGGCGGCCCGTCGCACTTCGAGACCTTCGATCCCAAGCCCGAAGCGCCGTTGGAAATTCGCGGCGAATTCGACGCGATCGAGACTTGTCTTCCCGGGGTGCGCTTCTCACAACATCTCCCGCGGCTGGCCGCGGCGGCCGACAAATTCGCCGTGGTGCGCTCGGTGTGCCACAATCAAACGAACCACGGGGCGGGCAACCACTACATGATGACCGGCGCGCCCACTCGGGTGCCCGTCGGATGTGGGGCCTTCGTGAGCTTTCACCCCAGTCTTGGCTCCGTCGCCGCGTACGAACGGGGCGCGCCCAATGGCCTTCCCGGTTATTTCTCGATCCCCAGTATGTCGCGATCGGGTGGGCCGAACTTCCTGGGCGCGAAATACGCTCCCTTCATCGTTGCCGACGACCCGAACCAGCCTAATTTCCGAGTTCGCGACGTGGCCTTGCCGCAGGGCCTGGCCGAGGGGCGTTTCGAGGGCCGTCGCGACTTGCGGACTTTGGTCGATCGCCTGCGCCGAAATGGCGACAAGGCCTCGGGAGATCCGGTCAACTCCGTCGACGAATATTACCGCCAGGGCTACGACCTGGTGACCAGCGCCGCGGCTCAGGCCGCGTTCGACATTCACAACGAAGCCGAGGCGGTCCGCGAGTCGTATGGACGCAACTCGTTCGGACAGCAATTGCTCCTCGCCCGGCGGCTGGTCGAGGCCGGCGTGCCCTTCATCACGGTCTACAGTGGCGGCTGGGACCATCACTCCGACATCTTCGGCGCCTTCGCCAAGCGGATGCCACAGGTCGACAATTCCCTCGCCGCGCTGATCGAAGACTTGGACGCGCGCGGAATGCTCGAAACGACGATGGTCGTTTGCTTGGGCGAGTTCGGCCGCACGCCGAAGATCACTACCTTATCGGGGCAGAGCAAGCCGGGCCGCGATCATTGGTCGAGCGCTATGTCGATCCTTTTCGCAGGCTGCGGCACGCCGGCGGGCCAGGTGGTTGGCGCCACCGACCGCAACGGATACGCCGCGAGCGAGCGAGCTCTTTCGCCCGAGAACTTCGTCTCGACGATCTACTGCAAGCTCGGCGTCGACCCCGGTAAGATCTATTTCACGCCCCAGGGCCGCCCAGTACACCTGGTCAGCGATCCCACGCCGATCGCTGAATTGATGGGCTGAACGGCTCCTTCCGCCTTGCGTTGTTCTCATTCCAACGCTCCATGTGCGAACGTGTCGTCCCACGCTCCGCGTCCATTCCCTTATTGCTCGTTTGATGCAATGATGTGGGTATTCCGTTTCCCACAGGAGAATCGAGCCGATGTCCGACATGCCCGATCGGAATTGCCCCAAATGTTCCGGCACCATGGAGGAGGGTTTCGTCGTCGATTTCAGTTATGGCCACGCGGTCCCGTCAAGTTGGGTCGAAGGCGAACCGGTGCAATCGTTTTTCAGCGGCACGAAGGTCCACGACCGCGCCAAGTTCCGCGTGCGCAGCTTTCGCTGTGTGGGTTGCGGCTACCTCGAATCGTACGCCGTGGATGAGTAGGTAAGGCTTTCCGGCACTTTCCGGCTTGACTGTCCTTCGGATGGGCGCGAAACCGGAATGGCTACGCCACGATTTCGTCAGCCTGGAAAGGCTAACCTATGGCCAGTGCCCGCGCTGCCAGCGGTGCCAGCAACGTTTCGAATTCCGCGCGCCCGGTGAGAATCTCAAGCTCGATCGCCACTGCCCAGAGCGGCCGGCCGCCGAGTTGCGAGGCGCGAATTTTGACCAGATCCTTGGCTGTGCAAATGATCGCGGACGCGTCGAGCTGGTCGGCCCAGGCGGCCAACGCCTCAATGTCGCCGCGGTTGTAGGCGTGATGATCGCCGAATTCGCGGAAGCCGAGCACGTCGGCCTCGCAAACGTCCAACGTGTGGCGAAAGCCGGCCGCATTGCCGATGCCGCAGAACGCCGCCACGCGCATCCCGCGAAGCGCCTCGAGCGCTCGCTCGCCGCCGTCGGCCGCGACAAGCCGCCGCGGCGCGTGGGTCATCTCCAGCCACAGCGCCCTTGGCGCGTGCCGCCGCACCTCGTCGCGAATCGTCGACCGCTGACCAGGGTCGAGCATGTCGGCGCGCGAAAGGCCGACGACTTGCGCGCGCCCAAGACCACTGACCGGCTCGCGCAGCGTGCCGCGCGGAAAAACGTGGTCGTAGCCGAACGGCTCCAGGGCGTCGATCAACACGATGTCGAGATCGCGGGCGATGCGTCGGTGCTGGAAGGCGTCGTCCAAAAGGATCAATTGGCACTCGAACTTCTCGATCGCCTTCCGGGCCGCGGCCACGCGGTCGCGGCTCTGCACGTGCGGCACGTCGGGCAACCGCTCTTCGAGTTCCAGCGCTTCGTCGTTCACGCCGCCGCGCTTGGCGCCGTAGCCGCGGCTGATCAAGGTCAGGCGTACGTCGCGGTACCGGAACCATCGGGCCAGCCATTCGACCAACGGCGTTTTGCCCGTACCTCCAAGCGTCAAGTTCCCGACGCTCACGACCGGTACAGCGATTTGTTCGACCGGCAGCCCTCCCTGATCGAAACGGCGGTTGCGCCGGCAAACCGCGAGGGTATAAGGGACTTCAGCCGCACGGAACAATCCGCGCAAGAGCGCCGCGGCCGGCCCGCGTCGTTGGCCGCTTACCAGGTCTCGGAATTCCGACGGGCGAAACAACGCCCCTCCTGGCGCCTTGCGCGCCTTGAATCCTCGTTCCGACGCTCTGCGTAGGAACGCCTCTTCGGACGCTCGGCGTCCCGGTGGAGGAATGGCTGACCAATTACAGCTTCGCGCAAATCGCATCCGCCATTTCGCGCGTTCCCACGGCGGTGGGATCGTCGCGGTGGGGTTTGAGATCGTACGTCACGTTCTTGCCTTCGGCGATCACCGCGGCGACGGCCTTTTCCAACCGGTCGGCGGCATCGAGCTCGCCCAGGTGCCGCAGCATCAACATGCCGGAGAGGATCAAGGCCGTGGGGTTGACCTTGTTCAACCCCTTGTACTTGGGGGCGCTGCCGTGCGTCGCCTCGAACACCGCGCCGTCGGGTCCGATGTTCGCGCCCGGGGCGACGCCCAGGCCGCCCACCAGCCCCGCGGCCAGGTCGCTGAGGATGTCGCCGTAGAGGTTTTCCAACACCAGTAGATCGTACAGTTCGGGCTTCTGCACGAGCTGCATGCACATGTTGTCGACGATCCGGTCTTCGAACTCGATGTCGGCGTATTGCTTGGCCACATTCCGCGCCACTTCGAGCCACAACCCGTCGGTGTGCTTCATGATGTTGGCCTTGTGGACGCAGGTCACCTTCTTGCGGCCGTTCTGCCTGGCATAGTCGAAGGCGCAGCGGACGATCCGTTCCGTGCCTGAGACACTGATCGGCTTGATCGAGATACCCGTCTCGGCCGCGCTGGTCTTGATCTTGCGGTCGGGCGAGATCTGGTTGATGAACTCCACCAGCCTGGCTGTTTCGGGCTTGCCGCGCTCGAACTCGATGCCGGCGTAGAGATCTTCGGTGTTTTCGCGGACGATCACCAGATCGATCTTGGTGCCATCGAAGAAAGTCCGGACGCCGGGGTATTGCTTGCAGGGGCGAATGCACGAGAACAGGCCCAGCGCCTGGCGCAGGTGGACATTGATGCTGCGGAAGCCGGTGCCCACCGGTGTAGTGATGGGTGCCTTGAGCGCGCACTTCGTGCGGCGGACGCTTTCCATCACGGCGTCGGGCAATGGGTTGCCGGTGCGCGCCATGACATCGACTCCCGCCTCTTGAACATCCCAATGGATCTTGACGCCGGTGGCATCGATGCAGCGTCTTGTGGCGGCGGCTAATTCGGGTCCGGTGCCGTCGCCCGTGATGAGTGTCACCTCGTAAGCCATGTGAACGGAACCTCGTTACCTGACGGAAGATCGATCAAGTCAAACAGGCTAACAAATCCCCAGTGCAGGGTCAACTTGCCGGCTCGGTCGGATTCTTCGTGCGATTCTAAATTTTCCAGCGCATTCGCCCGGCGAATATGGCACAATGACGTTTGCCCGCGCGGCGGCCGCCCGCCGGGCTTGAGTTTTGCGGAGCGCCGGAGAATGCGTGTTGTCGTCTTAGGTTCGACGGGCTACCACCCCAACGAGATTCGGCACACCGCGTGCCTGATGATCCCTGAATTGGGAATCGTGCTCGACGCGGGCACGGGCATGTTTCGCGTTCGTGATCGGCTCGTGACCGAAGAGTTGCTCATTTTTCTGTCGCATGTGCATCTCGACCATGTCTTCGGCTTGACGTTCCTGTTCGACGTGCTCCACCAGCGTCCCACGAAGCGCGTGGTCGTCTACGGCGAGGCGGCCAAGCTGGCTGCCGTCCAGGAGCACTTGCTCCATGAA